>Ga0316193_10001911_pt1 | contig 14371 bp, 11 predicted proteins | sample MerIslsedime2_MG_FD_207735 | JGI IMG/M metagenome (GOLD analysis project Ga0316193, IMG submission 207735) | Coastal sediment microbial communities from Maine, United States - Merrow Island sediment 2 | ecosystem: Environmental > Aquatic > Marine > Coastal > Sediment | place: USA: Maine...
CGAGGCGTTTTCTCACATCATTGACAATGGTCTCGGTCTCACGCTGCCGGCTTCCTTCCCAGTTGAATTTCAGACTGACGAGCGGTGTTAAAAAACGCTCGATTAACCCCTCCGGCACCTGTTTCTGCAAATCGATAATCAGCTGGATGTAGTTACTGCCATAACGAAAGCGGTTGAAATCAATAAAGGTCACGCCGACATTGGTCAGCATGGTGTCCAACTCATCCTGGCTAAGGGTTTCCAGCATCGCCTTTTCGATTCGTTTTGCCAGGCGCTCGGTATCTTCAAGGCTGTAGGTGTTAGGGGCCTCGATATTGATGAAAAACTGTCCGATATCCGGCTTGCTGAACAACTGGAATGGCAGGCGCGTCACGCCATAGCTGACGGCAACCGCCAACACACCCAGCGCGACCAGACTGACGAAATAACGATGTCGCACAGACCAGCGCAGAAAATCCACATAACGGTGCAGTAACGCCGCCCAATCGATACGGCCTGCAGGTCTTTGCTGACGATCGACCTGCAACATCTCGCTGGCGTGTGAGGGCAGTACAGCAAAGGCTTCCCACAGGGAACCCACCAGCGAAGCCGCCACCACCACGGGTATCACCTTGATGAATTCGCCCAGGGTTCCAGCGATGGCAAACATCGGCAGAAAAGCTGCAACCGTGGTACTGGTCGCGGCCAGTACCGGCCACATCACCTCACGGGCTCCAGTGTGCGCCGCCTGTGCTGGCGGCATTCCCTGCTCCATATGCCGGTAGATATTCTCTGTGACGATAATGGCGTCGTCGACGACAAGCCCCAGCGCAATCAGGAAGGCGAACAGGGATACCATGTTGATGGTAAAACCCAGGTAATAGATAAGCGACACCGCCACCAGGAAGGAAACCGGGATACCCATCGCCGTGATCAGCGCGACACGAAAGTTCAGGAACAGATACAGCGACAACAGCACCAGCGCCAGTCCCAGCAGACCGGATGACTTGACGGTATTCAAACGGGTCTTCACATACACGGATAAATCGCTGAACAGCCCGACCTGAATGCTGGGCGGCAATTCGCGCCGCAGTTTGTCCGCTTCTTCACGAACCAGGCGCGAGACCTCGATGGTTGAGGCGTCGGCTGTTTTGGTAACCGTCAGATTGACCGAAGGGTCTCCATTGAACCGCCCCAGTGTCTCGGCCTCTTCCAGGCGCAAGCTTACCTCGGCCACATCCCCGACACGCAGGCGCCCGCCTTTATCATTGCTGCGAATAACAATCTGCTGCAATAACTCCGGGTTGGGTGCGACACCCTTACCGCGTAACAGAATGTCGCCTTCTTTGGCCTTTAACGAGCCACCGGGTAAATCACGCAGATTGCTGCGCACCGCTGCGATGAGCTGTTGCAGGGAAACAGCGCGGGCGGAAAGCACCTGCGGGTCCACTTCCACCCAGATTTCCCAGTCCCGGTCGCCGGCGATCCCCACACTGGCGATACCTGGTAACTGCAGCAAACGGCGCTTCACATCATCTGCTGTTTCATACAGATAGCCACGGGCGGCATTGCCGTACAGGCTGAGGCTGATAACCGGGAAACGGGTTTCCAGGCGGGTCAATGCGGGTTCCTCAGCCTCTTCGGGCAAATCTGTGATCTGGTCGAGCTTGCTGCGCAGATCACGCATAAACTGCTCGACATTGCTGCCCGATTTGAGCTCCAGCGTGACCGAAGACAGGCCTTCACTCGAGGTTGAAGTCATGACGTCCAGATCCGACATACCATCGAGTTCTTCCTCAATGGTCAGGGTAATCTGCTGCTCGACCTCTTCCGGTGAAGCCCCTTCAAAAACTGTTGTCACACGCGCCATATCCAGCTCAACCACAGGAAACATTTCCTGCGGCATGGCATGCCAGGACAGGATACCCAACAGCATCAACAACACCAGCATCAAATTGGTGATCAGGGGGTTGGCGACGGAAAAACGAATCAGACCCACAGCAGCTTATTCTTCTTGCTGCTCAGGCTGCAAGGCTTCGCTAACCACAACCTGGCCATCGGCAAGCGCCGCCACGTCACGCACCACCACCTGCTCACCGGCATCGATGCCAGAGACAATGACCTGCTGTTGATCGACACGGCGCCCCAACTGCACGGCAACGCGCTGCAGATGCTCTCCCTCCACCCTGAATACAAAGGCACCGCCCTCGTCCAGCAATATGGCGGTCGAAGGAACGACCAGCGCATTCCTAAAGGGTTGCAGAGGCAGTTGCACCACGGCCAGCACACCGGAGCGGGTTTCAGATTCCGGCATACGCAGACGAATGGCGTGGGTAAATGTGCTGGGATCCGGATCTGGCTGGACGGCCGCCACGGTCGCCTCGAACGGGCGGCCCCCGACCCTGACGGTCACCGACTGTCCCAGCTTCAATGCCCGGGCAACCGCTCCACGCACCTGTGCATAAAAGTCCAGCTGGTCACTGATCAATTCCAGCGCCTGCTGATTGCGGCTGGCGTAATCGCCCACGTCCAGCTGCACCTGGTTAATCCGGCCGGCGAAAGGCGCCTTGAGTGTGGTGCGATCCAGATTGCGCTGGGCACGGTCCATGGCCGCCTTGCGTACCGCCAGCCGTTGCGGTCCCGTATTCACACTGGCGTGTAAGCGTGCCTCCTCTGACAGGCGCTGTGCCAATAATGCTTGTGCATCTCCGAGACGTGTTTTGGATGCCAGTGAACGCTCGCCCAGGCTGTTCAGTCGGCTGACCTCCTCCTCCTGCAGCGTGCGGCTACGCTCGGCGAGCTTCAACAGACTGCGATCACGCTGCAGATCCTCGTCTGCCTGCTGCCACTCGGCCTGCGCCTGAATCAGCGCGTCCTGGTAATCCTGATCGTCGAGGGCTAACAGAACATCCCCCAGCGTGACTGACTGGCCTGGTTCTGCCCGGCGATCCGCCACCCTGCCATCCACTTCAAAACGTAACCAGGCCCGCCGTACCGGTTGTAAGCGGCCAGACACCAGCTCCTGGGGATACAGATCAGTCCGGCTGGCAGGATTTACCAGCACAGGGGACGGCGCCAGCGATCGCAACGCCGGCTCTTCAGTGGGCTGAATGATCAGCAATAACAGCGTAATAGCTGTCAGAAAAAGCAGAATCATTACCTGCCGGGGACGTGTCAGCTGCACCTGGTACTCCTTCAACCCGATATTGACGGGTTCAGCAAGGCGAGAAGCGGTTAGCGGTTAGCCGCTAGGCGCGAGTGCAGGACTAGCCGTGCCTAATTCAAGCGAGCGCAACAACGCGGATGGCCACTTATCGGCTCGCCCTTCGGTAGCGCCACAAATCGCCCAATACGGCGTTGCACTGCTCGAAAAGGGCATGCCATTCCCTTCACAGTGCCCTTGTCTTGAGCGATTTGTGGCGCTCTGATGATGTCAATCTATTCGTTACAGTACACTAGCCTACGAAATCATTGAATAGAAAATCATTCTATGCGATTTTACGCGGCAGCAGCCAGCTGCAATATATAACTCTGCCGACACCGCTGGCTTAGCCGTTTGAATACATGATAACCCGTGAATATTAGACACTTACTACTCGTCGCCGGTCTTTCAACGACAGCTGTGGGACTCCACGCCGAAGACGAGGCTGCCCCCCCTGTTGACCCCCATGCCCCGATTTCCACCTGGGCCGTTTGTCCCCCTCCACCGGCCCGGGACTTCGATCTTCAGTTTGAGGGGGACCTTGATCAGGCGCCCACATACCTCCTCGGCGACCTGGCGGAACGTAATGCGGACGGTACGCTCACCCTGATTGGGGACGCGCAGGCTCAACGCGGCTCCCAACAGTTACGGGCTGAACGGATAATCTACGATGAAAGGTACCGCACGGTCGAGGCCGAAGGCGGGTTTCGCTTTGATGATCCAAACATGAGCATATCGGGCAACCACGGCACAATGTGGCTGGACGAAGACCGCGGCGAATTTTATAAAACCCGTTTCTGGCTTCACGATCGTCATGCCCGCGGCAAAGCCAAAAAATCTTTCTTAGTCAAGCCAGGCGTTACCAAATATAAAAGAGCCACCTATACCACCTGCGCAGAGGGTGTCAATAACTGGCGGCTCAGTGGCAGCACAGTCACCCTGGACAACAATACAGGTAAAGGTGTTGCGCACAATGCACAGCTGAGGATCAAGGGCGTACCCATTCTGTATACACCCTATATTAGCTTTCCCATCGACGATCGACGTAAAACCGGCCTTCTGATTCCCAGTTTCGGCACCTCCGACAATTCGGGCTTCGAACTGCGGACACCCTTCTATCTCAACCTGGCCCCCAACTACGACGCAACAATTACTCCGCGTTATCTGGAAGACCGTGGCACCCAGCTCATGACGGAATTCCGTTACCTGACCCCTCAGCAGGAAGGCGACATCGGTATCGAATACCTGCACCATGACGATATCACCGAGGATAAGCGCAGCCGAGTGACGATTCATGATGAAGGCAACTTCGGCAGACACCTCACGACCAATATTGACTATGACCGGGTGTCAGACAAGGACTACCTGAACGATCTGGGCGATTCGCTCAGCCTGGCCAGCATCACCCACCTGCAACGCTCGGCACAGGCGCAATATACAACCAGCTGGTGGCAACTGGGCGTACAGGTGGACGATTACCAGACAGTCGACAAAAACATCGCTCAGAGTGACCGGCCCTATCAACGCCTGCCGCGTACAACCTTCGCCCTGGCATCACCGTTCCGCCCGCTTGGCATCGAAACACAACTGTATTCAGAGTTTGTTCGTTTCGATGCCGATGAGCAAGTCACCGCTGACCGCATTGACCTGTGGCCAGACATCAGTCTGCCGATCCGCGGGGCCGCATTCGAATCAATACCAACACTGGGTATGCGCTATACCGCCTTTAAGCTGGACAATCAGGCTCCCGGCGACGCCGAAAACCCTACCAGGACAACGCCTTTCTTCAGCCTCGACAATATCCTCTACTTCGAGCGCGACCTGGCTATCGGTTCCGCCAAATATACCCAGACCCTGGAACCGCGCCTGTTCTACCTGTGGGTAAAGGGACAGAACCAGGAGGACATACCCCTGTTTGACAGCAGCGAACCCACCTTCAGTTACCGGGAACTGTTCGAGGTAAACCGCTTTAACGGTGCAGACCGCATGGGCGATGCCAATCAGGCGGCTCTGGCCGTCAGCACCCGCTTCATTGATCCCAATACCGGCGCCGAGAAGTTCTCTGCGTCGATCGGCCAGCTGTTTTATTTTGGCAACCGCAACGTCACACTGAACAACACCGAACCGGAAGACGACAACGAATCCGATATCGCCGGTGAAATGGAACTCGCGCTGTCACGCTCCTGGAACGGAAAAGCCGATATGATCTGGAACACACGCGACAATGTGACTGAGCGCGCCAATGCACGCATTCAGTACGTACCAGGGTTCCGCAAAATCGTCAATCTGTCGTACCGTTATATCAATAGCGAGCAGAACCAGATCGATGCCTCGATATTGTGGCCGTTGACACCGTCCTGGCATGTACTGGGACGCTTCTATTATGATGTCAAGGATTCGCAGAAACTTGAGACCCTGGCCGGTTTCGAGTACGACAGCTGTTGCTGGGGCGTGCGCTTTGTTACGCGGGATTACATTGACGATTCAAGGCAGGAAAACCGCATCTTCCTGGCTCAAATCGTCCTCAAGGGACTCGGCAATTTCGGCAGCAACATCGAATCACTGCTGGCAGATGGTATCCTGGGCTGGACGGAGAGACCGATAGATTGATTGTAATGACAGCAAAAATCCTTTTATTGCCCCTGCTTTTATTGTTTGCCGGCAACGGCCTGGCCGACCAGACGCTGAACCGCATTGTCGCATCGGTCAACAATGACGTAGTCCTTGACAGCGAACTCAGCAACAGATCGGCCATGGTCATCAGCCAGCTGCAAGCGCAGCAGGCGGAACTGCCGCCTCGATCAGCATTACAAAAACAGGTTCTTGATCGACTTATTCTGGAAAACCTGCAACTGCAGCTGGCAGAGCGCAACGGCATTCGTATCGACGACGAAACACTCAATAACAACATGCGCAAGCTGGCCAAACAAAATGACATGAGCCTGTCCGAGTTCCGCGAGGCACTGGAACAGGATGGCAGTGATTATGTTGCCTTTCGTGAGCAGTTCCGCAACCAGATCACCATCAACCAGATTCGCCAGCAGATGGTGGATAACCAGGTCGAGGTCACAGAGCAGGAAATCGACCATTTGCTGGCCACAGCGACTTCCTTCAATGATCAGAACCGTGAGTATCACCTCGCACACATACTGGTTTCGACACCTGAAGCGGCCAGCCCGGAACAAATCAAGGAATCCAAAAAACGCGCCAATGATATGCTGGTACGCCTGAAAGACGGCGCCGATTTCGAGCAGATGGCGATTGCTGAATCAGACGGGCAACAGGCCCTGAATGGCGGTGATCTGGGCTGGCGCAAAACCGGCCAGCTACCCTCATTTTTCTCCGATGTTGTTGGACAACTGCAAATCGGTCAGATCAGCGATCCCATTCGTAGCCCGAGCGGCTTCCATATCGTTAAAATCATGGACATTCGCGGTGACCAGCAACACATGATCAAGCAAACCCACGCCAGGCATATATTGTTACATCCGGACACGCTGGTTTCCGAACAAGAGATCAAAACCCGCATGGCACAATTACGCGAACGCATCGCCCAAGGCGAAGACTTCGCGGTGCTGGCACGCGCGCATTCCCAGGACCCGGGCTCGGGCAGCCAGAGCGGCGACCTGGGCTGGGTCACACCCGGCCAGATGGTACCGGAATTCGAGCAGGCCATGAATGATCTGGCAATCGGGGAAGTCAGTCAGCCGGTGGAAAGCCGCTTTGGCTGGCACCTGATACAAGTCCAGGGCCGCCGGGAACAGGACGAAACCGACGATTACCGGCGTACCCGTGCACGTGAATCCATACGTCAACGCAAAACCGACGAACAACTGGAAATCTGGTTACGGCGGCTGCGCGATGAAGCCTATGTCGAATACCACCTCGACGAGTAATGTTCCAGACTCACGCTGTCAGTCCGTTCGTTGCTTTGTGACCTTCAAGGTGAATCGCCGATAGGCGAGAGAGGGTCCTCCAGAGGAGCCTCGCGGAATGTCCCATTCCTCACCTTCTGCCCTGGGGCATGTGGTTAATGTCATGAGAAATGCGCATTAGTACTCCTCGTATTGCCATTACCACTGGCGAAGCGGCGGGCATTGGTCCTGATCTGTGCCTGGCGCTGGTCAATCACCATTTTGCCGCCGAAATCGTCCTCATCGGTGATCCGAAGTTACTGGCAGAGCGTGCAGGCGATTTACACCAAACGCTTTCCCTGCCTGATTACAGGCAACAGGAATCCGTAACCGCAGGACGCATATCTGTCTCGCCGATCAAGCTGCAGGCACCGGTAACGCCCGGCAGGCTGGATACGGCGAATGCGGGCTATGTGCTGCAAACACTCGACCGCGCCATCCAGGGCTGCCTGTGCAAGGAGTTCCAAGCCATTGTGACAGCACCTGTGCACAAAGGCATCATCAACGAAGCCGGCATCACCTTTACCGGCCACACAGAATACCTCGCCGAAAAGACCGATACGGCGCAGGTCGTCATGATGCTGGCGACCGCCGGTTTGCGCGTCGCACTGGCGACAACACATTTGCCGCTGGCGGAGGTTCCCGCCGCAATCACTCAAGCCAGTCTGGAAGCAGTACTGCGGTGCCTGCATGCCGGCCTCCGGCTGCATTTTGGCATCGCTGATCCCCGTATCCTGGTGGCGGGGCTCAACCCCCATGCCGGTGAGTCCGGCCATCTCGGCCGGGAAGAAATCGACGTCATTGAACCGGTCCTTGACCGATTGAAAAAAGACGGCCTCCGCCTGACCGGCCCGTTACCCGCCGACACCCTGTTTACACCACACTACCTGGATAAGGCAGATGTGGTACTGGCCATGTACCATGACCAGGGTTTACCCGTACTTAAATATATGGGTTTCGGTCGGTCGGTGAATATCACCCTGGGTCTACCCTTCATCCGGACTTCGGTTGATCACGGCACAGCACTCGACAAGGCCGGCACAGGGCAAGCCGATGCGGGCAGCCTGATTGCAGCGATCGAGTTAGCGATCGAGATGGCCACATGAATTGTTTATCAATCGATGTCCACCGGCATGGTATCTTCGTCAAGAACTCGAGCCGAAGATTCCACGTTTTCGGATTTTGGGGTCAGGCCAGCGCAACCGATTGAACTAAGACAAGATTGTTCCAGAATAGCCGTGTCCTGATCGCTTAAAACTGGCATTTCGCAGCGAAAATTGATGCTTTAACAAAGCCCCGGTGGGAGCGTACTGCACGCAAGTCGTGGCCTTCTGCTAGCGGGTGTTTTTTGCGCCTTAAAAGCAGCCGCTAAGCCGATTTTCAGACAGGTTTACAGGTAAAGATGCTGTTTTCTCATAGTGTTGCGTAGGTCCGACCCCAGGTACCCAGGTACCCCACCGCCGTGTTGAGCCGCTTGCCCGGGTGCAGCCCCGCTACCCTTGCGCAACGGATTTGATATCTGCGGTTTCGGGGCCGGTAAAGCGGCTCGCGCAGGAAGAATTAAGCGGCTTCCTAAGATCTTCCTGTACCTTTCTGCGCAGTTTATTAGATTCCGTTTTCGTATTAATGAAAACCATGTCTAAAGCCCCACTCGATGTCGCCCTGATGACGATCGCGCCGATTCCTTTATACCTGACCATGGTATCGTTTCCTATCATTCTGATCTTTGGGATCCACTTGCCAAACTCATAGTCTACCTGTACACCGGAACGCTGCGGCCTGTGTCCGTGTACAACAATATCGATCTTCAACTGCGCTAGAACATCGCTAACCACTCGTCCGTGTTTCTTATAGTAGCGGCTCGCATCCGCCACATCATAGAGCAAATAATTTGCTTGCCGATTTTCTCTTACATAGGCATATTGCCTCATGGCTTTAACAGATCTGAACGCTTTTTTATAATGATCTGTATTAAAACAATTCAGGTCTTTTCCCGTCACCTCCTTATAGTGCAGTAATGTCTGCAAGAATTCGAATGTCGGATAGCCATGGATGAAAAGCACACGACCGGCGACGTAGAATAAATCCAGACCCTCAATGAATTCGTTGAGCCAACGGGCTTGTTTCGCCCCCATTCCGCATTTTTCACCTGCCCGGATCTTTTGCCAGATTTCCTGCTCATGATTACCCACTATGAGCTTGACATGACATCCCTTTGTGAGGGCGTCTTGCTGGAGAAGTTGCCAATATTCCACAACGGCAGGATCAGGATTCTTCTTGTCTATCAAGTCACCGGTATGAAAGATGCTTATCCCTTCCAAATTGCCTGTGAGCTTGCCTTTCTTGCTGAGGATCCCGGCGAAACGCAATGTATTCTTGACGGAGCTAACGTCGTTATCGGTATCTGAAAACACAATACATCGCGCAGGGAAAGCTGGTCGCTCTGGGCGTTTCTCAGGTTCCTTCGCTGGGACAATTACGAACGGTTTTTCAGGTTCCTTCGTTGGAACAATTACAACCGTTTTTTCCGATAAGGCGAATGTTCTGGCGATTCGCTTAAGTACCCCCATCAACCAGGAAAAAATGCCTGGCGCTGTATTTTCAGATATGCGTAATTGATTACTCTGAAAATCCTTTTTATTTCGACGCAACATTTTCTCTTTGGACGTTGGGGCAGAAGTGAATAAAAATCCAAGCATGGAAAGAATAAAAGCCCTGCTCCCTAAAGTCCATGGTTATTAAACAGCTATTCGCCTCGCTTTTCGCCCTGATCGATGCGCGTTGAAATTGCAACCATTAAAAACTAAGGAGCCTTTGATTAATTCGCGATATCTTGGCATTCAGATATTCCAATTGCTGCATGATGCGCTGTGCGCATCGGAAAGAATATACAAGTTATTTATTGATTCATGGTACCCCAGGGCAGAAGGTGAGGAATGGGACATTCCGAGAGGCTCCTCTGGAGGACCCTCTCTCGCCTGGAGGCGGTTCACCTTGTGTGCACGGTGCACCCTACGATGGTTCGTCAAATAAACGTTATGACTAACCCCTTGATCCACCGTCCCAGGAAAAGGTTCAGCCAGGACCACTCCCCGGCCCTGACTCCCCACGCCACTCACAAAGTTACACGCCCGTATAATTCAATTGATGCCATTTTTGGCGACCGTAATCAGATACCAATGCTGACCCTATCCTTCTGATTACCCAACAATTACCTCCTTCATTCGCATCCCTCGATATCAGATAAAGCTGATATCCAGCCTCACTCGTTTATTAGGCGAAGAGTAAGTCGACAAGAAAACAGACATTCCCAAGCACAGGAAAACCCGCTGATGCGGAGTTCCTGATCGGGGACTACCGGCCAAGGATCGCAAACATGGAGCGGAGCGTAGTCGCGAACCTGACTTGACGGGCACGAATTCTGGCCATGGCCCATTTTCGGAAAGGAAATCGTGCTAAACAGGGCTTTTCTAAAAGCGGCGGCCCGACAAACGACAAATGCAACTGGTATTAGGGTGCCGAATCTCATATTCTCGTTATTGTGCATTGAGCAGAGAGTACGGCTAATCATGAGAACATCATTCTGTTTTGCATTGTGCGTTGTGCTATTGGGCGGCTGCACGAACTACAGGCAAACCCACCTGAAAAGCGGTGAAGTCGGTTATGACATCAAATGCAACGACTTCGGATCAAGATCCTGGAATGCCTGTTATGTTATGGCGGGAGACATCTGCGGATATAGAGGGTATGAAGTAGTATCAAAAGTCGGCGATTCCTCCGAACGGTACGCGAAACACCTCTGGATCAAATGCAATTGAATGGCTGTGATATCCGCTCATGAATGCGTCGGCTTGAAGGGCAACCATCGGCCGGAAACGGGCGTTCACGCCAGGTTGAAACAAGGACCCATTGGTCGTGACATTAACGTGACGCTCAATCTTATTGTCCGGCCCCTAGATCTTCATAGATACAAAGCTGCCTTGGTTTTCTCTGAATAGAATGGTCACAAACTCAACCCCGACCACCCATTCCACCCCCAATACAGCAGCTCGTTTCTCGTAGTTCGTGACACGTGCAACCGCTTTGCAGATTTCACAATCCACTTTAATGTGCGTACCCGGTTTAGGTAGTTTATTAGTGACAAACTTCATCCCCTGTGGCGATATATTCTGCATTACACCAATTCCCGCCTCTTTCTGCGGCCAGGCAGTATAAAAGACGATCTGAATGCGTTTCGCAATACGCTGTACCATGCGCCGAGAGGACTCTTCCAGCCTGTGTTTTTCAGCACTCTTCAACGGGCTCGCACATTCATGGCATGCGGCATCGTGACGTGGATTTCTTCCATAGCGATGAGCCGTGCCGCAGAAGGCGCATGAATCCTGCGCCATAGAATGATGCGCCCTGCTTCGCTTGCCAGGGGGAACGGATGTTGTCGATGCCGTCCCTCTTCGTCCGCTAACGCTTGAAATCGCGTTGGCACGGATCAGAGTACTATCATACTCGGCACGTTTTTTAGGGTCAGAAATAACGGCGTACGCCTCATTTATAAGCACAGCGTTCCAGTGATCTCCACCGACGTCAGGATGCTGTTTCAGTTGATGCATGAGCGTGCGGTAGCTGGACTTAATTATCGCCTGCGGTGCATCTGGCTGAACGTGTAGGATTCTGTAGTAGTTTCGTTTGTTCTTCATGCCCTAAAAACCCTGCCAACCGATACCTCTGGATGAAAACACATCAACAGTATCTATTCTTATATGACGCCAACTTATTCGGAACCCCGGAAGAACTGCTTTGTTGTCCTTAACGGAGCACGACACCTGCTCCACTGTTTATCGGCTGCCCCGGTGAAAACCAAAGTATGAAGAAAAGCTTTTCCCCGAGCATTTGAACAACATAATCTGCCTGTTCTACAGCAATCCAGATGAAAAACGCATCTCTCTGTATACCATCCCACTGAATCGCTGCCCGACGATCAGTCGGGTCGTTAATGTCCTTGTTCAGCCACAAAAGGACCTTCAGCATCTATAAAGAAACGGCTCCCGAAGGAGCCGCTGTAGTGATTTCTGTAACAGTTAAACTGTTTTCTTGCGTCTGGCTATTCCGACCAGACCGAGGAGACCGGTGCCGATCCATATCGGCTATTCCTCGCTTGGGCGGTGCTTATCCTGCCGTGGGCAATCATTGGCCGGCAGGCCGGAATCTGGATGCTGCTGCAGATACTCCTGAATCTGACCGTCATCATGTACTACACCCAGGTGCTTAACCCACCGGATGGGTGGTGGCAATTCTCACAATTGCTGGGCCCGCTGGTATGGCTCGGTACCACGATCATGGACTCGACGTTGGTGAGCTACCTGTTCGCATTGAACGCGGTGGCTCTTGTCATCTGGGAATGCGGCGCAGGCCGCAGGATTACCTGGATGCAGGGCTCGCTATTTCCACGATTGATCGCGTTTTCGACTCTGGGTACAGTGCTGATACCGACATTGATCATCATCGTTGCGGCGGGCTTCGAAGAGAAAACGGGGTTGAGCGTGATCTCTCCTGTCCTGCTGCTCGCCGCTACAGGCGCACGCCTTTACCAACGGTATGACCTGTTCATCCTTATCTGCAGCCTGCTCATTCTTGCCATCCTGGTGATTGCCCAAGTCGCGGGCGCCGCTTGGTGGCTGCGTGAAATCGCACAGCGTTGGGAGACAAAGTCATGAGCATATCAAGCGTGACGCTGCACGATGTCGCAAGCACCTTGCGGGTGGAGAATCTACTGAACGAAGATGATGCCACACTCGAGTACCTGGAGAAGAGGCGCGAAACCGCCATCTCAACCAGGGGTGTCCCGAAATATCTCAGCTCTGACAACGATCCGCTATTCCTGTATCACCAATGGCAAGCGAACTTGAGGATTCTTAGTGTAGACGAGCTTAAGACCGTTAGGCGCAATCTCTTGTAAGTAATTCATACTTTCTGAGTATCCTTCTCAAGACTTAAAGCGGAATCTTGGTAAGCTAATGTCGTAATGAATAGCGAGCAAACGTGAAAAAAATATTCCCAGCCCAGAAATAACAGCGGCCAGAGTAATGTCCTGGCTAAAATGAAAAAGACCTATGAAGATTAAAGACCCAGCCCAGGACACAGTCGCATAGAGCGGACTAAGAAACACAACTGGTGGTTCGTTGCATAGCAGATCACGGAAAATACCACCCATGGTTCCAGTCATTACACCCATAAAACTGGCAACAAGTGGAGACGCCCCAGCCATAAGCGAAACCAATGTCCCTGCAATGCCGAATGTTGCAAGACCTGCGGCATCTGCGACCAAAAATAATCTTGGTGAAACCACTACCAGTCTGGCAGCTATAAAAATTGCAACGGCACTACCAAGTGAAGCAATGAAAAATACTTGGTCATCAATCCAGAATACCTCTCGGTCCAGAAGCATGTCACGGAGTGAACCGCCCCCTAGCCCGGTAGAAATTGCAATAATTATTACACCAAATAGGTCAAACTGCTTAGAACCGGCCTTAAGAACTCCTGAAGCGGACGAAACGATAACAGCAAGAAATGTTATCCAGTATAAGTTTTCTAAAAGTGTGGGCGTTGGATCTAATGTCATTTATTGATACTTATAAATAGTGTACAGCGCAAACATTCATTGAACGGAAAAAGGTCCGTATATGTCAAATATATCATTTCTAAAGTACATTCGATTTCACTGCGGATTTCAAGACATACCACTCCATGGTCCGTATATAGATAAGTATGCATATACGGACCGACGGCTCAAGATGTGAATGTCCTGCTTCCACTGCTTTCCGGCCATTTATCCCATGGCTATTCATTGGCAAACAGTGACTCACGGGCTGCCTCCACCACGGCGGAGACGACGGGGTGCGTGACCCTGCGTTCGACGGATATGGCGTAGAATCGCTCATTCACTTCGTCAATCTGGCCAATCGCAGTCACCTGATACTGCCACTCCACTTCTGCCTCGATCACAGCGGGTGCGATAAAGATCCCCGCTCCCTCTCGCCCAAAAACCTTCATCAGTGCGCTGTCATCAAACTCGGCAACCACGCGCGGATGGATACGTTGCTTATCCAGCCATTGGTCAATGCCGGAACGCAGCTGAGTACCGCTGCTGGGCAATAATATCGGTGCGCCATCCAAACAGCGGGGGAAATCACCCTTTAGCTTCTTTTTCAGTTTCTCTGTCGCAAAGAAGCTGACCGCACACTCACCAAGTTTGTGACTGAAGCCACGCGTACTGATCGTA
>Ga0316193_10001912_pt1 | contig 14370 bp, 11 predicted proteins | sample MerIslsedime2_MG_FD_207735 | JGI IMG/M metagenome (GOLD analysis project Ga0316193, IMG submission 207735) | Coastal sediment microbial communities from Maine, United States - Merrow Island sediment 2 | ecosystem: Environmental > Aquatic > Marine > Coastal > Sediment | place: USA: Maine...
ACCGGGTGGCCTGGACATCGATTACACAGAGGCTGACCCGCTACGTAGTGGTCGTGCAGTGCTCTACAGTGAAAATGCCCGGCCGCTTCAGTTGAAACGCTATCACTATGCCTACTGGGTGGATCAGCCGCCACGTCTGGTACACAGCCAGCTGGTGCAATATCTGCGTGCCAGTGGTATTACCGACCGCGTTGATGATGGAGGTCAGCGCGGCGCGGCGGCGTACCGTCTGAAGACAGATGTGCTCAAATTTGAGCAGTTGCGCGGTGGGCCGGTACCGGAAGTGGTAGTGGAGCTTGAAGCCAGCCTGGAACGGCTGCCAGCAGGCCCCGTGTTGTGGACCTCTGTTTACAGCCAGCGACAGGCAAGTGGTAGCGATGATATGCACGCCACTGCAAAAGCTATGCAAACAGCGCTCCAGCGAGTGCTGCATGCGCTGTCGAGTGATCTCGCCGCATCTGCGGAATAGCCTGATCGCCCGTCGGGGGCTACAATTACGAATATGGTAGCCCGCGCCGAGACCCGTACACCTGCTGATGGACAGCCGCCAGACCTGAAGGTCTGGCTGTCGGCTGTGGGTGAGGGCCGGTCCGAGGATGAGCTGCAACTGATTCGTCAGGCCCTGGAGCGTGCACGTCAGGCTCACGTGGAGCAGAAGCGTGCTTCCGGCGAGCCTTATCTGCTGCATTGTCTGGCCGCCGCAGAAATTGTTCACCACCTGAATCTCGATCACGAAGCTGTAGCCGCAGCTTTGCTGCACGATGTCGTAGAAGATACCGAAATTAGCCTGGAGAATATTCGCGAAGAGTTTGGCGATGGCGTCGCATCACTGGTAGACGGTGTGACCAAAATGGGGCATATCGGTGAAATACGCGATCCGACAGGTAAAGCCCCCACGTCACAGCACGCTGAAAGTGTCCGCAAGTTGCTGCTGGCAATGGCAGAAGACGTCCGCGTTGTACTCATCAAGCTCGCCGACCGTCTGCATAATATGCGCACCTTGCGCTACCTTAACGGGGATCGGCAACGCAGAATTTCACGCGAGACGCTGGATATCTACGCACCCCTGGCGAATCGTCTGGGCATCTGGCAAGTCAAGTGGGAACTGGAAGATCTGGCGCTGCGCTATCTTGACCCGGAAGCCTATCATCGTATCGCTTCGCTGCTGGATGGACGGCGTATCGATCGGGAACGCCATATTGAACTGGTCAAAGCGCGCCTGTTCGAGTCGTTTTCTGCCGCCGGGATCAAGGCCGAAATAACCGGTAGACCAAAACATATATACAGTATCTGGCGCAAGATGCGGCGCAAGAATATAGATTTTCACGAGATCTTTGACGTTCAGGCGGTGCGAGTGCTGGTTGAGCAGGACGCCGACTGCTACGCCGTACTGGGTACCGTGCACAGTCTTTGGCATCACGTGCCGCATGAGTTTGATGACTATATTGCCAATCCAAAGACCAATAATTATCGCTCCCTCCACACGGCGGTGATTGGCCCTGAAGGCAAGCCTGTGGAAGTGCAAATCCGTACGCGCGAAATGCATGAACACGCTGAACTGGGTATTGCGGCACATTGGCGCTACAAGGAAGGTGCTCGCTACGATGCAGGTTTTGAACAGAAAATTGCCTGGTTGCGACAGTTGCTGGAGTGGAAAGACGAAGAGCAGTCTGCAGACGACTTCGTCGATCGCTTCAAGTCCGAGTCAATGGAAGAGCGTGTTTATGTGCTGACCCCGCAAGGTAATGTGGTTGATTTGCCAGCCGGCGCAACGGTGCTGGATTTTGCCTACCATATTCACACCGATGTCGGTCATCGGTGTCGTGGCATCAAGGTCAATGGTCGCATCGTGCCACTGTCCCACGAGTTGATTTCCGGCGAGCAGGTAGAAGTACTGACGGCTCGCCAGCCGGCACCCAGCCGCGACTGGATCAATCCGCACCTGGGTTATCTAAAGACATCGCGCGCACGTGCCAAGGTGCGGCACTGGTTCAAGGAACAGGATCGCGACATCAACATTGGTGCCGGGCGTAACGCGCTTGAGCGTGAGCTCCATCGTCTTGGACTGTCTGACGATGGCCTGGAAGCGGTAGCTACCAAACTTAACTATAAAGATATCGACAGCATGATGGCCGCCCTTGGTGGCGGTGATCTGCAGACCGGGCAGGTTGTCAGTGCAGCCATGAGCCTCGTCGAGACGGCCGAACACGAACCGCTTAGCTACCTTACTCCCCATCGGCGCGCGCAGCCACGCCAGAAAGATGAAGATTTCCGAATACTCGGTGTAGGTAACCTGTTGACCAACGCTGCCCGCTGCTGCAGCCCGGTGCCCAACGATGCGATAGTGGGCTACATCACTCGCGGCCGTGGTGTCACCATACATCGGCGTGATTGTGCCAATGTGCTGCGGCTCAAGAATGAAGATCGCGAGCGCCTGATTGATGTCGAATGGGGCTCCCAGCCTGATCAGGTGTTCCCGGTCGATATTCAGTTACAGGCCTACGACCGGCCCGGTCTGTTACGCGATATATCCACGCTACTGGCGAACGATCGCGTCAATGTGATGGGGATAAATACGCATACCGACAAGCAGGATATGGTGGCCCGTATGGAGCTGCATGTGGAGGTTACCGATATTGGTCAACTGAGCAGAATACTGAGCCGAATTGGCCAATTGCCAAATATAATTGAAATCAGGCGCAAGGTGTAAACAACGTTGCTTGATGATGCCCGCTGACTATCAAGCAGGTTAAATTTGTGCCTTTAGTGCCAGGGGGCAATAGCCAACCCCTTATCCGGTCGAGGTTTGGCCGATGACACGGGTGGTGATCGCAGTGAATTACGTTCAAACTGCGGCATTAAGGAAAATGATTTGGCTGTTTGCGGGACGCCAGAAGTACCAGGGATGTCCAAGAAGTTACCTAAAGTTCTGATAGTAGATGATGTTGCAGTCGCTCGGTATCTGATGCGACCTGTGCTGTGAAGTCTGGATGTAATCCCGTTATTCGACGCCAGTAATGGTATTGAAGCGGTTTCCCTGTTCAGGCGCGAACGTCCCGATATTGTATTTTCTAGAACTATGCATGCCCGGTATGGACCGGCTTCAGGTGCTGCAGGCAATGCTTGCGGACAACCCTGCGGCGTTTATTGTCATCGATAGCGCGGAAAATACAGCAGAGAATGTGCGTACGGCGCTGGGGCTTGGTGCCAAGGGATTTATCGTCAAGCCATGCAATATGCAGAAGGTACGGGATATTCTCGATAGCTACTTTGTTTATATTTCATCACCAGAAGATGTTGCAAATAAATGCCTGTATCGCTTGTTAAGGACGGTAGTGATACAGAGGGTAATTGGGATTTAACTATACGAAATTCACTGGCAATTATGGCGTCCCGGAGAGGAGTCGAACCTCCGACCTAGCGCTTAGGAGGCGCTTGCTCTATCCAGCTGAGCTACCGGGACAGCGAACGAAGCGTGCATATTAACAAAGCTCATGAATATCAGCCAGTAGCGAGGATAATGCATGTACCGCAAGATAAAAGCGGGCGCTGGGCGGTGTATGCTGAAGACAATGGTGACGATACAGATGAGCAGGCCGTTGTCACGCAGACGTGAGATAGTGCCAGCCCAGTCGGTCTTGGCATACCACTGGTCAGGGGACTGTTTGACAGACCGTGACTAGCTGGTAAACGCTAAACCGGGACGCCAGCCTGTTTGCCATTAACCTGGATCGGGTGTTTTCTGTCGAACAGGATTCCATGGCTGGCGGCGACGTGGAGTTGTTTTTAAAGAGAGCGAGGTGCCGGCTGCTGATCAAGGCAAGTGAATCACTGCGAAACCGGTTAAAGTCAACCCGACGCGACTTCTTCCTGCGGAGCGTCGTCCAGCTTATTACCAATTTCTGAATTTTCTGCAGAAGTCGCTGTCAGCGTTCCCATAATAATGTTCATCTCAGCAGTGGTATTTGCCAGCTCGTCGCACCAGTAGCCAATGTGTTTGTTGTCTTCGTTCGCGCCGTGTGTAACGTTGTTGATAGTTTCCATAACGCGACTGATCCCCGTCGCAGCCTGACTCTGTTGGTCGGCCGCTCCCAGGATGCCACTATTGATTGCTTTAAGGCTCGCAACAGTACCAACGATTTCCGCAAAGGTGACCGTTGCCTGTTCTACCATATCTTCACAGACACTGGTTTTTTCCGAACTTGAATTGATTACCTGGCCAGCCTGATCAACGCTGGCCAGCAGGGTTTCGATAATTGACTTGATGTTGGTGGTTGCTTCCTGGGTACGTGCCGCCAGTGAACGTACTTCGTCGGCTACTACAGCGAAACCACGGCCGGCATCGCCAGCGCGCGCGGCTTCGATGGCAGCATTCAGAGCCAGTAAATTGGTCTGATCCGCCACGCCGCTAATCATCTCCAGCACAGAGGCGATATCGCGGGATTTTTCACCCAGCTCACTGATAACGGTAGCCGCCTCCGAAACATCGGCCGACAGGGACATCACCGCACCTATGGCATTGGTCATGACTTCTTTGCCTTCCTGGGCAAGGTTATCCGACTCCATGACATGTTCGGCCGCTAAACTTGCTTCCTGCGTCACCTGGTTAACAGCCGCGGTCATGGTGGTGATGTCGTTATCGACGCTGGTTGTTTCCTGCTCCTGCCTGGCCATGAGTTCAGTGGCGTTATCGTTGACCGTGGCAATTTCTGCAGCAACATGGGCAAGTTGGCTCGAAGAACTGCCAAACATATCAATGACCGGCTGCACCCTGTCGGTGAGATCGCGGGTTGCTTCTGTCAACGACGCAAAATCCCGCCAGTGGTTTGCCTCAGGAAGATGGCTCTGGTCGGTGTCGCCTGCGTAAAATGCGCGAATGTCGTCAGCTGCCTGTTTGAGCGGCTTGGTCAGTCCCGCGCTCAGTAACTGCAAGGATATAATGGTAACAACCAGACTGACTCCGGCTGCTGTGTACAAGAGTGTCTGCTCTTCGATCGCGCTCAGGGCGAGTGCAAAGATAATCGTGGTCTGGATGGTTAACAGGGCCGTAAGGGCTTGTTTCAGACCAAATTTGGGTATTGTTTGCCACATAGTGTTGCATCCCTGCTGTCCGGGGGGAGGCCACGAATCGGGTGGCAGCCGAATACAATTATAATTTCGGCTAATTTGTAAGATTCTTTATCGCTTCAGGATGACTATGTACGCTGACATATCCATGGTCTATAGTCGGACCCATGGAGCTGCCGCGCTTATCGCTATTCCCCCTTCTGGATGCTTCGCAGCCGCTGCGCAAGCGTGCTCCAGCGGTGGACGAGAACGGCAGGGCGTTGTCGGACTTCATGATTATTATCCCCAACTTGCGCAAGCGTCCCGAGCAACGCATACAACAGACCATGCAAGACATTCATCGCGTTCTCGCCGGCTTTGATGATTCGGTTGTATTTGCGGAATTGAACCTGAGGCTGAATCTGCTGTGGGTTTCTATTCGGCCCATTACGGGTATCAGGGACGACATCGCTCAGGCCCTGCGAGCGGTTATTCCTGATGCGCGCCTGGTGTCGCATATCTGATAGCCTGAGCCTGCCGGGTTAAGGTATGTGTCTATCCTTTACAAGAATTAACCTGCTGCTTGTGGGTGAAAATCTGTCACATCAGTTGCAGAAACGTTCGGTGATTTATCCGGGGCATCATCGAGGAAGGCTTTCAATCTACATATCTGGGCCGGGCCGGGAGTATTGAGAAAAGGAAATATTTCTTCATAGTAAAAGCTGGTGTATGTTTAGCATATGGCCGTTGCCGTCTTCAGATTCTATGAGGAGTTAAACGACTTTCTCCCCGCCAGGCGGCGCAAGATCGAGTTTGAGCACCACTTTGACCGGCGCGCCTCGATCAAGGATATGATCGAGTCACTGGGAGTGCCGCATACGGAAGTTGAACTGATTCTGGTCAATGGGCAGTCCGTGGATTTCTCCTACATGGTGGAAGACGGCAACCGTATCAGCGTATACCCCGTATTCGAAAGTCTGGATGTGTCCCCACTGTTGCGGCTGCGGCCTGAGCCGTTGCGCGACCCACGCTTTGTCGTGGATTGCAATCTCGGACGACTGGCGCGCTATCTGCGCCTGCTGGGGTTCGACTGCCTTTACCGAAACGACTACACGGATGCTGGTGTGGCGCTAATCAGCCAACAACAACACCGTATTGTTCTCACTCGAGATCGCCGGCTTTTACACCGTAAAATCATCACTCACGGATTTTATATCCGTGCATCAATGCCAAGAGAGCAGGTGCGTGAAGTGCTTCGGCGTGTTGACCTGTATGCAATGGTGCGGCCGTTCAGTCGCTGCACCCGGTGTAATGGTCTGTTAAACAGTGTTAAAAAAAATCTGGTCGATCACCGTCTGGAACCCAAGACGCGCCGCTACTATCAGGAATTTTTGCAGTGTAGCGAATGCGGACAGATTTACTGGCAGGGCAGCCATCACCAACGAGCGCAGCGGCTGATTAAGGAGTTTTTGGCGAAAGCCCCCACGGGCTCAGGTTGAAGGATCTGCTTCCTCGAACGACAGCGGTGACTGTCGACAGGATTAATGGACTTTATCCCCGATCAGGATACCGTTATCGTCTGATTCCTATCGGGCTGACTTCGGCCCGGACGCTGCTCCGTTTAGCAATTACCACTCGGTTTCTGCCGCTCTCTTTGGCCTGATAAAGAGCCTGGTCGGCTTTCTTTATCAATTCGACAGGAGTTTCGCCAAGATCGGGGTAGATGGAAATGCCTATCGATACAGTGACTACACCCATGTCGGAGCCTTCATAGCGAAGGCTGAGCCGACTGATGGACTCGCGGATATCAGTAGCTCTTCTTTCCGCTATTTCCAGCGAGGCACCAGGCAGGCAGAGTACGAATTCTTCGCCACCAAAGCGACAGGCAATGTCCTCCTTGCGACTGTTCTTGACCAATATGTGGCTGAGTTCGCGTAATACCATGTCACCGGCATCGTGACCGAAAGTGTCATTGATCTTCTTGAAATGATCGATATCGATCATCATGAAGGAGACCATTGCTGCTTCACTTCTCGATGCGCGATGCAGCTCGCGTTCGAAAGATTCTTCCATATAGCGGCGATTGAACAGACCGGTGAGCGGATCGCGTATGGACTGATTCTGCAATTGCTCCCTGGATCTGAGGCTTGCCAGTGCCATTGATACCTGTTTTGCAATGGTTTCGGAAAAATCCGGACGTATCATCGCATTAATGTCGGCCGCCTGCCCGATAGCGGAGTCGGTAACAGGTTTGGCCTGGAAATGCAGTAGTCCAAAAGTCTCACCCTGTGCCGCAAGCGGCATGCAGAATGACATATCCGGTTTGTCTTCCGGCAAGTGGCGGCAGAAAAGTACTGACTCATCTGCTTTCGACGTGTAGGCTAAACCACGTCGCACGGCGACACAATCCTCCGGTAAAAATGCTGCCTCCCTCGGTGGTTGGGCCCCCCAGGTGCCGACCGACTGCAAATTGGTGCCGGTATCGTCGATAATATACAAGGCGCCGGACATCTCGGGGAGCAGTATAGGCATAAAACGGGTAACGACTTCGTACGCTTCGCTGACGTTATGGCAGGAATGCAGCAAGTCGGCCAGTTCACTTAGAGAGGTGATGTCCTTGGTGCGATGCGCCATTTCATCGATAGTGGCGTTTAACTTCCGGGTAGCCTCTCGACGTTCGGATACGTCGCGGACAATTGCGACGAAACGTGGTGATTCCCCTGTGGGATCGATGTATTGAAGGAATATTTCAACCGGTATCCTTGCTCCGTACTTATGCTGGTGCACAGTTTCGAAGCTCAGCGATGGCTGCCTGCCCGAAATCAGCGGCTCGATCATGTCCCGGAATTCCTGCTCGGTAATTTCCGGCTTGATATCATATGGCCTCATATTCATGAGTTCGGATTCTGAATAGCCAACTTGTTCCATGGCGCCCTGGTTTACATAAAAGAACTTCAGGGATGCGGACTCGAACATGAATACGCAGTCCATGGTCTGGTCAAGGGTGATCTTGAACTGGCTCAGGTCATGTTCTGACCGGCTGCGTGACATTTCGTTACCGATCCATTGTGCCAGTAGCTGAATGAGTGATAACTCATTGGCAGAGAATGGCTGCTGATGAATTTCTGGGGAGGAGAAGTTAAGTGTACCGTAACGTTGGCCATCAACGATGATGGGTGCGCCAATGTAGGATTCAAGTTTGAAATTTTGGTAACAGGGATGATTGCAGATTTCGCTACGGCCTGCATTTTCAAACGCTATCGCACTGTTTGCAGCATAGGTATGCGCGCAATAGGTCTCATTGAACCTGAATGTCACTCCCGGGGCGGGTGCATCTTCCGGCCCCTTGATATATTCAATGGTATAGATTTCATTTTCAATGTGGCTGACAATGCCCAGTGACTGCTCGAAAGTACCCAGTCCAAGTTCAAGCAACTGTTGTATTTTTTTCTCAAACGATGTCGCTGGGTCGGCGGCGATCTCGTTCAGTCGGGTCAGTGCCTGTGATTCCCGTAATAAATTATTTTCAGCGTTCTTGCGGTCGCTGATGTCTTTTACCAGACCGGTGAATTTCTTTTCATCACCTAGGGACATTTCGCTGACAGATAGCTCGATCGGGAATGTTGTCTGGTCGCTGCGGCACCCTACCAGCTCACGTGTGGTACCGATAACATAAGCCTTGCCCCTTTCAAGGTGTTCTCTCAGGTAGTTGCCATGTCCGCTGTGACAGGGTTCTGGTATCAGCATCGAAATATTTTTGCCTACCATCTGGGCTATCGAATAACCAAACAAGGTTTCTGTTGCCGGGTTTGCAGACTCGATAACGCCTCGTTCATCAGTGGTAATCAGTGCGTCAACGACCGACTCGAGGATGGTTCTGTTCTTGATTTCGCTTTCCAGTTGTTTTTTGTTTGCGAGTTCGAGCTCCATAGTACGCTGCTTGACTCGATCTTCGAGCTTTTCGTTGAGTTCCTTGACTTCTTTTTCTATCCGCTGTCGTTCGCTGATGTCAAGATGAGTGCCGACCAGTCGAGTAGCCCTGTTTTCATTGTTTCTTACTGCGAAAGCGCGAGACAGGATATCGACCCAGTGTCCATCCTTGTGACGCATACGGAATGTAACTTCGTATTTGTCACTGGCGCCAGAGATGAAGTCTTCAAGAAGTGGTGACAGTGTTTCCATATCCAGCGGGTGTACAAGCTCTTGCCAGGTTTCCAGTTGATTACCGAGTTCATTTTCTTCGTAACCCAGCATCGACTTCCAGCGGGGCGATAAGAACATCACGTTGCTGTCAATCTTCCAGTCCCACAGGCCGTCATTAGCTCCCTGCATCGCCAACGAAAAACGTTCCTCACTTTCCTTTAGAGAATTTTCCCGGGTTGTTATCGAGTTGACCATGTTGTTGAAAGTATCTGTCAGCTCGGCAACTTCGTCATTTCCATCGGGTATGAGGTTGACATTATTGTTTCCATCGCTGATCGATTTGACCATGCCGCTCAATGTTGTAATAGGGCGGGTTACCTTTTTAGACAGCAGCCATGACCCTATAAATACTATAACCAGAGCGAAGCCCAGTATCGCGCCAAGCATCGACTGCAGGCGGGTGACTGGTGCTATCATTTGACTCCTGGGCACCAGCAGGCCAACAGAGTAATCAGAAGCTTCGACCGGTGCGTATACGAGATAGAGTTCTTCGCCGGTCTGCGGGTCGGTAAACAGCGTGTGGCCTCGTTGTCCGGCAACCATCATATTGCCCGCTGCGGCCAGTTCTGCGACAGGCTCCTCGGTTATCTTCCTGACAGCCGCAACTTTTTCGCCAATTTCATTGAATATTGGTTGACCCTGTTCATTCTTTTTAATGTGCACAACATAAGAGGGGTCCCAGTGATACCAGTAAACGCCGCTTGAAGTAACCAGGAAGAAGCGGGATTCCCAGTTGCGGTGTTTAATGATGTCGTCAAAGATCAGTTGGATCTTGTTTTCAAAATAACTCCAGGGTAGTGCGCCTCCGATCATGCCTGTAATTTTACCGTCATCGGCGTGTATGCTGGCGGCAACGACGATCTGTTTTGCTCCCGTGGTATAGGAAATCATGGGCTCTGAAACATAGACTCTTTGCTCATGTTTATCGTTGTCACCAACCGTTGTCTTCCAGTAGTCACGTTTTGCTATGGTTTTGGGTGCAGCCTTTGGATCCATATCGTCAAAGGTACGCAGCCCGTCCAGCGATGGATTGCCACCAGCTGTGTTGTAGAAATTACCATTTGGGGTGCCGAGGATGAATTTTTCGTAGATGCCGCCGTGCCGGGCCAACTCGTCAATCAGAAGAGGGCGGATAGACTTGAAGTCCATACTTTTTAGTAACGGGGAATGGGCGTAGGCGTTGATTTCCGACTTTCGGGTGCTGAAAAACCCGGACAGATCGTTTGCGCCCGCATCGAGGTAGCCCTGGACGATATCGATGGCCAGTGCACGGGTCTGATTACTACTCTGCCAAAGTGTGGCCGACATCGCCAGTACCAGCGGCACACTGGCGATTATGAGCATGTAGCTTACAAATTTTGGGCGAAGCTTCATAATGCGGATACTTCCCTATACCCCCTATTCGGCCTAGCGGCACTTTAGTGGGTTTTATTTAGTATCCCGCGCAAACTCGATGGTATTGTGATCCTGGAGGCTGAAAAAAGTGTAATTATGGATCGTATGTTTACCACCGCGAGTGAAGCGAACCAGGTTGTCTTTTTTCTGCCGGATCACCACACAGTCCCGGCCCTTGCCTTTGGTCTGGTAGAGCGCCGTGTCAGCACGCTGCATCTATCTCGTTTAATTGTTGTTCAAGTTTCGGTGGGGTTATTCACTGAACTTTTCAGAATTGGTTTAGGTGATCAGTGCGAAAATGTCGGGCGAACGCGTGGTCAGCTCAGGAAGCGGTTTTTGATTTCCGCATCAGGTACCCAGCAGGCATCTCGTTTACCGTACCACTGGTAGCGTCGCTGACCTATCCAGTCATAAACCCGGTTTCGGATAAACGGCGGTACGATAACAAAAGCAAACATCAGCGGCCATGGCATATCCATTAATGTGGCAATACGCAGGGCTGCACTGGATTTGATAGTCGCTTTGTCGTGATGAATAAGCACCATGGAATTCAGCCCCAGGTCAGACAGACCATATTGAGCAATTAAGCGCTGACCGGTCTCAGATTGAATTTGGCAAAACATGATATTCGAGCGCGAGTTTCTCGCGATTACAAACTGCACGCTTGAGCTGCAGAAATTGCACTCACCATCGAACAGCACTATGGGTTGGTTCTGCAATGTATCCCTGGTCCTCATCTGTACTGATTCTGTGCTCTGTAAAAAGCCCGGTATCTTTCCGGTGACCGTTTGAATGGTTCAGTCAAGGGCAGGATCCAGTCAGCCCGCTTGAGGCTCCTGTCAATCCTGGCCAAATCCACGGACGGGTCAACCATGGTCTGGGCTTTGCGCCCATTCAGTGAAACTTTTGAAATGACGTTCACCTCGGCGCTTTCGACATTGTATGCCGATTTCCAATGGTCGGCGAGATAGTGTGCGAACTGCAATATCATGTCCGGCCGCGTTGACATCTTTCTCGCCTGACGGCTGGTCAAATAGGACTCGGGGTCGACGCGCCAGGTGCGCTCAGTGAGCGGATCGCGCACGATGAATTCCGCCTCACCGTGCTTGGCGCGCAATTTCATCTGCCATGAATAAGCATGGCCTTCTTCTGTCCAGCTTACGTTGCCGGGATAAAGTAAATGCCGCAACGGCATAAGGACCTGGTAAGCGAACCACAGCCCGATAGCGCCGATAATAAAGTTTTGCGCTACCGGTCCTGGCAGCCAGTTGTGAGTCTCTGCTGAACGGGTACCAGCGGTACTTCGGCGCGCTTCTGTTTTTCTGCCAAACAAGGCGCGAAGTTTCCGCCAGGCCTGCTTCGGCCAGTCCGGGTCGAAGAAAATCAGGGTGGCAAACAGCGTCAGCCAGGGGAATATGCCGATACTGAAGACGAAGTGATTGAGTGTATGGAAACACGCGTATATCAGGAAGACATATATTCTGGTACGCCGCCACAGTAACAGGGGAGCGCCAATGATATGCAATATGATTATGCCGTAGGCTGCCACGCCAACAGACCAGTCCTGTAAAAAATAGTCCCCTATAACGGGCATATCAGACCGACTTGCCAGCCACGTACTGAGTGGTTCCAGCTGTAGCCAGTCGCTGTTCAGTTTTACAATACCGGCGTAGATATAAACGACTTCGAACTGGGCTCTCAGCAGCCAGATACTCCAGGCTGGTACGGTATCAGATCTTTTGTCAGGTTTTAGCCGGGCGTCAACTGCGAAATAGCGATTGGCTGGAACCATGCAGAGTATAAAGCTGACGAGTATGACCAGATACAAATGATTTAAATAATGCGCCTGTTCCAGCAGGAATATATAGCTGAAGGCGATAAAAAAGAGATGCGTGCTTAGGCGATAGAACAGCCCGATGGTGATGAACAATGCCAGGATAGCGACCAGTGCATAGTGCGCATACATCAAGTCGCCTGGCCAGGGTTCGATCCACTCAAAGCCGAAATATTTAAAGTGAAAATCCGGCTCAATGTAATACTTGGTTATCCAGTCGTAGCTCCAGTAACGCCAGACTTCCCAGAGCATAATCAGGCCAAAGCCGATACGAAACACCACTAGTGAAGACGCGTCTACGGCCTTGAACATGTTTTGTCGGGTTCCTTCCAGGAACGTTTTTGCCAATGAATTATCCATATCTCCTCGACCGGTCAGAATGTGCTAATTGGGAAAATAATCACAAACAAAAACGCCTTTTATGCCTTTATTTATAGGCTTTTAGTGGGGACGGGGCAGGGGTTGCCTTTATTCCTCTTTGCAGTGAAAGTTGTACTTGCAGATGCGCCTGAGGCAAACCCGAGTAAAGACTAGGGTCAGCCCCTGGTGGATTGATTGCAGCAGGTCAGGATGACTTTCGTTAAGGAGCGTTTTGCCGGGGAAGTATTTTCGTTGCTTCGTCCAGCTGGTCTGCATGGCAGCGAACATTATGCTGTTGGCCAAAGCGGACGAATACAAAGAAGCCGAACGCCTGTGACTAATCGTGCGGGGCAAGGTGCGCTACCAACTCGCATTTGGCATAGTTCGTCTGGGGCGATGTATTTTGCTGCACTATGACGGCCCGGTCTCTAACAGAATCGCCGGTGATGACATCGCTGTTTCGCAAAGCCACCAGGTCACAACTGCGCAGCTCGCTGTCGATAGCCAGGTTGAACAGCGCGAGATTGCGCCGTTTTCCTTCGATCTGAAGCTGGGTACGAATGGCCCAGACCTCTCTGGGCTTGAGTGGGGGCTTCTGGCCATACGTGGCACTCTCGTGGCGATTCTCAGCGTCAGGCGTCTTTTCAGGAAGATAACAGAAATCAGCCATGGGTAACTCCTTCCCAGACCCTCCGCGCCCATTTGATAGGAAATCCGGTGACAATCATGTCATCGTCTCGGCCTATATTATCCTAGTCTGAAAGACCGGAAACGGCTCGAACCCGGACATCAAAAGGGCAAATCCGGGAAAATTGCGATAAACGGAGAAAAACGACCCTAAATTGCCATTTAGCTAATGGTTATATAAGCAATGAGTGGACGACAAATGCCGAGCCTTTCAGGTCATTAAATATTTCTCTGTTGCCTAGGTTTTGCATCATAGAAATAGGCGCCAGTCTTACCCATGGCGACTGTAGAATTTTATTGTTGCCTGAATCAAGGGTGATGTGCTGCTTCCCGCTCCTGTGGGTTGAACAGGAAGCGCGCATAAAGATAAGCAATTGTTTCACCAATGACAGTGCGCACCCCGCTGCTCGAGAGCCACCATTTATTCGCATCATACTCAGGATGGGGAGCAGCAATCACACCGACTGAGATATTGTCTCCAAGTGCTCTCTGGAACAGCCATTGAGTCCTACGCGAATGTGCGCCCATGGAAAACACATCCAGTGAGGTGATTGACCTGTTTGATTGCGACAACCAATCGTTAACTGCAATTGCCGAAGCAAACGTTCGATCTGTTCGGACAGGAGGTGCAGGTACGGGAACTATGACGCTCTGTTTAACCCCAAGCATGCCCAGAGTCGCCGCGGCAAGTTCTGCGTAAGTTGAGTACTCTGACAAATATAATCCTTTTATTAAAGGCCCTCCAGTTGTAACAATCAGTTGGTAATTATATTTATTAAATAACGAGACTGCCCGCTTCAATTCGGAGTCTGTCACCCAGCCTTCCACAACCAGAACCTCACCGT
>Ga0316193_10001913_pt1 | contig 14369 bp, 10 predicted proteins | sample MerIslsedime2_MG_FD_207735 | JGI IMG/M metagenome (GOLD analysis project Ga0316193, IMG submission 207735) | Coastal sediment microbial communities from Maine, United States - Merrow Island sediment 2 | ecosystem: Environmental > Aquatic > Marine > Coastal > Sediment | place: USA: Maine...
CATAGCCATTCATGGTCCCATGCACCATTACCGCGCCGTTTTGAACGGCGGTTATCGAATTCGCCACTGCCATCCCGCAATCGTTGTGGCTGTGAATTCCGAGTTTGACGGAAGCGTTTTGAGATGGGCCGGTGCTGATGTTATTCATCTGTTGTTGAACCTCAGCAATGATCGATTCCAGTTCAAATGGCAGGGTGCCCCCATTGGTATCGCATAAAACAATAAAATCCGCGCCACCATCCAGCGCTGCGGCAAGTGATTGCATGGCATAGTCCCTGTTGTCTTTATAGCCGTCAAAAAAGTGCTCAGCGTCGTAGATGACCTCGCGGCCATGTTGTTTTAAAAAGGCCACACTGTCGTTTATCATGGACAAATTTTCTGGCAGGGTAGTGTTCATGATTTTCTCTACATGCAGGTCCCAGCTTTTGCCAAAAACCGTGACTGCCGGCGTTTCGGTTTCCAGCAGGGCATTGAGATTGTTATCTCGATCCGGGCGGGTGTCGGGCTTACGGGTTGAGCCAAACGCGGCCAGACGAGCGAATTTAAATGTTACGCGTTTGGCCAGATTAAAAAAGGCAACATCTCACGGGTTGGACCCGGGCCAGCCGCCTTCGATATAGTGAATGCCGATATCATCGAGGCGCATCGCTATATTTAATTTTTCGTCTGCCGAGAACGTGACATTTTCTCCCTGGGTTCCATCTCTTAGGGTCGTATCATACAGCAAGATTGGGTCCATTAGTTTCTCCAAACATGATTGAGCGCTTTGCTCTATGAGCACTTCGTTTGAGGAGCGCTGCGCTCTATGCAAGGCGCTTTTGGACCTCAAGGCCTAAAAGGCCGCTCCTCAAGTCCCGCCACAGGCGGGGCGCTCGCTATTTTTTTCGGTTTTCCGGCCTGAGTGAGCGTACCGTCGTGCCGGTCTGCCACATTTCAGAATTTTTGATCACAGCCAATTCTTTTTCAAGCTTTTGGCGATAATCCGGAGCGCTGTTGGATTCCAGCACGCGTTTGGTTTCTTCTCCGGAGATGACTTTTTCATACAGTTCATTAAACACCGGCGTTACCGCATCTCGAAATTTCGGTGCCCAGTCCAGGGCGCCGCGCTGCGCTGTGGTCGAGCAACTGGCAAACATCCAATCCATACCGTTTGCCGCCACCAGGCGGATGAGACTCTGGGTCAACTCCTCAACCGTCTCATTAAAGGCTTCACTGGGGCTGTGCCCGTGTTTTCGCAAAAGCGTATACTGCGCTTCCATGACACCGGCCAGACACCCCATCAGCACACCGCGTTCGCCGGTTAAATCACTGTGGACTTCATTGGCAAAGGTGGTGGGGAACAGATAACCGGAGCCGATGGCAATTCCCAGCGCCAGCGTTTTTTCCCTGGCGTTCCCGCTGTAATCCTGATGGATTGCAAAACTCGAATTGATACCGCTACCATCCAGAAAATTGCTTCTCACCGTACGCCCCGATCCTTTGGGCGCCACCAGAACCACATCCACATTTTCCGGTGGAATCACGTTGGTTTGATCGTGAAACACAATTGAAAATCCATGCGAAAAATAAAGCGTGTTCCCTTCGGCCAGACATTTTTTTAGCTGCGGCCACACAGCCATCTGTCCGGCATCCGAAAGCAGGTACTGGATGATGGTCGCCTGCCGGGCAGCCTCTTCGACCGGAAAAAGCGTTTTGCCGGGCACGAAGCCGTCGGCAACTGCCCGGTCCCAGGAGGCACTGTTTTCGCGCTGGCCAACGATAACGTTGATGCCGTTATCTCTCATATTCAACGCCTGCCCCGGTCCCTGGACCCCGTAACCCAGGACCGCCACAATTTCGTCTTTAAGAATTTCTCTGGCTTTTTGCAGGGGAAATTCATCATCCGTAATCACTTCTTCCATCACACCGCCGAAATTGAACTGTGCCATACCATTTCTCCTATTTTTAAGTTATTCACTATAAAGATTGTATTAATTTATATTTTGACACATTAGCTTTTAAAGAAGCTTCAATATCGCCAAGGGCTAAGCGCAAAGCGCAGAGCGTAAAAAATGAACCCATTTGTTTTTATCAAAACGCTTTGCCCTCTGCGCCATGCGCTATGCACAATTTGCCGCGGAGAACGCAGCCCAGCGGGAAAATAGCCATTTAGGGATTGAACACTACTTGGGCTCTCTATAGAGCGCCAGCGTCCCGCTGCGGGCAATTTTTTTTATTCCCATGGGTTTGAGTAGATTGATCAGCGCAGACAATTTTCCTTCATCTCCGGTTACTTCAATAATATAATGCTCGATGCCGACGTCTATGACTTTGCAGCGGAAGATGTCGACGATCCGCAGTATTTCTGCACGCAGCTCCGGCCTGGCCTGTACACAGATCAAGGCCATTTCGCGTTTAACCGACTTGGGCCCGGTCATATCGCGCAGTTTTATTACATTAATCAATTTTCTGAGCTGCTTTTCAATTTGTTCGATGAGTGGCGGGTTGGCCTTGGTGACAATGGTAATTCTGGAAACCCGGGGATCCATGGTCGGTGCTGTGCACAAACTTTCAATATTGAATCCCTTGCCGCTGAATAGCCCGGCAACCCTTGAAAGTACCCCTGGCTGATTATCAACCAGCATCGTCATCGTATGTTTTTTTTCTTCCATCGTTAAATTCCTTGTTGCGTGTTACGCGTTGCGCGTTTCGTGTTCCGTGTTACGAGTTGTGTGTCAGATATAATGGGCATTTGATCAAGTTAATTTAAACGCGTAACCCAGCAATTCGAAACGCGCAACCCGCGCCCGCCTACCTATACCAGCAGCATTTCCGTTATGGGTGCGCCGGCGGGAACCATGGGATAAACACTTTCCTCTCGATCGACTCTAAAATCCATAATGACGGGTTGCGGAATCGAGAGGCCTTCTTTGATTACCGCTTCAACCTCCTCCGGTTTTGATGCCCGTAAACCGACTGCCCCGAATGCCTCAGCGAGTTTTACGAAATCGGGCGCACAATTCATGTCCGTGCAGACGTAACGTTTTCCGTAAAATAATTCCTGCCATTGGCGCACCATCCCCAGATAGGCGTTGTTCAAAATAGCCACCTTAACCGGCAAACAACATTGGACCGCCGTGGCCATCTCTTGAATGTTCATCTGAATGCTACCATCACCCGCAATATCGATTACCAGTTTATCGGGGCAGGCCATCTGGGCACCGATGGCTGCCGGCAGACCAAATCCCATCGTGCCGAGGCCGCCGGATGTGATAAAATGGTTGGGCTGCTTAAAATGATAATATTGGGCGGCCCACATCTGGTTTTGGCCCACTTCGGTCGTGATAATGGCCTCACCTTTTGTTAATTCGTATAGTTTTTCGACAACAAACTGGGGTTTGATTGTATCCTCCTGCTTGTAGGCCAGCGGGTTGGTGCTTTTCCAATCCTCAATTTGCGCGAGCCATTTTTTACGTTTGGCGGCAATGTCTTCCAGGCCGGCTTCATCGATGAGTTCATTCAAGAGGCGCAGACTGACTTTACAATCTCCCACAATCGGAATGGTCACCGGTATATTTTTCCGGATTGAGGTCGGATCAATATCGATGTGAACGATTTTTGCCTGGGATGCAAATGCATCTGTTTTTCCGGTGACGCGGTCATCAAATCGGACACCGATAGAAACGATAAGGTCGCAGGCGCCGGTGCTCATATTTGCCCGATAGGTACCATGCATGCCGATCATGCCAAGCCACAGCGGGTCTGTGCCCGGAAATGCGCCCAAACCCATCAGAGAGGTTGTGACCGGGATCTGGGTTTTGCGGGCAAATTCGGTCAGTTCGGCTGCAGCCCGGGAAAGAATAATACCGCCTCCGGCAAAAATAACCGGTCGCTCTGATTCTTTGACCAGGCCAACCGCTTTTCGCAATTGCTTCATGTTCGGGTTATAGGTCGGGTTGTATGATTTTAGCCGGACCTCTTTTATGGGAGTATAGTCAAAAATTTCTTTGGTGACATCTTTGGGGACATCAACGAGTATCGGCCCCGGGCGACCGGAGCGGGCCAGGTAAAATGCTTCTTTGATGGTCCGGGGAAATTCTTCTGCAGATTTCACCAGATAATTATGTTTGGTGCAGGGGCGGGTGATACCGACGATGTCTACTTCCTGGAAGGCGTCATTACCAATTAGTTGAGTGGGTACTTGACCGGTAAAAACAACCAGGGGTATGGAGTCCATATAGGCCGTTGCAATACCGGTAACAGTGTTGGTTGCCCCTGGCCCCGAGGTCACCAGGCAAACTCCTGTTTTACCACTGGCGCGGGCGTAACCGTCGGCTGCATGCACGGCTCCCTGTTCATGTCTGACCAGTATGCGTCGGATATCCGTTTTGGCCAATTCGTCAAATAAATCAATTACGACGCCGCCAGGGAACCCGAAGATGGTGTCCACCCCTTCTTCTTTGAGTACTTCCATCATAATTTGTGCACCGCTTAGTTCCATTTTTGTTTCCCTCTTTAAACTTCTTTAGCGTAATGTTAGGCTGTATGAAGATGCCAATACTCGTGCAAAAAAAAATCCGTTATCAGCTTTGGAGCTGATAACGGATTTTTTTTCTTGGACGATTAAGTCAGGCCATTATCAACCCCATGCCCCCCAGCGGACAATAATAATGCCGCTGACGAGTACCAGAATTAGGCTAATAAGGTTGGTAATGACGTTTATTTTTTTCATGATGATTAAAAGCGTTTGACGTTATGCTACCTTGTAGCAGGACAATATATTATTGTCAAGCTTTTTTAAATACGCTCTTTAAAGCCGCATTCTTTGGACAGACAGATCAAAAAGGTTCCTTGCTTTTTGGTGGTCTTCTCAGCCAATATCTTCGCGCCGCATTGCGGACAATTTTGTGCGATCGGCTTGTCCCAACTGGCAAACTCGCATTTCGGGAATCGGCTGCAGCCGTAAAATATTTTCCCGCGCTTTGACTTTCTTTCAACGATATCCCCATCGCAGTGGTTTTCAGGACATTTAATGCCGATTTTAGAATTGGCGCCATTGGAATTTAATGATTGCGTATTTTTGCAATCCGGATAAGCGCTGCACGCTAAAAATTCGCCGTAGCGGCCGCGTTTGATAACCATCGGGCTGCCGCATTTATCGCAAGACTTATCAACCACTTCTTCGGAAGATATTTCAACAGGCTGGATGTTTCCTTTCTCATCACGAGTGTAGTCATTGGAGTAGCTGCAATCCGGATAGCCGCTGCATGCTAGAAAAGGTCCGTTTTTCCCGACCTTAATATGCAACGGTTTTTCACATTCCGGGCAATCGAGCCCAGTGGAAAATCCAACGCCTTTAACGCTGAGCATATCTTCAGCGGCGGCTTCCAGATCCTTTTTAAAGGGCTGATAAAATTGGGATAAGATTTTGAATAACTCATCTTCCGAGGATTCGATCCGGTCCAAATTTTCTTCCATTCGGGCCGTAAATTCCACATCAAAGATATCCGGGAAATTTTCGACCAAAAGGTCGTTTACGATAAAACCCAGTTCGGTCGGCCTGAAATATCTGTTTTGCAGGTCTGCATATTCTTTTTCTCGAATGGTAGACAATATGCTGGCGTAGGTACTGGGGCGACCAATCCCGTTCTCTTCGAGCTCTTTTACCAGCGAAGCTTCTGAAAATCTTGGCGGCGGCTGGGTGAAATGCTGTTTGGGTTCCAACTGCAGTAGCTTTAGGGTCAACCCTTCCGACAGCTCTGGAAGGGCCGGTGCTTTTTTCTGGTCCTTATCTGCGATTTCATCGTCGACCGACATGTAAAGTGCCATAAAGCCCGGGAATTTAACGGTTGAGCCGCTGGCGGCAAACTGATAAGGGCCGGCTTCAATTGTCACCGACACCTGATTGATGAGCGCCTGTTGCATCTGAGATGCCACAAATCGTTGCCAGATAAGCCGGTATAAAGACAGTTGATCATTTGATAAATACGGGGCCATTTCCTCAGGGGTCTTGCTGATCGACGTTGGGCGGATGGCTTCATGGGCATCCTGAGCTTTTTTTCGATTTTTAAAAAAACGCGGCCTTTCCAGGGCATAATCACCGCCAAATTTTCCACGGATGAATTCCAAGGCTTCATCGGCGGCCTCTTTGGCGATGCGGGTGGAATCGGTGCGCATGTAAGTGATAAGCCCGACGGGTCCTCCCGGGCCCAGTTCGATACCTTCATAGAGCTGCTGAGCGATCAGCATCGTTTTTTTGGCAGAAAATCGTAGCTTGCGAATGGCATCCTGCTGAAGTTTACTGGTGGTAAAGGGCGGCAGCGGATTCTTGCGTATTGTTTTTTTCGCAATTTTTTTGACAACGAAATGGCGGCCTTCAAGTTCCGTTAAGATCGCATTGGTTTGTTCTTCATTTGGAATGTCAATTTTGGCATCATTTTTTTTGACCAGTTTTGCAGCAAACGGGGGCGGGGCGTCACCTTCAAGGTGTGCGGTGATGGTCCAGTATTCACGGGGTTCAAACGCGTGGATGGCGCGTTCTCTTTCACAGATGATTCGGAGGGCAACAGATTGGACGCGGCCGGCACTCAAGCCGCCCTTGACCTTGCGCCACAGCAATGGCGAGACCTGGTAACCGACCAGTCTATCGAGTATCCGGCGGGCCTGTTGCGCTTCATATTTTGGAGCGTCAAGGCTTTGTGGTGAAACCATTGCTTTGTTGATGGCATCTTTGGTTAATTCATGGAAAAGGACCCGGTAAAATTTCCGGCCCTTTTTCTTAAGGACTTCGGATGTATGCCATGCGATGGCTTCCCCTTCGCGATCCGGGTCCGGCGCCAGGTAAATATCGGTGGCGTCTCCGGCAGCCTGTTTTAAGGTTTTTATTATTTTTTGCTTTCCGGGAATATTTTTATACTTGGGTTTAAACCCGCTTTCGATATCGATCCCCATTTCTTTGCTCGGGAGATCTTTAATGTGCCCGACAGTTGCAGCCACATTATAATCTTTGCCCAGGTATTTTTTTATCGTTCTGACTTTTGTTGGCGACTCCACAACTACAAGCGGTTTGGTCACGATCTCTCCTTCTGCACTTGGCCACCCGAATTTTACATCAGGCAGCAGCTTTTAACGGTGAAATTCAGGTGTGTATTTAATATCAGTTAAGCGGTTTTGTTTTCAAAAAGGGCAAAATATTTTCCCGGAAGCTGTTGCACGATTCCTTTAAGCTCTAATTGTAACAGCAGGCTCAATAGTTTGCCAGACGCAATATGGGTTTTACGTATAATGGTGTCAATATGCTCCGGATACGGACTGAGATTATGATAAACGGCCAATTCATCCGGCGTTAGCGATGGTTGTCTTTTGGCAGTATGATTTTGAACACCATTTTCAGGCAAACCAGGCGGTCCCATATCCAGATAGGCGACCAGTTCTTCAATGACGTCCTGTGCGTTTTCCACCAATTTAGCCCCCTGTTTTATCAGGGCGTGAGTGCCGGTGCTTTTAAATGATTGAATGCTTCCCGGAACCGCAAACACTTCCCGATTCTGCTCGGCTGCAAGCCGTGCGGTGATGAGAGATCCGCTTTTGCGCGTGGCTTCCACGACGACCGTTCCCATACTCATGCCGCTAATGACCCTGTTGCGAACTGGAAAATGATGCGCTTCAGGTTCTGTATTCAGCGCAAATTCTGAAATTACGGCACCTTTCTCTGAAATTTTTTCAAACAAACTCAGGTTTTGCGATGGATAGATCTTATTAAAGCCGCTGCCCAGAACAGCAATGGTCTTTCCCTTGCCTGCCAGGGCGCCCCGGTGAGCAGCCGTGTCAATCCCGACAGCCATGCCGCTGATGATGGTAATGCCGTGAGCGGACAGATCGGCGCACAGTTTCTGCGTGATTGAAATGCCGTAAGCGGTTGGGTTGCGTGATCCGACGACAGCAATATTTTTTGGGGACCCATCCAGGGTGCCGGAAACATACAAAAATGGCGGCGGATCCGGTATCTCTTTTAAAAGCGGCGGATACAATGAATCTGCCAGGGTTATAATCTTATATCCTTTTTGATTTGCTTGATCGAGTTCGGCTTTAATACTTAACGGTGCCTTATAGTTCAGTATCGCCGCCGATTGTCGTTTGGATATGCCTTCGACTTCAAGCAACTCCTGCTGTGACGCTTGAAAAACAGCCTCCGGCAAACTAAATCGGTCGATTAATCGCTTGAATAAGTGATTGCCGATTCCCGGAACGTTTTTCAAACAAAACCAAGGGTGCAGTTTTTCCATTTCACATACAGGCGGTCACCGTTCAAGTTTGTTTTCTCTCATTAACGTTCAAAGGTTCAGGGTTCAGCATTCAAGGTTGTCCGAACCCTGAACCCTTGAACCTCTGAACCTCTCAACGTTTGCTCGTTTATTTTAGGTCTCGATGCTTAGTGGCTTTATTTGCAACAATTTAAATATTGAGGGTTATTTCTTGCCGCGATTCTGCCAGGCGAGCAATATGGGACTGGCCACGTAAATTGATGAATAGGTTCCAACAGCCACGCCGATGATTAAAGCGAAGGCGAAATCGTGAATGATGCCACCGCCCAGCATAAAAAGCGTCACCACGACCATCAAGGTTGTCAGTGAGGTCAGCACCGTTCTGCCCAGTGTTTCATTAATGCTTCGATTGACGATAAATGCCAGCGGTTTTTTGTGATATCTTCTCGAGTTTTCCCGGATGCGGTCAAAGACGATGATGGTATCGTTCAGCGAATATCCGATAATCGTCAGCAGCGCAGCGATAATCGGCAGCGTGAATTCGATGTCCATTAAGGAGAAGATCCCGATGGTGATAATGACATCGTGTATCAGCGCAACGATAGCGCCCATGGCATATTTTAGCTCCAGAAACCAGAAAATAACCAAGGTAACGATCAGGGCCGCGCCGATCAGAAAAGGAATGCTGACATTAAACAGGTTGAAAATATAAACCGCGCCGATAAGGGCGGCTGCCACCACGCCGCTCAATATCCATTTGAGTTCAAAGCGGCCGGAAATGTAAATCGTAATAAAAAGCAGCGCATAAAACATGGCGAACAATGCTTTTTTTCTTAAATCCTCTCCCACCTGGGGGCCCACCATTTCCACGCGCCGGATTTCCACCTCACCTTCGGTGAATGATTGTAAGGCTTTTTTGATTTCGGTTGTAAAGCCTTCGTCGCCTCTATAGGAGGCCTCTGTGCGGATGAGGAATTCATTGTCGATTTGCTGGCCGAATTGCTGCACAGATGATTTGCCCAGACCGATATTTCCTAATCCGGATTTAATGTCATCGATCCGCACCGGTGACGTAAATTTTATCTGTACCAGCGTTCCGCCGGCGAAATCGATGCCAAGACGGGGGCCTTTGTGGATAATAAGTGACAGAAAGCTGATGGCGATACAGGCAAACGACAGAAGAAAAGCAATTTTTTTTCTGCCAACAAAGTCAATATTAATATCAGGTTTTATAAACCGCATGAAAAATCCTCATATACTGAGTGTTTTAACCTTGCGTCCCCCCAGGATGTAATCAAATATCAGGCGCGAGAGCACCAATGATGTGAACAAACTTGCAATTACGCCCAGGCTCAGGGTTACGGCAAAGCCCTTAACCGCACCGGTTCCGAACTGAAAAAGCACGACCGCGGCGATCAGTGTGGTAACATTGGCATCGAGAATCGTCAGGGTCGCGCGTTTATAGCCGGCATCTACTGCAGCACGCGCGGTTCGTCCCAGCGCCAGTTCTTCCCGGATTCGTTCAAAAATAATCACATTGGCATCTACCGCCATACCGATGGTTAAGATGATACCGGCAATTCCCGGCAGTGTTAAAGTGGCTTTGGCAGCCGCCAGACCGCCGGCAATCAGGATGATGTTCAGTATCAGGGCGACATCGGCAATGATTCCGGCGCCTTTGTAGTAAACGATCATAAACAGAACGACCAGAATACCCCCGATCAGCATGGAAATTAGTCCCTTACGGATGGAATCCGCCCCAAGGGAAGGACCGACTGTGCGTTCTTCCAGGATGTTGACCGGAGCCGGCAGGGCGCCCGCCCGTAGCACGATGGCCAGATCTTTGGCCTCGTCCAGCGTGAAGTCCCCGGTAATGCGGGCCTGACCGCCGGCAATCTTTTCCTGGATGACCGGCGCTGATGCGACCGTATCGTCCAGAACAATCGCCAGCCGCTTGTTTACATTATCGCCGGTGATGCGTTCAAAATCCCGTGCCCCTTTTTTATCAAAGTTGATGGACACAAAAGGGATATTGAACTGGTCGAAGTCGACACGTGCATTGGTCAGATTGGCACCGGTCAAAAGGGTTCGCTTTTTCAGCAGAAAAGGCAATTTGGTAACTTTGCCGGTGTCCGTATCCTCCTCTACCCGATAGAGAACTTCTCTGCCGGCCGGCACATTGCCTTTCACTGCTGCGTTGACATCGAGGGTGTCATCTACAAGTTTGAACTCTAAAAGCGCTGTTCGGCCGATCAAATCCTTAGCCCGTTCCGGATCCTTAATACCCGGCAACTGAATAAGGATCCGCTTTTCTCCCTGGCGGCGGATATCGGGCTCTGCTACTCCGAATTGGTCGATGCGATTACGGATCGTTTCCAGCGCCTGATCGACTGCCAGTTTTTTCGTATTTTCGGCTTCCGATTCAGGTATCTCAAGAATTATGATTGAGGTGCCGCCTTCCGTCCGCGGGGTTCGCTTCAAAAAATCAAAATCATTTTTTAAAAGCGCATTAAATTTTTCGAGAATTTGCGGGTCTTGAACCGTTGCGGATATTTTATTTCCATCAATGCGATTCAGGGAAACTTTGCGAAGCCGCTCTTTTCTGAGCTGGTCTCGGATTTCCTGTGCAATGCGCTCAACCTGGCCCTCTACGGCTTTGGCAGTGTCGACTTCCAGTACCAGGTGCATTCCGCCTTGAAGATCAAGACCCAGGTTTATCTGTTTGTGCGGCCATAAACCCGGTTCAAATGTCGGAAGCACATATACAACGGCAGCGACAATTACCGCAAAGACCAAAATCAGTTTCCATGAAAAATTTTTCAAGGGCGCCTTCCTTTTTTAGGCGGTATTTTAAGAACGGCCAGCGGTGCCAAACCGGATCTGAACGCGGCACCGCAAATTAATCTCCAAATAGACAAATGGTTGAACGTTTAAACAGCCATTTCAACAAACCGTTTAAGCATTCAACCATTTTACAAACCATAAATCCAATTCGCATAAAATCGACTGCAGATTTGCAGGCTATTTTTTTTCCGGTTGCGGTTGTGAACCCGGCTGAGACATAGCCGAAACATTGGAACGGGCCACTTTTACCCGTACTTTGTCAGCTATTTCTACGGTCAAAGTCGTGTCATCTATTCCGGTTATGCGACCGTGTAAGCCACCGCTGGTGATGATTCGGTCTCCCTTTTTCAGGCTCGATATCATCGTGCGGTGTTCCTTTTGCCTTTTTTGCTGGGGCCGGATCAGCAGGAAATAAAAAATAACAAACATCAGAATGATCGGAATAAACCCGCTAAATCCTGCGGCGCCTTCTCCGCCGGCTCCACCCATTGCATATGCAATATCAATCAAAATAATGCCTCCTTCATTAAAAATACGATAAATTCGGTTTTGATTCGCAAAGCGTTACGGCGAATCAAAATGAGGATAGATACTTCAATATAAAAATGCTGTCAATATCGAACTTTTGACGCCTGAGAATTCTTTTGGTCGTTGTATACAATCTTGCTGTCTCCCGGTGTCATTGATTGGTCGCCGCAGATTTCGACACTCAGATTGCGCCGTTCTTCCAGCTCGGCAATTTCTTTGCGTTTTTTGTTTAAAAGATAATCGGCGACATTTAGCGGTACCGCCACTTTTACAGCGGTAATTCCCGGTTTGAGGGTTTCTAAACTGAGTTTTCTGAGAAAACCGACGGCGAGGGTCTCGGTGGATGCAACCAGTCCTTTACCCTGGCAGTATAGACAGGGTTGGTAACTGCCGAATTCGATCGAGGGCCGGATCCGTTGGCGGGACATTTCCAGCATTCCGAATCTTGAAATTTTACCCACTTTTGTCTTGGCTTTGTCTTCGTTGGCCACGCTGCGCAGTCGGCGCTCAACTTCTGAACGGTGCTTTGGCTCTTTCATATCAATGAAATCAATGACAATGAGGCCGCCCAAATCTCTTAGCCGAAGTTGACGGGCAGCTTCTTCCGCCGCCTCCAGGTTGGTGAGAAAAGCTGTTTTTTCAATCGATTTTTCATGAGTGGATTTGCCGGAATTGACATCGATGGACACCAGCGCTTCGGTTTGTTCGATGACAATGGAGCCCCCCGATTTTAAGGTGACCCGGCTTTCAAATATGGTCGCAATCTGGTTTTCGATTCCAAATTGAGTGAAAATCGGCTTGGCACCCTTATATAGTTTGACGATTTTATGGTGTTTGCGGGAAATGATTTTGATGAAATCCCTTACTTCCTGGAAGACAGCAGGCTCATCGACTAGAATTTCACCGACCTCCGGCGTAAAGTAATCACGGATCGACCTGAGAACGAGGTGTCTTTCCCGATAAAGAAGTGCCGGCGCCGGCTCCTTCATTACACTTTTTTTGATGTTTTTCCAAAGACGCAGCAGATATCTTAAATCGCGGGACATGAGGGTTTTGGTGCAGTTTACACCAACGGTCCGGACGATTAGGCCGAAACCTTCCGGCGACTTTAATTTATCCATCAAATCCTTGAGGCGGCTGCGCTCATCTTCATCTTCGATCTTTCGAGAAATCCCGCGTTTATCACTGCCGGGCATCAAGACCAGATGCCGGCCTGCCAGAGAGATGTAGGTTGTCAGCATGGCACCCTTTTTCATAAAAGGCTCTTTGGTAACCTGAACCATAATTTCCTGCCCGCGCTTGACCATCTTTTCGATTGTATGGATGCCGCCTTCACTTTCCTGAAAATAGTCGCTGTGGATTTCATGGCGCTGCAAAAAGCCGTGTCGTTCGGCACCGTAGTCTACAAAAACCGCCTGAAGGCTTGGCTCGATTCGTGAAATCGTTCCTTTATATATATTACCCTGGGTGATCTCCCGCGAAGCGCTTTCAATATAAAATTCTTCCAGATTCTTTGCTTTGACTTTGGCGACGCGGCATTCTTCCGTATCAATCGCATTAATAAGGATTTTTATGCTCATAGAGTCCTAACCCCAAATGTTACTTTAAAACGCATGTTGAACAAATTTCGTGATATGAACCTGATTTCCAACCCATCATTGTAAATGGCTGAATATGAAATTGTCAATAACAAGTCAAACGATTTCTCGGCTCAAAAATTGCGGCCGATAAGTCACCAAAACTTCTTGGCACACTTGATAGCATGCCAGCTGCCCCCCCCTGGTGGATTTGACTGACAGTCTTGCTATTGTTATCATTTTATGGCATGAAAAATATTGGGAAGAATTTTTCCCTGGGATCCCAAGATGGATCGCGGGGATGTTTTATTTAGAACCCATCTCAAAAATGTCTTTTGGCCCAATATCTTTGTTGGCGCCTCGCTTTAAATCCTCAACATACAGCAGTATGCCTCCGGTTTAAAGCTCGGCTCCGCCGCGATCTTGAACCCAAATCCTATTTTTGAGATGGGTTTTAGAAAGTCAAGTATTCATAAAAAATCAACCAAATAGGAAAAAGGCGGGTTTCGGTAATGGACGAGAAATACGATCCCAGACAAATTGAACCCAAATGGCAGGCTTACTGGGAGTCGAACGGGCTGTTCAAAGTCAAAGAAGATCCCGGCAAAGAAAAATATTATCTTCTGGAGATGTTTCCGTATCCTTCCGGCAAGATTCATATGGGACACGTTCGCAACTATACCATTGGCGATGTTGTCGCCAGATACAAACGAATGCGCGGGTTTAATGTATTGCATCCCATGGGCTGGGATGCCTTTGGCATGCCGGCAGAAAATGCCGCCATTGCCAACAAAACCCATCCGGCCAAATGGACCTATGCCAATATTGATGCCATGCGTGCTCAGCTCAAGCAGCTCGGATTCTCCTATGATTGGGATAGAGAAATTGCGACCTGCCGGCCAGAATACTATCGCTGGGAACAGTGGCTGTTTTTGAAAATGTATAAAAACGGAATGGCCTATCGCAAGGAATCGTTTGTGAACTGGTGCGAATCCTGTCAGACGGTTCTGGCCAATGAACAGGTTGAATCCGGTTTATGCTGGCGCTGCAGTCAGCAGGTTCGCCAGAAAAAACTGTGGCAATGGTTTTTCCGCACAACAGAATATGCCGGCGATCTGCTGGCGCATTCCGATCAACTACCCGGATGGCCGGAAAAAGTAACCACGATGCAGAAAAA
>Ga0316193_10001914_pt1 | contig 14368 bp, 7 predicted proteins | sample MerIslsedime2_MG_FD_207735 | JGI IMG/M metagenome (GOLD analysis project Ga0316193, IMG submission 207735) | Coastal sediment microbial communities from Maine, United States - Merrow Island sediment 2 | ecosystem: Environmental > Aquatic > Marine > Coastal > Sediment | place: USA: Maine...
CAGGTTTTCTACAACACAACCCGAAAGCTCGTTCTCAAAGGTGTCGATGGGCTCGTTTTCGTCGCCGACTCCCAGCGTCCCATGCGAGAAGCGAACATCGAGAGCTTTTCGAGCCTGGTCGAGAACATCGAGGATCTCGGTCTGGACATGGCCGATCTTCCCCTGGTTCTGCAGTTCAACAAACGCGACCTGAAGAACATCTTGACCGTCGACGAGCTCAACAAGGATCTCAATCCGAGCTCGTCGTATTCATACTTCGAGACCTCGGCCATCAACGGCAATGGAGTCTTCGAGACTCTCAAGGAAATCACCAAACTCACTCTCAAAAAACTGAGAAAGCGGATGGCGTCATCGCAGCCCAAGGGTGCTTCGCCGGCCTCCGAACCGGTTCGGCCCGCCATGTCGCCGCAGCGCCCCGAATCGATTTCCGCAGCCTCCTTGGCACGGGCGGCGGAAGAAGGCGTGGTCTCGAATCCTGAACCGCCACCGCCGCAAACCCCTACGACGACCGTGGCGCCGCCCATGCCGGCCTCAAGTCCACCGACCACGGCCTCGGATGTCTTTCCCCCCGCGATCGCTCAGCCCGAAGAACCGAGCGTCGAAGGAAATCTCGATGGATCGGCCGGCCCGAGCTCCGATGTCATCGGGGGCGACTTCGTTCCCGGAGAAGATGCAGCCTTCGAGCCGGACCAACCGGCCATCGCAGACGACCCGCCCGGCTCGGGCAGCTTGGCAGAAGAGGCATTCGTTTCAGTCGAAGGTGCGGATGAGCCCTGGCAGGAAACGGTATCCGAGGTCGCCACCGGCGACCAGACGTTCCCACCCGAATCCGACACCGACCCGACTGAGCACGTGGATTTTGATCAACGCGCGGCCGAAGAGCCGCTCACCGCACCACCTCCGATGAAGCGGGTCCAAGTCTCGAACCAACTCGACATCCTCGCCGAACTCGAAGGACTGCGGGTCGGCAGCTTGTCGGGGGGCGCTCCCAGCCGCAGCCGGTCTTCTGCATCCGAAATCGACATCGACTCTCTGCTTTCCGGCGCGGTGGGTGGTTCCAAGGAAATCAGACGGAGAGTTGCACACGGACTCGAGTCGGAACTCTTCGGCCGGATGCGCGGACTCGAGTTTGCCGTTCAGATCAAGAATTCCGCCGGCGAGACCATCCATACTCTCGAGCCCGTGGTCTTGGAAGTCGAAGGAAGTTCAGATCTTGCCAAACTTTCCGTTCGTTTCGCGATCGACCTGGAAAAGTCCAGGTGAGATCGGGCCGTATCCACTCCCGATGATGAACCTCTCGACAAAGACCCACGGTTGGACCTGGAACAGGGTACGCACTCAAGCCCGGACGCTCCCGGCGATCCTGGCGTCGGTTCTGGTTGCGCTCTCCGCTCTCGGCTGCACCTCGACCGAATCCCCGTCGGTCACCGAGCCGGCGGTCTCGAGAACGGCCGACCCGGACCCCGCGTTTTCCGCCTGGAAGGACTCCACCCAGACCTACACGGATGATCTGCTCGCCGAAGCGCGGCGTCTGGCCGATCTCGGTGACAATGGGGCGGCCCTCGACCTTATCGACGAGGCACTGTGCGCCGTGCTCGATCCGCCGGATGCCCTTGCCTCTGATCCGGCCTACCTCGATTTTGTCGCCGGCTTGCTGACCACGGCGGAGGAGCTCGAGCACAGTCTCTCTTCCGGCGAAGGCGACACCATCGAGGATCGAGAAATCGTCGCGCTCCCCCCCATCGACATCCCCGAACGTCCCCCCGATACCATCGAGATCGTGGACCCCGACGGACTGCCCGCCAGCGACTACCCGCTGATCCTCAACTCGACCGTGGACGGCTTTCTCGACGCGATGACGGCCGAGGGCGAATACCGGCGCCGCATCGAGACCGGCCTCACGCGAGCCGGCGACTACCTGCCCATGATCCGCGAAAAGTTTCGCACCGCGGGTCTGCCGGTGGAAATCTCATTCCTGCCGCTCATCGAGAGCGCCTTCTCCGTGAAAGCGTACTCCCGAGCCCGAGCACACGGCATGTGGCAGTTCATGTCCGCAACCGGACGGTACTACGGTCTCGAGGTCGGTAGCCTCGTGGACGAACGGCGCGACCCGGTCCGCTCCACCGAAGCTGCCGTGGCCTACCTGAGCGACCTCTATCGCGAGTTCAAGGATTGGTACCTCGCCCTGGCCGCATACAACTCGGGCGCCGGAAACGTGCGACGCGCGATCCGAAAATCAGGCAGCCGGGATTTCTGGACGTTGAAACGGTACCTCCCTCGCGAAACCCGGAACTATGTCCCCGCCTTCATCGCCTCGGTCATCATCGCCAAGGACCCTGCTCAGTGGGGCTTTCCGGTGCCCAACGAGCAACCCTGGACCTTTGACCGGGTCGATGTCCCCGATGCCCTCGACCTGCAGTTTCTCGCCGACCGCACCACCCTCTCGTTGGACGAGCTCCGCGACCTCAACCCGGCCATCCGCCGCGACCTCACCCCCGCCAATCAGATCACGGCCCTCTGGCTGCCCCGAGGTGAGGGTTCGGCGGTCGCGACCGTCCTCGCCGAGACCCCACGCACCGACTGGGCACCGCGGATGATCCACACCGTTCGGCGGGGCGAGTCGCTCTCGACCATCGCTGCGCACTATGGCTCGAGCGTGGGCGCGATCAAACAGGCCAACGGCCTCCGAAGGAGCCTGATCCACCCGGGCCAGAGCCTCATCGTTCCCAGGTTCGGGGTCTCCCACGACACCCCGACCCAACGTCACGCCGACAACGGCGGTTACGTCGTGCAGGCCAACGACACGTTGTGGGACATCGCCCGCGCCTTCGGCGTCACGGTGGACTCGCTCTGCGCCGCCAATGGATTCGGTCGTCGCACGGTCATCCGGCCCGGTCAGCGCCTCCAGCTCCCGACCGGTTCGACGGCCAAGATGACGACCTCGGGCGGATCGGGTTCATCCATCGGATGGTCAGGTCGCTACACCGTCCGTTCGGGCGACACACTTTCGGGAATCGCATCCCGATACGGGGTGCCGGTGAAAGAGCTTCGACGCGCGAACGGACTGAGTTCCTCGAGGATTTATCCGGGCAGCACGCTGACCGTCCCGGGATCGGGGACCGTTTCCACCGCCGGCGGCGGGTCAACAACGGCGACGACCTATCAGGTGCGCAAGGGCGATACGCTCTACGACATCGCGCGTCAGTTCGGGGTTTCCGTGACCGAAATCCGAAGATTGAACGGGCTCAACACCTCGAGAATCTATCCCGGCGATGTGTTGAAGATTCCAAAGAAACAGGCGAAGAGCTAGGAAACTGTCGGCTGTCAGCTGATCTCGGCTCCGGTTCGGTCGAAGCTGGTGGTTTCGACCACCGCGCCAAGCTCGTCGCGCGTATACCGCCGCTCCACGGTGCCATCCTCGTGGGCGAATCGATAGAGGCTTCGCGTCACCCTGCCCAGTGGGTCGAGCTCGTGGACCTCGTCCAACACTCCGTCGCGACGAAGCTCGGCCCTGGCTGGAACGTCGTCTTTTGTCACCAACGACCACTCCGCCATACCCTCGGGAAACACCTGTTCCGTCGCCGACACAGGCGACGCGGGGTTGAGCGGCACCATGGTCTCGAGCAAATAGCCGGGCACCACGGACTCATCGGAAGTATCGATCGACGGAAACAACAGCGCCGCGACCTCGACGATCTCATCCCCCCGTTGGACACGAAGACCGAGGCGTTGGCCCCACGCGATCTCGGCGAGCAGGAATCGGAGATGACCGAGGTCCTCCGGAACGATTCCATTGATATCGAGGATCTGGTCGCCGGATTCAAAACCAACCTCTTTGGCCAGCGTGTCCGGCCAGACCATGGAGACCACCGGCCGATCGTTGTCATCAGCCTTCAGCTTGAGACCGACGGTGGGAAAGGCCTCGATGCCGCCCCGATCCGGGAAGACCCCGACGAAATCGGAGAGGGACCGGGAAAACTGGGCGGGTGCGCCCGCACTTTCTCCTTCGTCGTGGCCTCCACCCATGGGATGTCCGCTGGGCTCACCGTCCGGCTCAGGCGCCGGAGCAGTGGCGGGAGAGAAGGTGATGACCTTCAGCGGCGGCAAGCCCGACGCCTCGCGCTCGTCGTCGAGCCGGCGCGGGATACCCAGGTCGTAGGCGATGTGACCGGAACCCACTACGAGCACCACGGTCGTGCCCTCTTCCACCTCGGAGAGAATCGATCTCGCCATCACGACGTCCCACAGGCACTGGGCCGCGTACATGTTTTCAAACCAGCCCGGGGGCAACATGGCAACGGTGTCGCCGAAGTACCGTGAAATCAGATAGCGGTGTTGGGGCGATCCACCGGTGGTGACCTCACCGACCTCATGGCGCTGTTCGTCCGACAGCCCGGCCAGACCACCGCGATTCACGGCTCGCGGAATCTCCCGCGGCACGTTCGCACCCACGATGGTCGCTCCGTGTGCGCGGGCGACCTCCATCACGGGCCGGTAGTACTCCCAGCGGTAGCCACCGCGGTCGTACCACGCGGCCGCTTCGAGCAACTGACGATCATCGATCTCTCCTCGCACCCACCGGTCAAGGGCCGGGTTGTCGCTGCGCTGGAAGAACTCCATGGCGAGCACGATGGGCCTTCCCGTCGCCGCCATCCCCTCGACGATCTGCGCGTGGAGGAGCTTCTGATCCATCGAAGTGTGTTCTTCACCCAGGAGAACGACATCGGCCTCGGCAAACAGTTCCGCCGCCTGGTCGAGATCCACGGTGTCGCCGGTCGCGGTTTCGTAGATCGACCCGTCCTCAGCGGAACCCAACTCGTATGCGAACTCAGAATCACCCAAGGGGAGCATGTCCAACTCGGTCGCCACTGCGATCGCCGGCAGCATGAGAATCAGGCCGAAAAATATCTTGCGCATCGTCACCTCCGATGGACCCAACTTTAACCTGAGATGAGCGATTCTCACCGGCGATCTGCACCAATCTCTTGGGCCCTGAGCACTTGCGAAAATGCTCAACGCACCAACCGGTACGCCTCCGCTTTTCGCAAGTGCCGGAGCCTGAAGATCTTGGCACGTCTCATCCGGCAGAACCGCTCATCTCAGGTCTCACTCAGACTGCGGAACACCGGTTCCTTGCTACACTCTCCGTCCGGCACGCGTACGCCCGTCGATGCAGGAGATACTACATGCCCGACCGACCCGCCATCAGTTCAGCCTTCCAAGATGCACTCAACACAGCGGACTTCGACCGTATCGAGGAGTTGTGGCTGGAGTCCCTCGAACGTGACCAAATTCGCGTCGACGAATTGCTCGAGGTGCGTCGATTGCTCTGGCAGGCAGGACGCAAGAACTTGGCCATGACGCTCCTCGATCTTCTCGTCGATACCCTCGAGGACCGCGACAACCCTTATCAGACGCTGGCCGCGCTGAAAGAGCAGGTCCGCCTCATCGGCAGGCCCGATGCCGATCTACTCGAGCGTCTCCAGGGTGCCCTGACGGCCACTCGTTCCGAAAGCCCATCCCTCGACGCCGTCGTTTCGCGGTACAAATTGACCTCGCAGAGGAAACCCACCGAAGCGATCAGGGACATCGAAAACTGGCTCGACCACGACCAGGGGACCATCGTCGAAGTCCTCGGCCAGGGCGTGGGAAGGGTCATCGAACTCAATCTGGAGCTCGACAACATCAAGGTCGATCTCGGTGGCCGGCGGCCGGTATCGGTTCCATTCGGTGCGGTTTCCCGGTATCTGCGCCCCCTGCCCGAAGGTGACTTCCGACGTCGCAAGGTGGAGGATCCCGACAAACTCTCCAGCTTTGTCCAAGACGACCCAGGGGGAGCACTCGTGGAGCTCATCGAGAGCCTCGGGGACGAGGTCGATGTCTCGTCGATCAAGGCGGGCCTCGACGGCGTGCTGCCGGCAAAGGGTTGGACCTCTTGGTGGGGGAAAGCCCGGAAACATCCACGGATCTTGACTTCCGGGACCGGTTCGCGACTCCGCTACTCGGTCAGCGGCAGCGCCGAGGACGCGACCGGTGTACTCCTTGCCGATCTCGAGCAGGCGGACCCCCGGCAGCGACTGACCATCGCCAAACGGCTGGCGGCCCGTGGGGAGGACGCGACGGACGAAGCGAACCGAATTCTCGCTGCTTCAATGGCCGAATTCGCCGATGACCCCGGACTCGCCTGGGAGACCGCCACGGCGCTGGCTGCCCTTCCCGGAGGGGGTGAGGCTGCCGCGGCCACGCATTCCCAGATCATCGACACGGCTCAGCCCCTCCGGCTCCTGGGCGGCATCCAGGATCGGCAGGCACGGATGGCGGCTCTCGAGGCCATCCGTGAGGCGCGAAATGAAGACTGGACCACCATCTGGGGCGAGTGGCTCCTCCACGAGGAGACTCCCGCGATTCTCGACCGGATCGCCACCGCCCTAGACCGGGCAGACGCCAACGACTCCCTCGACGCAGCGGTCGAAGCCGTCTTTCGCAACCACGTCCAACACCCCGCCCAGTTTGTCTGGGCGTGCGAACGCATGACCAACCCCGATTCGCCCGAGCCCATTCGACGGCGAATGACCCCGTCCCTGCTCGAGAAGCTCCCCGATGGCCTCAACCGACGGGAGTTTGCTTCTCTTCGCGGTCGATGCAAGGCTCTGCTGGACGGGGGAAAGGTGGCGATCAAGCTTCTGCTCGAGAGCGCCAATGAGGGCCAGGCTCAACGGTTCAGCCAACGCGTCGCCCGCCTTTCCGGCATCGAACCGCAACGGGTCAGGCTCGTCGAGCAAGCTGCGCACCAGGCCCACGGCTCCAGCCAGGCCGAGCCCGAAGGTCCACTCCTGGTGGCGACCCAGAAAGCGGTCGATGCCCAGAACTCCGAGCTCAAGCAGCTCCTCGAGGTGGACATCCCCAAGACTCTGAAAGGGATCAACGCCGCTGCCGCCGAAGGAGACCTGCGCGAGAATTTCGAGTACCACATGCTTCGCGACCGTCAGGAACTCCAGTCGGCCAGAGCGGCGAAGCTCCAGCGTGAGCTTCGCGAGGTTCGGATCCTCGAGCCCGGCAAGGCCGACACCTCGAGAGTCAACATCGGGACCGTCGTCCACTTCGATGGTAACGCCGAGCCGCTGACGATCCTCGGTTCCTGGGACGCCGATGTCGACAGCCGGATCTTCGCCAACGGCTCTGGCCTCGCCGAGAGCCTGCTCGGCTCCGGGGTTGGTGCCGAGGTGGAGGTCGAGGGCAAAACCGTGACCATCGCCAGGATCGAGGCGTGGGAGGGCTAGGCTTCGCCTGGCCAGGTACTAGGTATTAGCTCAGCCTCTTGCAAAATTCAAGAATCAGGGACCAAGGTCTTCCGACCTTCCTCACCATCAGGCCGGCGAGACGCCGGCCCTACAATGGATCTCAGCCCTTTGTAGTGCTGGCGTCTCGCCGGCACAAAGACCACGAACCATCGCAAGAGAGGGTTTTTGCAAGAGGCTCAGCTATTGGCTCCATCGCATTCCTGGTTGCCGGTGAATCTCACGTTCGAATTTATGGCGTTGGTGGCCGCATCGGTGAGTGAACCGCAAAGGGCGCCAGGGCCGGCGCAAAGTTCGCAAAGAAAAACTCAAAATGAATCTCTGCGACCTTTGCGTGTGACGGTCTTCGCGATCTTTGCGGTTTACTCGCGGCAGCGGGGCCAACCTTCGATTCACGAAGTCGACAGCCGCACAAACCTGCTCCAATTCGGGCACAACGGGCGTCTCTGTGTCCCGTTTTCGACGCTGAACCCAGCGGGTCACTCCGGTGCTTTGAGCAAATCGAGCTCGTCTTCTTTGGGTTCGAAGACGATGCAGCCGACGGTGCCGGGCCCGGAATGAGCCCCGATCACGGGCCCGATCTCTCCTTCGAGCATCTCGACCACGTTGAAGGTCTCGGTCAGGGCCTCCTTGAGCCGTCCGCCCCACTCGGGCGCCGATGCGTGGGCCATGGCGGCGAAGACCGGTCGACTCATGCTGACCCGCTCGCTCAAGATCTCGATGAGCCTCGGCTGAGCCCGCCGACCGCCCCGCACCTTGTCCACCGCCACCACTTCGCCATCCTCCATTCCGAGGATCGGCTTGATCCCGAAAAGAGAACCCATGGTCGCCTTGGCCTGACCGATGCGACCACTCTTGCGAAGGAACTCCGGCTTGTCCACAAGGAAGAGAAACTGCAGGCGCTCGCGGATCTCTTCGATCCGGGCGATGATTTCGTCCACCCCGAGACCGCGTTCGATCATTCGACTGGCGAAGAGGACCAGAAGTCCCAGACCGACAGAGTTGGATTTGGAATCGATGACCCGGATCTCCGGCACCCCGACACCGCCGGCCTCGAGCCGGAGCTGAGCAAACTCGTTGGCGCCATCCCTGGCCGCTTCAGCCGCGTGCTCCGAGGTCAGGGACTGTTTGGCCGAGACATGAAGCGAAACCACGTCGCCGGTCGCCACCAGACGGCGGTAGACCTCGAGAAACTCGCCCTTCCCCGGCGGGCTCGTGGAGGGGTAGATATCGCCACCCTCGAGCATTTGGTAGAACTCGCTCGGGAGGAGGTCAACCCCGTCCTTGTACACCGTCTGGCCGAAGACAACCGAGAGGGGCACGATTTGGATCCCTTTGCGCCTGATATAGGACGGGAAGAGATCGCAGGTCGAATCGGTGACCAGGTGGATTCTATTTGCCGGTTCGAGGATCTCCAGGACGCCCCTGGTGGACAGGTCTTCGATGGCCTTGACGGTTTCGAGATCGGTCATGGTCACCCGGTTGACGAGATCTCCGAGATTGCGGGCCTCTTGACTTTGGGTCAGAATTTCACGCTCGAGAGGCGTGAACTCGATTCCGAAGAAGTCACTGCCCATCTGGACGCCGACCCGAGCATTCAGCGACGGCAGCCGGGAAAAGAAATTCTCGAGCTGCAATCGCTCTTCGATGGCATCACTCACCAGTTCGCTCAGGTCCACGTCGATGTCGGACTCTACGTCTGCGGGCACCAGTTCGACGACGAAGGTGCCCTGATGGAGGCCGGCGATCCGGTTGAACGCCTTGCGCCCCTTGAGGCTTCCCCAGCAGGCCTGGATCACCCGTCCGTCGGACAGCCAGATCCCGGCCCCGGGGCCCACGCTCAGTCGAATGTGACCGGTGATCCCGTCCCGTTCCAACACTTTGAGCAGATCACCTACCGTAATTCGCGTCAGATCGCCGAAAAGCTCGTCGAGAGCCTCCCCCACTTCCCCGCCGATTTCACGAGCGAGCAGGAGCAGACGAACCTGATAGAGGAATCCCGCCGGATCGATATCATCCAGCGACAGGAAGTGAAACTCACCCCCCGCGATCTGGTCGTTCGCCGCGAGAATCTCGTCAGACAGAATCAGAAACGGCGGCAGATCGAGGCCGGTCCCGGCCAGCCTGGCATAGAGATCCGTCGGGGTGACACCGTCGAGGTCTGTGTGGATCACCACCAGGGCAGGATTCAGCCCGACCGTGAACCGGACAGCCTCGTCCGCGTTGACTGCGTTGACGACCTCGAAGCCGCCTTCGTACAGCGCGAGGCCCAGCTCGCGGCGACGATCATCATCGGTGTCCGCGACTAGCACACTCAGGAGTTGAGTCACGCCAAGGACCTCCTAATCTTCAAGTATACAACGATGCTGAGTTCACACTCCAACCCGAGCGCACGATGATGCCAGCACGCAGGCATCGCAGGCCGGGCGGCGAGCGCTGCATACTCGACGGCCGTGGAGAATGACGCGTTTCGAGAACTCGATCCAATCACGCTGCGGGATCACGGCTTCGAGATCGTCGGCGACCCGCTCCGGATGGCCGGCCGTCGACAGGCCGATTCGGTTGGCGAGCCGCTGCACATGGGTATCGACCGCGATCCCGGCGGCCAACCCGAAGGCCTCACCCAGCACGACCTTGGCCGTCTTGCAACCGACCCCGGGCAGCGTGAGGAGCGCCTCCATGTCACGCGGGACCTCGCCTCGGAACTCCATGGCGACACGACGGGCCGTTTCCCGCAGGTTCTTCGCCTTGGATCGATGCAGACCCGTGGACCGAATCACGGCCTCGAGTTCATCGGCCTCAGCCTGCGCCATATCCCGGGGCTCGGGCCATCTCTCGAAGACCTCCGGTGTCACCTGATTCACCCTTTGGTCGGTGCATTGGGCGGACAGGACGGTCGCGACGAGCAACTCCCACGGCGATCGATAGTCGAGTTCGCAGACCGCATCCGGATAGGCCCGGACCAATTGCTCGACCACGAGTTCGGCTCGCGTCTCGCTCACCTCAGTATTCGAAGGAACTGCCACCGATGAACTCGCGCAGAATCGACGTGTGCGGTACCTCATCGGGGAAGATCGGAACGAAGAGCGAGAGGAACTTGAGCAGCCGAAACGCCTCGGGATAGGCGCGGCTCTCGCGCGGAACCTGGAGCAGGAATCGCTCGGCATAGACCTTGAGCACGGCCGGTTCGTAGACCAGCGCCGAGTTGAACATCACGTCGGCCCCCTCCTGGAAGGGGAAGATCCAGCGCCCCTCACCACGCCGTACCCGCTCCCAGAGCTCCAGGGTCCGTTCGGCGGTGAATCCTCGGAAGAGCCGATCCCGAACCAGTCGACGAACGAGCCGGGCATCAGAGGTGAAGATTCGATTGTGGTCATCGATGGCGAGCTGGGACAAGGCCGAGACATAGACCCGGTACTTGCGGTTGCGGGGCACCGAAACCGTCAGCCGATCGTTGAGACCGTGGATCCCTTCGACCACCAGAATCTGACTCTCCTCCAACCGCATGGTCTTCCACTGATCGACCGGGCGGCGACGACCGCGGACAAAATTGAAGGCTGGCGTGGCGACCGGTCGCCTTTCCATCAACTGGACAAGGTGCTCGTGGAAGAGATCGAGGTCAATGGCCTCGAGGGCCTCGAAGTCCGGTTTCCCATCCTCGTCGATCGGGGTGTCCTCGCGATTCACGTAGTAGTTGTCCAGAGAGAGTGAGATAGGCTCAAGCCCGTTGACTCGAAGCTGGACACCGAGTCGCTTGGCGAAGGTGGTCTTTCCGGAGGAGGACGGGCCAGCCACCATCACCAGTCTGACTTCGGGTGAACGTTGGGTGATCTCGTCGGCTATCTGGGAAATCTTCTTCTCGTGCAGCCCCTCGGCCACCCGAATGAGAGGACGTACACCGCCATTGATACACAGATCGTTGAGCTGACCGATGTTCTGGATCTCGAGCAACTCCTGCCACTGCCGGGTTTCCGCATAGGTGGTGTAGAGCAGGGGGCGACGAGCGAACTTCGGCAGGCGGCTACGGTCGCCGCGCCTCGGAAACCGCAGCAAGAGACCATCCTCGAAGATCATCACGCCGAAGGTCGGCAGGCACCCTGTCTGCGGCGCGTAAGGACCGTGCGCGATGTCCACGAAGCGGCCGCACGAGATGGTGTGGACCGTGGACGACCTGCGGGTCTTGAGCAGCGCCAGCTTGTCGTGATGTCCGCGCTCCCGGAAGAAGTTCTCGACTTCCTCAATGGTGACCGTCTCACGACGGAACGGCCGTCGGTCATTGAAGAACTCGCGCATTTTCCTTTCGATCGCGGTTGCCATCTCAGCGAGATCGGGATGCTCTCCCCGGAGTTGGTAGTGGTAGCAGTTGCCGAGACTCTGACCGATCATCGTTCGAACCGCGGGGAAGAGTTCGAAGCACGCCTCGTAGAACATCAAGCTCACCGAACGCTTGTAGACCGACTCGCCTTCGCGGTCGCCATAGCGAACGAGCTCCATTTCGGCGGTCCCCTGGATGGGAAAATCGAGCATGACCTGACGACGGTTGACGAGGGCCGACAGCACCGTGTCCGGGATGCCTCCGTCCACCTGACGCAAGACCTCGGCCACCGTGGTACCCGAGGGCACCCGGTGTTCCGATCCGCGATACGACACCTCGGCGTGGGAGTGGTTCATGATTTCAGGAGCGAAGTCGGCTCCGCACCTGACCAAGGATAGACGCGTTGGCGCCGAGGCTCAAGCCGCCGCCTACTCTCAACACACGACGAGACCCGGTCGGGAGGCGCCGAAACCGAGTTTCGTTCTATTTCTTGACGAGGGCGCCTGATGGCGCTCCGAGTCACCACCTTCTATCGTATACTGACGGTCTCGATTTCAGCGCCCATGCCATACCGGGTTGGAGAAATCTCTTCAAACTGGGAGTATGGGCGCTGATTCTTTTTCCATTCTCACTTCTTCTTTTTCTTGATCTTCTTCGGATCGCAGATATCGCTCTTCTTATTCACCACCGCACCGCAGTCCTCACAACTGAACCGTCCCGGCTTGGGCTTCGACTTCGACTTTCCCTTACGACAACTCATTTAACAAAATGATACCCGGTCCTAAGATCTCTTGCCAGAGTTTCTCACCACTTCAGGCGGTGCAGACGTGGAATAATCCTCCCCATGGAAATCTCCACCGCCGTCGTACTTGGCCTGATGGTCGTTGCAGTGGTGCTCTTCGTCAGCGATCGGCTCCGGTCGGACATGGTCGCCATGATCATTCTCGGGGCACTCCTGCTGACCGGCATCATCACCCCGGAGGAGGGTTTCTCAGGCTTCGGCCACCCGGCCACCATCGCAGTGGCCGCCATGTTTGTTCTCTCGGCGGGGCTGGAACGAACCGGAGCCGTGGCCGGAGTGGGCGAGATGCTCGGTCGTCTCGGGCGGCGGAGCCCCAGAGGCGCGCTCATTGCCATGATGGTCGCCATCGGCGTCGTTTCCGCCTTCATCAACAACACCGCCGCCGTTGCAATCCTTCTGCCGCCGGTCCTGACCATGGCTCGTCGCATCGAAACCAGCCCATCCAAGCTGTTGATTCCGCTCTCCTTCGCCTCTCTCTTCGGCGGCTCGTGCACGCTCATCGGCACCTCGACGAACCTCTTGGTCAGCTCCATGGCCGAAGAGCATGGCCAGGCCCCCATCGGGATGTTCGAGCTGTCCGGAGTCGGCATCGTTCTCGCCGTGGTCGGCTTGATCTACATGGCCACCATCGGCAGCCGGCTTCTTCCCGACCGCGGACACGGGGCCGATTTCACCGAAGAATTCGATGTCGGCAGCTACCTCACCGAGCTCGAGATCGTTCCTGGATCGAAGCTCATCGGCGCCACCGTCGGCCACTCCTCTCTTTCCGAGACCGACGTTGACGTTCTGGCCGTGGTCCGACAGGGGACGACCATGACCCTGCCCCAGGTCAACACGATCTTCGAGGAGGGAGACGTGTTGTGGGTCCGCTCGGATCTAACTTCCATGCGGATCCTTCGCGCCGCGGACTGGATCCACATCCGGCACGGCCGCAAGTGGGGAGATCTCGGACTCGAAGCCGACGACGCCACCATCATCGAGGCGGTGGTCGCACCAGGTTCCTCCCTGATCGGGAAGAGCCTCATGGACGCCGATTTCCGCAATCGCTTCGGCGCCACCGTCCTGGCCATCCGCCACCACGACGAGATCCGCCACAGCCGTCTGGCCACCACCCCGCTGTCGGCCGGTGACGCCCTGCTCATCGAGTCACCAAAAAACCAGCTGTCGCGCCTCAAGCGGCGGCGGGAGTTCGTCGTCGTGTCGGATGTCGGGCCATTGGACGAGAAGCCCCGGCGGCGGCTGACCGCGATGCTCATCGTCGTCGGCGTGATCGTCGCCGCAGCCACCGGTCTCGCCCATATCTCGGCGGCGGCCCTGGTCGGAGCGATCCTGCTGGTCCTCACCGGCAGCCTTCGCCTGGACGAGGCCTACCGGGCAGTCGACTGGCAGGTGGTCTTTCTGCTCGGCGGAATCCTGCCCCTCGGAATCGCACTGCAGAAGACCGGGGGCGCCGATCTGCTCGCGAATCTGCTCATCAACTGGGTCGGAGACCACGGGCCGATCGCGATCCTCGCCGCCCTCTATCTCGTCACCACCGTCCTCACCGCCTTCATGTCGAACACGGCGACGGCAGCGCTACTGGTCCCCATCGCCATCACGACCGCCGCCAGTCTCGACATCGATCCGCGACCGCTCGTCGTCGCCATCGCCTTCGGCGCCTCGGCGAGCTTCATGACCCCGGTGGGGTATCAGACAAACCTGCTCGTCTATGGTCCGGGATCGTATCGCTTCAGCGATTACATCAAGGTCGGGGTTCCGTTGACGATCATTTTCTGGGCGATGGCAACGCTGCTGATTCCACTCGTGTGGGCGTTTTAGAGAGTCAACAGTCAACAGTTCGGAGTATCGTCGGCGTCCATCAACTCCGTGGATCGACCGTTGACGCGACGACGTGGATGATTGAAACGCAAAGATCACATCGCAGGCTTCGCCCGCAACCCAACCGATCCCTGT
>Ga0316193_10001915_pt1 | contig 14365 bp, 12 predicted proteins | sample MerIslsedime2_MG_FD_207735 | JGI IMG/M metagenome (GOLD analysis project Ga0316193, IMG submission 207735) | Coastal sediment microbial communities from Maine, United States - Merrow Island sediment 2 | ecosystem: Environmental > Aquatic > Marine > Coastal > Sediment | place: USA: Maine...
AACCTGGCCATGCTGCTGTTCTCCTGCGCAAATTACACTGCGCATTAGAGATCAGCAAAACCGTATCCGGAAACAACCGTGCATTCCCTGTACGCTTACAAAACTTCCCTGTTCTGTCGATTTCGTTCCCTGTTCGCCTAAAAAAATTCCCTGTTATGTTTTCTAGGGAAATCAATGTCTAACCCACTGTTAGTACGGCAGTATTCTCAATGCAGAACCATCATTTATTCCTCTTTTCGTAAAATTTCCCTGTATTTTCCCGTGTATCAGGGAAAAGCCAACAGAGACGAGTTCGCCTCAGACTGCACACACCACCATTTTGCTTGTTGAAACTCATCGTCCAGACAGCCCAATGCATGCGGCGTCAGTCTACGATGGGATTAAGACCCATGAGATGGCTCAACGGCACGTGATCGTCGGTCAAGACCCGGGCTTTCCTTAGCCGAAGAATGTCGTCCAGGAAGCCGGGGGCCAACGCCTGAAAGCGCGTCATGTCCGGGGCCGCCGTCTCGATTGCCGACACCGGGCTGTCCTGTGCGCCGGCCAGCAAGACGAAGACGCGGCGCTCGCCCGCTTCGGGACGACTTGCTACGGTCCAGACCTCAACGCTTTTGAAAACCTTGCGCAATGTCACGACTACCGCTGCCAGTGCATCAAGCCTGTCCACATTGTCGATGAAGTTCATGGCAAAAACCCCGCCCGATGCGAGCCGGTCGGAAACCAGGCCGAAAAACTCCAGCGTGACCATATGTTCAGGAGCCGCGATGTCGGTGAAGGCATCGCCAATGATGACGTCAAAGCGTTGATTACTGTTGCGAAGCGCCACTCGCGCATCCCTGTGCAGGATGGTCGCGGTCTCGGGTCTGAACCAGAACTGATCGACGGCCATGGCCGTTACTTCCGGGTCGATCTCAGCGATGGTGATGCCCGAGATGCCCCGATCCGCCCATGCCCGAGGCACGGAATAGGATCCCCCGCCAATATGAAACGACGTGAAATCCGTCCGGTTCATACGCATCCGAGGCAGCGCATCCAGCATTGCCGCGTGTTTGGAGTACATGACCCTTGGTGCTTGTCGAGCGCTGATCCCGTGCGCAAGATGATCAACGACCATCAGATTAACCGGGGCCTGCGGATCATCTGACAAGGCAACGGTTCGTATGCAGTAATAGCTGCTTTCCCGGTCGCAAACCGACGGCAGGCCGCTGGCGCCAACGCCGATCAGAAAGGCAATGGCGATCCCCGAGACCAGGAACCCGAACTCGCGCCGTGAAGCGTTGCCGAGCCAGAAGCAGATGACTGCCGCAATTGCATAGGTTGCGGCAATCACGAGCAGGGTTGTCACCGACCCTATCCAGGGCACAAACACAAACCCTGCCAGAAGTGTCCCGGCAATTGCGCCAACCGCTCCGGCTGCAAACATCGCACCCAGCGCGCGTTCGGATTGGTCGCGATCGCGCATGGCAGCCACTGTCAGAACAGGTGCGGGCACTCCGGCAAAAAGCGAGGGCAGAAAGAACGCCAGCGAGCTTAGGGCCGTAATTGCCGCCAAAGGATGCTGGAGGGTTTCGAGAACCGGACCAGCGACAGCGCGCAAGAGTAACGTTGCCCCGGCTGTTGCGCACGCGGCCGCAATCATTGTCCAGCCAGTCATCCGCAGCGCGCGGCCAGGCTCAAGCCCGGCGATCCTTCCGCCCCACCAGTGGCCGACCGAAAAACCTGCAAGCACCACCGCGATTATCGATGTCCAGGTATAGAGACTCATACCGACATAGGGTGCAATCATGCGGCCCGCGACGATCTCAACCACAAGGCTCGATGCGGAAATGCCGGCCTGAAGCAAGATCAGCAACCAGAGCGGCGTGAGTGTTGGAACGGCAGATTTTTTCATCACGGTGCAATTAGCTCGCCGCCCGAAATTCCGTCAAGAGACTTTGAATACATCGCCGGACAAGAGGCCCTGTCGGTTTCGAGCCCAAACCTCCCGTGGTGTTCCTGTTGAACCGCTTATGTATTGTGCGTGCATCAGCGGTTCTGTCCAGACCCTTAGTGAAAAGCTTCCCTGGACTGCTTCGAGGACTGTTTCGACGACTGCGGGTGCAAACCCGGTGGAGCATGGCAGGCGAAGCCTTAGACGACTATGTTCACCGTTGTTTCCGGTGTTTGTGAACCAGAGACAAACACCATGCTGACGAGCTCCTTTTCGGCAGCGGACGCTTTGGTTGCAAATCACCAGGCCCCGGAAAACACCGCAATCACCCTCATCAAACCACGCCGGCTATACTGCAACTTCAGCATCTGATCGGTCCTTTGCCAAACTCACCTTGCTCAAAACGGTATCGGAGTGACCAGGCAAAGAAAAGCACAGGTGGTTCACATTACCGAGACAGCTGGAAAGATTGAAAGTGATCAGCTTTATGGTTTTTGATTGATTCAATCAAAAATCATACTGACCTAGGCTCTGGCGGCCACGTTCTCGGCCATCATCGACAGCATCTCGAACAGGATCGAGGTTGCTGTCATGGCGGTGATGTTGTTGGGGCTGTCCTTGGTTGGCATCATGCACACCACGTCGCCACCGACAATGTTCAGGCCGCGTGCCGCGTGCAGCAGTCCGACAGCCTCATCAATGTCGAAGCCTTTCTCACCCGGCTCGATGTTGGACACGGCCGGCGCGACTGTTGGATCAAGGCAGTCCAGGTCAAAGGTAATGTAGACAGGCCGCCCTGCCATCACCTGCTTCGCCTGTGCGACCACGTCTTCAAGGCCGCGTTTGCGGAACTCCTTCATGGTCACGACATTGTAGCCGTACTCGTAGGATGGCGCGAGCCAGTCGAGCGTGCGCGGATGCCCGCGAAGCCCGATCTGCATGGACCGCTTTGGATCGACCTTGCCCTGGTCGGCAAGATAGGCCCCCCAATGGGCGGCAGACTTCTTCGCGCCGAGGAAATGGTCCACCTTGGTGAACACGTCCGTATGGGCGTCCAGATGCAGAAAGCTGACCGGCTCTCCGTTCGCGATCTTGCCGCAGCCCAGGGCCTGAACGATGCCGCCGGTGATCGAATGATCGCCACCGACCGACACCGGCCGCGCCCCGGCTGCGTCTACCTCGCGGTAGAACCTGGTGATCTGCTCGATGCAGTGCTCGTTGTCGTTTGCGCGCGGAAACGGCACATCGCCGATATCTGCAATTTTCGCGCTGTTCCATGGGTCTAACTGAAACGTGCCGTGGCAGCGCCGTTGCAGAGCCGAAATATTTCGGACCGCGCGTGGGCCGAGGTGCTGGTCGCGCTCTGTTGTACCATTGCCGGTCGAGTGCGGCACGCCTGCAAGCACGATATCCATTCCCTCCGGCCCCGTATTGGGGCAGCGGAACATCGTCGGGATGCCCCACCAGTACAGGTTTTCCATCATGCTTCGGTCGTGTTCTTCGGCCATGGCGCCCTCCTTGATACGAACCTGAAGAGCATTGTCACCAAGTCCGGACCACAAAGCCAACGATATCGTGGCGTGTGACGTCACCAACGTCGCTGTTGGTGCCAAACCAGCCATTGCTCAAGTGGTGACAGAATGTCGACATAACTCACTTTCCCAAAAATGACTTGGTCATCGTAAAAGCGGCGGCAGACCCGTTGATAATTAATGGTCCTGAAACAGTACTTTAACTGCGTTCCAATTGTCCTTTGCCAGCTCTTCCCGGCTTGTCCAGAATATCAAATGCAGGGATGACAACCGCCGGTTGGCCTGTGCCGCGGTGGAAAACCTGATCGCTCATCTGCGCCACTTGATGACATTCCCGTGTCAGACGGGTTCAGCCGGTTTATGACAACGCCTGCCTTTACAACTCACTCTGTGTTGCGCAGCAGCTTCATCGTCGGTGCCAGCAGAAACTTCGTGACGGGGATCAGCACGAAACCGAGGGCCAGGCCGACGATGCCATCTGCAGCGGCTGTCACCAGCCACTCGACAACTGCCTGACCAGTGCTGACCTGCTGTGAAACCATCAACGCAAAATGGTGAATTGTCTCATAGGGCAAATGCACGCCCAGAGTGTGCAAACCGTGCACGATGATATTTCCGCCAACCCACAACATTGCCGCGGTGCCGACGGTCGAAATCAGCGTCATGACTGCCGGCATTGACTTGACGATCGCCATTCCGAACCACCGGGTGATTGCGAACCGGCCAACCTGGCTAATTTTCAGACCCACATCGTCCGCCTTGACCAGCAGGGCGACCGCACCGTAGACGGCTGCAGTGATGGCTATTGCAACCATTGCCAGAACGATCCCCTCGATCCAGATATTGTCAGCTTTGATCGCTGCCAGCGAAATTGTCATGATTTCCGCCGACAGGATGAAGTCGGTCTTGATGGCACCCTTGACCCGCTGTTCTTCCAGGTGGGCTGCATCCAGTGTTTCAGCCTGTTGCACGTTGCTCTCGTGATGAGGAACGATCAGATGCCAGACCTTCTCTGCACCTTCAAAACACAGGTACGCTCCGCCGATCATCAATAGTGGCGTCAGCAACCACGGCAGCGCGGCGTTCAATATCAGGGCAATCGGCAACAGGATGACCAGTTTGTTGAAAAACGACGCCCGGGCGATTTTCCAGACGATCGGCAGTTCCCTGGTGGCGGGAAGTCCCGTGACATATTTCGGCGTTACCGCGGCATCATCAATAACCACTCCAGCCGCTTTACTGCCGGCCTTGGTGGCCTGGGCCGCGATGTCGTCGATCTGACCGGCTGCCAGCTTGGCAATCGCTGCAACATCATCCAAAAGTGCCAGTAAGCCGCTCATGTCTAAAGTCCTCTGCCCGGTTCTGGAAACTGCAGCATTGATTCCCTTAATGGGTCACTCAAGGACTACAACAATCGCGTGTCAACCGGATCGGCGCTTGTTGGTTCCGTTTTTTGGTCGAATTGTCTCAGGCAACCTGCGCGGCAGCTTGTCCGGCCGGTTTGTCGTGGCGCTGAGACAGACAGACCCGATGATGATCACCAGGGCGATCGTTTTGACCGGATCTTGATTCATTTCTCATGGGGACGCACATGGGAGAAATGCGGGGTGACTTGCCTGCCATGTCCGGTGCAGAAATTGCCAGGCTGTTTGATGATGGCACTGTGCGCGGCAGTCAAATCGGCGCTTGAGCCCCGGCAACAGGTGCGGTCTGGGGCCAAGGAAACCGTGCTTTTCCAGCTGCTTCAGCGCTGATAACGTAACGAGACGGTGAACGAAAAACTGCCGCCACCCGGTGGTTTTGGATAGGGCGAGGCGCGCCGGGCCGTGGCGACGGCGGCCTTGTCCAGAACACGATGCCCGGAACTTCGCCGAACCGATGCCGACTGCAGCGTCCCACTGGCCGAAATACGCACTTTCAGCCCGACCTTGCCGGCGCGCGCGCCCAACGGAAAACTCTTGTAGCGCTGGATGTGCGACAGCACGCGGCGGGCGTAAGCGGCCTTTTCACCCGCAGATGCTCCGCCGGAGCGACCCGCACTACTTGCCCGGCTCTGTGTCTTTTTTCTGCCGTTTCCTGTGGATGCCGTCTTCGGGGCAGATCGCTGTTTGGCTTTCCGACGTACAGTCCCGTTCGCCAGTTTTTTGGGTGACCTGGTATTCGTTACCGGTTTTGCTTTTGGTTTTCGGCGCGCAGGCTGTTCAGTTGATGGCTGTTTTTGTGCAAGCTCTGCCGGTACCTGCGGCTTGATTCTCGGGATTGGAACAAAAGGTCTTGTTTCGACCGGCTGTACCAGCGCTGGTTCGGTGACCGGTTCAGGGGTGATCTCCGGTTCTGGTTGCACAAGCTCTTGAGTTTCGGCAACCCGCTGCGGTTCTTGCATCGGTGTCTCAACGACCGGTTCCGGTTCCAATGCCGCCTGTCCGGTCTCCGCGTCTTCCACAATCTCTTCGTGCTGTGCCTTGGCAGGCTCCGTTTCCGGCAAGGTTTCCGCAGGCTGGTCTTCTGCCTCCACGGGCTGCTGTTCCGCAAGCTGATCGGCATCAGCAGATGCACTGACAGCCGGCGCAGGCTGTGCGTCGAAAACGATGACCGTACTGGAAACCGCGCTTTCGGCACCGTGTTCCACTGCATCGGGCCCCCCTGCCAAGGCCAGAAGTCCGGCATGCAGGCCGAGAGACAGGGTGATGGCTGGCAGGACAAACCGCATCATGGCCGGCGCTCCGCCTGAAGCTGTATCCGGGCTATGCCGGTGGTGCGCAAACTTTCAATCAGCTTCACAATCCGCACTGCCGGCACACCGGCATCGGCGCGCACCGTCAATGTCTCAAGCGCACCACTGCCTGCAAGCCGCGCGATCAGCACCAGGACATCAGCCTCATCGCTCAACTCACGAAACCGCACCGCCCCGGAACCCGCAACATACACGATGGTTTCGCTGCCGGCGTTGTCCACATCCTCACCGGTATTTGTATCAGGCGGCACCAGCTCGAAAGGATCCGGTGATGAAATGACGCCGGACAGCACAATGAAAATCAGCAGCAGAAACACCACATTGATCAGCGGCAGAATGGTGATGCCGCGCGAGGGCCGTTGCGGCCTTGGCAATGAAAACCCGCTCATGACCCGTCTCCTGCCGTGCGCACCCGCACATCGACGATGCCGACAATCTGAGCTGCATCCAGCGCATCTACCAGCGCCTGGTAGCTGGCGCCTTCGCCCGCAACAATGCTCAGGGGTTTCGATGTGTCACCGGCGAGCGACGCAGCCAGATCTGTAACAGCTTCCCCGTCGAGCACTGCACCTGTTTCTGTCAACTCAAGCACACGCAACTCAACCGGAGAGAGAGCCGGCGCTGCGGTCCCCGGCACCGATACCTTCAGGGGTTTCACCAGCGTCTGTGAAAATGTCGACACAACCATGAAGAACACCACCAGAATGAACACAACATCCATGACCGGGGTCAGGTCGGGAGACCTTCGACGCGGTGCGGGAGTTGATATCCGGAACGATTTCAAGATCTATGCTCCGGCCATGATATTGTTGACAGCGCGTTCTGCCCTGGCACTTTGACGCTCGGCAAGGCTTTCCAGGATCGACAGGCACACCAGTGCCACCAGGGCAACAACCATGCCGGCCGCCGTGGTGAGCAGGGCTTCCCAGATGCCGCCGGCAAGCTGAGACGGTTCGACCCGACTGCCGGCTGCTTCCATTTGCCGGAAGGCCTCGATCATGCCGAGCACCGTGCCAAGCAGGCCAAGCAACGGAGCCGCAGTTGCAGCAAGATCGATAAACCGGAAGCCTGAGCGAAGCGTTGCCGCGTGCTGCCTGGCCAGCACCTCAAGCTGATCGCGTGCTGCATCGGAGCCATCGGCAACAGCATTGCGGGCCGCAGCGGACAGCACGCTCACAATGCCACCTGAGCCTGCGAACAGCAGTGCCAGCACCCGGACCAGGAACACTGCGACAACCGCCACGGACAGACAGCCCAATGCGATCATCGTGGGGCCGCCCTTGTCGAGCAGCGTGTTCACGGCCGCTGCAAGATTGCTGATCATTTCATCCATTTCCCATTCCACCTTCCGTCAGTCCCAGTGGCGCCAGCCAAAGGCCGCAATCGTCCCGTCCAATCCGCGCGCTGATGCCGTAGACATCGCGCAATATGGTGTCCGTCATCACCTTGTCCGGTGCTCCATCAGCCGCAGCCGCTCCGTCTTTCATCAGCACCAGACGATCACACCAGCGTGCTGCAAGTGACAGGTCGTGCAGCGATACAAACACCGTCCGCCCCTGTCCGGCCAGTTGGCGCAGCGCCGTCATCATTGAAATCTGGTGCGCCGGATCAAGGCCCGATGCAGGTTCATCAGCCACCAGCACAGGGGTGTCCTGGGCCACGGCGCGCGCCATCAGGACGCGGGCCTGCTCACCGCCGGAAAGTTCGGTTGCCGGGCGGCCCGCAAGGCCCGTCACATCAAGCAACTGCATGGCTGCTGCGCACTTGTCCCGGTCTGCCTGCGACATGGCCCGGCGCCAGCCATGCCATGGCAAGCGGCCAAGCTCGACAACAGCCTGAACACTTATCGGCCAACTCAACACTCTTTGCTGCGGCAACCAGGCGATGATCTTGGCGCGTTCGAGTTCACTCATCCCGGCGATCGCCCGGCCATCAATTTCAACATGGCCCTGATAGACAAGCTGCCCGGCCAATGCCCGCATCAAGGTGGACTTGCCGGCCCCATTGGGGCCCAGCAGACCTGTGACTTCGCCCGGTTCAAGGCCCAGATCAACACCGTTGAGCACCGGCCTGCCGGAGAGCGAAACGGAAACGTTCCTGGCGCTGAGTTGCATCAGAACAACTCCCTGCGAGAGCGGATCACCAGCCATAGGAAGAACGGTGCGCCGATAAGTGCGGTGACGACACCGACATTCAGTTCGCGCTCAGGAATGATGGTTCGCGCCAAAATATCGGCAATCGTCAGCAAGGCCGCACCGCCAAGCCCGGCCGGCAGCAGCAACTGGCCGGGCAGGCGGTTGGTCAGGGGGCGCACCAGATGAGGCACAATGAGACCAATGAAGCCGATGGCGCCGCTGACCGCCGTGGCCGCGCCGACGCACAGGGCCACCCCGCACACAACCAGCACCCGGGCGCGGGGAATGTTTGCACCCAGGCCCGAGGCGCCTTCTTCGCCCAGGGACAATGCGTCCAGCGTTCGTGAACTGGCCCACAATGCAGCCCAGCCCAAAGCCATGAGCGGAATGACAAGCCAGACATGATCCATGGTCCGGTCTTTCAACGAGCCAAGCAGCCAGAAGATGATCTCGTAACTGGCATAGGGGTTGGGCGACAGATTCAGCACCAGCGACGTCAGTGCCCCGGCCAATGAGGCAAGTGCGACACCTGCGAGAATGAGAGTGATGGTAGAGGCCTGGGCTGCCGAAATCACCAGCAGCACCAGCACACAGAGGGCTGCGCCGGTCAGCGCCCCTGCCGGCAGCGCCAGCAGCGACGCACCGGCCAGGCCGGTATAGAACAACAGTACCGCGCCCAGGGATGCCGACGCGGAAATGCCGATGATGCCCGGTTCCGCCAACGGGTTTCTCAGCAACCCCTGCAGCGCGGCACCGGCCACGCCAAGACTGAAACCGATCAGAACCGCCAGCAGGGCGCGCGGCAGCCTGATCTCGCGCATGATGATCATGGCAGCCTCATTGCCGCCCGCGAGCAGCGCTTCAATGCTGGCCACCGGGCCAATCCGCGCCGGTCCGATCAACAGCGACAACACGAAGGCCGCAATGCCCAGTACGATCAGCATGGTTATGAGGCGCGACCTGTTCATGACCCGGGTGCCTTCCTGCACGGCAGCAGAGACGGCGCAAGGGCGCGCAGCTCATGAATGGCCTGCATCGTAAACGGCCCGCCACAATTCAGCGAAGCCGGCCTGGAAAAGCTGCCGGTCACAGTCGCCTTCAATTTCCTGAGTACCGGATGCGACAGGATTTCATCAGCCAGGGCGGGTGCTCCCGGCGTTGTTTTGGGTAAAATGATCAGGTCCGGCGGATCCTGCACCAGCAATTCCAGCGGAAACGCGGCGACACCTTCATAGCCGCGCTCAGCCGCCATGTTGGTAAACCCTGCCGCCTGCATGGCGGAGTGGGCAAGCGTGCCCTTGCCCAGGGCAACACCGCGCGCACCATAGAATAGCGCCACCGGTTTGCGGGAACAGGCCAAAGGTTCAAGTTCTGCAAGGTCACGCTCAAACCGGGAAGCCATGACTTCAGCCCTGGCGGATTGTTCGAGTAACCGGCCCATGCGCCTGATATCTGCGGCTATGGTTTCGACCGACTGCGAGTACTCGAACTCCTCAACCTCAAATCCCAGCCTGCTGAGCAGGCCGGTCGTGTTGTGCAGTGAAAATGTGCCGGTCACGACAAGGTCAGGCTTCACGACCAGTATCTCTTCCGCCAACCCCTTGTTTACGGAGTATTGCCGGGCCTTTTCATGCAGCGACGACAAGGTCGGGTCACGGGCAAGATTGGATACGGATTTCAACTGCCCCGGTTCCGCCAGCAACATGACAAGCTGGTCGGTGCAGACATTGAGCGAGGCGACAGACGGACCGGACAGAACACTGCCAGTGCTGACCAGAAGACCGGCTGCCGCCAGCGTCCCTGTCCAGACCCGTTTGCCAAACTGCTTCATCAGAACTGATGCACGAACCCGCCATAGACCGATGCACCAAGGGTGCCGTAGCCCCTTACAACCTGGTACTTCTCGTCCAGCAGGTTTTCACCGCGCACATAAAGCTCCATGCCTTTCATTGGGGAATAGCCCACCTTGGCGTTGACCAGGACATAATCATCCAGCGGCACCAGTGTCCCGCCAACCGTGTCCACGGTATCTTCAACAATGCGCACGGTGGTTGATGTGGTCCAGTTGTCAGCTGGGCGTGTGAACATGCCCAGTACGATATCGTGTCTGGGAACACGTGCACGCCTTGTATCGTCAGGATTATTGGCACGGGTAAAGGTATAGGCGGCCATTACGTCCATCCAGTCGGTAACCGCGTACCGAACCTGGGCTTCAACACCGTTGCGCTTTGTCGTGCCGGTAGTCTGGAAATAGGAATCCGTGACAAAGTCATAATCGATCAGATTGTCCGTATCGAGCTCAAAGTAGGTGATGCTCGCCGTCAGGGCACCATCAAGCCAAGTCTGATCCACGCCCACGTCCCAGGAGAAACTCGCCTCCGGTCTCAAGTCCGGGTTCGGCCCCAATGGGCCAAATGGATCATATCCCAGTTCGAAGGGGCTTGGCGCCCGAAACCCGGTTCCAACCGAGCCGCGCAGCTTTGTGCCTGTGCCGGTAAACAGGTAGGCTGCGGTAGTGCGCCATGTTGTAAAGCCCCCGAAGTCACCATGCTCGTCATGACGTACAGCACCGGTCAGTGTCAGATTTTCCATTGGCGTATAGATGATCTGGCCCCAGCCGCCGGCAATCCAGATTTCATTGCCGGAGAACCCGTCATCAAATGACTGGCGCTCATAGTCGGCACCTGCCTGCAACGTAACCTGGTCGTTCAGTTCAAATTCTGTGAGCCAGTCGCCTTTCTGGCGCAAGCTGGTCGGCGCGAATGTGAACGGCCCAAATGTTGTAGTGAAGGAGCGGCGCGTTATGTCGTTGATCTGCACGGACGCGGTGTTTCTCAGCCGCCCGTCAAGCGATGTTGCCGTAATGCCGACCCGCCCGGCGAGCTGCCTGCGGTCTGCCACATTGTCGGGATTGTCGGACGGGGTTGCGCCCCCGTCGTCAAACTCGCTCCGGCTGTCGATATACAGCAGCGAAGCGAACGCCGTCAGATACTGGTCCAGCACTTTCTCGCCGGCCAGCGACACCGTGACATTGTCGTAGCCGTCACGTTCAGGATTGCCATTGCGACGATCCGCAGCAGAGATGCCGTCCGTCGTCAGACCCGACACGCTGGCTGCAAACCGGCTGCCGTCCGCAGCGGCTGCGTGCGCTGAAAGCGACCCGCGGAATGTGCCGTGGGAACCGGCCTCGCCGGACACGATGTAACGGATGCCTTCTTCAAAGTCGCCCAGTGTGGAAATACCAATGACACCTGCAACAGCGTCAGCACCGTACAGCGTGCTCTGCGAGCCTTTGAGAATTTCAATGCTTTGCACGCCGTTGGTCAGCAGGTGCTCCGGCGAGACCTGAACCTGCGGGGCCGAGGTGTCTGATATGTCGATGCCGTTCCACAGTGTCTTGACGTATTTCTTGTCGGCACCGCGAACCACCAGTGTGGTTTCCTGACCGGCACCGCCTTGCGTTGAAACACTGACGCCCGGCTCCTGGGCCAGAAACTCCTGAACGGTCGGCAGTTGCTGGGCGTCGATGTCTTTTCTGCTGACGGTCTCCACAACCGAGCCCACCTTGGCCTTGTCTGACTTGGTCCGGTTCGGCGTTACGACGATCTCGCCGATGTCAAAGGTTTCCGCCTGCGCTGTGGAAATTGCGGCAAGCAGCACCAAGGGTGACGCTGCCCGTAACAATACGGATTTCGAGAGTGGTTTCATTTGATCCCCATGTTCCGGCCTTGGCCGGGAGCTGTAGTCCTGACTGTGCTCTTGGGGATTGATGGCGCGAAACGAGCCACTTCTTGCTGCCCCGCAAGCGGTGATGGAACAAACCACCACTGCAGGAATGCAACAGCTCCCGATGCTTCCCCGCATCCGGATGAGGTGGATGGCTCTAAGTCAGGTCTCCTGGCTCACGCTTCAACGGCTGCCCAACCTTCCCGGGAAAATCTTCCCAGTGGTCTTTTCGGACAGCCTCGACGTTCACAGTTGCGGGGGCAGCTGCGGCAGGGGTCGACAACTGCGACCCTTCCACATTCCCTCTTAGCTCCGAATACAAGATTTGACTTGCTTGCATGCAGAGAACCTAGAACATTTGCATGATTAGAGTTAATTGGCCGCCGGTCAATCAGATTCTTCACCTTCAGGCCGGAAAAACGAAGATTTACAGACTCTTGCGTGTTGCGACCTCAAATTATTCGTCCCGCACAGGAAGACGTCACGCCAATATTTATACGCGTCTGCAACAGCGCTCCCGACGAGCCAGGGCGCACGACAATTTTGCGCATGATCTGTCCGGTTTTGCCTGGCCCAGTCCGTGTTCACGGGCACCGCCGACGCGCCTTTGCGTCTTCTCCGCAGCTGCCTGGCGTTGTATTAGCTGGCAAAAAACCATGTATTTACAATCGGAACGGAAGTTCGCGTCCAGATTGCGCTGAGTGAATATCTCCCAAAAGATACAAATGCAAATGGTCCGGTTAGGCTTGCAGCAGGACTTGGCCTGCAAAATGTAGCAACCCGTGATTTCTCGAACTGTGGTCTGCAAGGAATTTGTTGTGGCGGAAAAACCTGGTGACAAAACGGCCTTTGACAAAGCTGGTTGTGGGCTTCCGGATGTCTATCCAGCCATGGACGCCATTTCCAAAGTCGCCTGTGTTGCGCTGAATGTGCCGCGTGTTTTCGTATCTGTGTCAGTCGGTGAAGACCATGATTTCCAGTCTTGCGTCGGTATGAGCAAAGGTGATGTCAGCACATGCAATGAGCTGATTGTCCCTGAAACAAGCCACGCCGGTATCCTGCAAATTGGTGATCTCAAGAGAGCAAAGCGGGTCGAGCTGCAGAAAATTGCCTCCAGTTTGAAATCTGTCCGGGCAGTTTTGGCGGTGCCTGTTGTGGACGAACAAGGCGACACGAGAGGTGTGATTGCTGCTCTTGATACAAGGTCCCGGCGCTTTACCGTTTCGGACCGGGCTGCCTTGAGAGATATTGCCATCAACATTTCCGCTATGACAGCCTTGCATCGTGCCGCCGTCTGTCATCAGGCGGCGGAGGCTGAGTTGAAGGATGCCATGGAAGCTCTGCCTGACGGCTTCGTTCTGTTTGATAAAAATGACCGGCTCGTGCATTGCAACCGCAGATATCGGGAAATCTACAAGGAAAGCGGAGATCTGCGCGTGCCAGGGGTCAAATTCAGTGACCTGATCCGACAAGGTGTTTATGCGGGGCAGTATTCAGACGCGATTGGCAATGAGGAAGAATGGATTGCTCAACGAATCCACGAACATCAACATCCGGGAAAGCCGATCGAGCAACAACTGCCCGGTGATCGATGGCTGAGAATCCAGGAGCGCCGGACCACGACAGGCGGACTGGTCGGCTTCAGGATAGACGTCACGGAATTGAAACGCCAGCAGCGTGAGTTAAGCCGCCTTGCCTGGACGGATTCTCTGACAGGAGCGCTTAACCGACATCGCTTTCTTGAGCTTGCCGAGGCCGAACTGGCGCATTCACAGCGCCATTTCAGAAATGTGTCCCTGCTGATGCTGGACCTGGACAATTTCAAAACAATCAATGATTGCCATGGCCACGCCGCCGGAGATCATGTTCTGCGTTCAACCTGCAAGAGCTGGCAAAGACAGCTTCGCGGTCGTGACCTGATAGGGCGGCTTGGCGGGGAGGAGTTCTGTGTGCTTTTGCCGGAAACCAGGGGCCGTGATGCATTGGTTGTTGCCGAGAGATTGCGCAAAACCACTGAACGGCAGAAACTCTCATATGACGGCAAGGCCATCACGGTCTCTGTCAGCATTGGTGCAGCCGTATACGAAAACATTGCTGATACAATAACGTCGGTGATCAAGCGAGCCGATCAATCCTTGTACAAGGCAAAAAGCTCGGGACGGAACAGAATTGAAGCAATCGTTTCCGAAAGCTAGCCAAATCCTTCGGTTCGAGAATAAAAATCATGGTTTATTTTTAGTATACGCCAATTCTTACCGGACTTTGTTTTCACATTATTTTAATTAACGTTGACCATTGTAACTGCTGG
>Ga0316193_10001916_pt1 | contig 14360 bp, 14 predicted proteins | sample MerIslsedime2_MG_FD_207735 | JGI IMG/M metagenome (GOLD analysis project Ga0316193, IMG submission 207735) | Coastal sediment microbial communities from Maine, United States - Merrow Island sediment 2 | ecosystem: Environmental > Aquatic > Marine > Coastal > Sediment | place: USA: Maine...
CCAAATTGGATTTAGTCAACGCAGCCGTGCGGTTAATTGTTGTGGCATTCGTATTCATCGGAGTGGCTTTCACATTAGCGGGGCCAAAATTGGTCACCGGAAAGAATATTGCCGCACCCGACAGACCTGGCGTAACCGCACCCACGAACAATAAACTAACTACCTCGACCGAAAAACCGTCTGCGAAAAAACCCAAAAATACCGGCTAATTCCCCACCTTTCTGATCTTCGTTCCGAGGATCTTAGCCCCTTAAATAGTAAATATAACTTTTTCATACCTGCTCGTAACAGAATATGGCACGGGCGCCTCAAGCTGGCAAAGTCATTCGTCGACGCCCCATCCGCACCAATTACTCCTGCAGACTTGCCGGCAGTTTCTGAACAATGGGTATCGATGTAACGATCAAGATGCTGTGCAAAGAACTGGCAGACCTGAGCAAATTGACTGTAAGATCGGCCGTTGATTCTGCACACTACCGGTTGACCGGCACCAGGCTGCGCTAAATCTGCTACTACTTCACATTAACAATGATCTTGCCAACGGCCCGTTCCGTCTGGCTACGCTCATGCGCTGCACGTATCTGATCGAGACTGAACTCGCTGTCTATCACTGGGCGAAGCGCCCCTTCACTAACCCAATCCACCAGAATCTGCAGGTCAGCAGCTATAGGTGTCCAGGCTACAAAATAACCCTTGCCGGGTTCTCGCGCTGTCTGACCCGGGATGAAGAAATCGATGCCCGACACTGGCACCAATGTCAGGTATATACCCTCTTGTTTAACAGCACGTTTGGCATCCTCGTACTGATAAGCACCGACCGTGTCATAAACGATGTCGTAAGGCGTGTCCGTATCCAGAGGATCCTGCTCTGTGTAATCAATAATCGCGTCCGCACCCAGCGATGCCACGAGATCAGTATTACGTCCGCTGCAGACACCCGTGACATGGGCACCCATGTTCTTTGCAATTTGCACGGCAAGGGTACCCACCCCGCCCGATGCGCCTATGATCAGAATTCGCTGACCAGCCTTCAGACCCGCACATTTTTGCAACCCGTTTATTGCGGTCAGGCCAACGAGAGGAATCGATGCTGCCTCACCAAACGAAAGTTCCGCGGGTTTAAGCACCACCGTACGCGGGTTCAACGCGGCGTACTCAGCATAGCAACGACCGGTGCCTACATCAGATCGGGCCATTATTTCATCGCCGATTGCGAAGTCGGCTACCTCCGCACCGACTTCCGCAACAACCCCCGCGCAATCGAAGCCAAGTATCATCGGGAAATCATCGCCGTAGCGCGCTGCCATCTGCCCCTCACGCATTTTCCACTCGATCGGGTTGATATTCGTTGCATACACTTCTACGAGTATCTGATCCGGGCCGATAGTTGGTTTCGGCACATCCCGAACTTTCATCACTTCAACAGAACCAAACTTTTCCAGAACGGCTGCTTTCATTATTATTTCTCCCCTGAGGCTCTGGCAGAATAACCTGACGGCACCCTTCAACCAAAATGATCAGGCGGGCAATGTCTGCGGGCCATTTTTGCACATTGCGCGCAACCTGCGGACAACGTCCGAAAGCACGTGGCAGCAAGAAACCAGATGCGCCAGTATCTGCTGATACAGTCGACGCAGATGGCATACCCGGAGAACATCGCATGACCGAGGCAACCAGGAAGAATCAGAAAACCACAGTCGCAACTGGCGTTGATCGTCGAGCGTTTATCGCTGCAGGTGCCGGCCTGGCCGCACTCACGACAGCTTGTGAGACTCTGGATGCGCAAGCAAAAGAGCCCGCCGCAGGGAAACTACCACTGGCCTCGGCGCCCAAAGCGCCCTTCGATTCTATACGCGACTACATGGCTGCAATGGAGACGAATGGACTGCTAATGCGCTTTCCGGAAATAGATCAGGATCAGTATGAGGCGACTGGCCTGTTTTTCAGGGCAACGGACCTGTATGGCATGTACGGCACACCGGCCATGATTTTCGAAAAAATAAAGATCGACGGGCAATGGGTAGATGGCCCGGTCATGGCTAATACACAGGGACACTGGAATGCAGACAGCATCGCGTTCGGACTGACTCCCGAGCCACGCGAGCACTACAAGAACTACCGGGCTGTTAAAGCTGAAATGAAAAAGCTACTCGCAACCAACAATGGTCGCTATCCGGAAATTGCGCCCAACAAAGTGACGCGCACTGACGCCCCCTGTAAAGAAATCACGCTGGAAGGTGACGATATAGATCTGACGAAGTTTGCATTTATGCAGACTAACCCGGCCGATGATGGCCGCTACATTAATTCGGCCTCCGTGTTCACGTCGGACCCGAAGATGGGACCCAACTACGGCACGTATCGCTGCGCACTGCGTGGCCCACGGCATCTCGGCTTCAACCCTGAGCCTAATCAAACCGGCTACAAAATGATGATGGCGGCTAAAGAGCGCGGCGAGAAAACAGCCAAGATCGCGCTGGTACTTGGCCAGGACCCCATTGTCTGGATGATCAGTGGCAGCCGCGTAGCACCCCGCTTTGGGCCCAAGCCCGTGGACGAACTGGCTGTGGCTGGCGGCCTGCGCGGCAAAGCACTCGACGTCGTTGAGTGCGACACCAACGACATGCTGGTGCCAGCGCACTGCGAAATGGTAATCGAAGGTGAAGTGCCACTGGATGACGCATCAATGGAACCGGAAGGCCCTTTTGGTGAAATGTTCGGCTATCTGGGACCAAAGAAAGCCAGCAACTTTGTCATCAACGTCACTCGGGTTACACACCGGAAGAACCCCTGGCTGATGAATGCATTCACAGGCATGCAACGCGGAATGCTGACGGCACCGATGGATGCGCTGTACGAAGACTTCCTAAAAAAGCGTATACCGTCTTTGGTTGAGTACCAGACCCCTCAGTACTGCATGGGTGTGGTGTTCATGAGCATCGATAAAACCGAACCGGGCGAAGGGCTTAAGTCGGGCAAAGCGATCGCCAAAAGCAATCCGATAGCCAAAGTCGTCGTTGTCGTCGACAAAGACATCAATATTCTTGACCCGGTTGAAATGCTGATGGCCATAGGTTCGCGTTGGCAACCCTATCCAGCGGCAGAAATCATCGAAGAAGCTTTTGGGCTGATGACTGATCCCAGCCAGGTCGAATATCAGAAAACCAGCAAGATCGTCATCGATGCGACCATACAGCTACCCGGTGAAGGCGGCCAGGATGAATTCCCGCTGCGGAACCGTCAACATCTGGAACAGGGCGAACCAGACATCTGGGAAATTGTTGATGCAAAATTCGGCGAGCAACTTAAAAGCTGGAAAGAAGTCTGACTTTTCTATTGACGATTTACTTTTGGCAATCGCACCAGATAGCCGTGCGAGGAATCAACCAGACTGTCCCGCCATCTAGCCTTCGCGACGCCAAGTCTGCTTGGCGTGATACCCCTGTTTCCATAGCCAGACATCGGTATAGAGAATTCGGTCGGGCACTATTTTTGCTATCTGTCTTTCAAACGGCTTGCTGGTATCCAGCCCCAGATCTTCCATCCACGGTTGCCACTTAAAGATCTCCATACCATGATCCCAACCAGGCGCATGTGGCTCAATAATCTCGACCTGCCCAAAAAATTGTGCGCCACGACCACTCTGCCAACCAACATAAGGCATATGAATGGCCGCACAAATATTGGGATCACGTTGCATGGCGGCCAGTTTCGGCGTGCCAGGATCTGGCAGACAATACAGATTCAGGCCATCCGCGTAATACTCGATCGGGCTCGCGATAGGCATACCGGCTTTGCTGATGGTGGCCATCACCATCATATTTACGTGACCCAATAACTCCTGGATACGGTCTTCAAGCTGATCACGCGGCAATTCTTTTTCCGGCCAGGGTGGCTCACACCAGGGATAGGCTCGGCTCATAACTCTATCGAGTACTCAGGCCTGCGCCGCTTCCGAGGCAGGTAATTCGGGTAACTTAATTTCGTGATTTTCACTGAGTAGATAGTCATTAAACACATGTTCTGCCGTCAGTATCTGATAACTGCCGTCCGGCAATTTATTAGTGGTGTCTTTCAGCCGATAGACGTTTTGCCCACAAGTCCAGACATTGTGCTGACTGAAGTGATAACAAATACAGATTTTATCCTGCACCGGTAATTTCTTGCCGGTCTCGTCGTCGCCCGTAGCATGATAGGCATCAACATAAAGGCAGGTACCCTTACTGCTCAGCGTGTAACCCAGCGGTTCACACTGCGGCTTGATATTAGACCCTATAGCGGGGCTGCTTTTCAGCATGCGCATAAGGTAGCCGGTCGCGGACAGGCTGTTGACCACGATATCCTCTTCGGAAGCCTCAAAGTAGTCCTGCTTAACCGCCGGCGGCAGCCCGCATTCTTCCGTTACGGTAAAACGGGTTGCTACCTGCACGGCACCACAACCCATCTCCATAAATTCAACACCGTCGGTACCGGTAAACACACCACCCGCCGGAATAACTGCGATATCGAGTTTCTCGTCGCGCACATAGTCGAGCACTTCGGGCACAATCTTTTTCAGATCATAGTCGGCCCAGTCTTCACCAAAACCAAGATGGCCACCGGCCAGCGGCCCTTCGACTATTGCGAAATCAGGCACGCGATCCAGCTTCATGCCGGAGCGGATGAAGATTTTTAAGGCCCGCACACTGGAAACGATGATGCCTATTTTGACTTCGCGGAAACGAGGATGATCCTTAATGAGCTTCAGCGTGCCGTTGTGCAATCCGGCAGACAACGTAATACCATCAATGCCCGCATCCAGCGCCGCTTTCAGGCGTGTGCCCAATGTGTCAGCCGCCGCGCCCATAGTCAGCTTTTCCATCACGTTGATGAAAAGACCACCGTCGCCTGTCTTGCGCTCTACTGCGGCAGAAACAACCTGGACTGTAGCTTTATAGAGCTCATCCAGGTTGAACTTAATCTGCGTCTTATCAATATTGTCGCGATTAAACTTGTAACGCCCGGATTTAGTCTTGGTGAAATGTGTCTTGAATTTTCGATCAGAGACAAACGGCGTCATCGCATCTGACAGGTGACCTATACCGCCCAGACGACAGGCTTCCAAAGCCAGATCCGCTGCGGATATGTCAACACCCATGCCACCAATCATGATCGGCAGGTATTCGTCAGCGCCCAAGCGAAGACGGAAATCGTTCAAAGTTGCCATTTATCTAAATACCAGGACCCTGGCCATTAAGCGCGCAATAAGGCGCGGCCGGTATATCCGGCCGCAAAAATGTAAATGTGCCACAAATGGCGCCTAAACACACGAAATCGGCGGCAATAATATTAACGCCCAGCTATTGACATGTTAGCGCAAGACCTTGTTTGATAGATGAATAAATAGAAATAAGGTACCGCAATGGGGGCACTATGAAATTAACTCGCAGGGAGATCATCGCCGCAAGCGCGGGCGCTGGTGCGTATCTGGGCCTGGGCATCAGAGCATTTGCGCAATTCGGGGTGCCGCCAGCGGGCCCGGTCAGGGGTGTGATAAGCAAAGCCATACCCGGCTCAGGAGAAATGCTTCCGGTCATTGGCCTCGGCACCAACCGCTGGGTCGCAGCCGGAAACCAAAGTGCCATAGAGGAACTGCGCGCCACTTTGCAGACATTTAGCGAACTGGGCGGACGTGTCATTGATACAGCACCTTCCTATCGCAGCTCGGAAAAAGCACTCGGGCAACTGATTGGCGAACTCGGCATCAGAGATTCTTTCTTTCTGGCGACTAAGGTTGATCGCAACCGCAGAAAACAGGGTTTGGCGCGCATGCAGGATTCGCTGGCCAAACTCGGAACTGACAGCGTTGACCTGATGCAAATACACAACCTGCGAGGTGCAGAGGCACAAATCGAAAACCTGCTTGAATGGCAGCAGGAAGGTCGTATTCGCTACATTGGCATTACGACCTCAAGCACCAGCCAGTTCGCTGACATGGAACTACTGATGAAAACCAAACCGATAGATTTTATTCAGCTGAATTATTCGCTAAAAGAGCGGGCCGCCGAAGAGCGCCTGCTTCCTTTAGCCATGGAAAGAGGCATTGCGGTCATGGTTAATCGACCCTTCGCCCGAGGACGCCTGTTCGAAGCATTCAAGGATGAATCACTGCCTGCCTGGGCAGCTGATATTGATTGCAGCAGCTGGGGACAATTTTTCCTCAAATATGTGGTATCTCACCCTGCCGTAACCTGCACGATTCCGGGCACTACGAAAGAATCACATGTGCGGGACAACATGGGCGCTATTGTCGGCCGGCTCCCTGGCACAGTCATGCGCCTGCAGCAGGAAGCGCTGTTCGCATCACTCTGAATCTGCATAGACCCAGTCAGGCCGCCCTGGCGTCATCCCGCCGTGCAGTTCCACGTCTTTCTGCGGCTTTGAAGTCCACAACTCTTCTGCAAATCGCGGTATAGCCATGGCAGCGACCGGGAAACACTCGACCATCTGCCCGACACCCACCGGCATTCCGGTCAACGCATAACAAAAAAAGTCACGCTCCGTTATATGCCAGAAACCGGCAAGCCCTTTCACATTGGTCGCAATAGAACCATCAATCTTGTTGTAGGCCTCAAAACTGAATTCTTCACCAGCGCTTTCGTTAACCCAGCGGTAACGCACCGTGTTGTACATAAGGTGATTCCAAAAACTCGGAAACCGCTCAGCCGGGGGCAACGACCTGTCCTGCTGTGCCGCAGCCATGGCGGTTTCCGGCCGCGGCCAGTCGACCCCGCCGGTCTCGATCAGCATAAAGGACAGCAACGCCGGACGATCCGCCGCGGGCACCGGTTCAGGGATACCCATGATATTGCCAGGCAAGTAACCCTGTGGGTCGGCCAGCCACGCATCCAGACGCTGCGGCGTCCATTCGAAATCTGCCGCAACAAGGGTTTCAGAATAAACAAAGCCTGCTTTAGAACCAGCCTCGCGATCAAAAACGCCCCACAAATTCGGACCTGCAATATCGCTGCTGTCACCTGCGAGGGTGTGGCAGGCACTGCAACGCCCCTGAAAAGTTTGCTTGCCTTGCATGTAATCGGCGCTTTTAAGTTCTTCCATGGTCGGGCCTTCGCCGGCCACGAGCATCGAACTCGTCAACAACGCAATAACAACGACTAAACTTTTCAACATACGATACCTCTATAAACCTTGTCCCGATTCCGGGTCGGACGGTATTGGATAACAAATTTTTTCTGCGCAGCTAGCAGCAGATGCGACCGCCGACTGAAATACTGCCATGCATCCCGGAGCCACCGCGATTCCATGAGGAACTCGACATGCCGACGCTGCCATAGACCTGCGGATCACACGACGCTACTGAGACAGCTACCGCTGCCAATAGTACTGATCGAAGTAACACTCTAAAAACAAAACTTTCTTTCATCATAGTCATTACTCCTGTTCAGTAGGCCAGGTCTGCAAAACAACCCCGGCACCGGATGGCCCGGCGATTAAGGCAACCTGCCCACCGATAGCCCTGTTTTCTACGGGCAGCAATACTTCGCCGCCCAACGCCACAACCTGATCCACAACACTCATGTCCTCGACCCGTATGTATGATGCCCAGGTAGGCGGCAGTTCTTCAATCGGGCGCTGCAATATGCCCATGCGCGGCCGCCCATCGACTGCAAGTCCGCGGTATACAGAATCCTGACTGGTCTCCAGAGTGACGGGCTGAAACGGCGCTATGCTGGCGTAAAATTTTTCAGCCGCCGCAGAATCCGGCACCCAGACCTCGTCCCACATAAAACTGCCAAACGCTGCGCTCGTGTCTACTGGATCGCCATCGCGAGTCTGCAGGATGGCAAACAGCGCGCCCGCATCGTCCCGTACCACGGCAATCCGGCCGCGCTCGTTAAGATCAGTCGGAGGCGTCATGATCTCGCCGCCTGCATCCACTACACTCCGCGCAGCCACATCGACGTCATCCACGGACATCAGCACGACCCATTGCGAATTATTGACCTTGGTGCCGAGGCGCTCGGTATCAACCATGCCACCTATCAACTCACCTTTATGGCGAATGACCAGGTAGTTGCTGCTATGCCCGAGACCCAGGCTGATGGGCACTTCCTCGAAAGTCCAACCGAACAGGCCGCCGTAGAATTTCCGGGAGCCTTCGATGTCATTGGTTAGCAAATCATGCCAGACAATCTTGCCCGCAAGCCTCTCACTTGAAGGCGCATCCGTAATAGCCGGAAGATTTATATTTAGAGTTGAGCATGCGCTTAAACCAGCCAGCAGCAGCGCGGTAGAAAGAAAGCGAACCCGCATATGCGATTACCTTTAATTATCTTTACTAGTATGAGTATTAGCTATTGCCCGTCATCCCACGGCGCAGTGCGCGCAGGATCAATTGCGGCCAGCGTTTTGCCGATAGACCTGTCATCGTCAAGCACACCAACAACAAGTGGTGCTAAATCCTGACGATTGATAAAGCCCATCGTTTCGATATCTTCGCTGAGCAAACCGCCGCCGGTACCCGTGCCGGGCGGCAATCCACCCGGACGAATAATTGTGTAATCAAGCCCGCTCGCCCGCAGATGATCCTCAGCCTGAGTCTTCAACGGCAACAACTTGGCCAGCGCCAGCCGCGAGATCAAGGGCGCCGATTCATAACTATCACCTGCACCGATGGTACTGATCATGATCACCCGGCGAATACCGGTTGCCACCGCCGCATCAAATACATTTGCGTTGGCGATGTAATCGGGGGGCACGTCGCCGAAGCCACCTATGGTCGTAATCACTGCATCGAAGTCACTCTGCTGCAACCCGGCCAGAACCGACTCGGCATCCATTGCATCACCCACCGCAAACTCCACACCCAGTGGCTCCAGCGGACTGCGATCCGATGTTGGACGCACAAAGGCCGTAACTTTATCGCCGCGCGAGGTCAGCACCTTGGTGATCTCCACACCGAGTTTTCCGCTGGCGCCGAAAACCATCACATTTAACACGCCAACTGACTCGGGCGGCTGCAAAATGAACTCTTCACTCGGCAGGTTAGGACGCAGGCTTAGCACCGCCCAAATAACAACGGCGACCAGCAGCAATACGATGCCACCCAGAATTTTTCCTAACAGCTTCATCAATCCACCCTTCTGAAAAGAAATACTAAAACACTCTAAATTCGCACGACCGTCAGCTTAACGGCAACGGCGACAAGTGACTCGGCCGACTAGCCTGACCAACTGCCGCAAAATAATCAATCGCTTTAAATTGAAATCGGGACAGGCCGGACAGATGCAATCCACCTGATGAACAGCAGCGAAGTCGATGCCGAACCGCTCGGCCCAGCGAATTTTGCTGATAATGCTGAAAACCTCGGCCTGCCTCACGTGCGACCCAGCAGATCGCACAGCCCGGCAACGAGCACCACCCTTCCGTATACGTATTTTCCAAGCTGCCCAAACGCACGCTGCATTCGCATGATTACCCTCAACATTTCCAAGTGAAAATAAAAACAGGTGGCAATCTATGTACATTAACTTCTGGTATCCCATCGCCTCGAGTGAGGAAGTAACGAACAAGGAGCCACATCGGGCCGAAGTTCTCGGCGTCAAGCTTGTCGCTTTTCGTGATGATGCCAGCAATGCACATGTGCTGGCCGACACGTGCATCCATCGCGGCGGCTCATTGGGTAAAGGCTGGATCAGGGACAACTGTGTCGTATGCCCCTACCATGGGTGGCGCTTCGATGAAGGCGGTAAGTGTGTGGATATACCGACGCTGGCCAATGATGAAAAGCCGCCAGCACGCGCCAAAGTCGATAGCTACCCGGTGCAGGAAAAATACGGAATCGTGTTCGCGTTTCTGGGCGACCTGCCAGAGGAAGAACGGCCACCACTGCGTGACGTGCCCGAATGGGAACAGGAAGGCTGGCGCGCTAATAAACTGGTGGTTTTTGAGGTCGGCGCATTCTACGAACGTTCCATGGAAAACGGCCTGGACCCTTCGCATAACGAGTTTGTTCATCCGGCCCAGGGCTCGCCGACAATTAGCCAGGATTTGAAGCGCAAACCACTGGAGGTTGAGGATATCCCGTGGGGTAGCGAGTTCATCGTGAACTTCGAAAACGAAGTAAAAGGCACCGAGGCACTTGGCGAGCAAGACACCCTTGTTCCAGAAGTTATTGCGGGCTCCGGACATATCGGACCCAACCAGATGATCACCTGGATTAACTTCTCGAAAGAAAATCGTTTCAGTCAGTATTTCTTTGAAGCACCTATCAACGAAACTCGCACGCGCATATTTTTCGTCAACATGCGCTCGTGGCTGCTGGAACCTGAACATGATGACCGCATTACGAAGGTCAACCTCCTCATCGCTCAGGAAGACATCGATATTCTTGAGGAACTTGACCCGATAAGAACTCCGGACAGCCCCAGTGAAGAAGTGCTGGTTCGCTCCGACGGCGCGGTCACCCGCTATCGCGAGTGCCTGAAGGACTGGATGGAGAAAGGCTGGCGGATAGATATGAAGTCATTGCGTGAGCAACGGGGTGACCGGGCTTTCGCAATCCCGAGCCCTGCCCGGCGCACGTCAAAAAACTGGGTACAAAAGCCTATACCGCTGCTGCCTGGCAAATAGGGACCGCGGTTCACAATACGCCGGGGTGCCCATCGGCACCCCGGCTTTTTGATGCGCTTAACCCGTGCATTACCGCTGCATAATAGGACTGGTCAGTGCAGACTGATATCGGCAGCACTCCCTGACCATATCCGATGCCAGAGTTTTAACGCACACCCGAGATACCCGTGAAAATGGAACAATTGAAAATTCTGCTGCTACAGATTCGTGACCAACAGCGTGTGCGTGAAGAAGAATATGAAAGCTTCGTCGCCTACAGCGGACTTGCGCGCGATCAGATCGACATACTCAACGTATTCGACACGCCGCATTTCGACAGTGATGTTCTGGAAGGTTACGACTCTTTGTTCGTTGGCGGCGCCAGTGAAGCCAGCGTGCTGGAGCCAGACCTCTACCCGTTTGTCGACTCAAGTATTGGTTTGCTGCGGCATTGCCTGAAGACAGATATGCCGGTGTTTGCTTCATGCTTTGGTTTTCAGCTAGCGGTACTCGCCCTGGGTGGTCAAATTATCCGCGACAAGGAAAACTTCGAAATGGGCACGATTCCCATACGGCTGACCGACGCTGCTGCGCAGGATGTATTATTTCATGATACGCCTGACAATTTCCGTGCCGTCTCAGTCCACAAAGAGCGTGCACCCTCTCTACCTGACAACTGCGAATTGCTCGCCTACACAGAGTCCTGTCCCCATGCGTTCAAGGTTTGCGGCAAACCTTTCTGGGCCTTCCAGTTCCACCCGGAAGTAGACCGGACCACCCTGGTCGAGCGCCTGACGATATATAAATCCAATTACACGGAGGGCGATGACCACCTCGATACCGTTTTAGCCACGACCGTAGAGACACCTGAGTCCAATACGCTGGTCAAAAAGTTTACGGACAGGGTACTGGCGAGCAACGAGCTTAGATCCGGAATTCATTGGGGGCACCAGCCGCTATAAGCATTGCCATTAATGATGCCAGCAAGCAATATTGCGCTCTGGATGGCTCTACCAACATGCCTTGGAAACAAACAAATGCGACTGATAGCGCTTATTGGCCTTTTTCTAATAGCAGGCACTGCTGCCGCACAGGAATTTCGTGTGCCTGGCATCGACGACACCCGCGCCAACAAATGGGATTTCTCTTTCAATATCCTCTCGACCGAATCAGATACCCTGAGCGGCCAGAACGGCTCTGGTCTGGATATCAAAGGCGAAACCGGCTGGGGGTTTGGGGTTGGCTACAATCTGAATGCCCACCTGGCACTGGGCTTTGATTTCAGCTTTGTAGAACCAAAGTATACCGCCACCGTGGTTTATGAGGATGAGCCTACACAGACCATCAGCCACAGGATGTCCATCAGCACCGGGCAATTCAAAGGCATCTGGAATTTCGTGGATGGCCCACTTACGCCCTACGCCGATCTGGGACTAGGCTGGACCTATGTGGATTCCAATGTCGCCAGTTCTCCCCCTGTGACGGGCTGCTGGTGGGACCCTTTATGGGGCTACATCTGCCGCACTTTTGCTGACACCTATAGCGACACCAACTTTTCCTATGGCGGTGGGCTGGGTGTGCGCTGGGAATTAACCCCGCGATTTTTCCTGCGTGGCAGCTACAACCTGCTCAGGATCGACTTAGGCAATTCGTCGGACGAACTCAACATAGATTCCTGGCGCATCGACATAGGCACCAGCTACTAAGGCGCGAAGTATTTATCCGGCCTACACCGCCTTCAATCCCTCACAACTCATGATTCGCACGCTGAACATGGCGACGGCTGGTACAGACCCGATAGCGCACATATAATCCCATGCGCTGCCGCACACTATTCGTGCCAGCATTGCCGGCAGGGAGCCAGCTCTGAACAGGAAGTCATCATGAGTCGACAGGCGCAGTTACTGCTCGTTTGGGCGGTATGCTCGCTTATCGCCGTATTCGCAGCGTTGCAATTCACCCGCGCCGCCTATGAAGACCAGACGCAAACATGGGTCCCCGTCAGCAACGATTCTTTTTATCATGCGCGGCGGATTCTGGATGCTGCCGAATCGCCGCAAGGCCTTTACCAGTTCGACGAGAAAATGCATGTGCCCGAGGGTAGCTGGGTAAACTGGCCCTGGGCCTACGACTGGTCTATGGCGCAGGCACTTAAGGCCTGGCAAAAACTTAGCCCCAACGCGGACCCCATGGCATTTCTCGCCCACGTGCCGGTCTACTGGATATTTGTAAATGCCGCCCTGCTGCTCGGCATATGCGTAACGTTAGGCCTTGCCGTTCCCTGGACTGCGCTGGTCATGCTCGGTTATGCGCTGTCGCCGCTGACGATGTTGCTACACGGTGTAGGAATAATCGATCACCATTACATTGAATACACCTTTGTCCTGTTAACCCTGTTCAGTGGTATTTACTGGCTAAAGGAGCCGGACAAATCCGGACGCGCAGCACTGCTGGGAGTAACGCTGGGTTGTGCACCCGCTTTTCACACCGGCCTGTTTATTCTGCAGGCCCCCGTCTTGCTAGCACTGACAATCCTATGGATGCGCCGCTCAGCACCTGACAAAGATGCACTTCTAATGCTTTCTTCGTCACTCATTCTCTCCACACTACTGGTCCTTATACCGTCTGAAACCTTCCGTGATGGCCAGTTTCAGTTCGCGGTATTGTCTTGGTTTCACTTGTATATTGCGGCCATATCAACGCTCCTGATCGCCGGTTTTGCCCGCTTCGAATTCACTACCCCAAGGCTGCTGGGATTGCTGCTTACCGGAATGGCACTACTAATCCCCATCTGGAGGGATGCACTGGGTGGTGCGGCATTCCTTTCGGGTGACATCGTGCTGCTCGACCGCATAGGCGAAGCGCTAAGCCCTTTCAGGCTGGCCGCAGAACCTGGTGGCACCCTCGACATGCTGAGTTACTACTCATTGTTGGGCCCACTCGCGCCCGTGTTACTGGGGCTTTATATCTGGCGTTGCCGCACGGCTAAAGACAGTGCCACGCTGTTTTTTGCGGTTATGACGGTGTTCGGCCTGGCGCTGCTATTCACCCAGTTCCGGCTGCATTATTTTGGGAGTTTTGCCCTTGTCCTGGGTTGGGCTGCACTGGCAAATGAAAAACTGGGCATAGCGCAACGCAAACCGCTGCTCACATTCATGGCCGGCTCGATCGTTATCGTCGGCGCATTTTCCCTCGGCATCGAAGAAAAGATGCGCGTCGACTATGCATTGGGGCTCGACCCGGCCTATGAAGACACTTTCGGGTTCTTTAGCGAACTCGAACAAGCGTGCGCCAGCAACTCCGGAATCGTATTCGCGGACAACAACTTCGGTCACTACATCCGTTACCACACAGACTGCAGTGTAATTGCCAATAATTTCCTCATGACGCCATTGCACGAGAGAAAAATCCGCCAGATGCAGCAACTCGCGGATTTATCGCCCGAAGAATTTCTTGCTCAGGCGCCAGGTGATGTTCGATATATTTTTGCGCGTCTGGAAGAATTCTTCGTAGTCGACGAAGGTGGTGCAGCAACAGTAGGCGCCACCGGGTACCTGAAAGACCATAACGACCGACTCTTCTTTGAGCTGAATACACGCTCCGATCTGCCGGCCAGATATCGGGTAATGGCGGAACTGCCGCTTGACGATGAACGTGGCTTTGCCCGGGCTCGCCTTATCGAGGTTTTACCCGCCAATTGAACCGTATGCCTGAGCTCACCATCCAAACCAACTTCATTATGATCGTTT
>Ga0316193_10001919_pt1 | contig 14339 bp, 12 predicted proteins | sample MerIslsedime2_MG_FD_207735 | JGI IMG/M metagenome (GOLD analysis project Ga0316193, IMG submission 207735) | Coastal sediment microbial communities from Maine, United States - Merrow Island sediment 2 | ecosystem: Environmental > Aquatic > Marine > Coastal > Sediment | place: USA: Maine...
TGGGCTTTTTTTATCTTCTGTTCATGTAATCATCCTCCCGACTGCATCTAGCAGTTCAGTCCACCGCTTTTCTGCGGTTTGTTGTTATTATTCAGTGAAACGCGCTAACGTTTCATGACTACTATATTATGTGGTTTTACATTATGTCAACCACTATATCTTGTGTTTTTAAAGAATTTCAGGGAGGATATTTGTAAGGAATTGATTTTATTACAAATTAAATTTATAATTTTTCTTTAAAAGCCTACTTGCTCGAGGTTTAACAAGCAAGCTTTTATTTTGCCTGATTTTCAGGAAAAGTGCAATACCCCATTATTTCTATGTCAGACATTAGATAAGTCTCAATCAAGCCGCTGCGCAAGCTTGGTTACATTCAGGTGGGTATAGTGTTGCAACATACGCGGGTCTCTATGGCCCGTCACTGTAGCTGCTTCAGAAAGTGAAAACCCCCGTTCAATAAGACGAGTAGTCCCGTAGTGCCTGGTTATGCTATGGAAGCACAAGCCTCTTATATCTAATCGTTTACACACTCTTCTTACATTACTCGAAACCGCATAGGGCTTGATCGTGAAATTACAGTCCCATTTCTTCAGGATACGAATAGCCTTGCTGCTTAACGGCACCGTACGTGGGCCTGTCTTGGCCTCCGGCAGGAATAGAGTCCTTGCTTTGAAATCTACGAACTTCTTCTTAATATTGAGCATTTCATTCCTTCGGCAACACGTTTCAATACCCAGTTGGATTAGCGCAGAAACTTGAGGCGAGCAGTATTGAATCAACGCCTTTAATTCTCTCTCGGTAGGAATTCGCCTCTCAGTATTGCCCGAGGGAGGCATACGGAAATGGTAGAAAAGATCAGTCAGTTCATAGCCCTCTGACTGGCAGTACCGCCACGCCCGTTTTATCAGGCTCAATTCCCTTCTGACCGTTCCTGTCTTCACTTCTGTGAGACGTTTCTTCTTGTGCTTGTTCAAGACATCAATCGTGAAGTTTGTGTGGTCTATGTCGCCCCACAAAACGTTAAAGCGTTTCTGTATGTATATGTCGACTCGATATGTAGATTTATGCCTGATGGAATCCATATAAAGGCTGAGTATTTCGGATATGAGCATTTCGTTCTCCAGAGAGTTGGAGAACCGGGATTAGGGGAATCAAAATCCCCCCAGTGTGGTGCGCTACCAGACTGCGCTACGCCCCGTGAAGGTCGCATAGGATACCCGAAAACGGGCAAAGATATAAGCTGAAAATCGCGATGAAGAAGGTGGACATTGCCCACCCTGCTTAGAATCTGGTAACTGGATACCGGTGATTACGACTTCAGCAGCTGTAGCAAATCTTCCAGTTCGTTACGCATCTGACGGATAATCTGCTGACTCTGGTTGTTGTCTTCAGCCGCATCTTCGCCTGTGAGCTTCTGCCGGGCACCGGTAATGGTGTAGCCTTGCTCGTATAACAGGTTGCGGATCTGACGAATCAGGATGACGTCATGACGCTGGTAATAACGGCGGTTGCCACGGCGTTTAACCGGCTTTAGCTGGTTAAATTCCTGCTCCCAATAGCGTAATACGTGTGATTTAACACCGCACAGGTCGCTCACCTCACCAATGGTGAAATAGCGCTTGCCCGGTATTGCTGGTAATTCGTTATTATTGCTGGCTTCCAGCATATGCTTCCACTCGTTGCTTCAGTTTCTGTCCAGGTCTGAATGTGACTACACGGCGCGCAGAAATTGGAATTTCTTCTCCCGTTTTGGGGTTGCGTCCAGGGCGCTCGGTTTTATCCCGAAGCACGAAATTGCCAAACCCGGATAGTTTGACGTGATTCGCATCCCCAAGAGCCATTCTCACTTCTTCAAAAAACAATTCGACCAATTCTTTGGCTTCTCGTTTGTTAAGCCCAAGTTCTTCGTACAGGCTTTCTGCCATGTCGGCTTTTGTTAGTGCCATGTCCTACTCCCGAAGTGTAGCAGCAAAATTTTGTTTTAGTGCATCAACTACTGATTCGATCTCTGAATCAATATCCTGATCGGTAAGAGTGCGGGAAAAATCCTGTAAAATCAAGCCAAAAGCGACACTTTTTAGTCCTTTATCCACGCCTTTACCGGTATAAATGTCAAATAATCGGACTTCCTGCAAAATTTTTGAAGTGGAATTCCTGATGCAATCTTCAATCGATTGCGCACTGACATTTTCATTGATCAATATCGCCAGGTCACGTCTGACCTCGGGGAATTTCGATAGCGGCCTGAACGCGGGCAAATGCGACTGACGAACCGCGTCGAGATCCAGCTCAAAAATGTAGACCGTATTGCTCAGATCCAGCTCAGACATCGCCTGCGGATGCAGTGCACCCAACCAGCCTATGGCTTCACCATTCTTGTACACCGCAGCGCTCTGCCCCGGATGCAATGCCGGATGGGCTTGTGCGCGGTATTCGATATCAGCCCCGGTGCCGAGCAATGACTCAACATCAGCCTTCAGATCATAGAAATCCACTTCACGGCTGTTTTCAGCCCATTGCTCATCCTTGATCAAACCACAGATGGCGCCCGCGATCCTGTCAACCTGTTTCAGTTCAACTTCACCCTGCAAAAACACCTGCCCTGTTTCAAACAGGCGCACACGGTTTTGCTGGCGATTGAGGTTGTATCGCACTGCCTGCAACAGACCCGGCCAGATGGTTGTACGCATCACTGACATTTCAGATGATAACGGATTTGCCAGCTTCACAGTTTCATTGCCGGGATCGAGCACAGTCTGCCATGCGGGATCGACGAAGCTGTAAGTAATGGCTTCAAAATAACCACGGTCGACCAGCGACTTGCGTAACTGTGTCAGCGGCTGACGGCTTTCAGACATTTCGCGCATGGCCGCATGATATTTTGGCTGAGTGCGTGGAATATTGTTGTAGCCATGAATTCGCACCAGCTCTTCCAGCAGGTCGGCTTCTATCTCAATATCAAAACGAAAACTGGGTGGTTTCACCATCCAGTGGTCCTTGAATGATTTCACTTCCATTCCCAGGCGTTTGAGGATGTCGATGATTTCATCCGGCTCAAGCTGGATTCCCAAAACACGGCTGATACGTTCATAGCGCAGATCGATGGGGCGGCGATCTTGAGGATGTGCCTGCGTAGTTACCTCGGTGACCGGGCCAACCTCGCCACCACAGATTTCGAGTATCAGCTCCGTGGCGCGGTGAATTGCGTGACTCTGCAATTGCGGATCAACACCGCGCTCAAAACGATGCGAGGAATCCGTGTGAAGGCCGTAGCCGCGTGCTTTTCCTGCAATAGTTTCCTGGGCAAAGTAAGCACTTTCGAGGAAAATCGAGCGCGTTTGATCATTTACACCGGAGTTTTCACCCCCCATAATGCCGGCGAGCGCCAATGGCCGCGCGTTGTCCGCAATTACCAGCGTGTTAGAATCGAGTTCGATGCATTTGCCGTCTAGAAGCGTTATTTCTTCTGAATCCTCTGCATAGCGAACGTTAATACGACCATCGAGCTGGTCAAGATCAAAAGCGTGCATCGGCTGCCCGAGTTCGATCATGACGTAATTGGTAATATCCACCACGGCACCCAGACTGCGAATACCCGAGCGGCGCAGGCGCTCGACCATCCAAACGGGTGTAGGCGCAGTCACATCGACATCACGGAATACACGCCCGGCATAGTGGGAGCAGGCTTCTGGCGCCTCGATGCTTACCTCAAAGGCATCCTTAATGGACTGTTTATAAGGTTCATGCACCTCTTCCGTGACATCACACCGGTTCAGAGTGCCCAGCTCGCGTGCAATACCGGCAACGCTGAGACAATCACCCCGGTTGGGCGTCAGGTCGATTTCGATGATCGTATCATCAAGCTTGAGATAATCACGCAGGCTTGCACCAACCGGTGCATCAGCAGGCAGCTCCATAATGCCATCGGACTGCTCGGCCAGACCCAGCTCTTTTTCTGAACACAGCATGCCGGCTGAAGCCACGCCGCGGAGTTTGGCCGGCTTGATTTTGAAGTTGCCCGGCAACACGGCGCCAACCCTGGCAAGCGCAACTGACAAACCTGCACGCACATTGGAAGCACCGCAAACGATCTGCAGCTGTTCATTGCCATCTGCAACCTGGCACACACTTAACTTGTCAGCATCGGGATGCTTTTCAACAGACTCGACCCTGGCAACCACCACATCGGTAAATTCGCCGGCAGCCGGCTCTGTGCCATCAACTTCAAGACCGGCCATGGTTAATTGCTCGACCATCTCCACGGTGGAGATGGAAGGATTAACCCAGGTCCGCAGCCATTGTTCGCTTATTTTCATAAATGATTATTCACCACAGAGGCACAGAGCACACAGAGGTTTCCTGTGCGGGTAAAAACGTCTCATAGCAGCCTCACATAAGGATGCTTTCATATTCTCGGTAAAACATTTCATAACAAAATAAATTCTCTGTGCCCTCTGTGCCTCTGTGGTGAACTGTCTTATGCAAACTGCTGCAAAAACTTGAGATCGTTTTCGAAAAACAGGCGCAGGTCGTTAACACCATAACGCAACATGGCCAGACGCTCGACACCCATGCCGAAGGCATAGCCGGTATATTCATCGTTATCGATACCTACGGACTTGAACACATTTGGATGCACCATGCCGCAGCCGAGTATTTCCAGCCAGCCGGTATGTCCGCATACGCGGCAACCTTCACCCCCGCACATCACGCACTGAATATCGACTTCAGATGATGGCTCGGTAAAAGGAAAGTACGACGGCCGGAAACGTGTTTGCAAATTATCGTCCTCGAAAAAATGTTTGAGGAAATCCGCCAGTGTCCCCATCAGATCCGAGAAGCTTACATCCCTGTCGACCAGCAGGCCTTCCACCTGGTGGAACATCGGTGTATGCGTGAGATCGGAATCACAACGGTAGACACGGCCCGGGGCAATAATTCTCAACGGCGGTTTGTCACGTTGCATATGACGCACCTGCACCGGCGAAGTGTGTGTACGCAATAATGTTTGCGCATCAAAATAGAAAGTATCGTGCATCGCACGCGCTGGATGATGCGCAGGAATATTGAGCGCTTCGAAGTTGTGGTAATCGTCCTCGATTTCAGGCCCCTGCTCGACCGCAAAACCCAGCTGTGAAAACAGCTCTTCGATGCGCTGCATGGTGCGTGTAACCGGGTGCAGACCGCCTGATGACTGCCCGCGGCCCGGCAAGGTGACATCGATGCGCTCACTGGCCAGCTTCGCCTGCAGCGCTGCTGCCTGCAAAGACAGCTTGCGAGCTTCCAGCGCTTGCTGAACGTCCTGCTTGGCCCTGTTGATGTCCTGCCCGGCAGACTTGCGCTCTTCGGCAGGCAAAGTCCCCAATGTCTTTAACAGCGAGGTGAGCTCGCCTTTCTTTCCCAGATAACTGACACGTATTTGATCAAGCGCATCCAGATTGTCCGCTGCTTCGATGTCAGATTGGGCTTTAGCAGTTAACGCCTGAAGATCCAATTGATTTTCCCCCGAAAATCCTCATCAATCAAAAAAGGGGAAGCTGGCTTCCCCTTTGATAAGTAACTAGTATCTAGTAACTAGTTTCTAGTAACCAGCATCCGGTCAAGCCGATAATGCGTCCTTAGCCTTGTCCGCCAGGGCGCTAAAAGCAGACTTATCGTGCACGGCCAGGTCGGCCAGTACCTTGCGATCAATATCCACTTCCGCCTTGCTCAGGCCGTTGATCATGCGGCTGTAAGACAATCCGCATTCACGCGCTGCGGCGTTGATACGCGCAATCCACAGCGAGCGGAAAGTACGCTTCTTAACGCGGCGATCGCGGTATGCATACTGACCGGCTTTAATGACGGCCTGGTTTGCGACACGATAAACGCGGCTGCGTGCACCATAGTAACCTTTAGCTTTCGCTAAAACTTTTTTATGCTTGGCTCTGGCCTGTACGCCTCTTTTTACTCTTGGCATTTCAATTCTCCGCTTATACGTAAGGCCCTAAACATAGGGAAGTAGGCGATTCAGCATACGGGTATCATTGTCATGCACCACGGCATCATCACGCAAATGACGTTTACGTTTTGTACTCTTTTTGGTCAGGATATGGCGACGGAATGACTGCGCGCGCTTGAATTTACCCGAACCGGTACGGCGGAAGCGCTTGGCTGCGCCACGGTTAGTTTTCATCTTAGGCATGATGCCTTCTCCAATTGTTGTATTCTTCAAAAATAAGCGCGGTGTTCATCCTGAATCTTGTGACCGGCTCACTCGTTGTCTGGCTTTTAATGGTTACCCTGTTTTTTTGGGTCCCAGCATCATAACCATTTGCCGTCCTTCCATATTCGGCATTTGTTCCACATTGGCTATATCTTCCAGATCAGCCTCGACGCGTTTCAGCAATTGCATGCCCAGTTCCTGGTGGGCAAATTCGCGTCCCCGGTAACGCATGGTTACCTTGGTCTTGTCTCCATTTTCCAGGAAGGTACGCAGTTTACGCAATTTAACCTGGTAGTCACCTTCTTCAGTCCTTGGGCGAAACTTGATCTCCTTGATCTGGGTCCTTTTCTGTTTCTTTTTAGATGCCTGCTGTTTCTTGCTGTTTTCGAATCTGAATTTGCCGAAATCCATGATTCGACAAACCGGAGGCGTTGCATTCGGTGACACTTCCACCAGGTCAAGACCCGCTTGCTGGGCTTTGTCCAGTGCATCCGCACTCGACATTATGCCGAGCTGCTCGCCTTCCTGGTCAATTACCCGTATTTCGGGATAGGTAATACCTTCGTTTAAAAGCGTCTTTTTCTGTGCTGCGATTTCTAATCCTCCAAAACAGTACGACCGCGGCTCGCGATCTCATCGGACAACCGGGTTACCAGGTCTTCAACAGACATGGAACCGAGGTCTTCTCCGCTTCGCGTGCGTACGGCCACTGTATTCGTTTCAAGCTCCCGGTCGCCTGTTACCAGCATGTAGGGAACCCGCTGCAATGTGTGCTCGCGGATTTTAAAGCCGATCTTCTCATTTCTCAAGTCCAATTCGACCTTAAATCCTTGTTCAGCAAGGCGTTGTTGCACATTTTTTGCGAAATCAGCCTGATTGTCCGTGATATTCATAATTACCGCATGCACAGGCGCCAGCCACAGCGGGAATTTTCCTTCGTGCTCCTCGATCAGGATACCGATAAAGCGCTCCAGCGAACCCAGGATCGCCCGGTGCAGCATCACCGGCACCTGCTTGCTGCCATCCTCGGCAATGTAGTGAGCGTCCAGGCGCCCCGGCATGGAGAAATCGACCTGCATGGTGCCACACTGCCACTGACGGCCTATACAATCCTTCAGTACGAATTCGATCTTGGGTCCGTAGAATGCACCTTCACCCGGCTGCAATTTCCAGTCCAGGCCCTTGTTATCGAGCGCGACTTCCAGCGCTTTTTCCGCCTTGTCCCAGGCCGAGTCATCGCCCACGCGTTTTTCAGGCCGTGTCGACAGCGCAACCATAATCTCGGTAAAGCCGAAATCCGCATAAACCTCGTATACAAGATCGATGAATGCGGACACCTCATCCTGCAACTGGTCTTCGGTGCAGAAAATATGAGCATCGTCCTGCACGAAGTTGCGCACGCGCATCAGGCCATGCAGCGTGCCTGAAGGCTCATTACGGTGGCAGGAACCGAACTCGGCCAGGCGCAGCGGCAGGTCACGGTAGCTCTTCAGCCCCTGGTTAAATACCTGGATATGGCAGGGACAGTTCATCGGCTTAACCGCATAATCACGGTTCTCGGAATGCGTGGTAAACATCATGTCGCCAAACTTGTCCCAGTGGCCGGATTTTTCCCACAACGAACGGTCCACCATCTGTGGCGTGTTGATTTCCTGGTAGCCTTTATCGCGGATCTTGTTTCGGATGTAGTTTTCCACGGTGAGATAGATGGTCCAGCCCTTGCCGTGCCAGAATATCATCCCCGGCGCTTCTTCCTGGGTATGAAACAGATCAAGCTGTTTGCCGATTTTTCGGTGATCGCGCTTCTCGGCTTCTTCGAGACGATGCAGGTAGGCATTGAGCTGTTTCTTGTCAGGCCAGGCCGTACCATAGATGCGCTGCAACATTTCATTGTCTGAATTGCCACGCCAGTAAGCACCGGCCACCTTCATCAATTTAAAACCCTTGCCCAGCTTGCCGGTACTCGGCAGGTGCGGACCACGGCAGACATCAAACCAGTCGCCCTGGCGATAAACCGAGACTTCCTCGCCTTCCGGAATAATGTCCTCGATGATCTCGACCTTGTATTTTTCACCGATATCACCAAAGGTTTTCCTGGCTTCATCACGATCCCAGACTTCACGTACGATCGGTATATCGCGTTTAACGATTTCATGCATGCGCTGTTCGATCTTTTTCAGGTCTTCCGGGGTAAACGCTTCCTCGCGCGCAAAGTCGTAGTAAAAGCCATTTTCGATGGCAGGACCGATGGTGACCTGCGTGCCCGGATAGAGCTCCTGTACCGCTTGCGCCATCACGTGCGCCGCATCATGGCGCATCAGCTCGAGCGCTTCGTCATCCCTGCCGGTAATAATGGCGAGCTCAGCATCATTGTTGATCACATAAGACGCATCCACCAGGTCGCCATCAACGCGTCCCGCCAGCGTAGCCTTGGCCAGACCGGGGCCGATATCTTCAGCAACTCCGAGAACACTGATGGGGTTATCAAATTCGCGTCTGGAACCGTCAGGCAGGGTAATAACAGGACTGTTTTGTGGCATGTCTATCTCCAGTGGCGGCCGATACGAGAGGCCGCATGTTAAGTACAGTGGCGAGTGGCGAGGGAAAAGTGGGTAGGTTCAGTATTAAACCTTTTCCCTTGTCCCTCGCCACTGTTTAAATATGGTAGGCGCGAGTGGATTCGAACCACCGACCCCCACCATGTCAAGGTGGTGCTCTAACCAACTGAGCTACGCGCCTGGGGTCATCTTTATCTAAATTCTTTGTTTACGTGTAATCGCGAGTAACATCCATGTCCCGCATCAAGCTCGGCGTCCTGGCTAACCTTGCGCTTTCGCGCCCCGCTACGCGCCTGTAAGAGCGCGAACAGTATCAAAAACTGTCGGATTTAACAAGAATCAGGCCACTTTTTACCCGGTTTTATTATAAAAATCGCGTCCTTAACTATACTTTTCCGGACAGCATTTTTCAGGAGATATATACATGTCGGACATGATTTCACGTTTATCGATTACACCAGTTCTGCTGGCTTCGCTGACATTATTCGGTTGCGGCAGCAGCGGTGGTGGCGACAGCAGCTCAGGCCCAACTGCAGCTATAACTTATTCAGGCGCGTCTGTAGCGACTGCTATTGATGCAGCGAATGCAGAAGAATTGACAACAACTGCTGGCGAAGCCGTGAAGCAAGGCGCAGATTCATCATCATCCAATGTAATAGGTGTTGTCATAACTGACAACTCAGACGATATCGAAACGCTTTCAGCCAGCCTGGCATCAGCCATGGCGTCAATGAGTTCACCAAACCTTCCAACCGGACTTGTCATGAACGGCTCTTGCGGTGGTAGTGTAAGCATTCCGGATGAACAGCTTACTGCCTTCAACGCCGAATCCGGGCCTGTCTCGTTTACCATGACATATACCAGTTACTGTGATGCCTCTGTAGGCGCACAATATACAATCGATGGTCAGGTTGTTTTTAATTATGATGATATTGCAGACCTGAATTCAGGATTCTCCTTGCAGTACAATGGCGTGACTGTTAATGACGGCAGTGGGCCAATTACTATCAACATGACTGTCGATTGCAGCAATCAAACCACCTGCACAATCGTCTCGGACTATGTTGGTGATGATGGCAGCACTTACCGGATAGCCGATATCAGCTTTTCAGGCGACGCAACAAACGGATTCTACGGTTCTGCCACGTTCTACCATCCCGACCATGGCTCTGTCTCAATTTCGGCCGTCAATGTTACATACGGAAGCTGCGGCGTCTTCCCGGATGGTGGTTCTATTATCGCCACTGGTACAACCGGGACAGCAGAGATCATCTTCAGCAGTGATTGCACATATATTATCAATTACGATGACGGCGCTGGTGATGCAGACGTAATTAATGGCAGCTTTATATAGAAGATAAAAATGCCGTTACATAAAAAAACGCGGGCATTGCCCGCGTTTTTTATTGCATGCCGGTATCAATCAGGGTGTTTTACCTTTCTGTTCGCACGATAAGTCGCTCCAGGGGCCAGGCTTACGAATTGCTCGCTGTGACTCGGCTTGCAGGCTGATCTCGGGGCATACAAATTTGCTGCCGGCAGTTAATCGCTTTGTGCACCCTGCACGAACGCGCTGCACTCACCCTCTATAGCTATATAATCAGTCAAAATCAGCCATCCAGACTATGCGCAAGCAAGAACATGATCAGCATCAAATAAAATAAAGAATTCAGGGATATATTTCTGGAAATTGACACATCTCATTTACTTGGCTATTGCGGCGATCTTAACTGATATTAAAAAGATCACATTGTTTTTAGGGAGATAACGAAATGTCAAAAATATATTCACACTTTGCAATCACATCAGTTCTAATTTCATCGCTGGCAATATTTGGCTGCAGCAGCAGCGGCGGTGGCGGTGACGCAGGCACCGCATTACCGATCTATTCTGGCAGCACAGCTCCAGCTGCGATTACGTCTACCAATGCCGAGGAGATGAGCCGCAGGTCAACAGAAGGCGTTAATGAACTTGTAGACATCACGACTGCAGGTGAAGGCATTCCTTTGGCCGTAAACATTAGCTCCAACAACAATGCCGCACTTGTACTGAAAGTCGAAGATATAGCCAGAGAGATATTGAACGGCTTGAGCACACTCAACCTGCCTGCTGGTCTAGTTATAACATGGGAAGAATTAAACGCTGAGTCAGGGACCAATGAATTCTGTGGGGGCAGCGTTACCGTACCAGACGATTTCGACCCTGATGGGTTATTGAACCTCACGATGACATTCAACAACTTATGTTTTGATGATGGCATTACAGCACTGGTTATGAATGGCACGATAACATTCACTGAAACCGCATCTACCATCACAGTATCGTTCACAAATTTCAGCATTACCATAGACGGCACCACTGAAACAATTACTGCATCCATAACCTGTGACATATCAGGCCTTACCTGTACCATATCAACAGATTTCATAGGATCTGATGGCAATGTATATCGAATTACGAATGCAACAGTTACGGGAGACGCACTTATTGGATATGATGTTAATGCAACTTTTTATCACTACGAACTTGGCAAGGTGACAATTACAACCACCGCTTGGATCACTTATGGCGGCTGCGGTATCTTTCCTGATTTTGGCATGATTGACATTTCCAGCAGCGATGGCTCATTTGTCACAGTAACATTCAACAGTGACTGCACATTCGAAATATCAGGATTTGATGGAACCAGTTCATTTGGGCCTACCATCGTAGCCTGGTAGTTGAATTAATTTGTATCCGCACAATAAAAAGCGCGGGCAATGCCCGCGCTTTTTATTACATGCTACATTCATGTAATGCTTTGCAAAATTCCCACAAAACACGTTGCCATGGTCCTTCTGCTTGCGCTGAGCACAAGCGCACAGGCTACAGATTTACGCCTGGCTGCCGAGCTGATGTATTTCGACTATGAAGAAACGGATGTCTTCGGCCGTTCTCTCAACCGGGAAACGGGATTCATGCCCGGATTCACTGTTGCAGCCTCGCAACCGTATCGCAGTATCCACAACACAGTGGAGTTCAGCCTGTACGGCGGTGACGTCGATTACGATGGTGAAACGCAGGCCGGGCAGCCGCATCAAACCACGACAGCAGAAACCATATACCGTTTGCTTTACAGACTCAGCTGGTCGCCCGAGGACAGCGAAGGCGCTTTTTATGGCAAGGCCTACTGGCAGCAGTGGGACCGGGACATACAACCCAATGACGGCGTATCGGGACTGTTCGAACGCTATCAGTGGTGGACTGTTGAAGCAGGCGTTCAAGTACCGTTCATTAAGGATGAGAAACACCGCCTGTTGTTAGAGCTGGGCATGCTGACCACGTTCAACGGCACCATCATGGTTGACCTGGACGCCGCGGGTTATGGCAGTCCCGAGCTTGACCTTGGAAATGGTGTTGGCTTTTCCGGTGAACTGAAATACGCTTTCATGCAGACGAAAAACAGCAGCTTCCAACTTGGTGTGCAATTAAAGAGATGGGAATTCGGCAGAAGCAACAGCGAAACCCTTGTTGATGGCCGCACTATCTATGAACCCGACAGCTCGACGATGCAAACCACATTATCTGCGAGTTACATTCACCATTTCTAATCTATAAGGAAGCTCTGAATAATTCATCCATGAATTATCAGAACACGAACAAGATTAGTGCGATTTTATCTTGTTCTTCATTAACAATGGCTTATCAGCCACTGACAATGGCAACACATCCATGTGTTGCGGAAACTCTGAATTAATCAGAGTTTCCATAACGATACTGACTTGTTTATTGAGAAATGCAATATACAATCAAAGTAGATGTAACAACCAGAGCACGCCGTGACCCTGAAAAATAAACGCTTTCACAGCCTCGCTACACGGCTGAGCTTCGGTATTACCATTCTGGGTACAGTCGTATTTATTACCGTATTAAGCACTAATTACTTTCTTTCAAGAACCCTGCTTGAAGAGTACGTCGGCGATCTGGCTCGAACCGCCGCGTCTTCAACAGTGAAAGAGATAGAAACCGTATTCAGCTCGGTTGCGACCAGCGCTGATTCACTGGCAGCTATCGTCACCCGGGCAGATATCAGCGAACAGCAGATCCAGGACTCGATACGCGCCTTCCTCAAGATCAACCCGGATATTTACGGCATGACGGTGGCACTGGAACCCGGTGTTCTGCATGCTGATATAGGCGAGTTCTCGCCATACTATTTCAGGGACGGAGACACGCTCAGCCATGCTGATCTTGCAGCGGATGATTACCGTTATTTGATCTGGGACTGGTACAACACTCCCAAATCAAGCAACAAGGCGGCATGGTCCGAGCCTTATTTTGATCAGGGTGGCGGTAACGCGCTGATGACCACCTATTCCACGCCGTTACTGGCCGGTGATCAGCGTCAGTTTGCCGGTGTGGCTACAGCAGACATTTCACTGGGCTGGCTGCAGCAACTGGTGGAGAACATTCACATTCGTGAAACCGGCTTTGGATTGATTGTTTCAAAAGAAGATACCATCGTTGCTCACCCCGACAGTTCGCGCAAGATGAAGAAACTGAAATCCACGCTGGATTCAGCATTCATTGATAACTACTGGGACAGATACCTCAAAAGCAAACAGGCTCACCAGGCAACATATTTCCACGCGCCTTGCCGTCACAGCACCGGTGATTGCTGGATCGCAATCAAGCCATTACTCGACACCGGCTGGAAAGTGGTCATCGTTATTCCTGAATCCGAACTGGTTGCGGACATTATGCTGCTCACCGGCGAAATTGCCCTGGTTGCGATTGCGGGACTGCTCATTCTCGTCATCATTATCGTTTCGATCACGCGCAACATGATCAATCCGCTGGGACGGCTTGCCCGTGTAACCGCCGATATCGGCAGCGGTAACCTGGATATCAAACTGCCACCGCCACAAAGAAACGATGAAATAGGCGCACTCACCAGCGATTTCCGCAGCATGCGCGATTCACTGCAGACCCACATCGAGCAGCTCAAGGAGACAACGGCAAAACAGCAGAAACTTGAAAGTGAAATCCAGATCGCCAAAGGTATCCAGATGTCGATGGTCCCGGGTGGCGGAACCGTCTCGATTAAAGAACACAGCTATGAACTGTACTCGATACTGCGCCCTGCCCGCTCGGTTGGCGGCGACCTTTATTATTTCCAGCAACAAGGCAACAAGCTTCACTTTATTATTGGTGACGTTTCTGACAAGGGTGTGCCCGCCGCTTTATTCATGGCCAAGACAGTAACCCTGTATACCGGTGCGCTCAATGATGGGTTGTCCCCCGGTGAAACATTTAGACACATGAATCACGCACTTTGCCAGAACAACGATGCCTGCATGTTCGTTACTGCCTTATGCGGCACTCTTGACCTGGATACAGGCCAGCTTGTGATGGCCAATGCAGGACATATGCATCCAGTCAAGAAGACTCAAAACACCTGCGCTGAACTGATTGTTGATGGCGCTTTGGCGCTTGGACTGATGGAAGATATCGAATACCCCAACGTTATTCACACGCTGGATCCGCAAACCAGCCTGCTGATGTATACCGACGGTATTTCAGAAGCATTTAACCCT
>Ga0316193_10001920_pt1 | contig 14339 bp, 13 predicted proteins | sample MerIslsedime2_MG_FD_207735 | JGI IMG/M metagenome (GOLD analysis project Ga0316193, IMG submission 207735) | Coastal sediment microbial communities from Maine, United States - Merrow Island sediment 2 | ecosystem: Environmental > Aquatic > Marine > Coastal > Sediment | place: USA: Maine...
AGCACCGTACCCGCCTTGATCTCGTACGTGGTGTGCTGGGCTGCGGCGATCCCGGCCCCCATCAAAAGCACCACGGCAACCACAAGTACGACACTTTTTTTCACTGACATTTCGCTTCCTCCTCTTTTTTGTTGGTTGATAGTTGAAACGCCGAATCGAGTTTCGACGCCCGCCCCCGAATACTCTGTGTGTTGAGGTTAAACCGTCTCACATCCTGGACTATTCCGTCAGATCCGAAAGCCAGGCCGAGAAGTCGGTTATTTTTATCGGGTAGATTTCGCCTTCTCGTATAGTGAGTGGGGAAAAGTGCCAACGGACGGGGCAATTATGTCTGACCAACCGAAACGAGCGACGCGCCTCTCGTCTGTCGACGTCTTCCGGGGGATGACGATCGTCGCGATGATCCTCGTCAACAACCCCGGGAGCTGGGCGACAACTTACTGGCCGCTCAAGCACGCGGAGTGGCACGGTTGGACTCTAACCGATCTCGTCTTCCCGTTCTTTCTCTTCATTGTAGGTGTCGCGATCGTTCTGGCCCTCAAACGTCGGGTCGACGCGGGGACGCCGAAACGACCACTGGTCGCAAAGATCGTCAAGCGATCAGCCGTCATCTTCGGGCTCGGTCTTTTTCTCAGCGGCTACCCGTTCGGGCTCTTCGGCTCGCGGGGGTTCGCCGAGCTCCTCGACACCTGGCGCATTCCCGGTGTGCTGCAGCGGATCGCGATCTGCTATCTGGTGGTCTCGCTCCTTGTGGTCTTTTGTCGGTTGCGTACCCTCAAGGTGTTGACCATCGTGTTTCTGGTCGGCTACTGGGCCCTGATGACTCTGGTTCCGGTGCCTGGCCTCGGTGCGCCCGACATCGATGACCCTGGCGGACACCTGTCCGGGTGGCTCGACCGCGCCGTCTTCGGCGACCACCTCTGGCGTTACGCGAAAGTCTATGATCCCGAGGGACTGCTGAGCACGATTCCGGCCTTCGCGACGACCCTCTTTGGCGTCTTTGCGGGGCTGCTGCTCGTCGCCGCCGACGATCCGAACGAAAAGGTGGCCCGGCTCTTTGTCTCCGGCAGCCTCCTCGTCTGTGGAGGGTTCATCTGGGGCTGGTTCTTCCCGATCAACAAACCGATCTGGACGAGCTCTTACGCGGTGTTTACGGCCGGCCTCGCCTTCTGCTGCCTCGCCCTGTGCCTCTGGTTCTTCGATATTCGTGACAACCCGAGGACCGCGAAGTTCTTCACGATCTACGGCGTCAACGCGATCGCGTTGTACGTCGGCAGTGGCGTGCTCGCGAGGACGCTGGCCTACATCAAGGTGGACGGCGTTTCGTTGAAACAACTGATTTACGGCCACCTCTTCGCGTCCTGGCTCCCGCCGTACATGGCGTCGCTCGGCTACGCGATCACCTGGATCCTCGGTTGGTTCCTCGTTCTGGCCTGGATGTACCGGCGCAGGCTGTTCATCAAGGTCTAGGGCTAGCCTCGATAACCGCCCGCGCCTGGATCGATTTTCGGCTACGCCTCGGATGGTTTGGCGAAGTGGAAGTAGGCGAATCCGATCGCGAGCAGCAAATAGATCGCGACGGTCGTCCAGCCGAGCGAGTTGACCAGGCCCTTGAGCTGCGCGATGAGCGCTAACACAAAGGCGACGCCATCGGAGATGAAAAGAGCGAAGACGATCGCCCGCAGGGCTTCGGAGTCGCCGGCTTTGCGTACCGGCCACGTGAGGATCGCGTACCCGATCAGTGCGGCGCCGAACAGCTGCGCGACCAGGCCGAAGCCCGCGTCGATGGCGAGGCCGTACTGCGCGAGCAGCTGAGCCGGCGCGAAGATGAACGCGAGGCCGAAGAGGCCGGCGATCACAGCATTGACGGCGAAAAGGTTTCCGAGCTTCATCTGTCATCTCCTTTTGTTCCCCACCGCCGGACGTTCGCGGTCCGACGGCGGTGGACCACGCCGGTTGCGAGGTCCCGCCCAGATTCTCCGATTTGATACTTATCGCTGAGAACGATATATCACGGTCTGGGCCGGGGCACCACATGCGATATCCAAATGATGGTGAAGAATGCCTGTTATCCTCGGATTCTGGAGGCTCTCTCATGTGTCGATGGCTGGCATATTCCGGGGATCCGGTGTTTCTCGACGAGTTGCTCTTCAAGCCCGAGCACTCGTTGATCGAACAGAGCAGATCGTCGTACGCGAGCACGACGCCCACCAACGCCGACGGTTACGGCGTCGGCTGGTACGGAGAGCGTGAAACGCCCGGGCTGTATCGTGCATCCGTCCGGCCTGGAACGATCGCAACCTCCGCGATCTCGCGGAGCAGATCCGTTCCGATCTTTTCCTCGCGCACGTCCGTGCGGCCACCGGAACGCCGGTCCAACAGACCAACTGTCACCCGTTCCGCCATGGAAAGTGGCTCTTCGTTCACAACGGGGCGATCCGCGAATTCAAGAACATGAAACGCGATTTGGTCCGGGAGGTGTCATCGGAGCTCTACCCGCGTATCGAGGGCACCACCGACTCCGAGGTGATGTTCTATCTCGCCCTGACCTTTGGGCTCGAAGAGGATCCCGTCGAGGCGGTGGCGCGAATGGCGCATCTGGTCGAGCGGGTGGGGAGGGAGCACGGTGTCGAGCATCCCCTCGGCATGACCCTCGGGATCAGTGACGGCAGCAGGATCTTCGCCATCCGTTACGCGTCGGACGGACATCCGAGGACCCTTTTCCACAGCAAGGACATGAGGGCCCTCAGTGAACTCAATCCCAGGGTCGAGGGCCTGTCCGACGATGCGCGGGCGGTGGTGTCGGAACCCTTTGGCGATCTCTCGGAGTATTGGGTGGAGATCAGACCCTCCTCGTCGGTCGTCATCGACGGCGGAAGCCTGGAAATCCGGGACTTCAAACCACGAGGGTGACGCGGGTTTGAACCCCTGTGCTAAGCTGACCTCGCCGAAGATGGCGAGAGTGGATCGTCGAACCATCCCTGCCTCTCATCCCGCCCGCTAGCCTCATTTTCGGTAGATCTGCGTTGAGGAGTCCCGAATGAGAAAAGCCATTTTGTGGGCGGCCCTGCTCGCCGTCTCGATTGCATTGCCTCTTGCAGCCCAGGTGAAGAACAACGTGGTCGTCGTGACCGTCAACGATCAGCCCGTTTACTCCTGGGAGGCTGGCCTCATGATCCCTCAGGTTCAGAGGGAGTTGGCCGGCCGAGGCGCGCCGCCAAAGCAAGAGGAGGTCATCAGTATGGCGGTGCGTAGGATCATCGATTCCCGTCTGTTGGGCCAGGAGGCTCTTCGGAGAAAGCTGAAATCTGATGATGCGCGGGTCGAGCAAGCTATGGCGGAGATCGAAGAACGAGCCGGTGGTCGGGAGGGGCTCAATGCAACCCTCGGCCGTCTCGGCACGACCTACGACCAGCTTCGTGCGAGCGTTACCGAGACGGACCTCGTCCGGGTTTTCGTGACGACTCAGATCGAACCTCAGGTAACGGTGACGGTGGACGACGTGGCGGAGTTCTACGACGCGAACCCGGAGATGTTTGATCGTCCCGACATGGTTCGTGCCCGTCACATACTTGTTCGGGTGACGCCGACCTCGACGACGGCGGATAAAAAAGATGCCCGAACCCGTGCCCAAGCCGCCCATCAGCGAGTGGTCGCCGGAGAGGACTTCGCGGCGGTGGCAGGCGAAGTCTCTGACGGAAGGGAAGCGTCGAACGGTGGCGACATGGGTTTCTTCGCCCAGGACTCGATGATGCCGGCCTTGACAGACGTTGCCTTCGCGCTCGAGATCGGAAAGATATCGGACGTCATCGAAACTCAGTTTGGGTTTCACATTCTCAAAATTGAGGGAAAACGCGCGGCCTCGAAGATTCCCTATGAGGAAGCGAGGGAACCTGTGAGGCAATTGCTCATAGAGAATCGGACGGGGGAGAAGTTGTCCAAGGTGCTCGAACAGCTGAACGAGGCTGCGACGATTGTCCAGGTTGTCCAACCCGCAGACGCGCCTGCCAGCTGAGCGGAGGTAATTGTGGGTGATCGAATCGTGAAGGACGCCGTGGTTGCGATCGACTACCGGTTGACGGTTGCTGACGGGACCGAAGTCGACACAACCGCCGACCGGGGACCGATGGAGTATCTCCACGGACATCAGAACATTATTCCGGGTCTCGAAAAAGAGCTCGAAGGACACGAGGAAGGTGACACGCTCGATGTCACCGTTACTCCTGAGAACGGCTATGGCGAGCTCGAACCGGAACGTGTCGTTCAGGTGAACAAGGAACAGCTCGGGTTCGAGCCCGAGATCGGCGCTGTGGTTTCGGCCCGTCTTCCCGACGGCCGCGAACAACATCTGTTGATCGCCGAGATCGAGGGCGAAACGGTGACATTGGACGGCAACCACCCGTTGGCGGGTCAGACGCTTCGCTTCGAGGTCTCGGTCGCGTCGATCCGCGAGGCGACCGAAGAAGAGGTCACCAACGGTCAGATCGGGTAGGTGCGGCCGTCCAATCGTTTGGCCCACAGATCACACAGATAGACCCAGATGAAGACAAATTGAAAATCGCCATCTGCGTGATTCTGCGTCGTCTGCGGGCTAGAATGACCCACCATGAGTGACCTCTTGATTCAAGATGTCGATGTTCTCCAATGCGAGGACGACCGGTGTGAGATTCTGCGAAATCACGACATCCTGATCCGAGCCAAGATGATTGAACACGTGGCGCCGACTGGAAAAGCTGGCGTGGCCGATGAGGTCATCGAGGGTTCGGGAATGTTGGCCATCCCAGGACTCATCAACACCCATGCTCACGTACCGATGGGGATTTTCCGTGGACTGGCCGAGGACGTCGATATCTCGACCTGGTTCAACGAGTTCATCTGGCCCCTGGAATCGAATCTCACCGCCGCCGACGTTTTCTGGGGCATGCAACTCGGCTTGGCGGAGATGATCGAGGCCGGCGTGACATCGGTCGCCGACCATTACTTCCACATGGATCGGGCGGCGGAGGCTGTCGATCAGGCCGGGACACGGGCGGCCCTCGCCTGGGCTGTTTTCGGCAGTCAGGGCAAGGAAGGCATCGAACGCACAGCGTCCTTTGCCGAGGAGTTCAACGGTGCGGCGTCGGGACGGATCACCACCTGGCTCGCCCCACACGCTCCCTACACCTGCGACGAGGAATTTCTGCGAGGAGTGGTGGGGGAGGCGGAGCGTCTCGGGCTCGGCATTCACATTCACGCCGCCGAGACAGCCGACCAGACCCGTGCGAGCGTCGAAGCGCACGGACGAACGCCGGTCCAGATCCTGGCCGACACCGGTGTCCTCGATCGCCCGACCATTCTCGCCCACTGCTGCGGAGCAACGCCCGAAGACATCGAGTTGATGGCGGGGAATCCCTGTGGTGTCGCCCACGCACCCAAGACCTATCTCAAGCTTGCGATGGGCGCCGCTCCGGTGATGGCGTTTCGAGAGGCCGGTGTGCCCGTGGGTTTGGCCACCGACGGGCCGGTGTCCAACAACACTCTGGACGTCCTCGAGTCTTTGCGGTTGATGGCGATGGTGCAGAAGCATGAAAGTGGAGACCCACAGAAGCTGAGAGTCGGAGAGGCCCTGACCATCGCGACCCGTGAGAGCGCCAGGGTCTTTGGTCTGCCTGACGATCTCGGGCATGTCGCCCCCGGATTTCTCGCGGACATCGCGCTGGTTGACCTCAGTGGTCCCCACAATCAGCCGCCTCACGATCCGGCCGCCAACCTCGTCTACTCGGTGCGGGCGTCGGACGTCCAAACCGTGATCTGCGACGGCAAGGTTCTGATGCGGGACAGGAAACTGCTGACCCTGGACAAGGCCGAGATCATCGCAAGGGTTGGGGAGAGCATGGCGCGGCTCTCACAACGTCTGCCGGAGTCGAGGATCCAACTCTACAGTCCGTAACAACGAGGAGGAGAAATGAGGGTCGTGATCTTCGGGGCCAGCGGGATGGTCGGACAGGGTGTGCTGCTGGAATGTCTCGACCGGCAGATCGTGTCCTCGGTTCTGGTTGTTGGTCGCAGTCCGTGCGGCATCGAGCACCCGAAAGTCGAGGAGATCCTCCACGGTGATTTCACTGATTACCGGCCGATCAAGGATCGACTCGGTGGGTTGGACGCTTGTTTCTTCTGCCTCGGCGTGTCGGCGGCGGGAATGAGCGAGGAGGATTACCGACACGTCACCTACGACTTTGCCATCAGCGCTGCCGAGGCCCTTTCGCGCCTCAACCCGGAGATGGTCTTCTGCTACGTCTCCGGCGCCGGCACCGACAGCTCGGAGAAAGGCCGCAGCATGTGGGCACGGGTCAAGGGTATGACCGAGAACCGCCTTCTGAAAATGTCTTTCAAGTCGGCCCACATGTTTCGCCCGGGCTACATCCAGCCGATGAAGGGGGTTCGCTCGAAGACCCGCCTCTACCAGGCGACGTACACGGTCCTGGCGCCCCTCTACCCGATCTGGAAGACCCTGTTCCCCGGTTTCGTGACGACAACGGAGAAGGTCGGCCTGGCGATGATTCGCGTGGCCGAGGGCGGTTTTTCAAAACCGCTGCTCGAGAACCGTGACATCAATGTCCTGGCGTCCGAAAGCGATTGAGAACTGCGGCCAGTGGCTGCTACTCTGGTGAGGTAGACATACTGTGGAAATCGACTCCATACCCTCGAGTGTCGACGAGATTCTGAGCGATCGGTTTCTCGGCAACAGTTTCGAGTGCTCGTGCGGCAAGAAGCACGATGTCAGGACCCGGTCGGTGACGATCGAACCCAATGTGGTGGAGCGGATTCCCGGGCTTCTGCCACCTCTCATCCCCGGCGAACGGATCTTGTTGGTGGCGGACCGGAACACCTGGGCGGCGGCGGGTGAGCGGCTCTCCGACGCTCTGGGCGCATCCCACTCAATCGAGTGCTGCCTTCTCAGAGACGACTCTTCGGGACACATACACGCCTCGGTAGACCTCGTGGAGGAGATCCTCACAGCCTATCCGGACGAGTACGACGGCCTCGCTGCGGTCGGCAGCGGCACGGTGAACGATCTCACCCGGGCGGTCGCCCATCAGCGTGATCGCCCCTACTTCGTGCTCGCGACGGCGGCATCGATGAACGGCTACACCTCGGCAATCGTCGCCCTCCTCGAAAATGGCCTCAAAACGACTCGCATCGCGACACCGCCGGTGGCCGTCTTCGCAGATCCTCTGATGCTTGCGGAGGCCCCGGCCGACCTGACCCTTGCCGGGCTTGGCGATCTGATCTCCAAGCCCTACTGTGGCTGTGACTGGAAAATCGCGTCGTTGGTCAAGGGCGAGTACCACTGCGAGGTTCCGGACCAATTGCTTTCGGTGCCGTTCGCGCAGGCCCTCGACGTCTTTCCGTGGCTGGCCAACGGCGATCCGGATGCGATCACCGAGCTCTTCCGCCTGTTGTTGGTCTCTGGCCTTTCGATGGCGATCAGCGGTACCTCGAGCCCGGCATCGGGGGCGGAACACCTTCTGTCTCACTATTGGGACATGGTGCGGCTGCGTGATGGGGAGCCGCTCAATCTGCACGGCGCCCAAGTTGGAGTCGGGTCGATGGTGATCGACGAGCTCTACCGCGAGATCTTTGATCTCGATTTTCAGGACGCATCGTTTGTCCGTGGTCCCGGAGTCGAAGCAGCCCGGCGCGACATCGAGGACCGATTCGGCGCCCTGGCTCCGGCGGTGTGGCCGCAGTGGGAGGCCAAGCTCGCTGCGCGGACAGAGATGGATCTGGGACGCCTGCGCGAGCAGGAGAGCCTGATCAAGGGCGAGATCGAGCGGACACTGGCTGTCGGCCGCCAGGTGCGGAGCGTATTGACCGCCGCCGGCGCTCCGATCCGGGCGGAACAGATCGGTGTTTCCCCGGCCGAACTCGATGCGGCGATTCGCCAGGGGCGCAAGATACGCGACCGCTTTACCGCTCTCGACGTGGCCGCCGAGTTCGGCATCCTCGATGCATTCGCGGACAGGTTCACCGCCGAAGGCGCCGGGTGATGCTCGGCGATCTGATCGCCGCCATGGAAGTTGCCATAGCGGAGATCGGTCGTTGGCCTGATCAACGCGTTCAGATCCTCCATCACAACGACGCCGATGGTTTGAGCTCGGGGGCTATTCTGACCCGCGCCTTCGAGCGCAAGGGCTTCGATGTCCACCGGGTCTGTCTCGAGAAACCGTACCCAGCGGTGCTCGAAAAGGTCTTCGATAAAAAGGACCGGTTGATCGTCCTGACCGACTTTGCGGGCCGCATCGCACCGCTGATTTCTGAGTTCAACCACGGTCGAAACCTGGTCCTGATCCTCGACCACCACAAGGCCGAGCGGCCCACCGACGACCGCGTCCATCTGCTCGATCCCGAGGTCTTCGGGCTGCGCGGAGATCGCGACATCACAGCTTCGACGACCTGCTACGTGTTCGCCTGCGCGCTTGATCCGGCGAATCGGGACCTCGCTGTCATCGCCACCATTGGTGCCGTAGGCGATCGGTTCTTTGTTGACGGCCGCCTGGCCGGGCCCAACCGGGAGGCGGCCCTCGAGACCCGGCGCCAGGGGATGCTCGACATCGAGGAAACCGAAAAGGGTGAACGTTACATTCTGTTGACTCGCGGAGGTCCGGTGGAGTGTTCTGCCTTTGCTCGCAACCTGGACACCTTCGGTGGGGCGGGCTACCACCGGGGTGGCCCGGAGATGGGGATCCACGTGTGCCTCGAGGGTTCGAGTCCGGAGACGGATGGCGTGCTTGGCGAGCTGCGGACCGTTCAGGAGCGGGTTTTTTCTCAGGAGATCGACAGGATCCGGCAGGAGGGCTGGAATGAAACTCCCCACATCCAGTGGCTGCACGTTCACGACCGCTTCGAGCCGATGGGCGTGAAAATGATCGGTGCCTTCCTCGATTCCATCAGAAACAGCGACATCGTGGATCCCGATCGCTACCTCGCCGGATTCCAGACGATTCCCAACCAGGTGCCGGGCATCGGTGCCTTTGATTTCGACCAGGTAAAGATCTCGATGCGCGTGGCCGACGCGATGGAGGAAGGCATCAGGTCCGGCGAGGAGTTGGGTCTCGACATTCTGCTACCCGAGGCGACTGCCCGGGTAGGCGGTTTCTCTGATGCCTGCCACAGCCTGACCGCGGCCACGACCGTCGCGGTCGGTCGAGAGGAGGATTTGATCGCGGAGATGGAGGCGATCCTTTCCCAAACCGGTTCTCAAAACCAGTAGTCATCGCGAGCCCGAGGAATTTTTTTAAACCGCCAAGACACCAAGAGCACCAAGGAACCGCAAAGGCATTTTGTTGAGGGGATACCTGGATTTCCGCAATCATAGCCCGTGGGTCGGACGAAATACCTGGCTCATGCAGCCAGGCAGTTCCGGAAACATAGGTATTTCTTGGTGTCCTTGGTGCATTGGTGGTGAATAAGGGGGCATAGACATGGCAAGTGGTACAGGCTTCGGCAAGACCATCCTTATCGGCGACCAGTTCGTTCTGCGCGGCGTGCCGGCAATCGTTTCGGCGCTGCCGTACGAGACCGAGGCCACGGTCGAGCTCACCGAAGGAGAGGGGTGGACGCTCGAGGACAACCGGCGCGAGGTGCCGGGATACAAAGCGAAGAAGAAGGACCAACAGACCGAGTCCGTCAATCACATTCTCGAGGTGATGGGGATCGATGTTCAAAAGACGCCAATCAAGATCACCTACGGCGGCTCCCTGCTCGCGGGCAGTGGGGTCGGTGGCAGCGCCGCGTGCTGCGTCTCGTTGGCGCGTGCCGTGAATGCCACCTTCGAACTCGGGCTTTCGATCGAGGAGATCAACCATATCGGATGGGAGGGGGAGCTTGCGTACCACGGTATCCCTTCCGGCATCGACAACACCGCGTCGACCTACGGTGGGTTGCTGGTCTATCGAGTACAGAACGACGAGAAAAGCTTCGAACGGATCGAGGTCGAACGCCCGTTCAGGATCGTCCTCGCCAACAGCGGCGTCACCGCGGATACCTCCAAGCTCAACGATTATGTCCTGAGCCTGAAGGCTGCGGACCCGGACCTCTTCGCGGAACGCTGCCGGCTGATCACCGAGCAGTCGCTGGCCATGCGGGCCGCGCTCGAGCGCTACGACCTGAAGACCGTCGGCAGCCTTATGACCGCAAACCACGGCATTCTCATCGACATGGGGCTGTCACACGAGAGACTCGTCGAGATGTGTGACCGGGCGCTCGTCATGGGAGCCCTTGGTGCCAAGCTCACCGGTGGTGGTCGCGGTGGTTATATGCTCGCGCTCACCCCTGAGGAAGAGGTCCAGGACCTCGTCGCCTCGACATTTGAAAACGACGGGTATGCGGTGATCCGAGCATCGATCGGCGCTGCGCCTGGTGGACCCTAGACCAGTCATCTGTCGCCCCTCCGAGGCTGGGATATTTTTTGGGCCTGGAAACCTGGGCTCACGCCCCAGGTACCGGGGTTATGTTAATAACGTGAGCCCTGAAGGGGCGACAGAAAAGCCCGGGCGGGCGGCATATATGCCGCCCCTACAGGTGACCCGACGCATTGTGCTGTAGGGGCGGGATATATCCCGCCCTTGCGCATACCGATCTCCGAAAACGAAAACGGGCACCATATATGGCGCCCCTACCGAAAAACGTTCCAACCTCGTAGGGGCGGGGTTTATCCCCGCCCGAGCCGCGAAGCGGCGAAAGATGACTAGCCTGGGGCGTGAGCCCCAGGAACAATGGAATTGGTCATTGAATGAGCCCCTGAAGGGGGCGACAGAAAAGCCCGGGCGGGCGGCATTTATGCCGCCCCTACAGCTGACCCGACGCATTGTGCTGTAGGGGCGGGATATATCCCGCCCTTGCGCATACCGATCTCCGAAAACGAAAACTGGCGCCATATATGGCGCCCCTACCGAAAACCGTTTTAACCCTTGTAGGGGCGGGGTTTATCCCCGCCCGAGCCGCGAAGCGGCGATAGATGTTTAGCCTGGGGCGTGAGCCCCAGGAACAATGGAATTGGTCATTGAATGAGCCCCTGAAGGGGGCGACAGATTTTCGGTTTGGCAACCGGAATCTAGCGCACGTCGGGGATTGACGCCTGCCGCGCTATTCCTGGGCTCGCGCTCCCGGTTTGCCCTCGTGAAGATTGTCGTAGAAGCGCTGCGTCGGGTAGGCGAAGTCGATGTCGTCGTTATCAGCGAAGGCGTGAAGGATGTCCTCCCAGATGCTCTCTTCGGTGCTCCTTCGGCGCCGCGGGTCGCAGAGGTACCGGATCGTCAGCAGCACGCCGCAGTCCCGAACCGAGGTGTAGACCGTCGGCGTCAGCTTCGAGTAGAAGATCATGAAGCGTCGCGCCGCCTCGTGCAGCTTCTCCTCCGCGGAGGTGCTCAGCTCCTCGCCGTGCTTGGATGCGATCCCGGCAAGGATGTCCTTCGCCTTCTCCCAATCGCTCTCGAAGGTGACGAGCACCGCGATTTCGTTCCAGATGTACTGGAAGCCCTTGCTGAAGTTGGCCAGCGACTCTGTGAAGATCTTGCCGTTGTTGACGTGGATCACCCTGCCCGTGCTCTGGTCGGCATCGACCCAGTTGCCGATCTCGAGAAGCGTGAACTGGAAGATCCGCAGATCGATGACATCACCCGCGGTATCTCCGATCTGAATCCGGTCGCCGACCTCGAACGGCCGCCGCCAGAGGATGAAGGCCCAGCCAACGAAGTTTGCGACCAGCTCTCTGAGGGCGATCGCGAGGCCGGCGGACAGGAGACCGAGGTAGGTGGCGAGCGATCGGAAGCCCTGGATCCAGATCATGCCCAGGATCACGACGGCGATGGTCACCATGACGTACTGTGACGTCTTCTTCCACCGGTAGCGGACCCGGACGTCGTCGCTGCGGCGGTGGACGACAACCAACACCAGGAGACGGATCAGCCACAGGACGAGCAGGATCGCGAACGAAATCAGGAGCCGCTCCTGGGCCGCCACGTCGATCTGCAAGGTGCCCTGGATGGCATCGGTAAAATAATCGAAGATATTCATCACAACCAGCTTGGCACAGCCCGATCACGCGGTGAAGGCACTGAACCCTCAGTCGGCCATCGCTGGTAGGATGCCGAGGTCAGACCGCGGCGCCGGTTTCGCAGTCAAGTGCAAAGGAGAGAGGCCGTGACCGAACACGATCCACTCAAAACCTACTTCGAACTTCCGGAGAAGTTGGCGGACATCGACTCTGCCAAAGCGGCGATCCTCCCCGTGCCCTACGACAAGACCGCCACCTGGAAAAAGGGCGCGGCCGGCGCTCCCGAGGCGATTCTCGAGGCTTCCCACCACCTCGAGTTCTACGATGTCGTGACAGGTGTCGAGCCCGGCAGCTGGGGCATCGCAACCCTCGACCCGGTCGATTTCGACGGCCCCCCCGAGGAACTTGCCGATCGAGTCGATCAACGAGTCAGCGACTTGATCGAGAGAGGGGTTCTGGCGGTCACCCTCGGTGGCGACCACTCGATCTCGATCGGCGCGATCAGGGCGGCGGCGCGCCTCGTCCCCGGCGTGACCGTCCTCCAACTCGACGCCCACACAGATACCCGTGAGGAGTATCGGGGATCGGACCACAACCACGCGTGCACCATGAACTGGGCGCGAAAGTGGTGCCCGATCGTGCAGGTCGGGATCCGGGCCGTCGACGGACCCGAAATGCCCCTCCTCGATCAGGAGCGGGTGTTCTACGCCCACCAAATCTGCGTTCCTGGAGGATCGAATGACTGGGTCGACCGGGTCGTCGATCTCCTCACCGAAAAGGTCTACCTCACGATCGACGTCGACTGCTTCGATTCCTCCATCGTTCCTGCCACCGGCACCCCGGAGCCCGGCGGTCTTGACTGGTACCAGGTCGACGCGCTTCTCGAACAGGTTGCGAAACGCCGAGAGGTCGTTGGTTTCGACGTGGTGGAGCTGCTGCCGACCCCGGGCCAATGGGCAAGCGATTTCCTCGTGGCCAAATTGATCTATCGGTTCCTGGGCCGGATTTTCGCCAGCAGCGGCGCTCACCAGACGAGCCCGTAGGCGGGAATCAACCGCCTGCCGCAACCGAAGGTCGAGCGCATCGAAATGCAGCTCGATGTTGCCGCCGGTCACTCTGCAGACCTCACCTCAAGATTCGACCGCAGCGCGAATTTCGTCGGCAAGGCGGCAAACGGGTTCCTTGACGACCTGGCTCAAGCCCTCTTCGGGGCGGAGGACCCCCACTTCGACACCGAATAACCGGAACCGAACCGCAGCCATTTCGGGCTTTCCGTGGAGGAGCCAACGGAGGCTCTCGCTCACACTCATTTGATGGGTCGATAGACCACCAGCGGGGAGTCCAAGGAGCTCCTGGTGTTCGAAAACGCGGAGGGTGCCCGCCGGAGAATCTCCGCTCACGGCATCCACGAGCCAGACTGTCTGTTCGCCGTTCCACAGTTCCGCCAACGCGAGGACATCACCTTCGATCGCATGCAGGCGAATCCCCGACGGAAGCTCGCACTCCATGAGGCGGCGCACGACGGCGTGTCCGATTCCGTCGTCCGCCATCAGAGGATTGCCGAGGCCGACGATCAGGAGCCGGGCTGGCTCCGGCTGGTCCGAGCTCGAGGAAGTCCCGTGTGGGGCCATGCTTCTATCGATCGGGACGCACCACGTGCACAGAGCACGAGATACAGGGATCGTACGCCCGGGCGATCATCTCGAAGCTCCGCTTCAACTCGGTATCGGAAGCGGCGGCCGTTTGCAGCAACCGGTCACCCGAATTGCGGAGATCGCGTTCGACGTTGGCGAGGTTCTGCGCCGTCGGTGTGACCACGTTGGCTGTGACCACCCTCCCATCGTCGTCAAGCTCGTATTCGTGAAACAGGGTGCCCCGGGGGGCCTCGATCGCCCCGATACCCTTACCTGCCCTTGCCTCGACCTCCTGCAGATCCGATTCGATCTCTTCGAGAGCCAGATAAGAGTCACAGAATTGAATTGCCGACTCCACGCAGTACACGGTTTCCACCAATTGAGCGCGTGTGTTCAGCAGAACATTTTCCGTCACACCGTTCGGGAAGAGCACACTGAGGGACTGTTCGGCGATACCACCGAGGCGGTCTCCCCACAACCTGAGGCGAGCAAGCGAACCTACCATGTATGTCTCGCCAGACTCGAGGGCGGTGTGCCGCGCGGTGGAGTGCTCGACAGTGAACTCTCGGACCGCATCGCGATAGGCTTCTATCGGATACTCCGCACCGTCGGAGGTGCAGATCACATCACCTCGAAATCCGAAATCGGATCCTCTCGGGCGAAGGGCC
>Ga0316193_10001922_pt1 | contig 14334 bp, 12 predicted proteins | sample MerIslsedime2_MG_FD_207735 | JGI IMG/M metagenome (GOLD analysis project Ga0316193, IMG submission 207735) | Coastal sediment microbial communities from Maine, United States - Merrow Island sediment 2 | ecosystem: Environmental > Aquatic > Marine > Coastal > Sediment | place: USA: Maine...
TGAAAAGCATGGGTTTCCAGCGCCTGTTCGAGCTGCACGAAGAAGTCTGCAACGATCCTGAAGATATCAGCGAGATCCCCGCGGTGGATGGCAGTGAACAGGCGGTGAAAGAAAAGGTCATCGAGGCACACCGGGTGTTGATGAATCTCAGCGATGAGAATCGCACACGCTTCAAGGATCTAATGAGCGTGCTGGAACGCGGTTAAGCCGGGCCAGCAGCCTGCAACTTGCTGCGAATATAATCCTGGTGGGGTACATACGTCAGCTCCGCCACCTGCCGGATAAGGGCTTCCTCGTATTTATCCAGGTTGCCGTCCGCATAGGCGACAGACCACATGGCGCTCACCAGTTTCAGTTTCTGCTCTGCGCTGTAGTGGTCATTAATCACGCGGGTGAACTCGTACAGTGATATCGCTTCGTCCACCTGGCTGGTGGCGCTCACCATCAGGTCGTGCACTTGTGCCAGCGGGAGGCCCAGGGTTTCGCTAAGTAATTTTTCCACAGCCTGTTGCTCGGCCATGTCCTCAGTGAAATCGGCCCGTGCGGTCTCAATCAACAGCGCGGCAGCTGCGAGGTGCAGCCGATCCTGCGACTGCTCTTCACTCTCCCGCGGGGGAGCTTCAAATAGTGCTTTGAGTGCGTTAATCATCGTGAACTAATGAGTTGCTCCAGCTTGATCTGGTCGGCGACGAAATTGCGGATGCCCTCGGCCAGTTTTTCCGTTGCCATGGCATCTGCATTGAGCTCATAGCGGAAATCGGTCTCTACTGGGGCAGCTTTACTGTCGCTTGACTGGGCATCGTCCGCGCTGAGCCGCTGTGTAAGGTCACCGGCGTCACCGGCCAGTTCTTCCAGTAGCGCCGGACTGATGGTCAGGCGATCGCAGCCGGCCAGGGCTTCAATTTCTCCGGCATTGCGGAAGCTGGCCCCCATGACTACAGTTTCATAACCGTGTTGCTTGTAGTAATGGTAAATACGCGCAACGGACTGCACGCCGGGGTCGTCCTCCGGCTTTTCTATCACCAGATCCGTGTTGGCCTTGTACCAGTCCAGGATGCGCCCCACGAAGGGTGAGATCAGGAATACCCCGGCGTCGGCGCAGGCAGCGGCCTGGCTGAATCCGAACAACAGGGTGAGGTTGCAGTTGATGCCCTCCTGTTCCAGTTGCCTGGCCGCCTGTATGCCTTCCCAGGTGGATGCGGTCTTTATCAGGATACGCTCACGCCCGATGCCGGCTTCCTCGTACATGCCGATAAGCTTACGCGCACGCTCCATGGTGCCATCGGTATTGAAGGACAGGCGCGCATCTACCTCGGTGGAGATACGCCCGGGAATGATGCCGAGAATTTCCTTGCCCACATCGACCGCAAAACGGTCACAGCTGTTGGCCAGCTGTTGTGCGTCCGAGCCACCCTGGGCCAGGGCCCAGGATTTCGCCTGGTCCAGCAGCTGGGCGTAGTGGGGCAGGGCGGCCGCTTTCAGCAGCAGGGATGGATTGGTGGTGGCGTCCATGGGCTTGAAGCGTCGCATCGCCTCAATGTCGCCGGTATCGGCCACGACATCAGTCATCGCCTTGAGTTGGTCGAGCTTGTTACTCATTTATGTGTTTTCCTCTGCTTTACGCAGCTGAACTCGATTGTGTAGGGCTGCCGGCTTCTTGGACCAGCCTGTATGCCTCGGTGAGCACCTCGAGTCCCGCTTGTTTTTTGTACGCGTTTTCGCTGATGTGGCGCCTGAACTTCCTGGCGCCCGGCACGCCCTGGTAGAGGCCGAGGATGTGACGGGTAATGTGGTTCAGGTGAACTCCGCGAGCGAGCTGGCGCTCCACATAGGGCAGCAGGCCAGCGATGACATCATCGCGGGATTTCGCCGGATTGTCCATCCCGTAGAGTTTGAAATCCGCCTGCGCCAGCATCCACGGGTTCTGGTAAGCCTCCCGTCCTATCATGACTCCATCCACATGTAGCAGGTGCTCCCGGGACTCCTCCAGGGTTTGTACGCCGCCGTTCAGGATGATAGTCAAATCCGGAAAATCCTTTTTCAGCTGGTAGACCCAGGGGTAGTTCAGTGGGGGGATCTCACGATTTTCTTTCGGCGACAGGCCCTGCAGCCAGGCCTTGCGCGCGTGCACGATAAAAACCGAGCAGCCAGCGGCGGCTACCGGCTCCACGAAGCCTTTCAGTTCATCATAGGATTCCATGTCGTCGATGCCGATACGGTGCTTTACCGTGACCGGAATATCGCAGGCGGCCACCATGGCCCGCACACAATCAGCTACCAGTTGCGGTCTTCCCATCAGGCAGGCGCCGAACATGCCCGACTGGACCCTGTCGGAGGGGCAGCCGCAGTTCAGGTTCACCTCATCGTAGCCCCATTCCTGGGCCCAGGCGGCGCAGCGTGCAAGGTCCGCCGGGTCTGAGCCGCCCAGCTGCAGTGCCACCGGGTGCTCCTGCACATTGAAGTGCAGAAAGCGCTCCCGGTCACCGTGTATCAGTGCCCCGGTAGTCACCATTTCGGTATACAGTAATGCTTCTTTCGTCAGCAGGCGCCAGAAGTAGCGACAGTGGTGGTCGCTCCAATCCATCATTGGAGCTATGGATAGTAATCTATTGATATACAAGAATGAAAAAGCTCCAATAAGCTCTGTGTGCATTAGATAATGCACACGTAGTGACGGCCGTATGATCGGGAATGTTACAGTCCATAGCTGATTCATGCCACACGAAATACCCACGCGTGCCTATCCCTCTCGATGATGTCGTTCACATCCGCACATATACGGTATATCTCCAGTAGGCGGATAATCTCGCTGTACCTGCTTTACACTGGAGCAATTGCATGTCGGCCTATCCGCCACTCTCGCTTTGCCGACTAGCCGGACGGCGAAGTAACATTTGTGACGGGCTGTCAGGCCATCAACCAGTGTGCTCCCCGGCGCACCAGCCACTTGCGCACTTCTTCGATTGCGAAAATGATCCACGGCGCAGCCAGGACGATACCCCACACCCACAGTGGTAGTGCGGCGGTGGAGAAGAAGGTGTGGAATACCGGCAGGTAGATAATCGACAGGATAAACACGACTTCCACCAGCAGGCCGGCCCAAATCCACATATTGTGCCGTATCAGGTAGGGCAGGGCGCTCTGGCGATTGGTACGGCAGGCCATCACATTGCCAATCTGGCAGAAAATGATAGTGGCGAGAAAGGCACCGCTGGCCTGACCATACAGGACGGTGCTGCTCGCAAGCGGCTGGGCCCAATGCCAGCCTCCCGCGTCCAGTACCATGAAAAATACCAGGAAAGACAAGGCTGCTTCGGCGGGGCCGATAATGCCATAACTGCGAATAAAGGTGCGGTAGCTCACCAGTCGCTCACTGCGCGGGCGTGGTGGCCGCTGCATAACATCCGATTCAGGCGGTTCGTTGCCCAGCCCTATTGCGGGCAGAATATCTGTGATCAGGTCGATCGCCAGGATCTGTACCACGGTTATCGGCAGGGGAATGGGCAGCAACACATAAGCAATAAAAGGCAGGATTTCCGGGATATTACTGGTGAGAATATAGGTAATAAACTTCTTGATGTTGTCATAGACCGCACGTCCTTCCTCCACCGCGGTGACAATCGTGGCGAAGTTGTCATCCAGCAAAATGATATCGGATGCCTCCTTGGCGACGTCTGTGCCGCGCTGGCCCATGGCGATACCGATATCGGCTCGCTTTAGTGCGGGCGCATCGTTTACCCCATCTCCGGTAACTGCCACGACTTCACCCAGTTCCTTGAATCCCTCTACGATGGCGAGCTTTTGTTCGGGCGCGATACGCGCAAACAGCACCTGCTTGTCCTGTAGCACTTCCAGCAATTGCGGTCGACTCATTTGCGCGATCTGGTCGCCTTCTATCACCCGGGGATGCTGCACGATGCCCAGTTTGCTGGCGATGTAGGCGACCGTCTCGGCCTTGTCCCCGCTCATCACCACAATGCGGATACCTGCGGTGTGGCATGCGGCGACCGCCGCGGGCACCTCCGTTCGCGGTGGGTCAACCATTGCCACCAGGCCTATGAAGACCAGGTCCTGCTCCTCTGACTCGGGAGCGTCTGCCACCTTACAGGCTAATGCCAGTACGCGCAGGCCGTGGCTGGCATAGTGAACTGCCTGCTGTTTAAGCTGCTCGATCTCATCGCTTTTGAGCTTGCGCACCAGCCCCTCACTGTGTACCTGGGTGCAGCGGGCGATGACGACTTCGGGTGCGCCCTTGACTGTCATCAACAGCATGTCATCCGGACCGCGGTGGATGGCGCTCATATACTTCGCGTCGGCATCAAAAGCGCGGTTGGCCACGGATTCAAAACGCTGGCGGATAGCATCGTAGTCGTCGCGGCTGTTGACGAATTCTGCCAGCGCCAGTTCAGTCGGGTCGCCGTGCAACCCGTCCTGGCCGTTGTGGTTGCTGGTGGCGATGACATCATTACACAGCGCCATTATCTCGGTGAGAGGGAGAACCGCAGATTGCTTCTCCAGCAGTGCATGGTCATTGGGTTTTATTTCGCTAAAGCCCAGGTACAGGTTCTCCACGTGCAGTTTATTGCGAGTCAGTGTGCCGGTCTTGTCGGTACAAATAACGGTGGTGGAACCCAGGGTTTCCACAGACAGGATATGTTTTACCAGTGCATTGCGCTTACTCATGCGCACGCAAGATTGAGTGAGCGCGAGGGTTACGGTCGGCAACAAGCCCTCCGGAACGTTGGCTACGATGATCCCGATGGCGAAGATCAGGTTGACCCAGAATGGGTTGCCGATAGCAAAACCGATGGCAAAAAAAGCGACGCCGATGCCTACTGCCAGCCAGGTGATACGTCGGACAAAATAGCTGAGCTCGCGTTGCATCGGCGTCAGGTCCTGGCTCACGCCCTGGGAAAGCTCGGAGATCGAACCGATGGTGGTGGAGCGACCGGTGCGCACGGTAACGAGGCGGCCACTACCCTTTAGCACGGTGGCCCCAGAACTGAGTAAGTTGTCGGCCTCGACTTGCGCATCCATTGGGAGTTTCAACAGGGGTTCCGACTCCCCGCTCAGGATCGACTCGTCTACCAGCAGTTCGGTGCCTTCCAGGAGCACACCGTCAACCGGGATCTTATCGCCCTCCTGTATAAACAGTATGTCCCCGGGTACTACCTCTTTGGCGTCTGTCAGCTGCTCGGCGCCCTCCCGCAGTATCGCTACCTCCTTGGGTATGTAGTCGAGAAAGGAAAGCATCACTTTCTCGACCTTGTAGTTTTGCAGGAACGACACCACGGCATTGAGCACTACGACTCCCAGCAGGGCCGCGCCGATCAGGTCATACCCTGCCCCCGGGCTGAGCCGATCGGCAAACAAGGACAGGCCTGCAGCCGCCAGCAGCAACAGGGGAAAGAGGGCGGTAAACTCCTGCAATAACATCCGCCAGGGGGATTTGCCGCGGTGGAACTTGATCTGGTTCAGGCCGTGGCGCTGTTGTCGGGCCACGGCCTCGGCCTCGCTCAATCCATCGATACTGCTGCCAAGGGTATGCAGTAGCTGCTCAGAGGACAGCCCGATCAGCTCTGGTGCCGCCTGCGGTGATGGCGGGTGTGGCATGTGGAACCTCCTGTGATTGCCTCCAATCAGGCCAATGTGTTTTTGAGCGAGCTTGGAGAAGCGCTGATTGTGCCGCCCGGCGTGGATATCAGCAAGTACACAGTACATGCAGGATTCAGGCTTATGCCATTCGCGTATGGAATAAATGCCTGATTGAGCTAAACTATCGCCCCTGAAACGATTAAAAGATTACGGAGAAGTGCAATGGCTGAACAACAGGCTCAGTTCAAGGCGATGACAGAGGGCACCGCCGATGATTGGCAGATTATCGCCGGGCATATGCGGCCCTTTATGGCGGCCCTGCCGGGGCGTATTATCGAACACCTCAAGCTGCTGGACGGCGATTATGGCGGCTATCCGGTAGATCGCCTGGAACACTGCCTGCAGACCGCTACCCGCGCCCACAGGGACGGGAGGGATGAAGAGTATGTGGTGTGCGCTTTGCTGCATGATATTGGTGACACCCTGGGCCCCACCAATCATGCCGATGTGGCGGCCACTATTCTTGAACCCTATATCAGCGAAGAGAATCACTGGATCATCAAGCACCACGGGATTTTTCAGGGGTATTACTTCTTTCACTACGTAGGACTGGACCGTGATGGGCGTGACGCATTTCGGGAGCATCCCCATTACCAGGCCTGTGTCGATTTCTGCCACCGTTATGACCAGAACAGTTTTGACGTGGACTATGACAGCGAACCGCTGGAATTTTTCGTGCCCATGGTAGAGCGGGTGCTGGCCGCGCCGAAAAAGTCCCTCTATCTGAAAGCGATGGCAGAATAGTTTATTTGCACTGAGAGCAACAACTAACCGCAACGATAACGATAACGATAACAAATAACGGAGTACTTATTATGACCATAGAATTAACCATGCTGCTATACAGCGTAGGCCTGTTGATGCTGGTCTTGCTGATTCAGGCTACTGCCGGGATTCTGGCCAATGGCCTGTTGGCCCAGGCCGGTTCCAGGGATGAGCTGCCGGAAAAGCAGGTGTTTCACGCCCGCGTCACCCGCTTGCGTGATAACTCGATAGAGAACCTGCTGATGTTTGCGCCGGTGGTGCTGGTAGCCAATGTGGCGGGCGTATCAAATGATATGACGGTGCTTGGTGCCCAGTTGTTCTTCTATGCAAGGGTGGTGCACGCGGTGGTCTATCTTGCCGGCGTGCCCCTGATTCGGCCTGTGCCTTTCGCAGTTGCGTGGGTGGGCATCATCATGATTGCGCGTCAGTTGCTCGTGTAGAGGCTGTTCATTTCTCGTAATCGTTAACCAGTCTATTTGTAATCCTTCCCGACCCCCCGGAGTCGGGGGCTTTAATATGGAGCGAAGAACCAATGAAAACCAGAATTACTGAGATGCTGGGCATCGAAACCCCGATTATTTGTGGCGGAATGATGCGCGTGGGAACCGCCGAACTGGCAGCCGCGGCGTCCAATGCCGGCGCGCTGGGGGTGATGACTGCGCTCACCCAGCCTACGCTTGAGGGACTGGAGGCTGAGATCGAAAAGTGCCGTTCCCTCACTGACAAGCCCTTCGCTGTCAACCTGACGGTGGGTGTGGTGGCCACGGAGATCAACTACGATGATTATGTCGACGTGATTTGCCGCAGCGGCGTAAAAATTGTGGAGACGGCGGGGCGCAGCCCTGAGCCTTTCATGGACGCGTTTAAGGCCCACGGTATCAAGGTCATACACAAGTGCGTGGCTGTGCGCCATGCGCTGAAGTCAGAGCGCATCGGTGTTGATGTGGTCAGCATCGACGGCTTTGAATGTGCGGGGCACCCGGGTGAAGCCGATGTCGGTGGTCTGGTACTGTTCCCGGCGGCGGCCCAGGCCTTGAAAATACCGGTCGTCGCATCCGGTGGTATCGCCGATGCCCGGGGACTGGTCGCCGCCCTGGCTCTAGGTGCCGAGGGCATCAATATGGGTAGCCGTTTCATGGTGACCCAGGAAGCGCCCATCCATGAAGGCATCAAACAGAAAATCGTGGAGATGGACGAAACCCAGACCCGGTTGATTTTCCGCAGCTACCGCAATACGGCCCGCGTGTACAAAAACAGTATTGCCGACCAGGTGGCAGAAATTGAGGCAGCCGGTGGCGACTTCGGCCAGGTGCACCACCTGGTGTCCGGCCAGAACCAGGAAAAAGCCTGGTCTACCGGTGATATCGAGGCGGGCATGGTAACGGTGGGTATGTGCGGTGGCCTGATCAACGATATCCCTACGTGTAAGGAACTTATCCACAATATCATGAGTGAGGCGGATCAGATTATTAATGAGCGCTTTGCGGCAATGACTGCCGGATAAATGGCCCGGTAGCGGGAGCCCGGTAACAGTCTATGCGTTGTTGCCGGAACCCGCGCGCGGCTACTTTTTCCTGCTGGGACGCGTTGTAGGCTTCTTCCCGGCCGCACTCTTAGGCTTGACTCTCGCCTTCGCCTTCGCCTTCGCCTTCGCCTTCGCCTTGGTTTTGACTTTTGCCTTTGCCTTTGCCTTTGCCTTTGCCTTAGGTTTGGCTTTAGGTTTGGGTTTGGGTTTGGGTTTGGGTTTGGGTTTGGCCTTACCTGTCGCAGCAACCTTCGCCTTGGGTGCCACTTTAGCTCTTGGTTTTGCCTTTGTTTTCGCTTTTGCGGAGCGCCTGGGCGCTGCCGTCTTCCTGGCGGATGTCAGTCCCGCCGCGTCCTCCAATTCCGTCAATGCATCCTCCATGTAGTCGATAATGCGCTGTGCCTGGGGAATACTGCGGCGGCAGGCCATGATGCCGAAATCCACATTCTGGTCGTAGGAGACCAGGGTGATATTGAGTGCAACACCTTCCGTCACAATCGAGGCCGGGTAGCTGCCGTCCAGTCGGGCACCATTCCAGTACATGGTTTCGCGTATACCCGGCACGTTGGAGATGACGGTGTTGAACGGGGGTAGCCGGCTGGCCAGGCCCAGCGGCATCAGCAGCATGCCGGGGACCTGCATCAGCAGGCTGATGGCCTGTACCTCCGCCGCCGACATGCCCTTGTAAAATGCCTTGCCTGCGCGCATCGACGCCTGTATCGCGGCAAAACGTTGCGCCGGGTCTGCGATATTGGTGGCCAGGTCGGCGCTGATGGCAGCCACCGCATTTGATGAATCGATATCACCTTCCTCGCGCAGTGAGACGGGCACCATGGCCTTGAGTGATTCATCGGGCAGTTCGGTGTGATTCTGCAGGTAGGTTCGCAGTGCACCGGCGCACATGGCCAGCACAGCGTCATTGAAAGTGCCGTCGAACGCTTTGCCTACCGCATGTATGCGGGCAAAAGGCCAGGTTTGTGCGACAAAGCGGCGCGCGCCGTCTATAGACGTATTGATCGAACTGCGCGGCACTTTGAGGAAAGGCAGTGCCAGGGCATCGTCGTTGCCCGCCCAGGCGTTGGCAAACCGCTTTACTGCGCTGAACAGGTTGGCACCGCTGTCGAATCGGGCTTTGAGTACCTCTGCGACATTGCGAATTTCCCGGTCACTGAGCCCTCTGCGGGGCCTTTCGCCCAGGGTTGCGCGGTAACGTTCCCAGGATGCGGTCGAGAGTGGCGAGTCCTGCAGGCGCGCGTCTGGACTATTCGATAGCATGCTGCGGCTCAAGTGGATTGAGCGAGCGCCATCTACAGCTGCGTGGTGGGTCTTGGTGTATACCGCGAATTGCCGGTTCTGCAAGCCCTCGATCAGGTGCATTTCCCACAGCGGGCGCTTGCGATCCAGCAGGGTGCTGTGCAGGCGCGAGACCAGGTTGAACAGTTCCCGGTAACGACCTGGCCCGGGCAGTGCCGAGTGACGTATGTGATAGTCGATATCCATGGCGGGATCGGCTTCCCAGTGCACGTTTCCCAGCAAGCCCAGTGGGCCCATTTTCAGGCGGTCGCCAAAGGGGGGCTGTAGAGTATCTGTATCGCGCATGATGCCGGCGATATTATTTAGGAAGGTTTGCGCATCCGCACCGTCCGGCAGGGTATAAAGAGCGACTCCACCGACGTGCATGGGTTGCTCACGGCTTTCTGCGAGGAGAAAACCGGTATCCAGGAAGTTGAGCTTTTTCATAGTGCCAGGCCTTGTGACAATGGTAACGAGGGATCAGTCACTATCCATACTAATCCGTGGAATGAAAATTCAATTAGTAATGATAGCCTATGAACTGCGATTTTTCGTTGTCTGTTTACACAGGGTGCGCTACCTGATCAAACCTGGCTCAGGTCGTTGCCAGATATGTTTTCTCTAGAAACAGTGGGGGTAGCGTTTCCAGTAGTACTGCTCATCGGTGCTCTTCCAGTCACGGTAGATAGAGGCCCAGTCCAGGCCTGGAATTCGCCAGCCGTGATGGGGCTCCAGATTGGTGGAGAAAACCGGCGCGCCGTAGTCGCAAAAGCGGGTGTCAACGCTAAGCCGTACTTTGGACTCTGAGGTATTGGGTTCGGCCTTGTGCACCGTGGCGGAATTGAAAATCAGCACATCGCCCTTGTCGAAATCTGATACGTGCCACAGGGTTTCATGTTCATATATTTCGCACTGCACACCGCCCACGCCCTGCGCCTCCAGGACCTTTCTCACGCCGCCCTTGTGAGAGCCGGGCAGCACCTTGACCCTGCCCATGCTTGAGTCCACATCGTGTAAGGCCACCCAGATGCCCGCCATGGTGGGCCCTGCGTGGTGGGAATAGGCGTCCTGGTGTGGTGGGGTTTCATATCCCAGCATTCTCGGGGTGGCTATGCGGGCCATCTTGATCGGATATACCCAGGCCTGCTTGCCGGCCAGTCGCGACATCATCTCCAGCATGTGGGGCTGGTGGAAAAAACGGTGAAAGGATTCCAGTCGCTGTACCCTGGGGTACACTTCGTCCCATAGGGGGTCGGTCTCGTAAAAGGGCTTTCCTGCCAGGATGGGCTTGCCCAGGCTGTCATCGAATCCGATATGGGGTGACAGTACCCGGAGCAGGTCATCGCGCAGGTGATCACAGTACTGGGCCGCGACAGCGCCTTTAAGCAGCAGGTAGCCGTCACGGTCCAAGCTGGCGCGCAGGGCGGCGTCATTCTCTGCCAGCGTGGAAACATGGAAGTCGGCAGTCTGGCTCAAGTGGGGATCCCGACAGATAGCTCAAGCGGTGCAATAGTCAAATCAACAATCACACAAGATAGAGCGCGGCATATCTTCACTGCGAACGATTAGTCCAGGTCGCTGGCGTCATGACGCTCAGCCAGCTGGTTCTCTTCTTCGCCCCATACCCGATTGACCCGGCGGCCGCGTTTTACCGCGGGACGATCGCGTATGTCCTCCATCCAGCGCTGCACGTTGGTATAGGATTGCACGTCGAGGAATTCGCCGCCGTCGTAGAGCTTGCCTGCCACCAGCGCGCCATACCAGGCGTGGTTGGCTATGTCTGCGATATTGTATTCATCGCCGCACAGGTAGCGGCGCGAGGCCAGGTTCTGGTCCAGCACGTCCAGTTGGCGCTTTACTTCCATGGTATAGCGATTGATGGGGTACTCGTATTTTTCAGGTGCATAGGCGTAGAAATGGCCGAATCCGCCGCCCAGGTAGGGCACGCTGCCCATCTGCCAGAATAACCAGGACATGCACTCGGCTCTCTGGGCGGGTTCCGTGGGAAGAAAGGCACCGAACTTTTCCGCCAGGTAGACCAGGATGGCTCCCGATTCGAAAACACGGATGGGTGGGTTGGTGCTGCGGTCCAGCAGGGCGGGGATCTTGGAGTTCGGGTTTATCTCCACAAAGCCACTGCCGAATTGGTCGCCTTCACCAATATTGATTAACCAGGCATCGTACTCGGCCTCACTTTTGCCCAGGGCCAGCAGCTCTTCCAGCAACACCGTGACCTTGACCCCGTTCGGGGTGGCCAGGGAGTACAACTGCAGCGGGTGCTTGCCAACAGGCAGTTCTTTTTCATGGGTAGCCCCCGCCACGGGACGGTTGATGTTGGCGAACTTGCCGCCGCTGTCTTGGTCCCATGTCCAGACTTTGGGCGGTGTGTATGTCGCAGTATCACTCATGGTAAGCTCTTCCGGCTGAATCATTTGGGGCGATAGTATACAAGATAATTCGCCAGATCTGCCCGAAAAAACTTTGTGAGAGCGCCGGGGAGTCGGCGTCAACTCCCTCGACAGGAATGAACTGAATGCAATATGAATTGAACGACAACATCGCCACCCTGACCTTCGATGATGGCAAAGCCAACGTGGTAGGCCTGACTTTTCTCGACGAAATTACTGTCTTGCTCGATCGTGCAGAACAGGAGAAGCCTGGCGCACTTATCCTCAAAGGGCGTGAAGGTATGTTCTCTGGTGGATTTGACCTGGGCGAATTCAAGAAGGGCCCGGAGCAGGGGATCGCCATGGTCGGGCGCGGTTTCGAACTCCTGGTGCGCCTGTACAGCTTTCCACTGCCGCTGGTGGCGGCCTGCACGGGACATGGCATCGCCATGGGTGCGTTTATTATCATGGCGTGTGACAGCCGTGTTGCCACACGGGGAGACTTCAAAATGAGTCTGCCGGAAACCGCGATTGGCATGGAACTGCCGCCCGTTCTTCTGGAGTTGGCCGCCTCCAGAATTTCCCGAAGGCACATGACCAGGGTGGCCCTGCAGTCTGAGGTTTATAACCCTGAAGCTGCGGTAGATGCCGGATTTATCGACGAGGTTGTCGACGCCCATGAGCTGGATGCGCGTACCGTGGCCATTGCCCAGCAGCTGTCCCAGCTGCCACAGGCGCAGTATGCGGCCAATAAACTGTCGGTCCGTGCCCATACCCTGCAAGCCATGCGCGACAGTATAGAGCAGCTGGCAAGTCGCTGAAGTCCACTGCTGGTCCGGGTGATCGTTCTCCATCCCGCGGGCAGCGAAAATGCCACCTTGTACTGGCAAAGGGCTACCTGTCCACGGGCTGGAACTCATCCATAGCAGGACAAAACAGGTGCAGTCAGGATTTAGCTCTATACTGTACTTGAGTTGTTTTGTTAGTCTGCCGTGCCGTGTCACGGTTAATAAATAAAAGGACGAGCATATGGTTACCAAAATGCAGGCGGGTCTTTGCGCCGCGCTGTTCATTTCCGTTAATGCACTGGCGGCTGTTTCACCGGAAGAGGCCGCCAGGCTGGGCAAGGATCTCACTCCGTTGGGGGCTGAGCGCGCCGGTAATGCCGATGGCAGTATTCCCGAGTGGAATCCGGCGAACCTGGTTATTCCAGCAAACTTTGTCCCGGATTCGGATAACTACGTTAATCCCTACGCTGACGAGAAGGCACTGTATACGGTTGATGGAAGTAATTGGCAGGACTACGCAGACATTCTCACAGAAGGCACCAAGGGCATGTTTGAGAAGTTTGGTGCTGACGGGTTCGCAGTCAACGTCTATCCCAGCAAACGCACTGCCGAGGCCCCTGATTGGGTTTATAGCAATGTGAAGAAAAATGCGACCACAGCAACACTGGTCGCGGATGGGCAGAAGGTCGAAGGCAATCTCCCCGGGACACCGTTCCCGATCCCGCAATCCGGTCTGGAGGTGTTGTGGAATCACATGGTGCGCTACGCGGAGCCGTTTTCGCAGACCTACGATGTCTATTACGTTGGTTCCAACGGCAAGGCGATTCTGTCTACCACGGCGGATTCGATGGCGATATACCCCGCATTTGAAACCCCCGATGAAGAAGTGGGTGACAAGCCTTGGGCCAAGCTGCGCATCAATTACAAGGCGCCTGCCCGCCGTGCCGGTGAAATTCTACTGGTGCACGAACCGGGTGCAAATTACACCAGTGGCAAAGGTCGCAAGGCCTGGCAATACCTCGTTGGCCAGCGCAGGGTTCGCCTGGCACCTGCAGTGGCGTTTGATACGCCCAACCCGGCCGTGGCGGGTACATCTACCTACGATGACGCGGGGATATGGAATGGCTCCCCGGAGCGCTTTGACTGGAAATTGCTTGGCAAGAAAGAGATGCTCGTTCCTTATTCAAACTACACCTTTTTGTTCGAGAAGCCGGTGGAGGATCTTCTGGGAGAGAAGTTCCTGTCGCCGGAGTTCACCCGCTGGGAAAAGCATCGTGTCTGGGTAGTGGAGGGGACTCTCAAGGAGGGTATGCGGCACCTCTATGGCAAGCGCCGCTTTTACTTTGATGAAGATTCCTGGGTGGCCACGGCCGGGGACACTTTCGATGGTAAGGGTAATCTGTGGCGTGTCCAGTTTAACTATAGTGCCAGGCTCTATGACCGCAAGACCGGTGCCGGCGCCACCGGATCGTATGACCTGCTACAAAATGTGTACAACCTGAATGGGAAGCCCATCCCCGGGAAATTCAGAAACGGGGTTACCCAGGGTGACAATTATTTCTCATCCAAGGGGCTGGCGCGGGGAGGGGTGCGCTAGGTAAATCAAAGGAGCAGTATCATGACCGATAGCAGCACTGTGAGCACACTGGAAGTGCGCAAGGATAATTGGGGTCAGACCCGGTTGGTCAACGAGGCCCTGGAGGTCGCGCTCGCTGAGCATGAAGTATTGTTGCAGGTGGACCGACAGGCACTTACGGCCAACAATATTTCCTATGCCGCCTCGGGTGATGCCCTGGGGTACTGGGGCTTTTTCCCGACGGAGCAAGGCTGGGGGCGAATTCCCGCCATGGGCTGGGCGCAGGTGATTGCCTCGGCCCATCCTGAAATTTCCGTGGGCGAGCGAGTATGGGGCTTTTTTCCC
>Ga0316193_10001923_pt1 | contig 14333 bp, 7 predicted proteins | sample MerIslsedime2_MG_FD_207735 | JGI IMG/M metagenome (GOLD analysis project Ga0316193, IMG submission 207735) | Coastal sediment microbial communities from Maine, United States - Merrow Island sediment 2 | ecosystem: Environmental > Aquatic > Marine > Coastal > Sediment | place: USA: Maine...
GTAAGCAACAAGTAACGGGTTCAAACTCCATTCTTCACCAACAATGCTAAAATTTGGATATTCATTCATGATTGTCCCCGCCCATATTGACATGAATTCTTTGTCAGGATAGGGGTAAGTATCTTGTCTTATCCCACCTAAATTAGCTGTTTCTATCCACCATATACTGTTTTGAATAAGGTATTTGGACATAAATGGATTTTTTTGATTGAGATCGGGCATAGTCTCCACAAACCAGCCATCACTCATTCCTTTACTGTCAATTTTAGAGGCGTAATTGTCTTGATTTATAGTCCTTCTGTGATTAGAATAGGAAACTTCCTGTCCATTTTCAAAGGATTCCTGATAATTCACCCAATCATTAAATGGAAGGTCCTTCATCCACCAATGTTCAACCCCACAGTGATTAGCAACCTGATCCATAATCAGTTTCATACCTTTTTTATTGGCCTTGGCTGATAATGCAATATAATCTTCCAAAGTTCCAAATCGAGGATCTATTTCATACAGGTTTGTAATGGCGTAACCATGGTAAGAGCTCTTATTCATATCATTGGTGAGTAGCGGCGTAGACCAAATGGCTGTAAAACCCATATCATCAATATAATCCACATATTGAGTTATACCCGCAATATCTCCTCCATGCCGCGCATAATTATTCTTTCGGTCAATGTCAACTTCTTTCAAGCCTTTTACGATATCATTATTGGGATCTGCATTGGCAAAACGATCAGGAGTAATAAGGTAAATGACATCAGAACTGTCAAAACCAATATATTGATCGCCATTTTTATCTCTTTCTTTTAATTCGTAACTGAATTTCAATTTCTTTTTCCCTTTATCCGTTAAAACGATCTCGAAATTGCCTGCTTTAGCATCTGAATCAATAATTAAATCAATGAATAGATAATTTACACTTGAGCCAGTGTGAACGTTTGAAATTGACACACCTTGGTATTCAATTTGCGGGGTCATGTTGGATATACGGTCTCCTTTTACCATTAGTTGCAAACTGGATTCTTTAAAACCTACCCACCAATTAGGAGGCTCAACTCTATCAATTTGAGCTTTTGCCATAAGGCCACTTAGCAATACCAGGAATAAAACAGACTTTCTCATACTTGAGATATTTTTGTATTATAGGATTACAAGATCCTTATTAAAGATTGTGATTTCTTTACCTGAAACGCTAATGTTTATTGGTGTATCAGATTCGTTATAGAATTTACACGCTTCATGATTTTTGAATATTTTTATAGTATGATCCCGGTATTTTATTTTAAAGGAATAGGATTTCCAGTTTTTAGGAATTTTAGGATTGAAGGATAATTTACCGTCAAAATTTCTCATCCCTCCAAATCCCTGTACGATAGACAACCATGTTCCCGCCATACTGGTAATGTGCAGGCCTTCATGAACTTCATGATTGTAATCATCCAAATCTAATCTTGAAGTCCTTAAGTACATTTCATAAGCTTTTTCATTTCTGTCAATTTTGCTCGCCAGAATGGAATGAACACATGGCGACAATGATGACTCATGAACGGTAAGCGGTTCATAAAAATCAAAATGTTTCTCAAGCACCTGATCATCAAATAGATTTTCGAAAAAGTAAAAGCCTTGCAGTACATCAGCCTGTTTGATATAAGGAGATCTTAAAATTCGATCCCATGACCATTTTTGATTGATAGGCCTTTCCGATTTTGGCAGTTTACTCACTGGAATCAGCTCTTTATCCAGAAAGCCATCTTGTTGTAAAAAAACCTCGTATTCTTTACTATATGGAAAATACATTTGGGATGATACCGCTGTCCATTGGTTAATTTCTTCTGTTTCCAGATTGGTTTTTAATATAATCTGTTTGTAATTCTCAGGATATTTATCCTTGAGCGATTCCAGATTTTCCAGGGCATATTCCAAACACCACTTAGCAAGGTAGTTGGTATACCAATTATTATTTACGTTGTTCTCGTATTCATTTGGACCAGTAACGCCGAGGATAACAAATTGATTCTTGTCTTTTGAAAAAGTGGCCCTTTGGCTCCAGAATCTCGCTATGGCGATCATAACTTCCATTCCATGAGATGCGATATAATCAACATCCCCAGTATAATTGACATAATTATAGATGGCATAAACGATTGCACCGTTTCTATGAATTTCTTCAAAGGTTATTTCCCATTCGTTATGACATTCTTCGCCATTCATAGTAACCATAGGATATAAGGCCGCCCCATTATTAAAACCTAATTTTTCGGCATTTTCGATGGCTTTATCTAATTGATTATAACGATAGATCAATAAATTTTTCGCCACGTTTTTATCTTTTGTACTCATATAGAATGGAATACAATAGGCTTCGGTATCCCAATAGGTACTACCTCCATATTTTTCGCCTGTAAATCCTTTAGGTCCAATATTTAATCTTGAGTCTTCACCCGAATACGTCTGATTTAGCTGAAAAATATTAAACCTGATGGCTTGTTGTGCTTTGACATCTCCGGTGATCGTAATATCAGCCGTATCCCAAATTTTAGCCCATGATTTTTCCTGTTTTTGAAGGAGCACATCAAACCCAATTTCTGCCGCTTTATTCAATACTAGCCGAGACCTATTGAAGAGCTCTCCATCCGGGTGATTCATGGATTGTACATATCCTCCGTATTTTACAAGAGAAAAAGTATCGCCAATATTGACCATTGTTTTGTACTTATAGGTTATACTTTTTTCGGTCGACTCAGTTTCATTTTGAATATTTACAACAAAGTCATTCAGGGATAGTTCAATCTTCATCCCTGTCGAGACCAAAAAACCGGTTTTCAAAGTCTTTGACAATATATAGGCCTCATCCTGATCTTCTTTTTTATCTAGAATTTTCCAGAAAAATTCATCATAATTAGAATCTTGATTTATAATACCCGCGTCCAGGTAAGGAGCAAATTCAATGTCTCCTTGAAAATTTATCGGTGTAACACTGTATTTGATGACCCCAACTTCCTGCAGAATCATGCTTAAGAACCTCGTTGACTGAATTTTGACCATGTCACCATCATCAAATTCTGCAATAAATGAACGAGTCAATACGCCATTTCTCATGTCGAGTTCTCTGTAAAAATCAATTACTTTACAAGTGTTGAGGTCCAGTATTTTTCCATTGATTTTTAGGCCAATTCCTATCCAATTAGGAGCATTCAAAACTTTGGCAAAATACTCGGGATAACCATTTTTCCACCATCCCACTCTTGTTTTATCGGGGTAATAGATCCCTCCAATATAACTGCCTTGTAAACTGTCTCCGCTATAAAGTTCTTCAAAATTGGCTCTTTGACCCATCATGCCGTTCCCCAAACTAAAAATGCTTTCGGATGCCGTTACGTGTTCGTTGTTAAACCCCTCTTCAATTATTTTCCACTCATGAGGTTTGATATAATTTATATTCATAGTCTTATGTTTTAAACCATCAATTTTTGTATAAAATCAATTGTCAATTTACTGGTGTCGTTCAATACAAAATCTGCTTCTTTTAATACTTTTTTTGCTCCAATTCCAATACTGGTCATTAGTGCCAGATTCGCTGCTTCAATTCCAGCTTTGGCATCTTCAATTACAATACAATCTTCAGGTTTTCTCCCTAGTTTACTTGCTGCTATCAGAAAAACCTCAGGATCAGGTTTGGCTGTACTTACGTCATTTCCATCTACAATGGCATCAAATAAATGAATCAAATCAAGTTTTTCCAGAATTAGCCTGGCATTTTTGCTGGCAGAACCCAGCGCAAAGGGGATTTTATTCATGTTAAGGTAATGAAGCAGATTGTCAATTCCAGGCAAAATTTCCTTCTGATCCATTTGTGCTATATACTGCAGGTACTGCTCATTTTTTTCTACTAATAGCTGTTCCTTTTGATCTGATTCAAGATGAATTTGTCCAAGGTCTAATAAAATTTCCAGTGATCTCACCCTACTGACGCCCTTTAATAGTTCATTTTGCTCTTCAGTAAAGTCAAAATTAAATTTTGAGGCCAGGGTCTTCCAGGCTAGATAATGGTATTTTGCCGTATCGACGATAACGCCATCGAGATCAAATATTATGGCTTTTTGACTCATATTTTTATGCTGTTTTTTCAATTATTTCGTCATCTTCATCTTTCACTTTGGCAACCAATGCAGCTGCAATTAAAAAGGATATTCCACTAATAACAAGTGCATAGATTGGGTTGCCACCATATACATATTTGACAATCGGCCCTCCGATTAAGGCATTAATTATTTGAGGAATTACGATAAAGAAGTTAAAAATTCCCATATAAACACCCATCTTTCGAGGAGGTATTGAACCCGCTAAGATGGCATATGGCATTGCTAAAATGCTTGCCCAGGCAATTCCAATACCTACCATAGATAGAATTAGCCAGTTTTCATCAGGAGCAAAATAAATGGAAATAAGTCCTAAGCCTCCAATAACAAGTGACATAGCGTGTGTTCTCTTGCGCCCAAGTTTTTTAGCGATGGCGGGCAAAAAGAATGCGTAAATTGCTGAAATGGCATTGTATACACCAAATAGAATTCCTACCCAGTCTCCTGCATTTTGATATGTAGAACTATGTGTATCGTCCAAAGATAATCCATAGACATGATGTGCTATTGCCGGCGTGGAGAAAACCCACATTCCGAACAAACCAAACCAGGAGAAGAATTGAACCCAACTGAGTTGGCGCATCGTAACAGGCATATTTTTAAAGTCCGTAAAAATATTCATTAATCCTGCTTCTTCAATTTCTTCCTCTTCTATATGCCCATTGATTAATTCCATTTCTTCGGGAGAATACTCCTTGGTCGTAAAAACAGTGATCAGGATACTGATAATCAAAACAGCAGCACCAATAATAAAAGACAACATAAGGCTAAATGGTACTTTACCAGGTTCGGCGGTATTCGATATACCTATCCAATTGGTAAGCACATATGGTAACCATGACCCAATAACCGCACCTATTCCAATGAGGATAGTTTGTACGCTAAACCCAAGGGTTCTTTGATCGCTGGGCAAAACATCCGCCACTAAAGCCCTAAAAGGTTCCATGGCGATATTAAAGGAGGCGTCCATGATCATTAACATACCTGCTCCAACCCATAAGGCCGGCATAAAGGCAGTAAACATATGGGCGTTGGGCATAAGAACTAACCCAATTGAAGCCAATATGGCACCTGTTAAAAAGAAGGGTCTTCGTCGGCCAAGCTTTGTCCATGTTCTATCACTGTAATATCCGATGATGGGCTGAACAATTAATCCGGTTAATGGGGCTACAATCCAAAACCATGACAGTTCATGAACATCAGCACCAAAAATCTGCAATACCCTGCTGGCATTAGCGTTCTGTAGGGCGAAACCCATTTGAATTCCCAAAAACCCAAAACTTAAGTTCCAGATTTCCCAAAAACCAAGGCGTCTTTTTTCCATAATTATTAATTTATTTGATGAGTTGATTTGAAGTATTAATAATACATAAAATCTAGTGAAAAATAAATTATGATATAATTTACACTTAGAAATATAAAAATTAAAACCAGATAGGGTAGAACATTAAAGCCAACCCATGTTGTGAAGAATTAAAAAAATTAGCAAGTCGTGAAATATTTACTAATATCTGGCAAATATATAAAATTTATTTATAATTTCTCGAGATGGGTTTTCTTTGTGGAATTTCTGACTTTTAGATCAGTTTGTATAAGCGCTGTTTTATATTGATAATCAGAATCTTCTGAATCTATTTCATCCAATAATAATTCGAACGCCTTTTGACCCATGCTCCTACCATGTTGCGATACAGAAGTAATTGAGGGTGTCGCAAATTCAGATATCAAACTATCAGTAAAACCGATAACTTCAATATCATCAGGGATGTGGTAACCAAAACTTGCGGCAACTTTCATTACAGTGGCTGCATAAATTTCATTTACGGCAAATATTCCATCAGGAACAGTTTCATTTAAAAACAGAATTTGCAATTGATCTTCAATACTTAGTTTGTCATCTATATTAACGATCAGATCTTTATTTACACTCAAACTATTATAATTCAGTGCTTTGAGATACCCATCTTTTCGTTCGCTTCCAACCGTAACATAATCAGGAGTTGTTATTAATGCTATTTTAGTACATCCATTCTTGATCAGTTTATCTGTAGCTAAAAAGGCCCCTCCTATATCATCTGCAATAACCTTGTTGCAATTTATTTCCTCTATAACCCTGTCAAACATAACAAGGGGCATTCCACTATTGATTAATTCTCTGAAATGATCATATTCACTTTTTTCCTCCGTTTCTTTGGCTACGGATACAATGATTCCGTCCACAACCCCATTGGCAAGCATATCCATATTCAACACCTCTTTTTCATAAGATTCGTTAGAAAGGCAAATCATAACGTTATACCCTTTATCATTAGCTAGTTTTTCGATCCCGGTAATTACTGTCGTGAAAAAATGATGAACAATTTCAGGAATAATTACGCCAATAGTTTTGGTTTTCTGATTTCTTAAATTAAGCGCTAAATTGTTGGGTTTGTAATGATAGTATTTGGCGAAGGCTTGAATTCTTTCTTTTACTTCCAGACTAATCTCATGGCTGTCTTTAAGCGCCTTGGAAACCGTGGAAATTGATACACCAAATTCCTTAGCTATTTTTTTAAGTGTGATTTTTTGCTTCATGCGATTTAGAACAGAATCATCTTGAAAATGAATGTAAGGAAAAGAAAATATGTATCATTAAAATTTGTTTTCCAAAATTTCGGGTATCTTTTGTTTTACAAGATCATTTTGTTTATAAAAATAAGAAAATTTATTTGGGTGAAAAAGATTAAAAATTCTCAATGATATTAAATACTTATTTTACGCAAATATTTTTGATAAAACACCAAAATACTTTCCTCATATATAGAATATCATAACACTTATGGGATTCTTGGGAATTTCACTCCAACGTTTGCGTAATAAAACTTATGAACACGAAAACGGTTTCGTAAATTATTTAAGGTCTTAAATTTATGCTAAATTGATGTTAAAAGATAACTTCGTCGCGTGAAATATTAAAATAATAGCAAGTTTTTACTAAAAATTAATGTTTAAACTCAAAATTCATTTATATGAAAAAAATTAGACAATTATTCTTTGCGTCTTTGTTTTTATTACCAATGCTCATGTCTGCTCAAGAAATGATCAAGGGTAATGTAAGAGATGACCTGGGAACAGGCCTTCCAGGAGTTTCTGTTATGATAAAGGGAACGACCACGGGAACCGCAACCGACTTTGACGGAAATTTTGAAATTGAAGTTGATGCAAATGCAATTTTGGTATTTTCTTTTATTGGATATTCCGATACAGAAGTTACTGCCAGTGCAAACATGCAAGTAGCGATGCAGGAATCTGCAGAAAGCTTGGATGAAGTAGTTTTAACTGGTTATGGTACTACAACTATTAAAGACGCAACAGGTTCTGTCGCATCAATTACGGAAAAAGATTTTAATGAGGGTAACATTGTTAATCCAGCAGGTTTAATAACCGGACGTGTAGCTGGTGTAAATGTAATTACTGATGGTTCTCCAGGTGGAGGATCAGAAATTCGTATTAGAGGTGGATCATCTTTAGGGGCATCAAATAGTCCATTAATAGTAGTTGATGGTTTTCCAATTTCCAATGATGCTGTTGGTGGTTCACGATCTATCTTAGAATCATTAAACCCAAATGATATTGAATCTTTTTCTATTTTAAAAGATGCATCAGCAACTGCAATCTATGGTTCAAGAGCCTCTAATGGGGTTATATTAATATCTACGAAAAAAGGAAAAGATTCATTTCAAGTGGATTTCAATATTCGACTGGGTTACCAAACTTTGGCAAATAAAATTGAAGTTTTTTCGGCAGATGAATTTAGAGACTTAATTACTGCAAGAGTTGATGGAGGCCAGTCAGGAATAAGTACAGAGCAACTGGGTATTGATAATACAGATTGGCAGGATGAAATATATGAAGAAAGTATTACTTCAGATACTTCTATTTCAATGAGAGGATCCATATTTGATGTAATACCAACGCGATTCTCCTTGGGATATACGGATCAACCTGGCTTAAGAAAAACTTCTAAATTTGAGAGAGGTTCAACATCTTTATCAATGAATCCGAAGTTTTTTGATGATCATTTAAAAATAAATTTAAATGCGAATTTCTCAATGGTTAACAACAGGTTTGCGGAAGGCGTAGAAGGAACGGCTATAATGTTCGATCCAACTCAACCAATTTATGATTCGACTTCTCCCTTTGGTGGATACTTCGAATATCATAATGATGGGGAACCAAAGAATGCCCCAAGAAATCCGGTAGCAAATTTGTTACAGACTCGCAATAAAAGTTATGTTGAAAGGTTTTATGGTAATTTTGAAATTGATTATAAATTTCATTTCTTGCCAGAGTTAAGAGCTGTTGTTAACATGGGATATGACAATTCTAATGGTGATGGTAGTTTTTACAGATCCACAGAAAGTATAAACGGATTTAGAACAGGAAACAACGAGCCATTCTTAGGAAATGAAAGTTATTATACAAGTAATAGAATTAATAGTTTGTTTGATGCTTATTTAGTTTATAACCAAGATTTTGATAAACTTGGATTAGAGGTTACAGCTGGGTACTCTTATCAAAAATTTGAAGGCGAAAGTTTTAACAGTGGCGAATTGAAAGATCCTGATTCAGAATCTGACGTTACGACTAATCCGGATGTAGTATTAATTGGATATTTTGCCAGAACAAATTTATCTTATGATGATAAGTACCTCTTAACCCTTTCTTATAGACGAGATGGTACTTCAAGATTTAGTGAAGACAATAGATGGGGTAATTTTCCGGCAGCAGCTTTTGCGTGGAAAATGAACGAAGAAGATTTCTTAAAAGGAGCTACAGCTTTATCTACTTTAAAAATGAGATTGGGATGGGGTATTACAGGACAACAAGATATTCCTGCAGCCTATTCTTATTTGGGCCGATACGTTACAGGGGATAATGTTTCTCAATATACTTTTGGAGGGACACCTATTACTGTTGGTATACCCCAATCAAAATTTGAAGATGTTAAGTGGGAAGAAACTACAACTTACAATTTTGGTTTTGATTATGGATTTCTTCGAGATTATATAACGGGATCGTTGGAGGTTTATTTAAAAGAATCCAATGACCTTCTGGCTAATGTAGCAATATCAGATGGATCAAACTTTAGTAACGCAGGATGGCAAAATGTTGGTAAATTCACAACTAGGGGGCTTGAATTTTCTATAGGAGCAGATATTTTTAATAGGGAGAATTTTAATTGGAATGCTAGTTATAATGTAAGTTTTAATAAAACTGAGGTTGATGAACTGGCTGAAGGGCAAGATATAGAAGTTGGTGGAATTGCAGGTGGTACAGGTTCGAGAATTCAACTGCATCGAGAAGGTTTTTCTCCTTATTCTTTTTCGGTTTACAAACAACTATATGATGACTCAGGGAATCCGATAGAAGGCGCTTATGCAGATAGAAATCAAGATGGGATTATAAATTCCAGTGATAGATATCTATATAAAAAACCTGCGGCAGATGTTATTATGGGACTTCAATCAAATATGACGTATAAGAATTTTGATTTTTATTTTAATTTAAGATCAAGTATAGGAAATTATAATTATAACAACGTTAATTCAAATCGTGCTAATTATAATAATTTACAAGCCACAACAGCCTTGGGAAATATTCCTACTTCAGTTTTAGAGTCTAATTTCAATGAAACTTCAACTGTGCTCATATCTGATTATTTTATGGAAAATGCATCATTTCTAAAAATGGACAATTTAACTTTTGGATATACTTTGAGGAGTTCTAAAGGTGATCTAAAAAGTGTTCGTTTCTGGGGTGGAGTTCAAAATGTATTTACTATCACAAATTATAGCGGATTGGATCCTGAAGTTTTTGGAGGTATTGATAATACGATTTACCCGAGACCAAGAACATTTTTATTGGGTGCAAATTTTAAATTTTAATAAATAAAGCAAAAGATGAAAACAAAAAAAATATATAATTTTTATTTCCTTTTGGGTATCCTGTTTTTAATTAATGGATGTACAGACGATTTAAATGTTACCCCAAAAGATGATGATGAGTTTTTGGCTGACGAGTTTTATTCTGATTCTGGCGCATATAAACAAGCGTTGGCCGGAATTTACGGAAACCTTTCTTTAACTGGTACAAGTGGTGCAGGTTCATCAAACCTTCAGGGAATTGATGCTGGTACCAGTCAGTACTCAAGAGTTCTATGGTATTTACAAGATTTAGCAGCAGATGAGCCAATCTGGTCATATGAGAATGATGAGGGTGGGGCGGTAAAGGCCATCCAGAGAAATACATGGTCTGCATCAAATTCTATAGTACTTGGATTTTACAGTAGAGCTATGTTTACAGTTGCCTTAGTCAATGAATTTTTGAGACAGTCTACCGATGAAAATATAGAAGCAAGAGGACATACAAATGATGTTGGAGGTGATATTGTTGCGTACAGAGCTGAAGCTAGATTACTAAGAGCTTTGGCATACTATCATATGATGGATTTATTGGGAAAAGCGGCTTTTGTAACTGAAGATGATCCAATAGGAACTTATCAAGGCCCTCAATATAAAAGACCAGAGTTGTTTAATTTTGTTGAATCTGAACTTTTGGCTATTGAAAATGATCTTGTAGACCCAAGAACAAATGAATATGGTCGGTCTGATAGGGCTGTTGCATGGATGATCCTTTCTAAAATTTATCTTAATGCTCAAGTTTACATTGGGGAGGATAAAAACACAGAATGTATCACATATTGTAATAATATAATTAATTCAGGTTTTTCTTTGGCCTCTGATTATGGTCTTAACTTTTTAGCCGATAATGATTCAAATGAAGCAGCAGATAATGAAATAATTTTTGGAATTGTTAACGATGGAGTTACAACACAAAATTATGGTGCAACAACAGTTATTATCAATGGCGAAGTTGGTAGTCTTGAAGAAAATGCAATTGATTTAGGCGCCGAAGGATGGGGAGGAGCTCTAAGACTTAGAAAACAATTTGCTGAAAAATTCTTAAATGGCGATGTTCCTATGACTGATGCAAGAAATATGATTCTTACGGATGGTAGAGATATTGAAATTGTTGATATTGGAGATAGAGATACAGGTTATATTACTACTAAATTTAAAAATATTACCTCAAATGGAACAGCAGGCAGTGATCCTACTTTTGTAGATACAGATTTTCCATTGTTTCGTTTGGCAGATGTTTATTTGATGTATGCAGAAGCTGTTGTTAGAGGCGGAGCCAATGGAACTATAAGTGAAGCAGTTCAATATGTGAACAAGTTAAGAGAAAGAGCACAATCTACATCTATCGGAGAGGCAAAATTGACTTTAGACTTTTTAATTGATGAAAGATCAAGAGAATTGTATTGGGAAGGGCACAGGCGACAAGATCTTATACGATTTGGTCTTTTTACCGGAGGTAGTTACAATTGGGTTTGGAAAGGCGGAAGCGCAAATGGCATTGCATTATCAAGCGATTTAAAGGTGTACCCAATGCCAAGTAACAGTATGGCTGCTAACCCTAATTTAACACAAAACCCTGGTTATTAATCTTAAAAGAAATTCAAAATGAAGAAAATAATTAAATTTTTGTTTCTGTCAATATTTATTATCGCAATATCATCTTGTGATAATGAAGACCAGGAATTATTAACATTATCTCCACAGGGAAGTGGAGAGATAACGGCACCTGAAACCGGATATTCTTTTGTATTAAATCCGAATGAAAATCAGACAAATACTGCATTTACGCTTATATGGAGTTCGTCTGATTATGATATCCCAACAGAAATTTCATATAATGTTGAGTTTGGCTTGACGGGTACTGATTTTGCGGTGCCTTATTTAGCAGGGTCTACTACCAACAAAACAATGCTTTGGAATATAATGGAATTTAACGGAGCAGTTATTAGTGCTGGTTTAGCCCCATTTGTAGAAGGAGCTATCGATGTAAGGGTTGTTTCAACTGTTGGTTCTTTGGGAAGTACGCCTCAGGTTTCTGAGCCAATTACTATTTTTGTAACACCTTTCACCACCGATCTTCCAAAAATTTCCGTTCCAGGAAATCATCAAGGATGGGATCCGCCAACAGCACCTCTGTTAGCCTCATCAGCATTTGGAACAACAGATTTTGAGGGTTATGTATGGTTAGATGGAGGTTATAAATTTTTGGCACCTGATGAAACTGGAGGATTTTTCTGGGGTAATACAGATTGGGCGGATGACGGTTCTTTTACTGGTATTCTTGTTGAGGAGGACGAAACTGATTGTATTGCTGATGTAGCAGCTTATTACTTTGTAAAAGCAGATACAGATGCACTTACTTATGCTACAACAGCTGTAAGTTGGGGTATTATTGGTAGTGCAACTCCTACTGGTTGGGACAGTGATACTGACTTAATATATGACGCTGAAAAAAGAACCCTATCGGTTGATATTGATTTAGTTGCAGGAGCATTTAAGTTTAGAGGTAATAATGAATGGGGTCAATTTGATCTGGGTACGGTTGATGATGATGGATATTTACAAAATGGAGGTGACCTGACTTTTGATGGATCTGCAGGAAATTATCACGTAGTTTTAGACTTAAGCAACCCGAGAGAATATACTTTTAGTATAACTGTCAATTAATAACACTAAAATTAATATTATGAAATATATTTATAAAATTTTGGTTCTTTTTCTCTTCGCAATTAGTTTCACCTCTTGCGATGAAAATGAGAATTTTGAAATATACCCAAAAGTAGAAGAGTTGGTAATACTAACCCCGGGAGAAGGTTCTGTAATAATTTTAGACGATACAAATCTATCAAATAATGCCTTATTTCTATCCTGGTCAACTCCTGATAGTAGCTCGGAATTTACATATGTTGTTGAAGCTGCTGAAACAGGGACTGGATTTGAATTTCCAGTGGTCATGGGAACAACCGAAAACACTAATTTTGGAATGTCTGTTGATGAACTAAACACTTTTTTGCTAAATGTGATGGAATTAGATCCTGACATAGCGAGCAGTTTGGATATTAGAGTTTCAACGGCTGAAAATATTTCACAGGATGTTGCTTTAATTTTTACGCCATATACAGTAGAATATACCGAATTATTTTTAGTAGGCTCAATGACTAATTGGGAACCAGCCGAAGCATTGGAAATGACTAGAACTGATTTTAATCTTTTTGAAATAACGGTTGATCTTGTTGATGGAGATGAATTTAAATTCCTTCCACAGAATACAGGTTGGGATGGTGATTTAGGTGAAGACCCTGATAATCTTGGATATCTTATATCAGAAGGAGAACAAAATCTGACTGGTTATACCGCTGGTAAATACAATGTATTTGTAGATTTAAATACATTTGCATTCGTTGTTGAAGAAGTAATTGCGCCTGAGGAATTATTCTTAGTAGGTTCCTTAACAGGTTGGGATCCTGCAACTTCTTGGCCATTTTTTAAGAGTGCAGAAAATGTATTTACTATAGTTGCAGATCTACCCGACGGAGCTGAATTTAAATTCCTTCCACAAAATACTGGATGGGATGGTGATTGGGGTGAAGACCCTAATAACCCGGGAAGTATCATCCAGGAAGATGAGGTTAATATTAGTGGTTATTCAGCAGGTACATATTTAATTACTGTTGATTATAACACGCTTACTTATAAGCTTTCGGCTATAGATAATTTATTCTTGGTAGGTTCACTGACAGGATGGGATCCTGCTACTTCACTTCCTATGGGAGAAGCTAGCCTTGGTGTTTTTTCAATTATTATCGATTTACCAGATGGCGCTGAGTTCAAATTCTTACCACAAAATACTGGTTGGGATGGTGATTGGGGTGAAGATTCTAACAACTTAGGAAGAATTATTCAAGATGATGAACAAAATTTAAGTGGTTTTGTTGCTGGGAAATATGTTGTTGCAGTTGATTTCAATACATTGAGCTATTCTGTTTCAAGTGTGTCAGAAATTCCAGCTAATCTATATTTAGTTGGAGGTTTTAATGGATGGAGTAATGATGCTAACAGTCCTCAATTTACAGAGGTAAGTTCAGGAGTTTTTGAACTTACTCAAGCACTTTCAGCCGGAGATGAATTTAAATTTGTTCCAGTTGCTGGTGATTGGGGTAATGATTGGGGTGAAAGTCAAGTTTCCGCTAATGTTTTAGAACAAAATGATGAGAAAAATTTAAGTGTAACTGAT
>Ga0316193_10001925_pt1 | contig 14320 bp, 19 predicted proteins | sample MerIslsedime2_MG_FD_207735 | JGI IMG/M metagenome (GOLD analysis project Ga0316193, IMG submission 207735) | Coastal sediment microbial communities from Maine, United States - Merrow Island sediment 2 | ecosystem: Environmental > Aquatic > Marine > Coastal > Sediment | place: USA: Maine...
CCAGCATCCACGGCGTGGCCAGACTGGAGAAAAACGCACCCAGGTTGATGGCGAAATAGAACCAGGCAAAGGCACGTGCTAACAGTCCCTGATTGGTCAGGCCAAACTGGTCACCGAGGTGTGATGAAACACAGGGCTTTATGCCACCGGCCCCCAGTGCAATCAGCCCCAGGCCAACGACCAGCCCCCAGCGCGTATCATCAAGCGCCAGCGCGGCATGCCCGGCACAGTAAAACAGCGACAACAGGATAATGGTGCGGTACTTGCCCAGCACACCGTCTGACAACAGTGCACCCAGCAACGGTGTGAAATACACGGCAGACACGAACAGGTGATACCAGCCCTTGGCCTCCTCCTCCGACATGACCTGCAGCGCGCCACTGGAGTCAACCAGGTGCTGCGTCATGAACACCACGAGGATGGCGCGCATGCCGTAAAAGCTGAAACGCTCGGCCGCCTCGTTACCGATAATGTAGGGCATGCCACCCGGCATATCGCTGCGGGCAACCGGTGCAGTGAGGTATTTTGACACTTGATCAGGCACCTGAGGCATAAAGCCGCTGATGATACCCTGAAAAATCAGTCCGTTGGTGGCAGGGCTTCCGCCGCAGGTATAAATCAGTATGATGGCCGGCGTTACCGGTACCGCGTCCGGCGACAATCAACAACCTATAACAGTACCCCGGAGGGTAGCATGGCCGAAACAGTAGACGAACTGACGATCAGGTACGAGGAAGACGGTATCGAGACCGTCAAGGAACTGGATAAAAAGATACTCACCAAGGGTGCCTGGTCAACCATCATATACCGTTACCAGGACTGGAACCGCGCCAAGGATGAGTACGGACCGGACAAGTATTCCATTCGCCGCTACCAGAAACGCAATGGCGAATACCAGTATAAATCAAAGTTCAATATTTCCAGCAAGGATCAGGCCGAGAAAATCATCGAGGCACTGCAGGACTGGATCAAGTAGCGCAGCCGGGTGCCGGTTAAGGGCCATTATCCCTGGCCAGCGCGGCCTGTAGTTCGGAGGTCGTCACTGTTTTTTCATCCAGGAGCTCGGCAAACAGCTGACGTTGATGGGTTGAGGTCACACCCTGCACCGCGTCCATTCGATTGAAATGGTATTCAAGTGCGGCCTTTACCATGGCCCGGGGTCGCTTGCTAATCTCGATACTCTGGCAGTGTTCGGTAATTCCAGCCTGAATGTCTGCGGCCAGCTCCAGCAAGGTATAGCGTGCCACCTGGGCACATTCGGAGCCCCCTTCAGGATAGGCGGCTTGCGCATACTCACGGATAGCCGTGCAGATAATGTCACTGACAGCGACATCGCAGTAGAGAGTAATTTTCCGGGCAGCCATGCCCGAATTCTATGCCCATCAGGATTTGTGGGTACAGGTCACCGGCGGTGTCTGTTAACCGCGCTAACGCGACCGACTGCCAGGTAGAAATGCAGTACCCGGGTTAACCGTTATTTGGGCTTTTCCGAATCTGCAAATACGTCGTAAATCTGCTCTTGCAGCAGCTCTTCCTCGTGCATTTCCTCAAGCTTCCGCCGTGCCAGCGCATTGCGAAGTTTACGTAGCGCACTCATGCTCTTGCGGCGTTTCTTTCCCGGACTGCGTTTAACAATTACGTCATGTGTTACGGCACTCATCGTATTGTCTCCCTGGCTGTTGCCCCCCCTGTTTACAACGCTTTTCACGGGGCCTGAGAAACCTATCGGCCAGCCCGAAAAATGCCTTTAGAGATAAAGACCCCACCGCTCAGTGACACATGCACGCCTGGATAACAATTTATATTGTTAGCGCATGCTGCTGTTATATATAGAATTAATAAACCCTATTAAGGTAAACTATCACGCTTAAAAGTTGTCCTCTAAACCAGTGTACGAAGCATCCGAGCCATCCGCATCGGCTAGACTGAAGGTAACAATCACTCACGAACCCGGGCGCAGTGACATTCAAGAGGCCTCACTCATGAAACAAATCAGCGGCATTTACCTGCCAATTTTGCTCACACTGTGCGTTTCTTTGACCAACGCTGCCCAGGTCTATACCTGGGTCGATGACAGCGGTGTCACCCATTTCAGCGAGACGCCGCCAGCGGAGCGCGCGGCTGATACACAACTCATTGACATCACCCCCACAGAAGCACCTGCAAGCAATGTGGACAATGATTTCTATTCCGTCGTCAACCAGGCAGACCGAATGGAGGCGCGCCGTCTGGAGAATGAGAAACTGGCCGCAGAGAAAAAACAGGCCAACGCAGAAGCCAGCAAGGCACGTGCAGAAGCCGCGGCAATACAACAGGGTTCATACAGCGACAGCGCCTATGACAATACCCGTTACTACCCGGCCTACCCCTACTACCCGCGTTATGGCCATCATCCCGGGCGGCCCGGCCACGGTCACAAACCGGTGCATCCCGTGCACCCGGTCTATCCGCGCCCCAAAAACCCCAGAACCTCTCTTGGTAAAACACCCGGCATGCCCGGGCAAAGCGGATCATGGCGCTAATGGATCTGGACAATCGAGCCGTGAGTCCGGTTCGATAGATTGCTACACTATCTGCATGAGTGAGGAACACGAAAGCCCGCTGAAATTTCCCTGCCAGTTCCCCATCAAGGCCATGGGTAAATCCGACTGCCAACTGGACATCATCGTCGTGGAGATCATTCGTAAACATGTCCCCGACCTGAGCGAGGGTGCGGTCTACAATCGTGACAGCGCCCAGGGTAATTACACCTCGGTCACCGTGGTCGTCAACGCCACCAGCCGTGCACAGCTGGATGCCATCTATCAGGACCTGGTCGACTGCGAGGCAGTCATCATGGCACTCTGAAGCCAGCCATACGGCCTATCATGCCTGCCGCTGACGCCCTGATCATCCGTCATCTCGGACAGGTGGATTACGAAACCGCCTGGCACGACATGCAGAACTTTACGCAACTTCGCGATGCCAATACCCCTGACGAACTCTGGTTTCTCGAACATCCCCCGGTCTTCACGCTGGGGCGCAATGGCAGTCAGGAACACCTGCACAGCAGCGGCAAGATACCGGTGCTGCAGGTGGATCGCGGTGGACAGGTCACCTATCACGGCCCCGGCCAACTGGTGGTCTATACCCTGCTGAACATCAAGCGGCGTCAACTGGGTGTACAATCGCTGGTCAGAAAACTGGAACAGGCCGTGATTGACCTGTGTGCAGACTACGGCGCTGATGCACAACGTCGCGAGAAGGCGCCCGGGGTCTATGTCGATGGCCGCAAGCTTGCAGCACTCGGACTGCGTGTGCGCAAGGGTTGTTCCTTTCACGGACTCAGCCTCAATATCGATATGGACATGGCACCATTTTCGATGATCGACCCGTGTGGCTACAAAGATCTGGAGGTCACACAACTGAGAAATCTCGGCATTGGCGCGTCAACCAAAACCCTTACCGATCAATTCCAGAAACACCTTGAACGATTATTGAAGAGTCCGGCCACATGAGCGACAGCGAAAGAAAACAACGTGGAGCAGCAAAGACGGCCCGCATTCCGGTAAAAATTGAAACCACCAGCCGTCCGTTACGCAAACCACCCTGGATACGTGCAAGATCGCCAGCCGATCCGGCCGTGTCGCGGCTCAAGGAGGTGCTTCGCGAGAACCGCCTGCATACCGTGTGCGAAGAAGCCTCCTGTCCAAACATCGGCGAATGCTTCTCTGGCGGCACCGCGACTTTCATGATCATGGGTGACATCTGTACGCGCCGCTGCCCGTTCTGCGATGTCGCACACGGGCGACCCGACCCGCTCGATGCGGAGGAACCGGAAAACCTCGGGCAAACCATCCGCGACATGGGGCTGCGCTATGTCGTGGTCACCTCGGTGGATCGTGATGACCTGCGTGACGGCGGTGCCGGTCACTTTGCACAATGCATCGAGGCGATACGGCGTTACAGCCCGGATATCAAGATCGAGATACTGGTACCGGACTTTCGCGGCCGCATGGACCGCGCACTGGATATTCTCATCAAATCGCCACCGGATGTTTTCAATCACAATCTGGAAACCGTTCCCGGCCTGTACAGGAAAGTGCGCCCCGGTTCCGACTACGCCTGGTCCCTGGACCTGCTGAAACGTTTCAAGGCCCGGTACCCGCAGGTACCAACCAAGTCGGGGCTGATGCTGGGCGTGGGTGAGAAAATCACCGAAGTCGAACAGGTGATGCGAGACCTGCGTGATCATGACTGCAACATGCTGACACTCGGGCAATACCTGCAGCCCAGCGTTCACCACCTGCCCCTTGACCGCTATGTACACCCGGATGAATTCGAACGCCTCGGTGAGCTGGGTTATGAACTGGGTTTCAGCCATGTTGCCAGCGGGCCGATGGTGCGCTCATCCTATCATGCCGACCAGCAGGCAAAGGAACCGCTCAAGGGCGCTTCTCAATAAATTTTCCCGGGAATACCGACCGTTACGCGGGCCCCTCTCAGTGGAGTCTGCCCGCCTTGTTATTTTCCTGTATCAGCGTGACCGGAGCTGCTCGCTTGCCTCGCTAATAATTCGCCACGCAGAGTAAATCACCACGGTGGCGATCAGCAGCCCGATGATGATATCGGGCAAGGGTGACGCGGTCCATATGACCAGTGCGGCGGCCAGCAGCACTCCGAGATTGCCAATCATATCGTTACGCGAACAAATCCAGGTCGCGCGCAGATTGATATCCCCGTCCCGAAACCTGGTGAGCAGCAGAAAACACAGGGTATTGGCCACCAGGGCGATCACACCAAACAGTCCCATCGTCGCCGCATCAGGCAGACTGCCGGCGGTCATCTTCCAGATAGCTTCAACAGCCACCCCCAGACCGAGCAGCAGCTGTAAAACGCCACTGGTGAGCGCCGCTCGTGCGCGCCAGTGGCTGGCACGTCCAAGTGCAAACAATCCCAGCGCATAGACAACCGCATCGGCAAGCATATCAAGTGAATCAGCCAGCAACGCCGTAGAGGCACTCAACAGTCCGGCCGAGAACTCCGCAATAAACATGCCGGCATTAATGATCAGAACAATAATCAGTATGCGCCGCTCATGCCGGTTTGCATGTTCCAGCCCGCTACCGCATTCGTCACCACAACCCGCCATCACATCTCCTGTAGGTCCTGATCACAATCCCGGACAATGCTCTGTATACGAGGACATGACAAATAACGTTAGCAGTGTTGGCGGAAACAGGCCAGCGACGACGACTGTTACGAGGGAATCAGGCCAGGTGCCGTGATAGCGGAAAAAAGTGATGCAAACATCTCAGGCCAGTTGTTTGTAACCGGATCGTCGATCAGGTGCTTTTGCCAACGTCCATTAAATTGTAATTCACCAGTTTCCGGTAAAGTGTGCGCTCACTGACTTTCAGTATCTCGGCCACCCTGCGGCGATGACCGTTGTTCTCTACCAGCAAGTGGGCAATATATCTGGCTTCAATGGATTTTATTGGTTTTGTTTCTGCTCCATCTGGCGTTCTGGCAACCTGAATAATTTCCTCGCCAAGATAGCGATTGCCATCTTCGTCGGCAATCGGGAACCCTTTGATACTGACGCACTCCGGGTGATGATCATGGTTATGATGCACATGGCTGACTTCGTACCTGTCACCGGTTTCCATAACCCTTTGCATCGGACATTCTTCACCATATTCATGGCACGGCAACTCACTGTGATGGTGAACCATGTGGCACTTTGAGCCCACGATTTCGCTCGGAGAAGTATCGTAACAAGCACAGTAAGCCCTGTTGGCTTCTAGAATGGTGTAGCTCTCATCAATCAGGACAAACGGATTGTCATGAGAATCCAGAATGGATTGCAGATTAAAGTATGGTTTCTTTTCTTTTGACATTTTTGAGACACATTACGCTGATTGTTATTTGCTCACCGAAGATCCGGGCTTCAACTTACTCATTCATGATTTAATTCGGTCAGTCAGGATGCCATTTACTCCGTGGGCGGTAAGGATTTGCACAATTCACCCTTCACTATAGCCCCTGTTTATCGAATTTAACTGAAAATGCGAAATTCAATATCAAACAACGACGGCCAAAATCAGAGGGATTTACATAAAGCAGCCGCTAATATCGCATTAGGGTCTATTGTGCAGGGAAAGTCAAACACACCAAAATTAGTTAGCAGCGGCATGCACGAGACATCTATGTTTTGTATTGTATGGCGAGAAAACCAGCTCTGGAGCACTCTCAGCACCGAAATTAAACCTTCGCATGCTGTTGTTTTCACGCGCCGATTTTCACAACAGTATCCGGGTGGAAAACAGACGTTTGCTTGCGGCTGGTTTTTTGTGCAACAAGCGGGTAATGTTTCATATGCGTGGACATCATTTAACGCTTCTTGCCACGCCATACGCAAGCCAGTCACCAAAGGAACAACACATCATGGAAAAAGGAGTCACTAACATTGTTATTGTGGTGCTGATAGTTGCATGCGTCTTCATATACATTCTGTGGAAGAACTCGCGGAGAACAAAAGAAGCCATCTTGCTGGTTGCACAACAACAGGGTCTCGTCGGCCATGATGAGCGTGCACGTATGCTGTGCCGTGCCATACACATGCTGAAGCCGAATCTCACAGCAGGCATCGATTATGTCATCGGGCATGACTCCCCGGAGCAGGAACCGTACATCGCCGAATGGCTGGTCGACTCACCCCGGCCTACCGATAAGGAAATCAACTCCGCCCTGCTGGAAATATCGGATGCCCACCACGAAGAAAAATATGCCACCATGAGGCGCATGGAGTACCCGAGTGTAGGGGAACAACTGGACGCTGCATACCAGGCGCGACAGGGGAACAACACCAAACAAAACGAGATAGATGAGAAAATTCGCCATGTACGGGAGAAATATCCCAGGACGGATGAGTGTGTTTAGCTCAGCATAAAGGAGATAAGAATGAAACTTGTATACGATGTTGTAGAAGATGCTTACGACGATACCACGCAAATCAGGACCATGACTGAACAGGCGCAGATGCCGTCCGGGGAATGGCTGGTCAGAACCACAATATATACACCGCATCACATCAGTATGGATGTCACACACATTCCAGGAAAAAAGAACAGCAAACGCCTGTTCAAGGCATTGCGTTAAACAGTAGCGACCCGGAACCTTACGCTGACAGGTCGGTTCCGGGCGCATGGCTGTCAGCAGGCAGCAGGGATTGAATGATTTCAGCAGCCTGACTGATCCCGGATGGTTGCATCCCCGGAACAGGGTCTTTGGCAAGCAGTGCCTTTACCTGTGGCGCAAAAGTACCCTTGTAGAATTGCTCACGCGTCATGAGCTCAAGATGGCTATGCTGCTGCACCCAGCGATTCAGGACGGCCGTTTCCGGCCAGTCCGGGCGTTCAATACTGAGTACCGGCACTGCATTACACACTGCCTCGGTATAGGTGCCATACCCTGGCTTGGTGAGAACCACGTCTACCGAGACCAGCACGTCAATGAACGACAGGGCCGCCGCGCCCACTTCGAGGAAATCATCCCGCTGCTGTGGTCCCACGGCAGTAGCAAATAACCAGACCGTGTTATCCAGGCGCGGCCACGAGTCGAGCGGCATGTCGGTGGCTATCCCGCCAAGCGCGACCAGCACAATATTCACATCCTCCGGAATACCGTAGTGTTCACATAAAGCACACTTCTGCCGGACACCGTGTCGTGCGATGGGTCCGATAGCACGGATGTTATCCAGCTGCGGCATCGGCATGGCAGGCTGCGGAGTGAGAAATGTGTGTGCCGCCTGATAGCCTGCCATCATCTGCGCAATGATTTGCCTGTCTGTATGATCACCCTTGCAATAAGCCGTGTAGATATCCGCCCAGTTTAGCGAACACATCCCGATTGCCGCTATCTCGAGTTGTGCGGCGGCGGAGAGAATACGGTAAGGAATATCTGCAAGTACGACATCCGGGTTTAACTGCCGCAGCAAATCGACATCCTGCTGCAGGCCGGCATCCCAGTCATCATGAAACGCGCGGTAAACCTGTTGCGACGCCGGCACGTCGACCTCCCAGGCATTGAACATTTGCAGCACAGGATCCAGTTCAACACTGTGGTATGTGAACGGTCCATTGAGCCTTGTTGCCACAACATCGCGTGGCAGCATACTGCAGACACTCACTCTCAGGTCAGGGATCTCGGCCCACAAGGCATTAGTAACTGGCGCGCACTGTGCCAGATGGCCGTATCCATGCCCGGAAAGGGCCAGTAATAAATGCGCTGACTGCATATCTGAACGGGCTAGCCGCTTTCAGGCAACAGCCTTTCCATCAGGTAACCCAGGCAATCCTGGCGAATGATGCGCTCATCGAGTGTGAACATCGATGGCATCAAGGGCCGCGCGGTGATCAGGGCATTGTCTTCGATCCTGAAGTAGCGATCGCAAACCGACTGGCCGTTTTCGTCGCGCACATCCAGCGTAACACTGGCACCCGGTTTCACTCGGCCCAGCTGGGTACTGGCGGGCAGTTCCCTGAAATTCAGATGATCGATATTGCCGACAAGTTGCAAATCCACAGACACCTCATCAAAACCGAAGCTGACCGCTTCCGGCACCTTCACCGTGGCGACCGTGTGAAACAGTTCGACATCGTGCGAGGGCACCGGGTCCTCCGGTAACTTGTTCAGGTGCAAACAGGCATCGATGTAATCACGCGCATGCGCCAGACCGTATTCCTGGTCCGGTTTACCACATTCGATGGTCACGGCCGGACATACATAGGACATCGCCATGGATTGCACACCGAGCGGGCGGATGAAATACACCACCGTTCGACTGAACAGCGACGCAAGGTGCAGGAACTGGTTGTCCACCCGGTTAATACAGGCGTAGTGCGGGTTAATGCCGGTATTGTTGTGGATGTCGATACTGGCAAAGGCACCGCGCTGCCGAATGCTGTCCACCACCTGCTGCATCAATGTGGCTTCTGCTGCATCCGGGTTGTCCGTCCCCGGCCAGACGCGGTTAAAGTCCGCCTGCCCGTCGAGGAATCGCAGCCCCTGGCTGGCAGCCTTCACGTTAGCGAAAAAGATTGACAGCGCCCGTGGCAGTTCCCGGTCCCGGTAGCGCTGCAGCAATGCCTGTACCGCATAATATCCGGTACCCTCGTTACCATGGGAGAGCACGGTAATGAACAGCGGCTCCGGGCGCCGTCCCGGCAGATGCACCAGGGTTGGCGCACCCAGCAGGCCTTCAAGCCCCTCCAGCGGGGTATCCAGCAGCCCCTCGGGCAGGTTCTGCGTCTCATTCAGCTTCATAATCAGGTCGAACCACTTCGGGAAATATCAGATTATGACAGACCCCACTCATGAACCGGTAGCTTGCTATCCTGATTGAGCCGGTACGCCTGTGTCATTGCCGCCAGGTCATTATCGTGTTGCGCCGCATACGCACGCTGCCATACCGCGCCGGTCTGGCCGCAGCGCACCCGGTCCTCGATCACCCCGAGATAGCGGTCAATATCCTGCGCATCAATTTCCAGTTGCTGCAGGCCTCGCCGTGCCAGCGGCAGTAACTGCCACTGCAGCAGGCTCTGCACCGTACCGCGCGTGCCATCCAGCCAGGTAATATGCGCACCCAGTCCATGCTGGGCCGCCGTGTAGAAATTATCGCGCGCAACCGGAAAGTCCAGCTGCTGTTCCGGCGGAGTATCTGCCGTCATCAGCGCCTGCATCAAACCATAGAACAATGCCGCGTTTGCTATCATGTCCAGAATCGTGGGGCCACCGGGCACCACGCGGTGCTCGATACGCAGGTGCGGGATACCGTCATAATCAAAACCGATCAGGGGCCGATTCCAGCGCCAGATGGTGCCATTGTGCAAGCGTACATGTGACATCTGCTCCAGGCCGTCATGGAAATGCATCGGTAGCAGGATGGGATAATGCTGTTCGTTTTCAATAAAGCACTCGAGTATGGAGTCGCGCACATAACCTGAACCGAAGGTTACCCTGCGCAACGGCCCGTGGCTGGCACCGGCAAAACCACCCACGGATACCGACTGTTCGAACAATGGAATACGGGTTTCATTCCACAGTTCATGACCGAACAGGTAAGGCGAATTGGCCGCTACCGCCACCATCGGCGCAGAGATAATCATCGAGGCATTGTAGGCACGACGGGCATTGTCCGGGTGTACCTTGAGGTGCAGCTGAAAGGAGGTGGTCGCCGCCTCAAGCATGACGCTGTTATGCGCAATACTGAGATGCTCGCGTCCACTGATGTCAAGCTCCAGCGGCCTGCCCTCACGCAGGCGCAGTACCTGCTCATTCAGCGCCCGGTAGCGTTTCAGGTCCGACATGTTTGCCTGTGTGAGCTCGCTCTCCTGCAGGGTCGGCAGAATACCGATCATCATCAGGTGCGAATGCAGTTCGGCCGCACACGCGATGCACTGTTGCCAGGTGGCGCCCAGGCTGGCCTCAAAACGGCTGAATGCAGAACCCCACAGGTGCTGGGGATGGTCGTTCAATTCAACATTGAAACGCGCCAGCTCCGGCACCACCATGGGATTATTCAGATTCTTCAGGAAAACATCATTGAGCGGTGCCGGTCGCGACTGGCTGTCCACCAGCCATGCCTCAAGCTCATACCCCCCCATGCGATCCCGGGGCGAGAATGCAGCGGCTGCAAACCACTCACTCAACAACGCCGTCTCGGCGCGCAAACGCTCTGCGTACTCCACAAAATCTTCGGGAGTAAAACGTGCCGCTTCGATTTCCTGACCCATCGTTTTCTAACGACTGTCCCGGGCTGCTATCAAGATCACATCACATCCTCAATCCACTTTCGACACGGCTATTGCAGGTTGATCACCACCCGGTTGACCGCATCCAGTCGCTCGGGCGTGCCGATATCAAACCAGCTGCCGCGGTAGTGCTCACCACTCACCTGCCCGGCGTCCATGGCACGTCTTAACAGTGGCGCCAGGGGAAAGGCACCTGCTGTACATTCAGAAAACAGTTCCGGTCGATAGACACTGATGCCACTGAAGGTCAGCATCGCCGGCCCCCTGGATGAAAGCAGCCCCGCTGACAGGGAAAAATCGCCTTGCGGATGCTGCTCCGGATTATCGACCATGACCAGGTGCGCCAGGCCATCAGGCTGTGACGGCAACAGCTCAAAGGCAAAGTCAGTCCAGATATCACTGTTCACCACCAGAAAGGGATCACTGCCCAGCAGCGGCAGCGCATTGAAAATCCCGCCACCCGTTTCCAGCGCGCCGCCTGTTTCCGGCGAATAGCTGATCTCAACGCCGTAGGCATGACCATTACCCAGCGCCTGTTCGATCTGCTCACCAAGGTGCGCGTAATTGATCACCAGTTCGGTAATCCCGACCCGCGCCAGGGCATGCACATGGCGCTCGATCATCGTTTGTCCACCAATGCGCAACAACGGCTTGGGTGTGGTATCGGTCAGGGGACGCATACGCTCGCCGCGCCCGGCCGCAAGAATCATTGCTTTCATGGAATCAATCCTGCGCAATTTCCGCTTAAGCGCATCAGTCGTCAACCCAGCCGCGGGTATGCAGGGAAATCAGCTCGGAAAACAGCTGAATATGGGACGCGTGGTCATTCAGACATTCGATGTAGCCATACTGTTTACCGCCGGCCTCAAGGAAGATATCGCGATTCTCCATCGCCACCTCTTCCAGAGTTTCCAGGCAGTCGACACTGAATCCGGGGCACACTACATGAATATTACGGACGCCCTCTTTGGCAAGCGCTTCAAGCGTGTGATCGGTATACGGCTGCAACCACTGTTTGGGACCAAGACGCGACTGGAAACTCAATTGCCAACGCTCCGCCGGCAACTCAAGTGCAGCGATCAGCAGTTCAGCCGTTTTATAGCATTGCTCTGCATAGGGATCACCGGCATCGACATACTCCTGCGGTATGCCATGGAATGACAACAGCAGCTTGTCCGGTTCCCCGTGAACTGACCAGTAACGGCGCACACTCCCGCCCAGCGCACTGATATAGGCGGGGTGGTGATGATAGTCATTAATAAAGCGCAACTCGGGCAACGCCCGCCAGTGGCGCAATTCGTCGGCAACAGCATCGACAATAGCGGCTGTCGTGGTGGCTGAATACTGCGGGTAGAGTGGCAATACCAGTACGCGTTTTGCACCCGCCTCGCGCAATTCCTCTAGCCCCGCCGCGATGCCCGGCTTCCCGTAACGCATGGCGAGCGCCACTTTTAGCGGATGGCCTTGCTGCGACTCCAGCAGCGTCTGCAGTGCTGCATGCTGTTTTTTCGAAATCACCAGCAACGGCGAGCCTGCTTCGGTCCAGACCTTCGCGTAGGCCTTTGCAGAACGGCGCGGACGGGTCGTCAATATCACCAGGTTAAGCAACAGCCACCAGAGCGGGCGCGCCAGTTCCACCACCCTCGGGTCCCAGAGGAATTCCCTGAGGTAGCGACGCACATCGGCAACCGAGGGTGATTCCGGCGTTCCCAGGTTAACCAGCAGCACACCGATGGGAGCGATGCCGCCATCCGGGTGTTTTACTGTTTCGCTATTCATCGATCACCAGTCATCCTGTTACCCAGACAGCGCTTCATGTCCTGCTCCTGTACCGGGTGTTGCAATATAGCGTGAACCGGGAACAGTGCGCTTAACTTGTCAACATACTTCAGTTCGCCTTTATCCACCATGACAATGAGCGCACTGTCCCTGGAGTACTTCTGCAGGCTGTACAGGAACACATCCAGGTTGCTAACATTAACACCGGCATAATTATTACCATAGCCGTAAACAAATTCCGCGACCACAATATCCGGTGTACTGGATTTCAGCGCACTGATGGCCTTGCGCATCGAGCCGAAGCGGAATTCACGCAGGCCGAGCCGTCGGTACAGTGCGGAAAAATCCCGATGCAGTGGCGATTCAACAATCGAAAAAAGTATGTTATTCGGCATGAACCCGTTCACTGGCTGTGACGCTTATCGCATTCCGTTGAGGGCCCCGCATTTACCCCCCCCGGACAGCCCTATCGTACCGAATTCCTGCTCATTCAGGAAACACTGTCATGGCATCCCCCTCGTGCCACTGCGGGTACTTCTTCATCACCCGGGCAAACAAGACTGAATCGAGAAAATAATTCAGCCAGGCATGCAGCCGCGGAAAGGGGCGACTGTCGAACCACGGCTTGTCGACCAGCGCAAACTGGCGCACAAACGGAAAGATGGCAACATCAGCCACGCCCATGCGCTCACCCGGCAGCCAGCCATGGGGCTGGAGGTGCCGCTCCAGCTGCTGCAGGAAGCGCTCACCCTCGGAACGATACACGCTGGCCGGATGTTGCAGATGGCGATCGGCATATTTGTAGTGATCGAGGTGTTGCTTGAAGGAATGGTCATTTTCATCGATCAAGCGGTCAATCGCCCCCTGAGCGGCATCACCCGCGGCCGGCAACCATTGTTGTGGATCATTTTCAGCCAGCGCCCAATCGATAATGTCCCGGCTTTCATCGATTACACGCCCGTCCGGCAGCACCAGCACCGGCACCGTGCCCTTTGGTGAGCAGGTCAGCAAAGACGCCGGCATCTGCCGTAAAACCACTTCCCGCAATTCAGTCTGGATACCGCTATAGGCCAGCGTCATCCGTGCCCGCATGGCATAGGGACAGCGGCGAAACGAGTACAGGACAGGAAGCCCTCCTTGCATCAGGTTGCAACCCGGTACTGATCTTGTTAAGTCATTGACAGGTATACTACTGTCCCGCCGCCATGCCCGGCCATAGCCTGATGGCCAGAAACAGGAAACAGGCCGCCAGGATGACATCGCCGATGATCACCATCAGCAAGGGTGTTTGCATGCCGTCCTTGAGGATCATATTGATTCCTACGCCCGCCCCGATCGCGGTAACGAAGAACCCGAACTCGTTGACGATCAACATCGTCAATAACGGCAGCGCGTAACTGGCATCCGGCGACAGTACGCCCGAGGACAACAGGCCCACTGCAACCAGCAGACCCAGCCCCAATGCCAGCCACGGAAAGCTTAAGTTACCCATCTTGTACCTCGGCTAGATTAAATTCACGGCAAAAAGCCGTTTTCTTCGAGCTGCCGGTCATGCAGTTTACCCAGCAGCAGTAACGCAACAATGGCACCTGTCAGCGCAAAGGCCATGTCAGACTGTGTGTCCCAGATATAACCCTGTGTCCCGAGAAATGCCTCGGCAGGACCACCGACCATTTCTGCGACCGCCCATTCTACCAGTTCGTAAAATGCGCTGACCGCCAGGCAAAAACACACCACCAGGAAATTCA
>Ga0316193_10001926_pt1 | contig 14317 bp, 10 predicted proteins | sample MerIslsedime2_MG_FD_207735 | JGI IMG/M metagenome (GOLD analysis project Ga0316193, IMG submission 207735) | Coastal sediment microbial communities from Maine, United States - Merrow Island sediment 2 | ecosystem: Environmental > Aquatic > Marine > Coastal > Sediment | place: USA: Maine...
ACCCGCTGGATGTAACCGCAGAGGAAATTACAGACATTAACAACCATAAGGAATTCCTTGCTGCTCACGAATTCATGGTGCTGGATAGAGAGAATGACGCCAAGCTGCAGTGGTGGCACGCACTACGCCAGTTAGATAAAAGTAAATATCCTGCTGCAGCAAAGCTGGCGCAACAATGGCAATGGGATGAAATTGCAATTTTCACTATCGCCAAGGTGAAATACTGGGATGACATTGAACTACGTTTCCCACTCAGTTATTCCGATAAAATTCAGCAGAACGCTGAGCTGCAAGATCTTAACCCCGTCATACTGTATGGCTTGATTCGCCGCGAAAGTGCATTCAACAAGGATGCGCGATCGCCTGCAGGTGCACGCGGACTGATGCAGATAATGCCTCAAACAGGCAAGCAGATCGCCAAGGACCTTAATGAACGCTGGTCAGGTAAAAACAGCCTGTATGACCCGGTGAAAAATTTAAAGTACGGGTCGTATTATTATCAAAAATTGCTGGATCAATTCAACGGACATTATGCGCTTGCCCTGGCAGCCTACAACGCCGGGCCTAACAGGGTAAAAAAATGGCTGCCCGATGAGTCAGTCCCGGCGGACATCTGGATTGAAACCATTCCGTTTCGTGAAACCCGCGAGTATGTGACGACTGTTCTGGTCTACTCGATGATTTATCAGCAACGCATGCAAACCGATGAATTCACAATGGCTGATTTAACACGCGAAGTGCCACCATTAGTAGATGTCGCCTTAAAGTAATATCTATTGATAATAACAGTGAACAAGGTCATGTCTTTCATCGTTCATGAACTAACTAATTCAGCAGTCGCCAATTGCAATAACTGGAAGCAATTATCCGCAAATACACGCAAATAAAAACTTTAATCCACAGATGAACGCAGATAAACACCGATATATAGAAGTTTAAAAACATCGTTATCTGTGTTTATCTGTGGACATATTTTAATGCTCTCTTGGGGTTATCGTTGAGTCATAATCAGACACACAGTCAGATTAAGTCGCGACTAGTACAATTTTAGCCACTCATCCTGACCTTCTCCCGCAGGGGATTGAAAACCGGGGAAATTCACATACAACTAATCAGGCCAGAGTGGCATTTCATCGGGGACTCTGGCCCTGTTGCTTACAAAACACCACTGCAGCATCCAAAATACCTGTATACAGGCATTTTCAGCTGATTGCCTGTCAGTTCTAATAGCAGTCACCAATTACCAAACGATTGGCGCATTGAGTCAAGGGAGAATCATTGGTCAGGGGTACGATGGGGGCGTATCCACATAAAGTTAAGGAGATATGAAATGTTGTACCTGGAACAGACACGCAGCAGGATTATGTTCATAACTGCTACCACAGTTGCGACTGTTGCATTAATGGCAACGGTACAGGGGATTAACGCAGTTGGCGTTTTATTAGCTGCTGCATTTATCAATATACCCGTGTACTACGCGCTACCGGACAGGCACAGCAAGGCTTGCACGCAGAATCATCAGAATCGTGTTAATTGATCGTTTCTCAGAAATATTATTGTCCCAATAGAATCCTGGAGCCGGATTTGCTGGATTTCCAACGGATATATTTCGTTTCAGCAAGATGCTTCAAAAAGGTATGTTGAGTCCGATGAATGGTCCTCTGAAGTTCACATGGATAATGGATTCATCCTCCTCTACGTAATAGTTATATCTTAACCAACGGTAACCACCCATAATTTCCAGATGTTTGAAGTCGGAAGGCTATTCATTCAGCAGCATTTTAATTATCTTTTATCCACTACCAGCAATATCGCAGGCAGCGCAGAAAATCCATCGCCAGCGTTATGCTTATAGTACGCGTTCACGTGACTCATCCTATGGAAATCCTTCGCTTATGCAAACTGACTGCAATACTGTCATCTCCAGGATATGCGAGAGATCTCCTGGAATTATCTGTTAGTTGCACTGGAACAGGCTTTACGAACAGCCTATGACCACTTGACGAAATATATAATTGAAACAGATGCCTGAGAATTATGGTGCCGTACACGATGGATAATTTATAATCGTACCGGCTATTATTACCATACTTATAAACAACCGGTGACTAAACCATGGAATACCGCAAACTCGGTCAAACCGATATCGACGTCAGTGTGATTTGCCTCGGCACCATGACCTGGGGTCAACAGAACACAGCCGAGCAGGCGTTCGAGCAAATGGATTATGCCATGTCGCAGGGTGTGAACTTCTTCGATACCGCAGAACTCTATGCCATACCGCCAAAGGCCGAAACCTATGGCCGCACTGAGGAAATCATCGGCGCGTGGCTAAAGGCACGGGGCAAGCGTGAGCAGATCGTGTTAGCCAGCAAGATCGCCGGGCCGGGGGAAGAGTGGATACCGCACATTCGCAATGGCAGGACCCAGTTTAACCGGATCGATATTGGCGCGGCCGTGGATGCCAGCCTGCAGCGGTTGCAGACCGATTATCTCGACCTGTATCAATTGCACTGGCCGCAACGTGAAGCCAACATCTTTGGCAAGCTTGGCTTCGAGACGCCAGCGCAAGAACATATGACGCCAATCCTGGAAACCCTTGAGGCCCTTGGCGAGCAGGTGAAGGCCGGCAAGATACGGCATATCGGCCTGTCGAATGAAACACCCTGGGGTGTGATGCAGTTTCTACAATGTGCCGACCAGGCGGGTCTGCCGCGTGTTGTCAGCGTGCAAAATCCATTTTGCCTGCTCAACCGCACCTATGAAATCGGCCTGGCAGAGGTTTCCTGGCGAGAGCAGGTCGGACTACTTGCTTATTCACCCTTGGGCTTCGGTGTACTCTCGGGCAAATACCTGGCCGGTACCAGGCCGCAGGGTGCACGCCTGAGCTTGTTCCCTGACTACACGCGCTACAGCAGTGCAGCCGCGATCACCGCGACGGGAAAGTATGTCGCATTAGCGCAGCAGCATCGTCTGGATCCGGCACAAATGGCCCTGGCTTATGCGAATAGCCGGCCCTTCCTCACCAGTACGATTATCGGCGCCACCACCATGGAGCAGCTAAAGAACAATATCGACAGTATTAATGTGCCGCTGACCGCCGAGGTACTGAAAGGAATCGAGGCAATCCACGCTGAGCATTCCAATCCAAGCCCCTGAACAAAGCAGTGAATAACTTACAGTTAACAGTTGAGCGGAACCGGGATACGGCATTGTGGCAATGAAATATCACTATTTTTAGACTAGTCTTACATAATATCAATGACGTACGCGAGTCCGACTCCATAACGGGTTAATTAAGGAGTAATTATGAAAAAATATGTTCTAGCCGTATTTTCATATGTTGTCCTGTCAATGAACGCATATTCATTCGCCGGTGGTTGGCAACAAGCTACCAGGATTACTCAATTCATGATTGAAGGTTCTGCTGCAGGAGAAAGAATTTATGTTCAGTTTGATACCAATTTTAATCCTGATTCCTGTACAGGTAATGAAACTAAATGGACAAGAATTTATGGCGATACTCAAAAAGGAAAATATCTGTTAACCACTGTATTGAGTGCTAAAGCGACCGGGCAGACTGTAATACCTTTGTTGTATGGTTGTGATGATTGGGGTCGTCCTAAGCTATCTGGACTATTAGTTCAATAACACTGATTACAATGCACGGTACGCCTTAACTGTAATAATCAGGATTCAATCTGACAGACAATGTCATATTAATTCAAACTCCGACTAAATATTTTGTCAGTACAGACGAGATTGGCTATATAGAAAAAGCTATAGATATTTACTCTCGCAGAGGCGCAGAGAACGCAAAGAAAGATGAATAATAAAATACTTTCTTTGCAAATAATACATATCACCACTGCGTTGTCTGCGCCTTTGCGAGAAAACAGGATGTTAAACCGCTGGTATAGGCAGGTTTACCAGGCAAGCGACATCCTGCATCAGCTGTCAGATTAAGTCGGAACGTGTACGCCTTAACGGACACTTTTAATCAGCCGTTTAGGTCGCCACTGTTATGAGAGCCTTCCCGGTGTAAAAAAAAACCCGCCTAAGCGGGCTTTAATATGAAAACCGGGCAATTATTAGTTATTTATAAGTTTGGATGCCCAGTTGTCAGTCATGGCTTTGGCTGCATCCTTGCTATGGAAGTCAAATGCCACGTTGACAATTTTGTAAGATCTTACCTTTAATTTCAGCCCCACCGGTGGCGCATGTCCGAATTTCACTATCAATTTTTACTGCCAGGTTAATGCGTCACCATGGATTCCATGGATTTCGCCTGTTGTATCCAGAGAGCAACAATTTTTTCACTGGGGGTTGATTTGCACAGATTTTTGGCTTCATTAACCTCGGCCATCTGTAAAGAAAGGTTAGCCGCATTACGATTGCGCAGTTCTTTGATCGTATCAACACCCGAACCTTCTAGAAGTTCTGCGAACTGTCCTGCAATGCCTTTTATGCGAAACAGGTCGCACATGTTGACCCATTTAAGTATGTTGGACTCATTTATTGAGGTTTTTTCTGACAGTTCTTTTCTGCCTGGACGGTTGCCACCAGCTTGCAGTAACTTGTCTGTCGTATCAATGCCGTGTAGTTTCAACATTCCTGCATACTTCGGACCGATACCTTCTATATCTTGAATATTTCTAGACAATGTGTTTCCTCCCGTGCGATTGATTTAATGCCTTACTTACTACACGATTCATTTAAATTAAAAAAATCGCCGGTCGCGCCGCAGGCGACAGAAGCAGCTGCACCTACAATGCCACCACTATGTTTCTTAAACGCCATTGCCATAACCGGCGTTATAACTTCAAAGCCAGACATGACCTGGTCAGAATTCATGCCAATGTTCTGCGCTATCGAATTAATGTTGACCGAGTTCAGCAATTTTTCCGGCTCTTCTGTCTCCAGAACTGCAATAATCTGTTCTATTTCCTTATTTTTAAAAGCTTTCAGAATACCCGATGCCACTTCAGGTAAAAACATCCTGGCCTGTTCAGCAGTAAATCCCTCGATTTCCAGTCGTTCGGATAGAACAGCGCTGTTTACCCCGAAAAAATTCTGTATAAAGTTCATCTGACAAGCCTATATTGACAATAAGCAGCACATCCTTGTGCCGCGTTCTTATAGTGACTATAACTATATGAAAACCATTCCCGCCAGACAACAGCATTTATGCAGAGTTAACAATTGATAACAATTAGCGAAAGAAATGGTTTAACTGCAGGAATTCGGAAAGGGCAGGGAAGCCGATGATGAAGCGTGATGGCGATTGGCTGATTCGCCTACAGGCGAGTATACTGGGCATTCCTTATTTGTAATAGTCAGGATTTAATCTGACAGTCAGTGTCATATTAATTCAAACTCCGACTATGATTTATTGTCAGTACAGCCAAGACTGGCTATATAGAAAAGGCCATAGATATTTACTCTCGCAGAGGCGCAGAGAACGCAAAGAAAGATAAATAAAACGAAGCTTCCTTTGCAAAAAACACATATCACCTCTGCGTTCTCTGCGCCTTTGCGAGAAAACAGGCTGTTAAACCTCCGGCATAGGCAGGTTTCCCAGCCAGGCGAAAACCTGCATCAACTGTCAGATTAAGCCGGAACGAATACACCTTATTCGACCAGTTCCATGGCCTCCAGTGGATCTACTTTCGGAATTTTAAAACAGAAACTCGAGCCTTCACCCAACCGGCTCTCGACATCCACCCGGCCCGAATGGCGCCTGGCTACAGCGTCTACAAATGCCAGCCCAAGACCAATACCCTGTTTGCGCTCGACGCCAACGCCGTGTGTGCGCCTGAACATTTCGAACAAGTGCGGCAGCTCTTCCCTGGAGATACCTGTGCCCTGGTCGATAACACAACAGGAAATTTCATTGTTATCCAGATTAACAGTAACGCTGACTGTTGAACCCGCATTGCTATGTTTTATCGCATTGGATAACAGGTTGATGATTGCGCGTTCCAATAAATCAGGTTCTGCATGCGTCCATAACTCATCATTATCAAATTTATGTTCGATAGTGACTTCCAGTTTATTTGATAACGCCCAAAGCTGATCAATCGCATTCAGTACCAAGCTATTAAAATCGGTATCGTAATATTTAATATTCTCGCTGGTGTTTGCGCGTGACAATTGCAAGAACTGTTCGGCGAGGTGTAGTGTTTTATGGGTGTTCTTTTCCATGTCTTGCAGCATGGTACGCATCTCGTCAATGCCTGTTTTGTTTTTTGCCAGCTCAATCATTGCAATCATCGATGACAAGGGTGAGCGCAGGTCGTGAGAAAGAAAATTCAACACCTCGTTGCGCTTGCGTTCACTCGCCTTCAACATACTAATATCCGAGAAGTTGATCACAAAGCCATCGCCGATGATTCTGAGTGGACTGATCTCAACCATAAGGTCTCGACCTTCCTCGTGTTGCGCTTCTGTCAGCACGCGCTCCTGCCTGAACAGTACACGTTGCAACAAGGGTAGCCAGTTACCGCCATCTTTAAGTCGGACATGCTCCAGACTATTGGTCAACGACTCACCGTTGATGTCAGCATTATCATCACCATACAAATACCATCCCGCTCTACGATTGGACAGCATCACCTGCCCGCGGGAGCTGCAAATCAATACACCATCGGCCATACCGGACAGACTGTCATCAATAATGCGCCGGAGTTCTTCGTATTCGCTGCCAACTGCCTGCACCTGTTTAATTTTCGTCTGCAGAACATCCTCAACGTAGGCGGCATGTTCTGCTTCCACGCTCAATGGTGTATTGATCAGGCTGTTCAACAATCGCATTTCGTCATCGGTAATCACCGCATCCGTACCCATACTCAAACCCAGCCTGCAGGCTTTGTTGTGATAGCGCGCATGGGCCCAATACCTGTAGCCATCCACACTCCATCCTGCTGGCTTTAAATTGCCCAGGTTATAAACGGGTACGCTACCTTCCTCGATAAGATTCAGGCCATTTTCATCCTGCAAGACCCAGCCCTTGATTGGAACGAATTGTGTAATAAACCTGATCTCATCGGCAATATTCCTGTCCTGATGCATGCTCAATGCTTTCTGCCTGGCTGAAAGCTGATCCAGCTCCGCATTTATGTGACGCATCGCCAACACCAGTCGACGCCAGCTCCATAAGGGATAACTGAGAAACTGGAACAGCAATATCGTAGATACCGGTACCCATATTCCGAATAACCACAACAGCAGTGCGACGGCGACCAGGGTGCCAGCAACGATACTCAACAACACCAGCAATGTACTGGCGGGGTTCAGGTAGGGGTAGATCAGTACAGGTAATGCCACCAGTATGGCGGTGATCAATATCAGCCACGGTTTTTCCAGCTCGGTAATACGCAGATCGTTGCGTATCGCATCGATGATATTGGCAATGATCTCAACCCCAGGCATACTGCCGCCGTTACCCGACAGGGGTGTCGGCATGGCATCACCCATGCCTTCTGCGGTGGTTCCTATGAGCACAATCTTGTCGCGAAAAAGGTCTTTCGGGTAATGCCCGGACATGACCTGGGAGTAGCCGATCTGCGGAAAATGACCGGGCGGGCCAGCATACGGTATCAGCAATGGATATTCCCTGGACCATTGCATGGAGGAATACTGCTTCGTAGGCCCAGCCTTGTTCACATCTGGCTTAAGCTCGACAGCCTCGCTGGTAATGCTCAACACTGCCAGGCTGTAATGCATCCAGTGCGGCTCACCGATACCTTCCCTGAGATATACTCGGCGTGCGATACCGTCATCACTGATATCGACATGCACATGACCAAGTGCCGCAGCATTGTCGGTGAAATCGGGTAAGGGCAGGGCTTCTATTGGATACGAGTTGGTGCTCTGCTGTGACATGAACACCGGCAACACAACCTTGCCGCTGGTTCGCATGGCACGTGCCAGTAATACATCGGACAGCGGGTTGTTGGCATCAGGTTCACTAAAAATAATATCCAGCCCGATAGCCTTTGGGGATTCAATTTCGAGCCGGTTGATCAAGCGTGCGTGTGTTGATCTAGGCCAGGGCCAGCGCCCCAGTTCATTAAGGCTTTCATCGTCAATGGCAATAATGATGATGTCATCAGCAACGGTTCTGCTCCAGAATGACAGCTGGGCATCATACAGCAGGTTATCCCATCGCCACAGCAGGTTGTTATGAACAAACAACACGGCAACAAATGCCAGCATTACAACCAGCAAAATGTGCTCGATTACACCCAAGCTGTCGCCCTTGACCCTATTTAAATTCACAGGACCAGATTCTACAGAATGAGTATCAATACCCCAGCCGAAACCGGGATCAACCAGGAGTTATCGTTTTCGGCGGGTGCCTGCTGGATTTCAAACACGCTGACTGCATCGAGACCTTCCAGTTGATACTGGTCTACACCCCTGACCAGCAGGTAGTAGCGACCGGGCTCCAGGTCATTGATTTCAATCGTGTTGTCTTCGGTCGAACTGTCAACGATCACCAGGTTGAATTTTTCATCGGAGGCCAGTTGGTAGCGATAGTCTTTCGCGCCTTCGAGTTTTATCCACGATACCTTTAATTCACTCCTGTCTTTGGACAGGTTGTCGCTGATTTCAGGTGGTGGTAACAGTTTCACCGGCTCAGGCAGCGGCTTGCCTTTCTCGGCAACGATGCCATAACCATCCATGACGATTTTTTCCGCGTCGCCGGCGGCTACACCAACATTGCCTTCAGTCACCATGGTTCGGCTGATTTGAGGAGTGGACGATAGCCTGTAAGCCGTGCCCCTGACGGCTGTAACTGCCGCGGGTGTTTTGATTTCATAACGACTATCGGGTTTAAGTTTTTCAACCCATGTATTCACACTGCCGGAATTGAGTCGAATACGCGTGTCTACCATGCCTGTATGCTTATGATGGCTGAGCTTGTCGAGCACGACGATACTGTTGGGCAGGACCTGTAACTCGGATTTATCTGCGAACTGTATACGCAGGCTTTGCTCGTCTGCAGTCAGCACCTGGTCACCACTATATAATTTTGTGCCGGTTTCTAATGTTTGCTTTTCTCCATTGGCACGCACCAGGCTGGCCGCGCCACTGACTGCAATCACAATGGCAGGGGTAGGCTGTAACTTCAACATTGAAACGGGTATCACAATGCGCGTGCCCGGGAGAATTCGACGATCGGGACCCTGACGTATTTTGTTTAATTCCTGTATTTCTATCCAGTTATTAACCGATGTTGTATATTTTTCAGCAATCTTCCATATGCTGTCTCCGGGCCTGAAGGTATATTCCCAGTATTCTTCTTCGGCTTTAACCAGGCCCGGAAGACTGACCGCGAGTAATAACAGCAATGTGATGATCTGGCGCATCATAATGGCTCAGTTTGTTGATACCCTGAATAATCGATAACCGCGCTGGTAAATACAGCTGAGTTGCCAGCCGGCTGCAGGATTGACGCCCAGTTTAGAACGAATACGGCTGATATGTGTATCCACCGTACGTGTATTCAGATCAGCCCGCATGCCCCAGATATTCTCAAGCAGATGATCGCGTGAAATCAGGCAACCTGCGTTGTGAAACAAATAGGCGGCCAGTTCAAACTCTTTATGGGTAAGTTTTACCGCTTCACCATTCACAGAGATCGTCTGCTCGTCGTTATTGATTTCGTATGGATCAAAAACATCGATGCCAGCGGGCTGGTTCTGCTCGTTCTCGGCGATATCCACGGATTCACTGGCAAGCCCACCGAGTCTGTTACGGCGCTGCAATGCTTTGATCCTGGCCAGCGTGACTTCTTTCTTCACCGGCTTGACCATGTAGTCGTCAGCACCGTGATCCAGCGCTTCAACCACACTTTCTTCACTGTCACGACTGGTTATGAAAATGACCGGGGTATTAGATGCTTTCTCACCGCGTAACCAGTTAAGCTCCTCGATGCCAGTGGTGTCAGGAAGATGCCAATCGAGTACCAGAAGGTCAAAATTTTCCCTGTTCATTGCCTCACGGAAACTTTTACCCGTTGTATACGACTGCAGCTGGTCACCCGCTTCACTCGCCCATAAGCTGATTAACTCGATTTGACTTGAATCGTCTTCCAGCAATCCAATACGCACAACATAGACCTCTTAGAGCTTCATTTCACTACAAATATTGTCACAGACTGGTTAACAATAGAGTGCCAGCAACGTTAACAATTGTAAACTTTCAATCAACATCACGGAATATCAGGGTAATCATGATCAGGACTCCTTGAACTTTTTACCAGGAAACAAGCTACTGTGCACGTCTGAGACCAGTGTTTGCATATCTTATCTTTTATCTGCTACCAGCAATATCGCAGGCAGCAGCAGAAAATCCATCACCAGCGCTATGCTGATGGTGATGGCTGACAGCAGTCCCATGTCTGCACTCATTTTGTAATCCGACAACATCAGTACCAGGAAGCCGGCAACCAGTGCCACCGTGGTGGTCCACATTGCCGGGCCTACGGTGGTAAAAGCGTGTTGAATCGCCTCTTCCTGGTTCATGTTGAAGCTGTTTCTGGCCCTGAGGTATTTGCTGATGAAGTGAACGCTGTCATCGACAACGATGCCCAGCGTCATCGAAACCACGACGGACAGGCCAAGGCCGATTTCGCCAACCAGCAGGCCCCACAGGCCAAACGCCATGGTAGCGGGGATGATATTAGGCAGCAGGCTGATCAGGCCTATATCGAGACGTTTCAGCGCAATGATGAGTATGACGGAGATGGCAAGCAGTGCGCCGAAAGCGGCGCTGAGCATGTTGATGATGTTGCGCTTCGACAGATAGGCAAACACGATGGAGATGCCGGTGCCCTGGGAGAACATGTGTTCCGGTACGTTGTGCTTGAGCCATGCCTGTGCCTGCAGGTCGAGGTCACTGAGTGCACGGGTGCCGAGGTTTTTCGTGGTAACGATGAGCCGCGTCGCCGACTTGTCGACATTGATGATGTTGTTCAGGTCGAGCCCGTAGGGCAGTGACATTTCATACAGCAGCAGGTACTGTGCTGCCAGGTCATGCTGTTCAGGTAATCGATACCAGGCGTCATCTTCATCGTGCATGACACGATTGAGTTTTTTCATTACATCGGTGATGCTGGTCACCTGTTCCACCTGCGGGTGCGCGCGCAGCCATTGCACGAAGCTGTCCAGGTAGGCGAGAAATTCGGGGTCGTTGATGCCCTGTGGTTTGCCTGCGGGGATGTTGTATTCGAGAAAATCCGCACCACTGATGCGCTGTTCCAGTACATCGGTGGCAACACGTACCGGTACGTTTTCGGTGAAATAGTTGATCCAGTTGTCATTCAATCGATTTTGCGCAGCGCTGATGCCAGACCCGATTGCCAGGCAGAGGGTTGCCAGCAGTATCGGTGTTTTATGCTGAATAACCAGTCTGGCAATGGTTTCCATGAGGATGAACTGCCGGGGATAGCGTTTTACATGTAAGGTTACCGGCAATACGGAGACCAGAGCCGGCAGAAAGAATATGGAGTAAAAAAACGCTGCCGTGATGCCGATGGCGACGATGTTACCCAGATTATGGAAGGGCGGCGCATCGGAGAAATTCATCGTCAGAAAACCAACCACCGTGGTGAGACTGGTAAGGAACACCGCCTGCAAGTTGAACTCGATCGATTCGATGATGGCTTCATGCCGGCCCTTACCCTGATTCATCAGCCGGTACATGATGAACAGGATGTGCACGCTGTCGGCCACTGCCAGGGTGAGGATAATCGTGGGTGCGCTGGCGGATGCCGGGTTAATGGCGATGCCGAACCAGCCGGCCAGGCCCATCGCTGTGCCGGTGGCCATGATGATGATGCTCAATGTCATCAGCGTGGCGAAGAAAGTGCGGAATATCAGGCCGACCGTGACCACCAGTACCAGCAACATTAACGGCACCAGTGTGGTCATGTCTTTCTGGCCAACCTCGGAAAAAGCGGTGTCGAACATCACGCTGCCGGTTAAATAGAATTCGATATGCGGGTATCTGCTGCTGTACTCGTCGCGCAGCTTGCGTGCATGCGTGGCAATCGCGCTGATGATTTCAGGATTTTTTTCAACGAAGTTGATGGTGACAATGATGTTGCTGACAGCACCATCACGCGAGATGGTGCGGTCAAGCAGGATCGGTTCATGCAGTGCGATGTGTTTTCGATTTTCTATATCGGACTGAGACAGGGCATCAATATCATCGAACAGGTCTTCTACGATGAGGTCGTCACCCTCGGCCCAGGTATGCTGGAAATTGGTGATGGAATCGACCCTACTGGATGCGGGAGTCTGCCACAGCGCAGCGGTCATCTGCTGGATGACTATCAATACCTCCCGGGTGAAAACCTGGTTGTCTTTCGGTGCGATGACCATCAGGATGTTTTCATTCTTGAGATAGGTTTTCTCGACGGCCTCCAGTTGCAGCAACTGCGGATTGTCCTTGCTGAAAAACACCCTGAGATCACTGTCGATGGTGAGTCGGGACAGGCCCATGCTGCTGAGCAGAAACAGGGTGACTGAAACAGCGATGACGAGCCAGCGATGTGCAAGTGTTCGGGTTATCAGTGACGTGGAGAAGTGCGCCATTTGGGGATTATATATGTAGAAGTGCAGTTAATAGTGGATAGTTGTACTGGTTCGGACTTAATCTGACAGTTGCTGCATATTTTCACTTGACCGACAAACCAGCCAATGCCGGAGGTTTAACATCCTGTTTTCTCGCAGAGAACGCAGAGGTAAAATGTGATTTTTTACAAAGAATGTTTTGGTTTATTAATCATTGTTTGCGTTCTCTGCGTCTCTGCGAGAGTAAATCTGTATAGCCTTTTCTATATAGCCAATCTCGACTGTACTGACACAAAAATTGTCGGTGTTTGAATTAATATGACACTGACTGTCAGATTAAATCCTGACTATTACAGAATAGTGAACAGTGATAAAGAACAATAACCTCAAATAATATAAAACAATTACTCTCTGACCCTGAAATCCAGGTTCTATATTATCCCCGGATTACAGAATACATCCATGTATTACGAAAGACGTCCTGTCTTTCGCCTTACAGGCTGACCTTCGGTCATTCACATGCTCCTGGCAAAATTAGTCTGTCCTTCGGACCAGCCTTCGGCTGTTCAAATTACAAATACCTTCCATGGTATTTGCCCCTTCGGGGCCAGCTAAAGCTGTTCAAATTAAAGCCTGATGAATTTGTCGATCCAATCGAATTTAGTCCACTTCACTTCATCCTGGATACGGTGCTTGCTGAAAAATGGCTGCTTTTAGACTAGTCTTTATATAGCGTTATTCCAAGCTTTGTTACAAACATGAACGAAACCAGGTTCCAGTTGCTATGATTGATGATCTTAAAGGTGATGAATCCTGGCGCATGTTCCGCATTATCAGTGAGTTCACTGAGGGTTTTGATAAGCTCACGGATATTGGTTTTGCCATCTCAATCTTTGGCTCGGCAAGACTCAAACCGGACAACATCTACTACCAGCATGCTCAGGACATTGCCCAGCGACTTGTAAAAGACGGCTATGCCATCATTACCGGCGGTGGCGGTGGCATTATGGAAGCAGCCAACAAAGGTGCTACCGAAGGTAACGGCAAATCGGTTGGCCTCAATATTCAGCTGCCACACGAACAACTGCCTAATGAATACCAGAATTTAAAACTTGAGTTTCGATACTTCTTTGCGCGCAAGGTTATGTTTGTCAAACACTCGATAGGCTATATATGCATGCCCGGTGGATTTGGCACACTGGATGAATTTTTTGAAGCCCTGACGCTGATGCAAACTGAAAAAATTTATCCACTGCCGCTGATTCTGTTTGGTAGTGAGTACTGGCAAGATCTTTATGTCTGGATAAAAAACACCATGATAAAAAACGATACCATCGTCAGTAGCGATCTGGACCTGCTTTATATGACGGATAATCCTGACGAAGTGGTTGAAATCATTAATAAACACCGTGAATGGAAAAAGCTCAAGATTGCAGAATCTGAAAGATAAAGAATAATGGTTGATGGCCAAATGAAAGAAACCACCCACCATATGCGTTTAACCGCAGAGGCGCAGAGAAGTAACAGCTTATTAAACAGCAGGGAAAATCACGTATGCCAGTATAAGCGAAGCGTTGCTGGCGATTAGATCGAAAATACCATCAATCATCTTGCGGCCAGTCACTCACTTGCCATCAATCATATCTCTGCGCCTCTACGCCTCTGCGGTAATATAAGAATTCCCAGAACGTCGATACTGAAATGACAGAGGACAGACACCTGTTTTTATAGTC
>Ga0316193_10001929_pt1 | contig 14302 bp, 10 predicted proteins | sample MerIslsedime2_MG_FD_207735 | JGI IMG/M metagenome (GOLD analysis project Ga0316193, IMG submission 207735) | Coastal sediment microbial communities from Maine, United States - Merrow Island sediment 2 | ecosystem: Environmental > Aquatic > Marine > Coastal > Sediment | place: USA: Maine...
AGGAAAATTCGCCGATCACCAAACTTGGCGCATGTCTCATACGCGTACTCGACGGCCCGGTCGACCCCGTAGCAAAAACCCAGGCTGCGGGCCATGCGAAACGTGAATCGGCCCACGGTGAGCCGGTGGTCGGCCGCCTTGATGGCCTTCACCATCTCACTGCCGTAGGCCTCGGCCAGGAGCGGCTTCACCTGGGCCTTGAGCCCGAGTCCGCGTCGGAAGTAGTTGTCGCCGTTTGCTTTCATCGTGCTCTATCGTAACCCGTGGTTCGTCTGGTGTTCAACTTCTCGACGCCGCGTCCACCAGGAACGCGGAACTCCGATCGGCCCGGCGAACGCTGTCAGGGTCGCCGTCCGAGCGCTCGGGCCGTTCCCACGCGCCTGGACGGTTCCGGAGCGCACGCGCGAGCAGCCGGACCTTATCGACCTTCCCGGTCCAGACACGCTTCGTCACGCTGTCGTAGTCCGCCTCCCGCACCTTTTGCCCGATTTCAGCGTACACCAGCGCGGCCGCCCGGATCGCCGGCCGGCATCTCGCGGGCAGGCTCTCGATTCCGCTCCACGCCGCGGAGTACAGGTCATCGGCATCGTCAAGCAGTCCCCGCACGACAGCTCGTACGCCATCGACCGGAGCAGGAGATGCCAGCCATTCGTCGGGATCGAGCCCCGCCTGCCGAAGCCCGTCCAGCGGCAGGTACAGTCGGCGCGTCCGAGCATCTTCGCCCACATCACGGGCGATGTTCGTGAGCTGCATCGCGGCACCCAGCCGGCACGCTGCCGCAAGCGTGTCCGGATTCCGGCGATCCATGACGGCCGTCATCATCGCCCCGACCGTCGAGCCCACCCGGACGCAATACTCCATTACCTCGGATCGGGTCTCGTATCGTCGGCCGTTCACATCCCACTCGAACCCCTCGAGCATGGCCTCCGGGATGTCCCGCGAGATCTGATTCCGGAACACGGCGTCCGCGAACACCCTCTCCACCGGACCCTGTGGTCGCCCCGCATACACACGCTCCAGCCCTGTGCGCGTGGACTGGAGGCCCACGGCCGGCTGATCGGTCCTGTCCACCGCGTGGTCCGCCACCCGGCACCAGGCGTACACGGCCGCCGCGTCGTGGCGCACGCGGGTCGGCAGGAGGAGCGACGCGGCGTAGAAGCTCCTGGAGCCCTCGCGAAGCAACCGGTGGCAGGCCCGCCGATCTCCTGCCAGCGGCGCCTCCAGGAGCGGGTCGACGCGTCCGGTCACGGTCGGGGCGCCGGGTCCGGCACCACTGTGTCCAGGACTCGGGCGGACGACAGAACTCCGGGTACCCCCGCGCCGGGATGCGTGCCTGCGCCGACGAGGTATAGCCCTTCCACGTCCTCGCTGCGGTTGTGCGGCCGGAACCAGGCACTCTGGCTGAGAACGGGCTCGAAGCTGAAGGCGGCGCCGCGGAACGCCAGCAAATCGCTCTCGAAATCCGTAGGAGTCATGACGCGGGATGTAACGATCTCCTCAGCCAGCCCGGGCATGACGGTGTCGGCCAGGTGCGTCTCGATCGCCAGCCGATACGACTCGGCCTGCGCTTCCCAGTCCACGTCCGCCTCCAGGTTGGGAACGGGCGACAGCACGTAGAAGGCGTCCATTCCCTCGGGGGCCAGCTTCGGGTCGGTTGCCGTCGGCCGATGCAGATACAGGCTGAAGTCCTTGGCCAGGCGCCCACCGAAGATGTCGTCCAGCAGACCCCTGTAGCGTGGACCGAGAAGGATCGAGTGATGGGCCACATCCGGGTACTGCCGCTTCGTTCCGAAGTACCACACGAACAGACCCATCGAGTAACGGGACTTCTCCAACTTGCGGTTGGTCCAGCGGCGGCGGGCCGAGTTCGGTACCAGGTGCCGGTACGTCCACGCGGAGTCGGCGTTCGAGACGACAATGTCGGCTGCGATCACCTCGCCGTCCCTAAGTCGGACTCCGGTCGCCTTGCCGTCCTCCACCAGGATCTCGGCCACGTCGGAGTCCAGGCGAAGCTCGCCATCCAGTCCTTCAATCAGGCCAAGTAGTCCCTGCACGAGCGCACCGGTACCGCCGATCGGAAAGTGAACCCCCCACTGGCGTTCCAGGTAGGCGATCAGAGTGTAGATCGAGGTCGTGGCGAACGGATTCCCGCCTACCAGAAGGGGGTGGAAACTCAGCACCTGCCTCAGCTTCGGGTGCTTGATGAACTTGGCCACCAGTCCATACACCGTCAGGTGGCTCTGTAGCAGGATCATGTCGGGCACGATTCGCACCATGTCCCAGACGGAATCGAACGGCACGTGCCCCAAGCGGGTGAAACCCGTGTTGAAGATCCGTTCGCTCATGGCCAGGAAACGGGCGTACCCGGCTTCGTCTTCGGGTGAAAAACGCCTGATTTCCTGTCGCATCGCGTCCGGATCGCCCGAATAGTCGAACACGTCTCCGTCGTCAAACCGGATGCGATAGAAAGGGTGCACCGGGCGCAGGTCCACATCATCCGCCAGGCGCCGCCCGCACAGGTCCCACAACTCTTCGAACAGGAAAGGCGCCGTGATCACGGTGGGCCCGCCGTCAAACGTGAACCCGTCCTGCTCGAATACGCGACCCCGCCCGCCCGGTTGATCGAGACGCTCGAGGATGGTCACGCGATAGCCCCGAACACCGAGACGGATCGCGGCTGCGAGTCCCCCGAAACCGGACCCGATGATGACCGCGTGCATCCTGTTGTCTTTTTCGCCGCTCAAGAGTCCCCCGCGTCGGCTGGTTCGCTTGTCGCCCGAACGAGCGCCCAATGTACAGCCCGCATCGGGCGCCCCCAAACTGACTCGCCCGAGCAAAACATTGCACCGGGCGGAGCGTGGGGGTAGCGTCGCCTGGAACTTGCTTGTACATCCGCGGAAGACCAGGCGGCCGGCGACCCCGATGAGCATCGGAAGCCAACATGAATTTGCCAGCGCAAGCGACTCTCCTTTTCTTTGCCGTTCTCGCCGCTACACCCGCGGTCGGCGCAGCACAGGAGGCTGATTTCGTCGTTCCGCCGGGTCTCTATGCCAGCCGGCAGTACGTATCCAGCCGGGCCCTGACCCGACCCGCGAATCGATACATTCGTGTGCGTACAACGAACTTCCTGCTCCACCGCGTACACCAGTCCGATGGGGGTCTCATGGTCGAGAGCCGTTACTGCCTGATCGAGCAGGAGCCGCTCGGCCGCGTTCGCACCTCCATCGGCCCGCGGTTCATAGCAGCCATGCCCACCTGGGACGCGCGGCTCACGGGGGACTCCGAGGGCGAGGGCACGGGGACCCTGCAGGTCGCCGAGAATGTGATGGTGCTGGGCGCCCGCCTGGACGATCCGGCCAACGACGCCCTGCCTGCCGACGCAGACGATTACCGGGTCACGGACCCGGACGGCGACGGCAACCCCGGAGTGACGGTGGAGGTCGATGGATTCGTGAGCGGACAGGTGTACGTGGTGCAACGACTGGTCCGGGGACTCCGCGGAACGGCTGCGCCGGGTGGTCGGGTCACGGGAACCGTGATCGGGGCGGGTGACCAGGCCGTGATCGGGGCCTCCAACGCGATCTTGAAGACATTCACGCCCAGGTTCGAGCACAATCCCGACCCGAAGCGGAACACCTTTGTGTGGGTACCGGTACCGGATGGTTCGACCTGCGAGAGCGTTCTGGCCGGGCGTGACCGGTTGTTCGGGGAGGACTGAGGCGAGTGGACGCGGACGTCCTGATCGTCGGAGCCGGCTGCGCTGGTCTCAGCCTGGCCGTCCACCTCCTGGAGGCCGGTGCGTCTGACCTGGAAATCGTCCTCCTCGATCGCCGCTCGCTGCACGTGCGCGACCGCACCTGGTGTTACTGGTCAGGCCAGGACCATCCGTTCCAGGCAGCTGTCCGGCACTCCTGGAATCGGTGGAGGATCGTCACCGCGGGCGGCGAGGTCGAACGCGGCTCCCCTTCGGTCGCCTATCGCTGCATCCAGGCGGACAGCTTCTACGACCTGGCGCTGGAGCGCATCGAGCGCAGCCCCAACATCCGGCTGGTGCGCGGCATCTCAGTCGAGCACTTCCGTGAGATCGAGGGTGGCGTGTCGGCCGTGACCTCCGACGGCGAGTTCACGGCGCGGCAGGCGTTCGACAGTCGTCCCCCCGAACCCGGGCCGGTCCCGGCCGGCGAGATACACTGGCTGCAGCATTTCGTGGGGCTCGAGGTGGAGGCCGATCGACCCGTGTTCGACACCTCGATCGCCACACTGATGGACTTCCGGGTGATGGACGGCGCGGACATCAGGTTCATGTACGTGCTGCCACTCGACGAACGTACGGCACTCGTGGAGGACACCTTTTTCGGCGGTAAACCCCGCCCGGAGAGCGAGTACCTCGAGTCGATCGATCGCTATCTGGCCGATAGGCTGGGTGTCGCCAGCTGGACTGAGAAGCACCGCGAGCACGGCGCCATACCGATGAGCACCGTCCCTCCGCCGGCCCCGTCGAGCCCGCGCGTCACCAGTATCGGGGTGCGGGCCGGACTGGCCCGGCCGGCCACCGGTTACGCGTTTCTCGCCATCCAGCGACATTCGCGGCGCCTCGCCGTGTACGCAGTGCGCGCCGGAGTCGACCGCCCCATGCCCCGTGGCCGGCCCTACCCGAGAGCCGTGGCATTTCTCGACCGGGTATTCCTGGCCTACCTTGAACGCCAGCCGCAGGAGGCGCCGGAGATGTTCCGCGACATGTTCGAGGGCGTCGCGCCCGAACGCATGGCCCGCTTCCTGTTCGACGGCGGAACCCGTGCGGACCGAATCGCCATCATGCGCTCCCTTCCTGCCTCGCCATTGATCGGCCAGGCGTTGCGCAGCATGGGACCGGCCTTGCGAGACACGACCCGGAGAGCCTGATGTCGAGACTGAAGACGGTTGGACATCCGTTGTCACCGCTTCCCCCGGAGCTGCCTCCCGAGCTCCGCGGTCCGGATTGGGTGCAGGCCAACCCCCACCGCATCGAACGAGAACTCCAGGCGGCGCTCGCCCTGCCGTCCGGCGGCTGGTACGTGCTCGATGCCAGCCGGTCGATCGGCAGAAAGCCGCGCCGGTTCTGGGTAGAGGGCCGGGAGCTGGTGGCGTGGCGAGCCGGCCCGGAACTCCGGGTGGCTCCGAATGCCTGCCCGCACATGGGCGCTTCCCTTGCCGAGGGCCCGGTGCGTGACGGACGCCTCGTGTGCCCCTGGCACGGGCTGGAGCTCGGGGCCGAGAAACACGGGGCCTGGTGTCCGCTGGCGGCGCACGACGACGGCGTACTCTGCTGGGTCCAGCTCCGGGACACGGATGATGGGAATGCGGCAGCGGACCCTCCGACTCCGCTGCCGATCGTATCGCCTCGACCGGCAAACTTCATCGATTCGGTGATGAGGATGGAGGCGGAGTGCGATCCGCGGGACGTGATCGCCAATCGACTCGACCCGTGGCACGGTGTCTACTATCACCCGCATACTTTCAAGCGCCTGAAGGTGATCGGCGTCGAGGGCGGGCGGTTGCTGGTGCGCGTAGTGTACGGAATCACGGACCGGCTTGGAATCGAGGTCGACGCCACCTTCCATTGTCCTGACCCCCGCACGATCACGATGACGATCGTGGGAGGAGAGGGCACCGGATCGGTGGTCGAAACCCACGCCACACCCCTTCGTCCGGGACGGTCTGCGATCATCGAAGCCACCCTGGCGACATCGGACCGCCCTGGATTTCAGCGGGCGATCAAGGCGGCAGGCCTCATCCGACCGTTCGTTCTCAAGTCGCAACGAAAACTGTGGGTGGAAGACGCCGCCTACGCTGAGCGTCGCTACGCGCTGCGCGCCGGCCTGGTGCCGGCTGCGGGAAGGGCACTCACTCGGCCGAACGGCGCCGTGGCTTCGCCGCGATCAGCGCCGCCGGGCGAGCGGTCCAACGAGGGGCACTGACCAGATCGGTTCCGGCTGCACGTCCCAGGGGGTGAGCAGGTGGTTGGCGGCCAGGAAGCCGGAGGCCGTGGCCCGTTCCATGAGGGCCGTGGGAAAGGGTAGCCGCACGTAGTCTCCCGCCAGCGCCACACCTTCCGCTGGAGTCTCGACAACCGGCCGCCCGGCGTTCCCGCCGGGGGGAAAGGCGGGGCAGTCGCGATCCACGCGGAAGACCTCGTGCACGACCCCGGCATCCCGGGTTTCCGGATACAGGTCGTGCAGGCCCTCGAGCATGCCCACGCGGAGTTCCGCCTCGCCCACGTCCTCGGGCACCGCATAGGCGTGGAGTTCCACCACCGAGCCCTCCGTCGAACCGGCCCACCGACGGCTTTCCTCCTCGAAGGTCTCGTACACCGAGATGTTGTCGAGGAAAGGGTACCCGGCGGTACCGACGAACGGGTGCCGGTTCGGATTCACGCGCCGGTCCAGCCACATACGCCACACGGCGAACGGCAGCGTCAGGCTGAGGTCCGCTACGCTCCGCCGCCACGCGGAATCACCGAGGTCCTGTGAATTGACGGCGATCGCCTGCAGGCCCGGTACGGTTACGGCCAGCGCGACCATGTCCGCTTCCCGGGAATCGGCCAACTCACCGCCCGTGTTTCTGAAGGCGACCTTCCACCGACCTCCGTCTCCCCGGGCCATCGACTCCAACTCCACGCCGAGCCTGAACCTGACGCCCAGCCCTTCCAGGTAGGCGCGGAACGGAGTCCAGAGAGAAGCTTCGAATTCGTCGTCCAGGACGTCGAACACCAGGCCCTCGGGATTCGCCATGAAGTAGAAGTGGAACATCATCAGCAGGTCAGCGGCGGACATGTTCTCTTCGGGATTGAAGAACGAGTGAGAGAACACATCGAACATCATCCGCCGAGCCGCGGGCGGAAAACGGAGCGAATCCAGGTACTCACGGGCGCTGGTCCCGTCGTGCCGCTCGTACGTTCGCTCCGGATCGAACCGGAGCATGTCGAGGGCCGCCAGACCGTTCACCTTCAGCAGGTCGCGGTATCGAAAGGTGTCGGCGCGGCGAACGAGCGAAACGATGTTCCACGGGGGTCGGGTCGGCAGGTCCTCGAACGATTGAACCGCCCCGCCGGGAGCCAGTACCGGGTAGTCGTGCAGGCGAACCAGCCGCCTCAAGTCCGGGTCTACTCTTCGGAGCAGTTCACGCAGGTTGTAGTACTGGCGGAAAAAGGCATGAAAACCGCGCTCCATTCGAAGCTCGGACCCATCCGGCAATGTCTCGGTCCACGTGCGCAACCGACCACCCAGCGTCTCCTCGCGTTCCAGGAGAGTGACCTCAACGCCGCGTTCGGCGAGAACACACGCCGCCGCGATCCCCGCCAGACCGCCGCCCACCACCAGAGCCGTAGTCCCTTCCGGGGCCCGGTCCCGGTTGCCCGGCCGCTGCGGAACCGGCTGCCGACCGTCTCGCCCGCGGGTCACGGGGCCGGCCCCGGCCGCCGCGCCAGGAAGGAGTGCACGATCCCCCGCTGCCATCCGTCCATCGGCTCGGTCCTTATGTCAGAGAATCCAGCCCGACGCAGGCGCTCCTCGAACGACGTGACGCCGTCGAAGTCGAGCACGCTGCGGCGCAGGTAGCGATAGAGCCGGGTCGTACCCGAGGTCAGGAATCCCCCTGGAACGATGACACCGAGGGACACGGCGTTCCAGGTTGCACGGGCGGTCGCCTTGTCGGCCACCGAGTACTCGTGGAAGCAGATCATGCCGCCGGGCCGCAATAGATCGATCAGGTTGGCCAGGCACCGGTCGGGATCGGACATGTTGCGAATTCCGTAGGCCATGAGAATCGCGTCGAACGGACCCACGATCCCTGACGCCGCGGGATCCATCGCGTCGGCCCTGGCCAGCTGGACCCGGTCTTCCGGCAGCCGGCGACGGGCTTCGGCGAGCATGCCAGGTGACCCATCCGCGGCGATCACCTGCGCGCTCGGGTGCTCCGCCAGTATCGCCCGCGTCGACGCTCCCGTTCCGCAGCACAGGTCGAGGATCCGGGCGTCGGGAGCGACGGCCAGCCGGGACGCGCTGAGCCTGAGATGGCGGCGATATCCCGGGTTCAGGCCTGTCAGCAACTCGTAGCTACGGGCCACACGGTCGAATTCACCTGGCACGTCCGGCTTGGCGATCGGCATCAGTGTTCCAGCCCCACGACCCGGTACATTTCGCCATGGCCGTCCCACTGCAGGTACACGGTCGCTGACCGGCCGGAGGCACGATCCCGCCCCGACACCGTGATCTCCAATGTCGCCAGACTGCCGTCGGCCGGCGTCGTTGGGTCGGCAAACATGGCCCCGGCACCGGGCCCGATCGACAGGACCTGGCGGTGGCCTTCCGCCGCCGCGGCATTGCCCTCCCACTTCAGACCCGACTCCGGGTGGCGAAACGACCAGGCGTACGACGTGCCGTTGGAAGCCCATGCGCCATCCCGTATCCCGTAGTCCTCGAATGTGAGCGTGAAGCCGGAACCCGGCTCCCTCTTCTGGCTCACCTCCGGGCCCTCGATCGGGCTCACCCGGGCATACCAGTACTCCACGATCCGGTCCCGCCGATAGTTCAGCATGGCGGCCAGCGTGTCTGCCGCAAACTCGTTGGGAAGCTGGCCGGCCCGGACCGCGGCTCGAACCTGCGCGTCCGTGAACGAGCCCACCAGCTTGGCGCCCCAGTAGCCGTCGCGAACCGTCATGTTCACGAAGGCCTCGTTCGGCCAATTGGCCTTCCAACGAGCCGGATCAAAGGTCTCTACCTGCATCCAGCCGATGGACGGATCGATCACCCCGTAGGGCTCCCGTTCCCACCCCTGGCGATAGAATCCCAGCGTGAACATGCGCGCCATGGTAGGCCAGAAATCGAAATTGTACTCGGCGCCCTCGCGGGGGTTATGCGGGCGGATGGTCCCGCTACCGAGGCTGGCCGCGAAGTCGATCAGGTAGTGGCGCACGAAGCCCGGCTCCACGAACGCGTCCATCGTATTCGCGAAACGCATGTCGACGTGGTTCACCCAGGACGACACCACGTACAACCCTCGCAGATCGCGGCGATGTTCGTGCGCGTACCAGTCGTTGGGATCGTCCTCCCTGGTTCCGGAGAAGTGGAACGGGCCGAGCGGCGGACCGGGCACGTACTGGCTGGCCACTGCCAGGAAACGGCCGTCCGGAAGAGTGTCCACCCTGGCCAGGATCTCGTCCACCAGCTCGATCCCGAGCGGGTGCTCAACGAATTCGGCGTCCTGGTAGGTCGCGCCCTCCTTCACCCCCGTGATGTGCTCGCGGCGGAAACGGAAGATGTAGTCCTCCGGAACGTGGAAGCCGGCGGCGTACATGAGCCGGTTGGCGATCACTCCGGCCGAGCTGCTCAGGTACTGGAAACCCTGTGGATCGAACTTCACGACGTAGCGGACGCCCCGGGAATCCTGGATGTGGAAGCCGGGCGAGATTCCCTGCAGTTTCGCCTGGGTCAGTACGATGGGGCCCGTGGTGTCCGGGCCGGTGCCGGTGGTCGGCCCCCGGAACGTCTCGTCCGGAGTCAGACGTCGCTGATCGTTCCGGTGCTCGAACCACGACGAGTTCACCACGTCGTCGTGCCGGGTGACGTTCAGGGCCTCGTGGCTCTCATTCACCAGCCGGCGCACGCTGATTCCCTTGGCCACCTGTCCGCTGATCGCGTCTCGAACCAGCAGCGGCGCTTCCAGCGGCTCCCGGTAGGCCGGCTCTTCGATCGGCAGCGTGTCCGCATACGCGATTGGTTCCGGGCGTACCGGGACCGGGACCTGGCCGGCGCATCCCGCCAGGGTCGCCAGCAGTCCTGCCGCGAGCAGCGGCCCATGGTCACGCCTCAGAATGGCCATGAACCCCTGATCCCCGCCGTCATTCCCTCGGCGCTGAATCCCAGGTAGGCGAGTCCCATCAGGGACGTCGGCCGACTGAGACGGATTCCCAGGCCGTAGGAGGGGTGCCAGTCTCGACCCTCGATTTGACCGATCGTCTCGCCTACCGCTCCGTAGTGGAAGAACAGGAAGGTCTCGGCCCGCATACGGCTGTGCAGCTCCCGCCAGATCTCGAACCGGTATTCCGACATGAACGACAGCATGTCGTAATCCACGAACCGGCTCGAGGGAAATCCGAGGGCGCTGCGGCTTCCGCCGAGGGTGGACAGGTGATAGAACGGCACCCCTTCACCACCGTCGTCCCGGGAGATGTCAGAGGCCACGCGGAACGCGAACATCTGTTGCCCGTTGATCGGCAGGTAGGTCTGGAAGAACCCCGTGAGCAACCGGAAGTCGGAATCCGTACCGGTCAGGCCGAAGAAGGAGCGGGCAGCCAGGCCTGTGGTGACCCCCGTCTGCTGAAAGTCCCGCCAACGGGTGAGGTTCAACGTGCCACTCAGCTCCAGTCGCAGGTATTCCGTGGTTTCGTTTGCCCCGTACAGCGAGTCGGTCGGGAAGTCGTTGAAGATCGATTGCGAAGTCCCGATCGGATCGCCGACATAGTTGTGCTCGTAGGCCAGCCCTCCGGCGAAGATGAGTGACGGGGTAACCGTCAGGCCCGTGCGTGCCGCCACGTCCCACCAGTCGCGCCGGTAGAACGCCCTGTCATCTGCGTCGGTCTGGGATCCAATGCCGTAGAACGGAGTCTGCGCATCCCGCTGCCACTTCGCTTCGGCGGCCAGCCACGTCGTGCGGCCGTTCAAGAGGAGCCCTGTCCTGTAGCGCTGCGACAGGCGCCGGGACACGGCAGCATGAACGTAGAACGGGTAGAAGCGGTCGAACTGCAGTTCGAGGGCCGCGGCACTCCGCGGGCCGATTGTCGAACGGATCGTCGGTCGCGCGCCCCATTCCGACATCGCCCGGTAGGTCCGCATGAGTGCGCTCGGAGGGCGGGGAGCCGTAATCTGGCCCACCAGCCACGCCGGCAGTCGAACCAGTACCAGGTCCAGCGGCCAGCCGATGACCTTGAGCGGGAATTCCACGACGTCCACCCAGTCCGCCGAATACTGCGCCGGCGGACGCTGCAAGGTGTCCCGGATCGCCTGCGCCTCGGCCGGCGTGACCGACCCGGATGGGATCGTGTCGGTCGCCGCCACGGAATCGGCCGGTACGGAGGGCGACTCCTGGCCCCGAGCCGGGCTCGGGACAGCGCTGCCTGAGAGCGCGAGGGCAAGAAGCGCGGCTGTGAGGTCCGCCGACTTGAGTCGTGGCAATCGCCTCATCGGGAACAGCGCCCGGGCAATCCCTCGCTCGTGCCGGCGTACCGGCGCACGGTGAACTCGTCCACTACCTGTCCACCACGGTCGATCGTGCGGCCCCGGATGCGATCGGTTCCGACGACCAGCTCGACGTACTGGTAGACCCGTTGCGCCGTCGCGAGGAGAGTCGTGTTCGTGATGTCACGGGCGTAGCGGGAGGCCCCTCCTCCACCGGACAGTACGTGTACCGGTCCGCAACCGTCCTGTACGCGGCGGCCGTCCCGAATAGGCCAGGATCGCTCGTAGTGGTGGTCATGGCCCGCCGTGACCAGATCCACTCCATATCGCTCGTATACCGGCAGCAGAACAGCCCGCAGGTTCCGATCCAGTTCGTGCCCGCTGATCCCGATGGCATGGCTGTACAGGGGATGGTGCTGGAACGTGATGATCCAATCCACCGTGCTGTCCGCAGAAGCTCCGCGCAGGACACCCTCGAGCCACTCCAGCTGTCTGCCTGTCCCATTTCGCAGGTCTTCGACGTCGTCTGTCTTGCTGGACGTGTCGATGGACACGAACTGGATCCGGCCCCAGCGAAACGAGAAGTATCGCGCCCCGGGGAACGGCTCCGGCCACAGAAAAGCGCCTTCGTAGGAGCGGCCACCGTCCGCCCGAATGTCGTGATTGCCGACCGACGGATAGAAGGGAGTGTACGCGAAAATCGGCGTGTACACTCGGAAGTGGCGCTCGGTGAAATCTTCCTCGGAACCGTCGTTGTATGCGATGTCTCCGACGTGAATGGACAGGTCCCAGCTTTCCCGCTTCATCTGGCGGGCAAGGTCAATCTGTTGGGGACCGCCCCACCCGGAATCTCCAAACAGGAGGACGCGAACGTCTTCACCCGCGGTTCCCTCGGACGGGGCCGTTCGGAATCGGTAGGGGCCCGCCCGGGTGCCGGCCGCGGAAACCACGTACTCCACGGTTCCAACCGCCGGCAGGGGTGCCAGGTCAGCCCGCCGTGTACCGTAGCGGTGATCTACCACGGCGGTTCGAGTCCAGGCGGAGTCGCTCTCCGGAATCCGGTACCAGGCGGAGTCCGGAGATCCCGGCTGGCTCATCCAGAGAACCGAGGCGCTGCTGTCCGTGACCTGCTGGACGTAGGGCAATCGTACGAACGACGGAGGCACCGGCGGAATGCCGACCGGATCGACCGGTCCGGGGTAGCAGGCAACGAAACCGAGAACGGCAGCGCCGAGAATTCCTCGTACCAGGCGCCCTGCCCCTGGCACAGGGCTGCATTCACTGCCTCGTTGGCGGAACTGGCTCATGCCGTTGACTCGTTCCATGCCAGAAGGGCGCATACCGGACCGGTTCGGGCACTGGAAGCGGGCCCGGTTCCTGCACAACAAGCGGCTGACACGATAGAATACAATGAGAGCCGATCATCCGCCGCCCCGGAGGCGAAGGAGATCGAGTTCGACCACACCACACGGGAACGAGATCGCAGATCATGCACGATCAGAAGAATACAGCTTCCTTTTCCCTGTTCCAAGCAGAATCAGAGGACATGCCCACCGGAATGGAGGAAGTCCACATCGCGTGGGACGAGGACGAGGAGCGCGAAGACGACTCGGACGAGTTGCTCGAGGAGCGAGCCAGGCTCCCCGTGCTGCCGCTGCGCGGCACGGTCGTATTCCCGTCCGTCGCCGCTCCGATCGCCGCTGGCCGCGAGAAGACCCTGGCAGCGATCGAGCACGCCCTGCAGGGATCGAAGCGTTTGATCGCCGTATCTCAGCTCGATGCCGAAACAGAGGATCCGACGCCGGAGGATCTCTTCCGCATCGGTACCATCTGCCGCATCGCACAGATGCAGCGGGTCCCCGGCGGCATCCAGCTCGTGGTGCAGGGAACCGGCCGGGGCGCGGTGCTGGAATTTACCGAGCGGGGTGAATTTCTCGAGGCCGTCGTGCGACGCATACAGGACATGCCGCCACTCGATGACGAGGACCCCGCGTACACCGCCCTCCACAAGGAAGTGCGGGAGCGCGCGGCCCAGCTGAGTCGGCTGCGCGGCGTGCCCAAGGAGATCATAGACCATCTGCTCGGGGGTGTCACCGACGGCGGTGAGCTGGCCGACCTGGTGACCTTCTATACCGAGCTCGAGGTGCCAGAAAAGCAGGATCTCCTGGAGACCCTTTCGGTGGAAGATCGGCTCCGGAAGCTGCTCCTCCACCTCCAGCGACAGATCGGCGTGCTCGAGGCGCAGGCCCAGATCCGCAGCAAGGTCCAGGAGGAGCTCGGCGAGCGTCAACGTGAGGTCTTCCTGCGCGAGCAGATGAAGGCGATCAGAAGCGAGCTCGGAGACGACGGGGACCAGGAGGAGATCCAGGAGCTGCGCGAGCGGCTCGAGGCACTCGATCTTCCGGAAGAAGCGCGCACCGAGGTCGATCGAGAGCTCCGTCGGCTGGAGCGTATCCCGCGAGAAGCGGCTGAATCACAGGTCATCCGCACTTTCCTGGAAACGGTGGCCGACCTGCCCTGGAGCGTGCGCACCGAGGACCGCCTCGACCTGAAGCGGGCCGAGGAAATCCTGGAGCGGGACCACTACGGCCTGTCTGATGTGAAGGATCGGGTTCTCGACTTCCTGGCGGTCCGCAGCCTGCAGGAACGCCGCAATCACAGCCACGACGACGAGAGTGCGGAGAGCGCGGGTGAGAACGCCTCGGACTCGGACGCCGAGGCGGAAGAGGGGTCAGACGTCGACTCCGGCGGCAAGAGCCCCGGGCAAGCGGACGATCGAACCGGACAGACAGTCCTGTTCGTAGGGCCTCCAGGCACGGGTAAGACGTCCATCGCCAAGTCGATCGCCGACGCGATGGGCCGCAAGTACGTGCGCGTGTCCCTCGGCGGGGCGCGCGATGAGGCGGATATCCGGGGACACCGACGCACGTACGTCGGCGCTCTTCCGGGCCGCATCATCGAGGGCTTGAAGCGGGCTGGCAGCAAGAACCCGGTGTTCCTGCTGGACGAGGTGGACAAGTTGGGCGTCTCGTTCCAGGGAGACCCGTCGGCCGCGCTCATGGAAGTGATGGATCCGGCGCAGAATGACG
>Ga0316193_10001932_pt1 | contig 14297 bp, 17 predicted proteins | sample MerIslsedime2_MG_FD_207735 | JGI IMG/M metagenome (GOLD analysis project Ga0316193, IMG submission 207735) | Coastal sediment microbial communities from Maine, United States - Merrow Island sediment 2 | ecosystem: Environmental > Aquatic > Marine > Coastal > Sediment | place: USA: Maine...
CAGTTCTTGAACTATTTACTGGTCGAAAAAGGATTGGCGCAAAAAACGCTTGAAGCTTACAGCCGGGATATCATCCGATACCGCAATTTTCTGGCTGAAAATAATTCGACTGCTTTTTCGGAAGAAGATACGCCCCTGATTCTGAAGCATTTAATTCTTCTCAGAAAAGACGGCTTGAAGGCGCGTTCAAGGGCACGGCATCTGGTCGCCATCAGAGGGTTCTATCGATTTTTGGTTCAGGAAAAAATCCTGCGCGATGATCCCGCCCGACTGATTGATCTTCCGAAGTCAGGTTTGAAATTACCCCACGTTTTATCCAGAGAAGAAATTGAACTTTTGCTGAAGGCTCCGGATACCAGCAAACCTATAGGCGTCAGGGACGCAGCCATGCTGGAACTACTTTATGCAGCCGGTTTGCGCGTCTCAGAACTGATTAATTTAAAATTACAGGATATCAACCTGGAAGCCGGATTTGTCCGCATCTTCGGTAAAGGTTCCAGAGAAAGGATTGTACCGATCGGGGGTCACGCAAGAGAAAAAGTCAGCACCTATCTAAAAGCCGTCAGATCCCGGCGTTTAAAGCAAACAGCCAGCCCCTACCTTTTTATCGCCCGTGCCGCCAAACCGATGACCCGCCAGGGCTTTTGGAAGTTGTTACGTCGCTATGGGCTACAGGCAGGACTTAAAAAGAAAATTACACCTCACAGCTTAAGGCATTCGTTTGCCAGTCACTTGCTGGAAGGGGGTGCCGACCTACGGGCGGTGCAGGTCATGTTAGGTCATGTGGATATTTCTACAACCCAGATTTACACCCACGTTACCCGTGATCATCTCAAAAAATTGCACCAGAAATTTCATCCCCGAGGGTAGACTACCCGGGCTTGAAGAATCAGTAAAGAGTGGCTTCTAATCATTATCAGTCGATTCGACTGTCAACATTGGGCGGCATCGCACAAAAATCGACCGGCTCAAGGGATGAAACAAAAATTTTACAAGGCGGGCAAAATTTTTTGGGTTTGCCCCGTCCCGACCATAGCATCTTCATGCGATGATCGCTGCCACATTTGGGACAAACACATTTTACCGTAAGAGATTCTCTCAATTTGACCTGATGAACAAATTCTTTCTCGCCTTTTAAACACTGATTTCTTTTGGATGCGGCCATTTCAATTTCTCCTTAAGGTAAAAAATTAAAATCATCTTCGTGGGCCTGTTCTCAGATTCCCCCCTTTTATTTTGGACCGCTCCTTTCCGCGTGGTTTTAAGGTCATTTTTAAGGTATTGGAATTTCAATGCTTCACAGCACCGGCGGCAACCGATTCCAACCCTTTAAATGGTCTTTAATTGGACTTTCTTTTATACTTTTTTAAAAGATCGCAAATTGCTTCTTCCAGTAAAACACCCAAAGACTTATCCAGATCAACCGCAAGATGTTTAAGCGCTTTGAGTTTGTCCTGGTCAATCCGGGTCGAAAATGTTTTCTTGTTGCTCATGCAATAAAACTTATATTAAATTAAAAAATAAATCAAGAAAAAATTAAATAATAAATACATTTAATTTTAATTATATAATTCTTACAATAACGCAAGCCTTGCAAAATTAAATCGCCGTTAATTTTTTCCTAAAGTAATCGATTCAAATTTAAAAAAGAGATTTCTTCTGGAGGGGGGGCTGATTTGAAATTAAGGGTAAGAAAATAAAGGCTGCGGCTGAAACCCTCCCTGAAGAGTTGATTCTTGTGGCAGGAAGAAATTATTTTACTGTTTTAAGAGGTCGACTGGAATAATCCGAAAGGTCCCCTGCCCCATGGCTACCAATTCACCGTTTGAATTGTGAATATCAGACCGTACGAAACTGGAGCGTTTGGTTTTGTGTGTGCTCCAGGCGGTGCACACAAACACGTCGCTATTGGCCGGTTTGGTGTATTGAATATCGATGTTGACGGTCGTAGAATTGAAACCGGGTTCCAGCTGTGACCATATCGCCCAGGCCATGGTCGTATCAATGATGGTAAACAACACGCCGCCATGGGGCTGATGCGGAAACGGCCAGCAGAAGGCCGGCTCCGGAATTAAGCGCGAGCGGGCTTTGCCGCCGCCGGCCGCTTCAATTTGAATCCCTAAAGCCTGATAAAGCGAATTGGCGTTCATTTTATTTAAAATGGCAGCTGTAATTTCCATGGGGTTACCTTTCATTTTTTTAAATCATATTCGTATTCGGTTTATTTCCGCTTTCAGCAAGCGATATTTTAAACATTCAATGTAAACAAATTGCAGCATATCTGCAAAATGAATGCAAGTGAAGTTAAAATCACCCATATGCCAGGTTTTGTTTTTGACCAAACATTTTGGCGACTTGACAATCAGATTCTGGAAGTGTTACTGGCTGGATCGATCTTAGGTACTGTCGCTGGCTAAAAATTTGCCGGCGCATATTATTTTAGTCAGGTGAATCATTTGAACGCTGCCCTCATCGTCATCGGATTAATTTTGGCCATTGCCGGCATGGTCGGGTGCATCTTACCCATTATTCCCGGGCCGATCCTCAGTTTCGCCGCTCTGATACTTCTTTCCTGGATAAAAAATTGGCAGATCTTCAGTCAGACCTTTTTGATTGTCATGGGCATACTGACCGCATTACTGATCATATTGGATTATGTTGCCCCGGCGTTGGGGGCTAAAAAATATGGCGCCTCGAAGCGCGGTCTGTGGGGATCGGCGATCGGTATGATTGTCGGCATATTTTTCATACCGCCCTGGGGCATGATCGTGGGCGCTTTTGTCGGTGCTCTGCTGGGGGAACTGGCGTCCGGAAAATCGGGCCGCAAAGCCCTGCGCGCGGGATGGGGCATTTTGCTTGGAAATGTACTCGGAATCGGGCTGAAACTGGCCTTCACCGCTGTGGTTCTTTTTTATTACGTCAAGGAGATGTTTTAGAAGTGGTATTTTAAAGGCATTTCGAATCACTGAATCGAAATGCCTTTTTTCATTGTGCAGTAAATTTAAGTTTGAAGTTAAGTCTATCCTTTGGCAAGCCTTCGCCGGAAGCTGTTAATCAATAGATGGCCCTACTCGCCGTTGCTGCCAAGAATACGATACACCACACCGCCAAGGACAGCGCCGATAATCGGTGCGACCCAGAAAAGCCAGAGTTGTGAAATCGCCCACCCACCGGCATACAGCGCGACACCTGTGCTGCGGGCAGGATTCACGGAAGTGTTGGTGACGGGAATGCTAATCAGATGGATCAGGGTGAGGCCCAAGCCGATTGCGATCGGTGCAAATCCCTGGGGCGCGCGCTTATCAGTTGCGCCCAGGATAATTATCAAAAACACAAGTGTCATTACGACCTCAGTGATGAAGGCGGAGAACAAGGTGTATCCGCCGGGCGAGTGTTCACCGTACCCGTTGGAAGCAAAACCAGCAGCCACATCAAAGCCGGCCTTGCCGCTGGCAATCAGGTACAACACGCCACCTGCGGCAATCCCCCCGAGTACTTGGGCGATGATATACGGAAATAACTCTTTGGCTTCAAAACGTCGCCCCACGTAAAGTCCGATGGACACCGCAGGGTTCAGGTGACACCCGGAGATATGTCCAATGGCAAATGCCATGGTCATCACGGTTAGGCCAAAGGCCAGGGCTACCCCGAGCAAACCAATACCAACATCGGGGAATGCTGCAGCTAAAACTGCACTTCCGCATCCTCCCAGAACTAACCAAAAGGTTCCCACAAATTCTGCTGCATACTTTTTCATTATTGACTCCTTATTTGTCGTTTATCTGTGTCTCTCTAAGCCAAGATGATGATTGATTTCAATCTTAAAATTGCTTGGCGACGAATTGCATATGCCAATGTTATGAGATCATAATTATGGCTGCATACTTTCATTGTCAAACTTTGCGAGCTGTTTCACCCGCAACAACCCTGGGCTGTTATGCAGATACATTAACGGCGAGGTATATCCAGCCTTCATGAAAAAGGCCTCCAGGGCATCAAACAGCACCGGCCGATCCGGCCAGCTAAAATGCTTTTTCAATTGCTTGAATTCTTCCCATTTTTGCCGGGCTTCGGGCGTTGATTTAAATATATGCTCCTGGGCGTCATCGCAGATAAACATTTCACATACGATGGGTTTGAGATGCCAGAGGCATCCGTCAGCTCCGAGATAAATGCACTTAAATCCCTTGTTCGTCTCTCCTAAAACGCGGGCGAGCAATCGCATTTCTTCTTCGCTTGAAACCAATGCATTGATAACCACATCTGCAAAAAAAGTAATGATGCCTTCTTTTGAACAGCAGGCGCTCAAACGATTTTTATAGCACTTTAGCGTGCATACATCAGACAGATTCGCCGATAAAAATTTATCGACATTTTGACGAAATACAAGGTATTCCGCTATCAAATCGGCCAGCGCCCGCTGGTCTTCTTCAGACAATGATTGCAGGTGCTCAAGCACCATTTGCAGTGCATCAATCTGCTCTTGTTGGTAGGAACTCATTTTATTCCAATACCGTATAAAATAGAAGAAGCAGCTCAAGGAAAGTTAACCTTTAAACTGCTTCTTCCGGTAACCTGCTGCTAAAGCTCAACAGATTTTGATTATGCGCCGACGTAAATTCCTCTGCCGACCTTTTTGATTTTACCTTCTTTGGAAGCTCTGAAAATAATATTTCTAACCTTTTTGTCTTCAAATCCGGTTTTTGCCTTCAGGGCAGGCACATTAACGCCTTTGCGGGATCTCCTGATAATTTTAAGAATTTGGTCTGTTGATGTCGTTCTTTTCACTGTTTTTTTTCTGGGAGTGGCTTTTTTGACGGCGACGGCACGCTTGGTTTTGACCTTAACAGTTTTCCGTTTTGCCTTTTTAGCCGTTTTCGGTTTCTGAGGTTTTCCGTGGGCTTTTAACAATTTCTCCATTTTCTTCTCAAGTGCTTTAATGTCTCTTTTCACTGCTTGCAAATCTTTTTTTAAAATAGCCATAATGTTCTTCCTCCTTCAATTTTTAACAAACGTTTATCTTTAATTGGCAATTCATATATGCCTATATATTCTAACAAAATTGTTAAAGAAAACAAGCTTTAATCGCATTATTAATGTAAAATTCTTTTGCTTTCATTGCAGCGGTTTCACTTTCAATCTGGCAGGAATAATTCAACTCAGTTGTCGGTTGCAAGGATTGTTCTACTGAAAATCAATTTAGCTAGTAGATGAAATAGTAATAAGAAGATTATCGGTAAGTTGTAATTTTGTCAAGCAATAAAAGAAGAAAAAAAGTAATAGATAGTATAGTCAATCATGAGACCGCCGGTCCTTTTTCGTTTGTCTTTATCAATGGTGAGGGGTTTCATGTAGTTCAATAATCTTTCTGGCAAACCATCTTGCAAAAATCATTGTTTTTGATATAAAGGGCTCTTTCATCGCAAGGAATCATGCCCGGGGATTTTTCAAAAGCAGAGACCCCGAATTATTTCACATAAAGTGAAAACTAAAATGGAGACAAAAAATGAAATTAACAGACCTAGCACCTCTGGAAAAATGGATAGCGCTTGAAAAAGATATTCACAAACAATCCGGTTTGGATGTAAATGTTTTTGACACAAAAGGCTATAGAATATCTGAATTTAAAAACTGGGCCAATCGATTATGTCCTGAAATTAAAGCGACCGATAAAGGACAAAGTTTTATCTGCGCTCCGGCGCATATGAACATCGCCACTTTAGCCATGCGGTCAAGACAGCCCGTTATTGAAGAATGTGATGCCGGAATGCTCAAGCTTGTTGTGCCCATTATTTTAAATGATGAATATGTCGGTGCTGTCGGCGCATGCGGCTTCCTCCTCGATGATGGAGAAGTGGACAGCTTTCTGGTAAACAAAATGACGGATATCAACGAAGATAAGGTCGAAAAATTGACCGAAGGCATTGACAGCATCACCACTGAGAAAGCTGAAATTCTTGCTCAATACATTGAGAATCAAATTGCAGAGGTCGTGGCAAATTAAGTGACCTATTTTGGGAGACCGACCTTTGGGGGTTAAACGAATTGATCATTTTCGCTCCCTGCTGGAATTTTTATGCGGTTGACAGATGGTCTCTGTTTGATAATTAATACCTGGAATATTTTTATCCATTCTAACCTGCACCGCCAGACATTATTTAGCCCTCGGAGCCGATTTTATGCATAAGGTGATCATTACCATACTAGGACAGGACAGATCCGGTATTGTTGCTGCCGTGTCCAAGGTGCTTTTCGAACAGAATTGCAATATTGAAAACGTAAGCCAAACAACGCTTCAATTTGTATTTGCCGGCATTTTCATTGTCTCCATGCCGGGAGATCTTCACGTGGAATCCCTGCACAAAAGTTTGAATGCCGAAATGGCGCCTTTAGGCCTTGATGTCTATATCACCTTGCTTGAACCAACCGCAGCGCCCACCTTACCGTCGCAAGACGAAGCCTACATCATTACAACGAAGGGGCCTGACCGCAAAGGACTGGTAGCCGGTATCAGCGAAGTTATCGCTCGATTCGAAGGCAACATCACCAACCTGCAGGCCGTTTTTAAAGGTGGTGATGATCCCGGTGATAATATTATGATTTATGAGGTTGACGTCCCGCCGCGGATCGAGCAACAATCCCTGTATCGCGAATTAAAAAAGCGGGCAAATGAATTGAAGTTGGAGATTGATATTCAACATCGCAATATTTTTGAAGCGATACACCGCATCTAACAGATTACAGAAAACAGAGGCCGGAGTTCAGATGACAGATGACAGGTAACGGAAAACAGAAAATTGGATGCTCAGAGACCGGGTGTAAAACCAAGGTTTTACAGCGTCTAAATTCTGTTCTCTGTACTCTGTCTTCTGTAGACTGACATCTGACACCTGGATAGAAGGTAAAAATGCTGACCCAACGAGAAATCCTGTCCACCCTTGAAATGCTTAAAAATGAGAATCTTGACGTGCGGACTGTCACGCTGGGCGTCAATTTACTGGATTGTGCCAGCCATGATCTGGCAAAGCTTAAAAAAAGGATCCACACCCGAATCTCCCATTTTGCCGGCAATCTGGTTAGTGCCTGCAATCATATCGGCGAAAAATACGGCATTCCGGTGGTCAACAAAAGAATAGCGGTCAGCCCTATTGCCGTTGTGGGTGCGGCCATGTCATCTTCACAGTTAGTAGATGTCGCTCGGGTTTTGGACGAGGTTGCCGCAGCAGTTGATGTCGATTTTATCGGTGGCTTTACCGCTCTGGTCGAAAAGGGAACCGCCCGGGGTGATATGGCCCTGATAGAGGCGATTCCGCAAGCCCTGGCTGAAACGGATCGGGTGTGTGCTTCGGTGAATGTCGCCTCGACCAAGGCCGGCATCAATATGGATGCGGTTTTATTAATGGGCAAAGCCATCAAGCGGGCTGCCCATCTTACCGCCAAACGCGATGGAATTGCCTGTGCAAAGCTTTGCGTTTTTGCCAACATTCCACAGGATATCCCCTTTATGGCCGGTGCCTATTTAGGTATCGGCGAAGCCGACGCCGTGATCAATGTAGGGGTCAGCGGACCCGGAGTCGTGAAGAATGCCGTGGATCGCGCCCTTGAAGCCCAACCCGAACTAGATCTGGGACAAATCGCAGACTTGATCAAGAAGACCGCCTATAAGGTCACCCGCGTTGGAGAACTCATCGGACGGGAAGTTGCCGATCACCTCAATATCCGATTTGGCGTTGTCGACCTATCGCTGGCGCCGACGCCCAATGTGGGCGATAGTGTCGGGGAAATTTTCCAGAGTCTGGGACTTTTGAGCATCGGTGTGCCGGGCACAACTGCCGCCCTGGCATTGATTAACGATGCCGTCAAAAAAGGCGGTGCATTTGCCAGTTCCAGGGTGGGCGGCTTGAGCGGAGCATTTATTCCCGTCAGTGAAGATCTGAATATATCCGAAGCGGCCCGTAAGGGCCATATCGGGCTGGAAAAACTGGAAGCCATCACTGCGGTATGCTCGGTGGGATTGGATATGATTGCCCTGCCGGGCGATACCACCGAAGAAACCATTGCCGCCATTATTGCTGACGAAATGTCGATCGGTGTCATCAACAATAAAACAACCGCCACCCGTTTAATCCCGGTGCCCGGCAAAAAGGCCGGCGACAGCGCCTATTTTGGAGGACTGCTGGGACAGTCTACGATTCTCCCGGTAAACAACGGTTGTAACCCGAATCCATTTATTCGACGCGGTGGTCTCATCCCTGCTCCGATACGAAGCCTAACAAACTGAAGAAGTGCATCAGAAAAAGCGTTGCCGATAAAAAAGCCGGGATATAATAAATACCCCGGCATGGCTTTCAGTTATTCCTAAAGCAGTTAAAAAATAATTGACTAAAGTGAACTAAAGTTAGAAATGCCTACTTAACCGTAATTACCGGACACTCCGCCTGCAGGATCACATATTGAGCGGTAGATCCCATCAGCAATTTGCCGACTTTTGAACGACGTTTAACCCCCACAACGATTTGGTCAATCTGGTTCTCATTTGCAAATTCAACCAGGTCCTCACCCGCTGATAGGCCGCGGATTAACAAATGCGTGTTACAGGCAATACCATCTTCCTCAAACAAAGACTTGGCATACTCCAATCCCCGCTCCGCCTGCTCGATAACTTTTCTTTCAGATTCGGTCCCTTTTTGCATTGAAGTCACCACTTCAACCGATGCTCCGAATACTTTTGCGTGGGATTTTGCCAGATTTAACGCTTCCTTCGCCGAGTTCGTACCGTCATATCCTACCAACAACTTCATAACAATCTCCTCCATTTCCTGTCAAAACCAATCCAGCCAATGCTTCGCTTTTCAACCTAAAGACTTATGAACTGAATGACCAAAATAACTGCTGGCTGATTTTCTTTTTAGCATAGACAATTTAAATTATCCACCAAAACATCACGAGATTCAGCAAAAACGAGTCAAAACATTTTAATACCCGAGCCGCGCATAATGAGAAATGGCTACGGGATCGAATTGGCGAACCTTAAAAATTGACCATGACCGAGTGCAAACAGCTATTTCATTGCAGCGATCACCGCCCGCATAAATGCCGGCAAATCATCCGGAGTGCGGCTGGTGATCAAATTCCCATCAACAACTACCTCCCGATCGACCCATTCGGCACCGGCATGGACTAGGTCATCTTTAATCGCAAAGAATGACGTCACCGTTTTACCCGACAATATTTCCGCTGAGGCAAGCATCCATCCGGCATGACAGATGGCGGCAACCACTTTCCCGCCCTCAAACAGATCTTTGACCAGTTGCACCATTTTGGGGTATCTTCGCATGATATCCGGGGCATATCCACCGGGTATGACCATGCCGTCAAAATCAGCTGCGGAAACCTGCTCGATGCTGACATCCACCTTAACTTCGGTACCGGGCTTCCCCGTATACGTTTCGGCGCTACCGGACCCCACCACGGTCACCTCGGCGCCGGCCTCTTTCAAACGGTAATAAGGATACCAGAATTCAAATGTGTTAAACAATGATTCCACTGGAATCGCCACTTTTTTACCCTGAAGTTCCATATTCAGCTCCTTTTTTGTTTAATTTCCATGGTCCTAATCGAATCAAATATATACATCTTTCCATGCATGTCCATTGCCAAAAGGCTTTAAATCATGTTTGAGTCAACGACCACCCGTACAGCGGGTGGCTTGGATTTTGCCGCCAAAGGCGGTAAAAGACAGGGGCGCGAAGTGCCCCAGTCGTTGCGGGTGAAACCGGGTGCGAAACACCCGGTTTGGAAAACCCAATTAACCTTAGAAATGCGGATTAGAAAATCAATTTATAGTACGGATATCTAATAGATACACTATAGAATGTGTTTTCACGTGAAACTTGAACTATTGTTTTGTGGCGACAGTTAAGATAGAATAGATGAGACTTCCGCAGAAAATTGTCCTTATCTTAATGATAAATTTAAAAGCCTTGATGATCCATGATCCGTATTACCGAGACCTTATTTATTGATGAAGACGAAATCCAGCTGGATTTTATGCGTTCATCCGGACCGGGCGGCCAAAATGTCAATAAAGTGGCCACTGCGGTTCAACTGCGATTCAACGTGCATCAATCGGCCTCCCTATCTGCCGAAATTCGAGATCGCCTGATGCGGATCGCCGGCAAAAAGGTGACTGAAGATGGCATCCTGGTTATCAAGGCTCAGCGATTCAGAAGCCAGGACCAGAACCGCAAAGATGCCATTGGACGCCTGGTTGAACTGATCCGCCAGGCAACCGTTAAACCAAAACCCCGGCGCAAAACCAGACCTTCCCCGGCAACCAGGGAACGTCGATTATCAGCTAAAAAAAAGCGCAGCGAAATTAAACGCCGCCGCCGCAGGGTCAAGCCCTCTGAAAATCCTTAGTTTTTAATCTTCCAGACAAGTTTTGCGCAATACACCGCAGCACGAAACGAACAATCCCCTTGACATCTGGTTTATTGATCCCGTAAGAATCAATTTCCTTCAGCCGGGAGTCCCAATTGGTGTGCTCACCATATTTTAATCGTTATTGAACGCATCGGGCACCATAGTGCTCGGAAAGGGCTTTGAGGATGAAACCAATATCCTGGCAGGATTTTGAAAAAGTTGAAATGCGCGCCGGCACGATCCGCCGGGTGGAAGATTTTCCTGAAGCCAAAGCCCCAGCGTATAAAATCTGGGCGGATTTTGGTAAATTCGGCATAATGAAATCCAGCGCCCAGGTGACCAAACTTTATTCCAAAGCAGACCTCCTCGGTCGTCAGATTGTCGGCGTCACCAATTTCCCGCCGAAACAAATTGGGACCTTCATGTCGGAATTTCTGGTAACCGGCTTTATACTTGAGAGCGGCGAAGTGGTTCTCGCGGAGCCGCAGCAAAGCGTTCCGAATGGTTCCCGACTCGCATAGAAACATAGAAGCAATTTAACGTTTAAACATGGTAAAAAAACTGGAGTTCAAAGACAATTATTCGATCGGTGTGATTTCCGACACCCACGGGCGCATACCGTCCGGGGTACCGAACGCCTTTAAGGGTGTTGATCTCATCATTCACGCTGGTGATGTCGGTGAAGAAGCGGTTTTGGATAAATTGTCAAAAATTGCCCCGATTGCGGCGGTCCGGGGGAATATGGATTTTGGGAAATGGGTTAGTCGATTGCCGGAAACAGAAGTCATTGAAATTGGTCAACTCGTTTTATACGTGCTTCACATTGAAAGCCGGCTGGATGCAGATCCGGATAAAACCGGTTTTAAAGCTGTTATCAGCGGTCATACGCACCGTCCGGATGTATATGAAAAGAACGGGGTTATGTTTATAAATCCGGGAAGTGCATCATATCCAAAATTCGGACATCCGGCTTCTGCTGCCTTGATTCAAATCAGGGGAGATGACCTTAGCGTAAAACTCATTCGCCTGAAAGACTGAGACCAATCGAAAGGAGAATTTCACAATGGGAGGTTTGTTTGGCTGTGTAACTAAAAAAGACTGCCGGGATGATCTTTTTTACGGTACCGATTATCATTCCCACCTGGGGACCAAACGCGGGGGGCTGGCGGTGCAAAATTCAAATGATTTTTCCCGCTCGATCCACAACATCGAAAATGATTATTTCAGGTCCAAATTCGAAGCCGATCTTCCAAAACTGCATGGCAGCAAAGGCATTGGCATCATCAGCGATCATGACCCGCAGCCGCTGATTATCGGCTCCCACCTGGGGAACTTTGCGATCGTGACGGTCAGCAAAATCAACAATATCGACGAACTCGCCGCTAAAGCGCTCAAAAACAAACAGCACTTTTCAGAGATGAGCGGCGGCGAAACAAGTCCGACCGAACTGGTGGCCATGTTGGTCTGTGAAAAGGAATCCTTCGAAGCGGGCATCCAATATGCCCAGGAGGCCATCAAAGGATCCTGCTCAATGCTTCTGCTCACCAAAAACGGCATTTATGCGGCACGGGATAAACTGGGCCGCACGCCGATTGTTATCGGTAAAAGGGAGGGGGCATTTGCCGCCGCGTCGGAATCGTGTGCCTTTCCCAATTTAGGTTATGAAATTGAAAAATACCTGGGCCCCGGCGAAATTGTTTTAATTTCGGCCGACGGTTGCGAACAAAGAAAACCGCCGCAGGAACAGATGCAGGTATGCGCATTTTTGTGGGTCTATTACGGGTATCCGGCGACTTGTTACGAGGGAATCAATGTGGAAGCCGCCCGAAACCGATGCGGCAAGGCTCTGGCCCAAAATGACAGTGTCGCTATCGATTTTGTCGCCGGCATTCCGGATTCCGGTATCGGCCACGCCATCGGATATGCAAACGAGAAGAATGTCCCCTATATCAGGCCCTTTGTTAAGTACACGCCGACCTGGCCCCGAAGCTTTATGCCCCAGATTCAGAGTACGAGGGACCTTGTGGCGAAAATGAAACTCATTCCGGTCAAGGAGTTGATCGAGGGCAACAGAATCCTTTTTTGCGAGGATTCGATCGTGCGCGGCACCCAGTTGCAGGATACCATTCAAATTTTATACGAATACGGAGCCAAAGAGGTCCACATGCGACCCGCCTGCCCGACCCTCATTTATCCCTGCGACTTTTTAAATTTTTCAACTTCACGGTCAACGCTCGATCTGGCCGGCCGTAAAGCCATTTCGAAACTTGAGGTCTCAGATGACCAAAATTTAGCCGAATATGCGACGGCAGGATCGGAAAAGAACCATACGATGGTGGATAATATAAGACAGCGCTTGAAACTGACTTCCTTACAGTATCAGAAACTGGATGATCTGGTTACCGCAATCGGTTTGCCAAAAGAAAAGTTGTGCACGCATTGCTGGGATGGCAGCAGCTATTTTTAAATTGTCCCCTGAGAACAAAATCACCAAAGGTTACGAGATCAGTTGTATAGTTGCAGTTTTGACAAATTTCAAGTATTCTTACCAAACAGGGATATTGCCAAGCGTGTATGATTGGCAAGATATATCAATTGTGAGCTTTTATTTCAGGTCCTTTTTTCAGATAATGCAACAAAAAATTTTAAATCTTAATGTGTTATTATCGCTATTGTGCGTGTTTAGCCTTTATGGCTGCGCAGTTGCTGTGATTGGCATTGGTGCCGCCGGCGCCGGAGCTGCTGCTTATTTCAATGGAAAGCTGACAAAAACTTATGAATCGGAATATCATGACACCATTCAGGCCAGCAGCGCTACATTAGAAGATCTAAAAATCCCCATAACTGAAACCATAAAGGATGAATTAAAAGCCGAAATTAATGCCAGGCGCCCTGATGGCACGCCGATTGCGATTGAAATTATTAGGATTGAACAGGATCTGACGCAAGTTTCCGTTAGAACCGGTTCTTTGGGCCTCTGGGACAAAAGGGTTTCAGAACAAATTCAAGGCTATATAAATCAAAACCTGAATCGGAGCCCGATTGCTGATCAAAAATCATCGGAAAATTTAGCGCAAGAAGATCTTAAGTCCCCAGCCGGTCAAGGGGGTCAAACGGAAATTATCGAAGAAAATCTTGAGGTTAATTCTGTTCAGGAAACCGTTCATGCCGAATCCATGGTCAGCCTCGACAGTCAAGAGCAGCCAGCCAATCCCGCAAAATCCGCTGAAATGCTGGTCGACTCGATTTTCGTCCTTTTTTTTAAACAAAATTCAAATGATCTTTCGGAGAAAGCAGTTGAAAAACTTGATCGGGTTTTTGAAATTCTCATCAAGAATCCGAGTGCTGAAATTATACTTAATGGTTACTCAGACTCGATCGGCTCTACCTCCTACAATGAAATGATCTCCGAAATTCGGGCCAATGCGGCTAAAAGCTATCTGATCGGAAAAGGTATCACACCCGCCAGAATGATGACTTTTGGTCATGGTTCGCAAAAATTTATCGCCAGCAATAAAAGTGCAACAGGAAGACAGATGAATCGACGGGTTGAAATTGAACTCATCAATCCTTGAACCCGTAACAGAACTTCCCGCCTGATCACTTATGCTTTGTAGGTCGCAAGTAATTTACAAAACACAATGTTATTTTAGGTTTCAGGTGTCGGGTGTCAGTAAACAGATGACCTCTGGTTACGGGCTTCTGGTCACTGGTTCCTGGCCAGAAGCAAGAAGCGAGAAGCCAGCGGCCAAAAAGCTGACGCCTGAACACTGACACCTGAAACCATAGACAGTGTGTTGTTTAAAGAACTCGACGGCACTTAAATATACCACAAGACTTTTGTAACATTTTTATGGGACACAACACTAGTG
>Ga0316193_10001933_pt1 | contig 14296 bp, 7 predicted proteins | sample MerIslsedime2_MG_FD_207735 | JGI IMG/M metagenome (GOLD analysis project Ga0316193, IMG submission 207735) | Coastal sediment microbial communities from Maine, United States - Merrow Island sediment 2 | ecosystem: Environmental > Aquatic > Marine > Coastal > Sediment | place: USA: Maine...
AACAGATTCTCGCAGAGCCGAAGCTCTGCCAGGAGATGGTGGAGCATAATTACGAATTGGGCAAACGTTTCTTCTCTTACGACGTATTACGAAGACGACTCGACATCGCCGCCATCAAATATCCTGAATTGTTTGGATAAGAGGAGGTCCAGCTCGGTTATCGAACGAAGTCTTAATTAAGGTGGTCTTGGTTTTGAAACGTGAGCTTTGGAGTACTGGAGTACTGGAGTATTGGAGTAAGTGAATGCCAAATCCCACATCCCAATGATTCAGGTTTCTGTTTTTGTGTTTCTTTTCCCTGACACCTGACACCTGAAACCCTGAAATTGGGTGCTTGGAGCTTGGGATTTCATAGACTCCATAACTCCATTACTCCAGCGAAAGGTCACAATCGAGGAGCGCGGGCTAGTAATGAAGGAGCTGTAAAATGGCTGACTTAGATAGGGTAAAACGCATTCTGACCAGGATTTACGGCGACAGGGAAGGGGAGTTGGCCCTTGAAAGAATTATGCCCTTGATTGAGAGATTTTCCGTCAAGAAGAGCCACGAGGAGGGCTATTTCTCTCAAGAAGATGTGGTGTTGATAACCTATGGTGACTCTCTTCTGGGAGAAGGGCAGGTCCCTCTGGTCACGCTTCACGATTTTGCCAGCACCTATCTAAAGGATGCAATCTCCACCGTACATTTTTTGCCCTTTTTCCCCTGGTCTTCAGACGATGGCTTCTCGGTCATGGATTTCTCCACCATCAATCCGGAACTGGGATCTTGGGAGGAAGTGGTCGCCATCGGCAGCGACTTTCAGCTCATGTTCGATTATGTGGTCAACCATTTTTCTTCGAAGGGTGAATGGTTTGAAAATTACCTGGCAGGCAAAGAAGGGTATGTAGATTTTGCCATGGAAGTGGACCCGGCAACCGATCTATCTCAAGTTACCCGTCCCAGAGCATTGCCGCTTTTATCTGAATACAAGAAGAACGACGGCAGCACCGTCCACTTGTGGACAACCTTCAGCGCCGATCAGATTGATTTCAATTTTAAGAGCCTGGATGTGCTTGAGAAGATGATAGAAGTTCTTCTCTTTTACGTCCAACAGGGTGCCACCATACTCAGGCTTGATGCAATCGCTTACCTGTGGAAAGAAATCGGCACCAACTGTATCCATTTGAATCAGACCCACGACATGGTGAAACTCTTCCGGAGTATATTGGATCTGGTTGCGCCTGATGTCATCATTATTACCGAAACCAATGTACCCCACCAGGAGAACATCAGCTACTTTGGAGATGGCAAAGATGAGGCGCAGATGGTTTACAATTTTACCCTGCCGCCACTGCTTTTTTATTCCTTCCTCAAGGAAGACACCACGGTTCTGACGAACTGGGCCAAGGGTCTCCATTTAGAATCTGCCAGCAACACCTTTTTCAATTTCACCGCATCGCACGATGGTATCGGCGTGCGCCCGCTGGAAGGTATATTGCCGCCAGAGGAGATCGATGCCCTCGCTGAAGTGGTGAAAGCCAATGGCGGACAGGTTTCATACAAGCGGAATCCGGATGGTTCGGACAGTCCCTATGAACTGAACATTACTTACGTTGATGCTATTCTGGCTGACCCTGAATCCACTCGGGCAGAGAAGTTTCTCGCTTCACAGTCAATACAATATGTGCTCCCAGGAGTACCGGCCACCTATATTCACAGCCTGCTCGGTTCACGCAATTGGCTGGAGGGGGTGCAGCAAACAGGAAGAGCCAGAACCATAAACCGGGCAAAGCTCGATGTAGAAAGTCTCATGTCTGACCTGGAAGATCCTGAGTCTTTTCGCGCCAAGGTCTTCTTCCCATACATCGACTTGATTAAGATCAGAAAGAAACAGCAGGCTTTCCATCCAAACGCTGATTTCGAGATACTCGAAATTGATCCAAAAGTGTTCGCCATAAAGAGGTATAGTCAAGAGCAAACGATCTATGCGCTTACCAATGTCTCCTCACAGGATCTTTCTGTCTCGTTGTCGGGAAATGAGGTAGCTGCCCAGATGAGGGACTTAATTACCGGAGAGCAGGTTGATACGGATTCAATCACCCTGAAGCCGTATCAGTATATGTGGTTGCATTAGCCCGGATTCTTCACTCTTTCGCGAACTCGTACCATGACAATAGACGCTTATATAACCATTGCCATCCTTGCTCTTACCTTTGGGCTCCTGATCAAGACCAAGCTTCCCCCTGTGGCTATTTTTGTTGGTGCGCTCGCACTCACTATGACCTTTGGTCTCGCCCCCATGGACCAGCTCCTGGATGGGTTCGCCAACTCTGGGGTTTTGACTATTGGAGCTTTGTTTATGGTTGCAGCCGGCATGTATTCCACCGGCGCTATCACCATGATATCCGAGAAACTGATCGGCCGGCCCAAAACTCTCTTGGGTGCCCAGCTGAAGATTCTGCCTGCGGTTTCTTTCGGCAGTGCTTTTCTGAACAACACTCCCCTGGTGGCCATGATGATTCCGGTGATCCGAGATCTGGCCAAGGCCACCCGCTTGGCTGCAACCAGGCTGTACATCCCTCTGAGCTACGCTTCCATCCTAGGTGGAACTTGTACCCTCATCGGCACCGCCACCAATCTGGTGGTAAGCGGTATGCTGAAAGACACTATGGGAGAGGTAGGCGCCAACGCTCCGTACATGAGAGAAATCACCATGTTTGACCTAGCGTGGGTTGGGGTCCCGGCTACCCTGATCGGCCTTGGTTTCATTATGCTCTTCAGCAAGTGGCTGCTACCCGACTCTGAGGAAACACACGATGTTGATGAACTGATACGGCGTTTCGGTGCAGAGTTTACCATCCCATCTAACTCTCCCCTGATTGGCAAAACAATTGAATCATTGGGTTTTGTCAGCCCGATGGGATATCAATTGCTGTCGGTGAAGCGTTGGGATGGCAGAGAGGCAGAAAAAGAACCCAATCTGAAGCTGCAGGAAAACGACGTACTTACCTTCTCTAGCGATCTGCGTTCACTACCAGGGTTGTGGGCCACCAATGGTATGGTGCCACATGTCAGCTTATTTCAGAAGGAAAGTGAACGTTACAAGCGCAGTCTGGTTGAAGTGGTGGTGTCACGCCGGAACACGGTTATCGGCAGAAAGATCTCTGAGTTGCCCATAAGAGAAGATCCTATCCAAGTGAGTATTGTTGCCATTTCCCGCGCCGGACGACCAGTCGACCGGCCTATTTTGAATGTCCGGATCAAAGCAGGTGATATTGCCGTCCTGGAAGTGGATGACTCCTTTTATTACGAAAATAGAAATGAGGTGGAATACGCCGCCACCAGGAGACTCTCGGAGGCCAAGATTCAGCGAACCCACCGGGCCGTGGCCGCGACCCTCATAACCATTACCATGGTTACTGTGGCTGCCTTCGGTTGGATGAGTATGCTAAATGCGGCCCTGCTCGCCAGTGGACTTATGGTGCTCACTGGTTGTATGTCCTTGCGCGCCGCTGGTCGCAGTGTCGAATTCGGTACCTTGGTAATCATCGCCTGCGCCATTGGTCTGGAAGCGGCAGTAACCCGGAGCGGTCTTACAGCTGCAATTGCCGGCCTCATATTCAAAATTGGTGGTGATGATCCAATAACTGCCCTTACCGTGGTGTTTGTAGGCTGTATTTTGATGGATACCTTGATTACCAACATGGCTTCAGCCGTGTTTATGTTCCCCATTGCCCTGAATCTGGCCGGGGAACTGGGGGTGAGTTTCATGCCCTTCGCCATAACAGTAATGGTTGGGGCTTCCTGCAGCTTTATCTCGCCCATGGGCTATCAGACCAACCTCATGGTCTATGGTCCTGGAGCATACAAGTTCACCGATTTTGTCAAGATGGGCGTGCCCCTCACTGTTGTCGTCGGTATTGTCACCATCGTTCTGACACCCATGTTTTTTGGGTTTCAGGCCCCTTGATAAAAAGGCATCAGGTCGGGCCGGTCTTGCCGTTGTCGGCGGGAGAAGGAGATCTTCTATTTACTTCTCCCGGGATTCGAGTAGAATGCAAAAAACTTGACAAAGAAGAGTATCCTTGTGATCTTATCCAATTAATCAGATCAAGCAATAGATATACAATAGGTTGTGCGGAGTTCATCCCGCCTTTCGATACCCTGGAGGTGATTTGATGTTTCATTCTATTTCCGGCAGGAGCACATTTCTCGCTTTCACCCTCTGCTTACTTGTCCTGATCCTGGCAGCCTTTGGCTGCGGCAAGGAGGAAAAGCCGCCGGAGGTCATCCGCTCGATTCGGTGGACCAAGGTTGCCGAGACCTCAACCAAGCAGGTAAGGATGATCTCAGGCACCACCAAGCCCGTGGACCAGACCGCCCTCAGCTTTGCCGTGGCTGGGACGGTTGAAAAGGTTGAAGTTAAATTGGGCGAGCAGGTCAAACAAGGGCAAGTTCTGGCCGAGCTGGATCAATATCCTTTCGTGCTCGGGGTCAGAGACGCAGAAGCCGAACTATCAAAAGCCCAGGCCATCGTGGTGGAGAGGCGAGCCAACTACGAGCGCTATGTTGCTCTCTACGAGTCCAACAATGCCAGCAAGGCCGAATTGGATGAGGCCAGGGCAAGTTTCGATAGCGCCAAGAGCCAGGTAGAGGCAGCAAAAGCAAAACTGGGGCTGGCACGCCGCGATCTGCGCAAAACTCAATTAAGAGCACCATTTGACGGTACTATCTCTGTGAAGGAGATAGAGCCCTACGTGGAGGTCCCCGTGGGCAGAGCCGTTTTTGGATTAGATGGAGTGGAATCCGGCTTCGAGGTCTCTGCGGCCGTGCCCGACTCGCTTCTCATAAGTCTTTCCCTGGGTGATGAGGCAGATGTTGTCTTCCCCACCGTGAACAATCGCAGGGTGCCTGGGGTACTCACCGAGCTAGGGTCGAGATCACGAACTGCCAGCACCTACCCGGTGACCGTGCGACTGAAGGAGCAGTTTCCAGCGCTCAGGTCGGGAATGTCAGTGGATGTTGCTTTCGAGTTTATCCCGGAGTCCGAAACAGGGGAGCCAATAGTGACTGGCCTTAAAGTCCCTCTGACAGCGTTTCTTGTGGGAGCAGGAAAAACACACTTTGTTTTCGTTTATGATGAAAAGAGCTCCACTGTCAAAAAGACTCAAATCAAGGCATTGAATCTTCGCGAAAACGACGTAATCGTTGAGCCTGGTACTCTCAAGGCCGGCGACATCATAGCCACTGCCGGTGCCGCGTTCTTGAACGACGGACTGAAAGTGAACTTGATGAAGGAAGAAAAGAAATGACATTTCGGATTGCGGAATGCGGATACTGGATGCTGGATACTGGATACTGGCTTCTTACTCTATGCCCCATGCCATATGCTCTATGCCTTCTAAAATCTCCAATCTCCAATCTGCAATCTAAAATTAAATGGGGGTTTTGAATGAATTTGACCGGTTTCTCGCTCAACAACTCACGCTTGGTGATGCTTCTGGTTGCCCTGTTGGCCATTGCCGGCCTCGGCATGCTCACGAACTTCCCCAGCAAGGAGGACGCTGTTGTTACCATCCGGGATGCGGTGGTGACTACCTATTTCCCCGGCATGTCCCCTCGCCGGGTAGAGGATCTCATCACCCGCAAGGTGGAGGAATATATCCGCCAGATGCCCGAGGTAGAGGATATCTACGATGTCAAGTCCGCTACCGGGGTTTCCATCATCTACGTCAAGGTGTACGACAGTTTTTTCGATATGGATCAAATCTGGTCTGACCTGCGTAACAAGATGGATGATGTCAGGCCAGAGCTACCGGAAGGAACCATTGGCCCCTTTGTTGACGACGAGTTCGGCGATGTGTCCGTGGTCCTTGTCGCTCTGACAGCCGAGGGCTTTTCCATGGCCGAGATGCGTGATGTTGCGAGGGATATGCAGGACGATTTTTATACCATCCCGGGCATTCGCAAGGTGGGGCTTCATGGTGTGCAGAGTGAGAGGGTATTTCTGGAGATATCCAACGCCCGCTTGGCACAGTACGGGCTCAGCCCCACCGAGCTTGCCCAGACCCTCATGAAGCAGAATATCATTCTCCCGGGCGGCTCCGTCGATACCGGCTCGGTGGAATTGGTGGTTGAGCCTTCGGGAAATTTCGAGAGCGTGGAGGACATCGAGAATGTTGTCATCAGGCTACCCTCATCCAACCAGGTCGCCTACCTGAAAGATATTGCCACGGTGAAGCGAGCCTACATTGACCCGCCGGCGCAGAAAGTTTACTACGATGGGAAGCCCGCCATCATCCTTGCCGTGGAACAGATGGAGACAGGGGTGAATGTCCTGGATTTCACTCCCCGGGTTCAGCAAAGAGTGGAGGAGTGGCAAAACCAGCTGCCCATCGGTTATCAGGTGGACGTTGCCTTCTATCAGGCGAAGTATGTAGCGGAGTCGGTCAACGGCGTGGCCATGAACCTAGTGCAGACCTTGGTCACTGTGCTTGCTGTGGTGATGATTTTCCTGGGGTTGCGTACAGGTCTAATAGTGGGGACCATTGTCCCCCTCACCATGATTGTTACTCTCGTCTGGATGCGGGTCTTGGGCCTGGAGCTCCACCGGATTACCCTGGCCACCCTGATCATATCCCTGGGGCTTTTGGTGGACAATGGCATCGTTATGGCCGAGGAGGTAGGGAGGCGCATGCTGGAAGGTGAGGAAAGAAGGGATGCGGCCATCAATGCGGGCAAAACCTTGGCCCTGCCGCTGCTTACCTCAACGCTGACCACGATCCTGGCATTTGTACCTTTGGCAATGGCTCCCAACGTCACCGGAGAGTATTTGAGCTCCATGGCCACGGTGATCGCCATCACCCTCCTGACCTCGTGGGTTCTTGCCAATATGGTAACCCCGCTCAACTGCTACTGGTTCTTGAAGCCCAAGGCTCTTACAGAAGAGGAAATACAAGCGCAGTACCAAAAACCCATGTATCAGATATACAAGAGGCTTTTGACGTTCGCTTTGCACAACCGGATTGTTGTCCTCGGCGTGGTGGCGGGGCTGATGTTTGGGTCCATCACCCTCATGGGTCTGGTGAGGAAGCAGTTCATGCCCGACTCTGAGCGGGATCAGTACATGATTTATTTAGATGTTCCAGCCGGCTACGGCTCCAACTCCATGGACCAGACAGCGGTTCGTTTTCTCGAATGGCTCGAAGACGAAAAGGCCAATCCGGAGGTAACCAGCACCATTGCCTATGTAGGATACGGTGGACCACGGTTTTTTCAAACATTTGGTCCTCGAGCCCCGGCACCTAATATTTCTTTTGTTCTGGTGACAACAAAAGACGCTGATTCCATCTTCCCGTCAATGGACAGAACCCGCGAGTATCTTGCTCAGAATTTCCCCGAAGTCTATCCCCGTATAAAGAAGTTTTGGCTGGGGGCAAATGAGACAGGATTGATAGAAGTGCGTATTTCCGGGACGGACCACGATAAGATATACGAGCTCGGTCAGAAGGTGGAAGGGGCTCTTCGCGATATCCCGGGAACAGTGGGCATTTACAGTGACTGGGAAAACCTGGTCTCCAAGGTTTTCGTTGACATCGATCAGCCCCGGGCCAGAAGGGCAGGTGTGACTTCAGAGGAAATTGCCAATAGCCTGAACGCCTTTTTTAGCGGCAGCCCGATCACGGACTATCGGGAGGAGGACAAGGCCATACCTGTGATGCTTCGGGCTATAGGGGCGGAGCGCAAGACCCTCGATCGCCTTCGCACAGTGGAGGTGTACTCCTCAGCGCGAAATGAAAGTGTACCCTTAACCCAGTTGGCGAATCTCAGGACTGAGGTCATGTACAATCAGATCTACAGGCGCAATCTATTGCCTACGGTGACCGTGGAGGCCAAGCACCTGTGGTTGCAGGCGGCAGAGCTGGAGGAGGCCCTCTCGCCTGCACTGGATAAGATCATGGAGGACCTGCCGCCCAGGCACTTCTGGGAGTGGGGTGGAGAGTCAGAGAACTCTGCCAAGGCACAGAATGCCCTGGCAATATTCATTCCCCATTGCCTGGGAGCCATGATCTTGCTCATGGTCTGGCAGTTCAACTCCTACGCCAAGCCGGCAATAATTTTCATCACGATTCCGCTGGTGCTGATTGGGGCTGCACCGGGACTGCTGCTCACCGGGGCATTCTTTGGCTTCATGGCTATTCTCGGGTTTCTCAGTCTGGCGGGTATTATCATCAACAATGCCATTGTCTTGCTGGATTCCATCCAGAACGAAATCGACGCTGGGGCAAAGCCTTACGATGCGGTCTTTACCGCCTGCCTAACCAGATTCAAACCGGTGCTCATGACCACCATGACCACCATTCTCGGGCTGATCTCTCTGATGATCCCGCCTGACCCTATGTTTTTTGCCATGGGGGTAGTGATCAGCTTCGGCCTTGCCGCCGGCACCTTGCTGACCCTGGTGCTGGTTCCGGTGCTGTACTCGATGTTTTTTAAGGTGAAGGCTGAAGAGAGCGTGACGACGTAGTCTAGTGTTGGAGGTGCAGAGGACGGGGACAAGGGAATCAAAATTCCAAATCACAAATCACAAATATCAAACAAATAACAATGACCAAAATTCGAAATTCTAAACCTGTTTTGGTCATTTAGTATTGGAATTTGAGATTTGTTTGTAATTTGGTGCTTGGAGTTTGAGATTTCATAGGCTCCACCACTCCATCACTCCAATCATCTCTTTATTGTTTCCACCCCAGATTTGTTGAAGAATTCCTCGAGTTTCTGGAAGTATTCCTCCCTTTGTTCTGGGGTCATGAGGAAATCGAACCTGCCGAAAGCACGCTCAACGTCCATCCAGTCGATGAGAAAGTTGTAAACTGCATTTTCAGCATCCTGGTCTGCTCTGAGAGACGAATTTTGAGCATCCAATAAGTCGACAATGGAGACCAAGCCCCGGGCATACTGATCCGCTACCAGGTCCAGATTTCTACGAGCAGCTTCAGCGGCAGAACGGGAGAGGCGGATGTTGGGATAGGATGCACTTGCTTGGTGCAAGGCTGAGCGGATGCGTTGTTCTATTCGCTCTGATGTTGCCTCTTTTTCCAGTTGGATACGCGACAGTTCTTCTCGCGCCCGTTTGATGGTAGCGAACTTGCCCCCGCCCTCTGCCAAGGGGAATGTGGCAAAAACCCCTACCCTCCAGTCAGTGTCGTCCAGGGTGGAATCGCTTCGTTTCCCTTCCCCACTCTCAGCCAGCAACTCGGATACACTCCCTTGGGCGGCAAAAGAGGGCAGCCAGAAGGCTCGTTTGGTGCTCGTCAAAATTCGTTCCCGGGCAGCTATGGCAGCGTCGAAGCCCAAAAGTTCAGGTGCAATTTCCAATCCTTCTGCCACCATGAAATCGCTGTAGGTGCGAAAGTTGTGCGGGTTGTCCACATAGGGGAAAAGACGCGGGTTACTGACGATGAGGAGCGGATCGCGGAGATCTGTCTCAATGGTAACAAACTTTTCCGCCAAGGGCCTGCTGAGCAGGCGGTTCAGCCTGTTTTCAGTTTGCCGGGTTCTCGCTTGAGCAAAGAGCACGTTTGCCCGGTTTCTAGCAATCTCAGTTTGCCAACGAAACTCCTCGGATCGATTGGCAATGCCGATGGAAACCCGCACCAGAGCGCGTTCTAGGTTTGCACGGGTCAATCGTAGATTGTCTTTTTCCACCCGCTCCAGAGTCTTGGCTCGCAAAACATCGAGATAGGCTACAGAGGTGTCACGGATAATGTCGAGTTCCACCGAGTTACGTTGTTCTTCACGGGAAGTCTGCAGTCTTTTTTCCACCGAGTAATTTGACCAGGAGTCTTCGTCGTAAAGGAGTTGGCTGGCGGTGACTGAACCTGTGACAGAGCGCTCAGGGGTGGCACCGCTACTTATTTCCGCCCTGTCGTCATCTATGATCTCACCTTTGGCGTCAAGGTCCACCCGAGGCAGCAAAACAGAGCGCGCCTGTTTTACCACCTGTTCGCCTGCGGCAACATTTCTGTTCTCCACAGCCAAGTCAAGGTTAGCCGCAAGAGACTCACGCACTGCACTTTGCAGAGAAAGTCGCCGCTCTACTCGTTCCACTTGCTCGTTGAGCAAATCTGCTTCGGTGAGTTCACTCCAGGATGGGTAAAAACCGATGGCTCTCCCCGTGGCCATATTGATGGTAAGCTTTTCACCCAGGGGGAAAGCCACCTTCAGATTTGAGGCCTCTTCTCCCAGGAGGATTCTTTGCACGTTCAAGGCAATCCTCCTGGTGATGCGTAAGAACTGATCTCTCGGCGCAACACTGGCAAGCACCCCGGCTTCAACATTGGCTCCCCCCAGCATGGAGAAACTTGGCAGCCTTCTCAAAATCATACCGTATACGAGCTTGCGAAACTCACGAGGAGTCAACTGGGGGAGGGGCATGAGGTAAACTGCGTCTGTGTCAGAGGAGAAAGCAGCCAGAGCCTGCTCAGCGGAGAGCTCCACCGGCACTATGTCCACGTCGATAGTATACTCGTAGGCAGTCTGGCGTAATTTTTTCTCGAGCCAGGGGATAGACTCCAGCATGGTCTCTCTGGCAAGAACCACCAGTTTGCGAAAAGGAACCATTTCTCGAAAGACCTTGATATCCCTTTCAAAACTGACAAAAGAGTCGATGTAGCTCAGGTTCTTGACCCCACTGGCACCGTCTTTCAGAGGCAGATTCTGCAGCTTGGCATCACCCACAATAGGGGCGACCACCGGCTTCGGCAGTTTCCCTTTATGGCAGACGTAGTATGTCGCCAGATAACCGAGGGTAATTACCAGATCGACCTGCGGGTCATCGAGTAGCTTGTCCACGGAGCGCTCTATTTTCTCTTTTTCCCAGCTACCCTCAATTGACTTGGCCGCCGGAAAACGGACATCGAATTCTCTGGAGGTGAGTGTGAGGATTTCCTCTTTGACCAGGGGGGTGACGTCCGGTAAACGGCCTGGTGGACCGTCTCTGACAATACCGATGCGAACAATGGGCAGCTTGGAAGCGGACATGGCCTCAGGGATCCACATTGAAACTGTAAACAGAAGGGTCGTTATGAGAGCAATCAACCAGTTGTTCATCCTGCTATTCATCCACTTACTCCTTTGCTTTCAATAATTCAGCTGACGACTTTTCTTGGCACAGGTGTGAGCACTCGCGGCTGCCTCAACCATTACCGCGAAGGCGACGCAATCAGGGTTAGTGCCTTAACATTCTTTTATAAAAACTCTTAGAGGTCATCTAGGGTCCGAGTCCGCGGTAAGGTTTTGGGCTGACAGTATAGGATAAGCAGTTCGGTAGGGCAACAGGTAAGTGGTCTCTGCAAACAGCAATTGCAGTCATACCGGACACGACGAAGTCGTGATCCGGTATCCAGGCATAACTCTCCTTCATTATGGATCCCGGCTCGCGTCCCGCTTTGCGGGACTTGGCCGGGATGACGAATTGCGGCACAGTCTCTTAAGGTGAGAGTGGACATGTAGTTATGGTGCGGAGCTAAGTTAATGGACGTTTTCCGGAATGACAGTCCTTGGTTTCTAGATGAACATTAGTTAGGAACGTACAGAAGGAGGAGGTTTTTGATTCTTCTGCTCACGAATCTTTTTGTCCACGAGCTTTAGCAGCCCGTAGAGGCTCTCAATGTGGGGTGCGCTGACGCCATGTCTCTTGGCTACCCGGAGTCCGTTGCCCAGGATGGCCTCAACCTCCATGGGTCTCGCCGCCTCAAAGTCAACCAGCATGCTGCTTTTATATGGGGCCATGGCGCGGGTGCCGTCAATGTTTTGCTGTACTATCTCCTCTGGCAGGGGATGGCCGGCAGCAGCGGCGATGAGACAGACTTCCTCCATGACTTTCCTGGCGAGCTCCAGTGATTCTGGGTTTTCCATCATGGTTTTGGTGTCCGCACCGCCGCCCAGAACTGAAATGGGATTGAATGGCGCGTTCCATACGAGCTTACGCCATCTGGCAGTTACCGCATCTTCAGTCAGCTCACACTTCAGCCCTGCTTCCTTAAAAAGTCTGGCGAGTTCATCCGCCTTTACTGATTTGCCGGCAGGATAACGGCCAATGACCACGCGGCCGAAGTCAGTATGATCTATGTGGCCAGGGCTGGTGCGGGTGGCACATATGAAAGCCAGACCGCTGACGATTTCGTTATCAGGGAAGGCTCGAGCCACGGGTTCTTCGATCTCAACCCCGTTTTGCAGAAGAACGATGGCTGTTTCTGCTCCCACTACCTCTTTAATGATCGCTGCCGTGTCAATTTCAGGAAGTACCTTGAGCCCGACCAGGATGTAGTCGGGGGGAGGGCCATATTCACCAAGGTCTCGTATGACTTTCTCTGGAGTAAAATGAAAATCTCCCAAAGTGCTGGTAACCGTTATACCTTTGGATTTTACCAATTCGTAATCCGAGCGGCAGAGAGTTGATACAACAGCTCCAGCCTGGGCCAGTTTGCCGCCGTAAAAACCACCAATTGCCCCGGTTCCTACAACAAGTATTCTCGGTTTCATTGCTGCATTACCTGAGTATCAGATGAGTGCATTGGTCAGGCACCTCAAAATCCCCAAACAAAAAAGCAGAGCCAATCAGGCCCTGCCGATGTCCGGATAAACGCGCCAGGTATAATTTTCTCAAGCAGAATATGCTGTCTGTCTACTTATCTTGACTACTCGGGGGCTGAGGAGTGCCATAATCACCACTTCTCTGAATTGCAGTTAGTTTGTCGCCGGTGAACATCACAGTGCCAGAGAACTTACCACTGCCTCGATCGTAAAACCAACTTTCACCGCCTCCTTGACTCCCCGGATTTCTAGATGTTGGCTCACCGCATTTGGCAAGAACTGACTGTTTGGTGTCTTGCCCTACCTGTATAAGTTTGGTTCCGCACCGGACCGGGCTCATCACTGATTGACCCATTTGCGCCAGAGCTGGAACCGCCAGCATTGCTGTCAGGGTAATCAGCACGAGAAAAAACATCAATACAACTGGTCTCTTATTCATAGCTTTATCTCCATTCTTGTCTTTTGCCCTGAATACCGCATGATAAAATCCATTAAATACTAAGGCTGTGTGAGATTCATGTCAACCGTTTTGCCTATACGCTCAGGTTCTTCATTTCAGATCAGAGAATTAAACTGATCCCGCCTGGGCGGGACTGATGGCTGACAGCTCCATCCAAAATCCGCAAGAATCTCTTCTCTCCTTGGACCCCATGTCGCAATTCGCCGCACGCGTCATTCCGGACGAGCCCGCCGAAAGCGGGCGAGATCCGGAATCCAGTGGAAGTTCAATGTAATCAGACTTTTTCTGGATCCCGGCTCGAGTCCGCCGTAGACGGACTTGGCCGGGATGACGTATTGCGACATAGCACCCCAAAAGGGAAAGAACTTTCTGCGGAGTTAAGTACATAAGCGTATGCCGAAATCCGCAATGATCTTCACTCTGAATACCCAACCGGCATGATCAAGAGAGGATCATGACTGGGCGAGAGCCCCATGGTTGTGACGACACCCCTGTTATTGAATGCGCCCACGATTCCCGCCTTGAGTCCAATGGCTTCCGCTTGCAGGAATATGTTTTGCCCCACATGTCCAGCCTCGATGTGGGTGTAGGTGGCACCGCGGAGGCCGTATTTCATACTGCTACGGTTGTACTCGCCTGTTATGACCAACATCAGAGGAGCTTTGGCCATCCACATCTGCTGCAAAGCTTGCCTGGCCACCTCAGCCCGCAGGTCTCCTTGCTTGACCAGTTCTATAGCATGATTTTCAGGACGAAAATGGTAGATGCCTGGGGCCAAGGTCTCTACACCTTTTTGGCCAACTACACCGTAAATATCTAGAGGATAGAGCGCTCCAGCAGACGGAGCTGTTTTCAGGAAAGACCCATATTTTTGGGCGGTTACCCCATAAGCGCCCCACAGAATTTGAGAGAACTGTTTCAGGGTTAAATGGCGGGATTGAAAAGAGCGATGGGTGCGTCTTGCCTTGAGAGCCTCTTCAACCGATACCGTTCCTTTATGAGAAGGAGAGGGGAGGGCAATCTCTGCCGCTATTGTGTCCGAGCTTAAGAATGAAATAAGAATAACCAGACCTAGGGTTGGGACTACCAACAGTCGTTTTTTCATAGCAAACATGATGTTATCCTGGGGTTACGTTTTCGAAGAGCCTTAACTCTAAAGCCTTTATACCATTAGAGGACGCACTGACACAAATCTCACAGAGCATGGGATCGCGGGCATGAAGAAGAGATAAGTAACACAGAAAGTCCTTTTTATTTTCT
>Ga0316193_10001936_pt1 | contig 14286 bp, 9 predicted proteins | sample MerIslsedime2_MG_FD_207735 | JGI IMG/M metagenome (GOLD analysis project Ga0316193, IMG submission 207735) | Coastal sediment microbial communities from Maine, United States - Merrow Island sediment 2 | ecosystem: Environmental > Aquatic > Marine > Coastal > Sediment | place: USA: Maine...
CAGCGGACGCAGCGGGACTGGAGGTCGGAGATGTGCTCCTGGAAGTGAACGGCAGACCGATCACCTCCCCGCTCGACTGGGATGTCGGGCTGCTCGACGCTGGCGTCGGTTCGTCCGTGGACATCCGGTATCGCCGTGGCGAAGACTTGCTGTCTGCCCGGCTAGCGGTGGAAGAATTGCCGAGCGAGCAGGCGGAACGGCTTGAAGTGGTCCGAGGACTCGAGCTGATCAGCGTCACGCCCCAGATCGCGGTCGAGCGTCGACTCGAGATGGAGACCGGGGCCCTGATCGTCCAGCTGGCCGAGGGTGCCAGCAGGGTCACCGGGCTCCGCGAGGGAGATGTGATCGTCGGAATCAACCGCAGCCCGGTAGAAACGGCGGAAGACGCCGAGAACCTCTTCCGCGCCCTCGCCGGTGGCAGTAGGATCTTCGTCACGTACTACCGCGAGGGGCGGTATTACAATAGCTGGCCATTCGACATCGGCTGAACCCGTGACTGCCCAACAGACCAGATATCCGCATCCGCTCATCGACCGATACGCGTCGGCGGAGATGACCGACGTGTTCTCGCCGCTTCGGCAGGCTCTCACCTGGCGTGATCTGTGGATCGCGCTGGCCGAAGTCGAGAGCGAGCTCGGCGTGCCGATACCCGACGAGGCAATCGCCGAACTCCGAGCGGGTCGAGATGCCGTGGACCTGGAGCGCATTGCCGAGATCGAGGCAAACCTCAGGCACGACGTGATGGCCCATGTTCATCATTACGGTGAAGTGGCGCCGGGAGCTCGGCCGTTCATTCATCTGGGCGCGACGAGTGCTTACGTGGCGGACAACGCCGGCCTGATCCAGCTTCGCGACGCGCTCGCCGTCACCCGCGAACGGCTGATGGCCGTGATATCGGCCCTTGCCTCATTCGCCGAAGAAAGGCGGGGACTCCCGACTCTCGGCTACACGCACTGGCAGCCGGCGCAGCCGGTGACAGTCGGCAAACGCGCCACCCTGTGGTTGCAGGATTTCGTCGCCGATCTCGAGCAGGTCATGGAGCTGGAGGCCGAGCTCAAATTCCGGGGTGCACGCGGAACCACCGGAACCGAAGCCACGTTTCTCGAGTTGTTCGACGGAGATGGAAAGCGCGTCGACGTGTTGAACGAACGGCTCGCCGAGCGGTTCGGATTCGCGGGCGTGTGGGATGTCGTCGGCCAGACGTACCCGCGAAAGTTTGACCACCGGGTACTCTCAGTCCTGGCGGGGATCGGCACGAGCACGGCGCGTTTCGGTCAGGATGTCAGGCTGCTGCAGAGCTTCGGCGAGATCGAGGAACCCTTCGGCAGCAGCCAGATCGGGTCTTCGGCCATGCCGTACAAGCGAAATCCGATGCGCTGTGAGCGAGCCTGTTCTCTCGCGCGGCACCTGTGCACGCTGGAACTGGATGCGGCCTGGACAGCGTCGGTTCAGGGTTTTGAACGGACGCTGGACGATTCCGCAAACCGACGGATCGCGATACCGGAGGCATTCCTGTGCGCCGATGCGATCCTGCTGATCGTGGACAATGTCGCCTCGGGACTCGTCGTTCATGAAGCCGTGATCGAAGCCCGTCTGGCCCGGGCGCTGCCGTTCCTGGTCACGGAGCAGGTGCTTATCGCCGGAGTCCGCAAGGGAGGCGACCGGCAGGAATTGCACGAGCGTGTCCGGGAACACGCCATGGCCGCCCGCGAACGCCTTGATTCCGGATTCGAAGACAACGATTTCTTCCAGCGCGTCGCCGGCGACTCCGAATTCGGCCTCTCCATGGACGAGTTGGTTGGTCTCTCCCGCCCGGAGGACCTGGTTGGCAGGTCGGCCGTGCAGGTGGAGAAGTACCTGGCCGATCGGGTCGGTCCGCTGCTGGAAGGTTATTCGGGCGCTTCGGCGCCACGACTGAGAGTCTGAACAGGATGGATGAACTGAAGATGAGCGACTCACTACGAGCCGACCTTCCCTTCCCGCTGCTGCGCAGGGGCAAGGTTCGCGAAATGTACGATCTGGACGATGCCCTGCTGATGGTCGCGAGTGACCGGATCAGCGCCTTTGACTGTATCCTGCCGCAGCCGATCCCGGACAAGGGCGCGGTTCTCACTCAGATTTCGCGCTTCTGGTTTGACCGTTCCGGCCACGTCGTACGAAGTCACTGCATCTCGGCGGAACCGGATGAGATCGTGCGGCTGCGCCCGGATCTGGAAGAGACGCGGAGCCTGTGGGCCGGCAGAGGCATGCTGGTCGAGAAGGCCGAGCCTTTCCCGATCGAATGCGTGGTCCGGGGCTACATCACCGGATCCGCATGGAAAGAGTATCGTGACTCTGGAACCCTCGCCGGAGAGCCGCTTGCCGCGGGACTGGTCGAGGCCCAGGAGCTCGATCCGCTGATCTTCTCGCCGGCCACGAAGGCGGAGACGGGCCACGACGAGAACATCACATTCGATCAGATGAAGGGGGTCGTGGGAACGAAAGTCGCCGAGTTCCTGCGCGAGACCAGCCTCGACCTTTACACCTTGGCCCGCGATTACGCGCGGCGGCGAGGGATTCTGATCGCGGACACGAAGTTCGAGTTCGGAACGTCGCGTACCGGCGAAGTTCTCCTGATCGACGAAGCTTTGACTCCCGATTCATCGCGATTCTGGCCGGCCGATGAGTACGCGCCCGGACGGACACCGTCATCGCTGGACAAGCAGCCCGTGCGAGATTACCTCGAAGGCCTCGTGCAGGCGGGCGAATGGGATAGGAATCCCCCGGCGCCCGACCTTCCTCCCGAGATCGTCGCCTCGACAAGCGCGCGATACCGGGAGGCATATCGCAGGCTCACCGGCGCCGAGCTACCGGAGTATCGATGAATTCGATTCCGCTACCGATCCATCTGGATGACGACAAGCCTCGCGACGAGTGTGGGATCTTCGCGATCAGCGGCTCCCGCGCTGCGGCAGAGCTGACATTCCTCGGCCTGTACGCGCTGCAGCATCGGGGGCAGGAGTCGGCGGGAATCGTAGCGATCGATGACGAGGGAGTGGCACGCAGCCACAAGGGCATGGGCCAGGTGAACGAGGCGTTCGATGACGCCACGATGCGCAAGCTGCCGGGGACGGTGGGAATCGGTCACGTGCGCTATTCGACCGCCGGGAGTTCCTCGCTCCGCAACGCGCAGCCGGTGCTGGTCAACTACCGGCACGGTCCGATGGCCCTCGCTCACAATGGCACATTGACGAATGCGAAAGAGATCGCAGCCCGGTTGACCGACGAGGGAGCGATATTCCAGACCGAAAGCGACTCCGAAGTCGTGATTCACCTGATCGCGCGTTCGCGCCGGGACCTGCCGGACCAGCAGGTCGATGACGCACTGTCACAGATCGAAGGAGCCTTCTCGCTCGTATTGTGCGTTGGGAAGACGATCTACGTCGCGCGGGATTCCCGGGGCTTCAGGCCCCTGGTGCTGGGACGGCTGGGAGATGCCGCGATCGTAGCTTCGGAAACCTGTGCACTCGATATCATTGGCGCCGAGTACGAGCGGGACGTGCGCCCCGGCGAGGTGTTGCGGATCGACGACGGTGTCGTGACGCCCCTGCGTCCGCTCGAGCCGGCAACGGCCTCACCCTGTTTGTTCGAACTCGTCTATTTCGCCAGGCCCGATTCACAGATCTGGGGCTGCAGCGTCGACCGGGCCAGGCGCGCGTTCGGCCGGCAGCTCGCTCGTGAACACCCCGTGGATGCCGATTGCGTGTTCTCGGTTCCCGACTCATCCAATTCGGCCGCACTGGGCTACGCGGAGGCATCGGGCCTGCCGTTCGAGCTCGCCCTGATTCGGAACCATTATGTGGGCCGGACCTTCATCCACCCGACGCAGACGGGGCGGGATTTAAGGGTCCGCGTCAAATACAACCCGGTCGCGGAGTTGATCGACGGCAAGCGAGTCGTGGTGGTAGACGACTCACTCGTTCGGGGCACGACCAGCAGAGGCCTCGTGGCGCTGCTGCGCGAAGCGGGGGCGCGTGAGATCCACTTCAGAGTCGCTTCTCCGCCGATCATTTCGCCCTGTTATTACGGAATTGACATGCCGACGAAGCAGGAACTGGTTGGCGCCAACTTCACGGTCGCGGAAATCGGCGAGCATCTCGGCGTCGAGTCCCTTGGCTACCTGTCGCTGGACGGCATGCGGAATGCAGTCGAGGAATATGGTCCGTTCTGCGATGCCTGTTGGACCGGGAATTACCCGGCTCCACTCATCGACTTCGAGCACTTGCTTGCCGCGGCAGCGCCCGGCCGTTGAGTCCTCTGCGTCCACAACTCGCCTGAACAGGAGCCTCCATGAAGTACGTCTACTTCTTTGGCCGTGGACATGCCGACGGCGGCCGCGAAATGAAGGATCTCCTCGGAGGCAAGGGCGCGAATCTCGCCGAAATGACAGGACTTGGCGTACCAGTTCCTCCCGGATTCACGCTTACGACAGAGGCCTGCCGGCACTACCTGATAAGCGATGAGCTCCCCGAGGGCGCTCGCAGCGAGGTAGACGGAGCCCTTGCACGGCTCGAAAAGACGACCGGGAAGCAATTCGGTGGTTCGACCGACCCGCTTCTCGTGTCTGTTCGCTCCGGAGCCGCCATCTCCATGCCCGGTATGATGGACACCATCCTGAATCTCGGTTTGAATGACGCGAGTGTCGAAGGGCTGGCGCGGGCTTCGGGCAACGAGCGTTTTGCGTGGGACAGCTACCGCCGCTTTCTTCAGATGTATGGCGACGTAGTGCTCGGCGTGGAGCACTCCGCATTCGAGTCGATCCTGACCGAGGCCCGGCGGACTTCCGGCGCCGACACGGACGACGAGATTCCGGCCGGTGAGCTTCAGAATCTCGTGGGGCGCTACAAGCAGCTGATCGAGCGCGACGGATCTGCGCCATTTCCGGAAGCGCCCGAGGATCAGCTGTGGGGGGCGATCGGCGCCGTATTCGAAAGCTGGCGCACACCCCGCGCAATCGCCTACCGCAAGACTTACGAAATCCCGCACGACCTGGGCACGGGCGTGAACGTGCAGACCATGGTATACGGCAACCGTGGCCCGAGCAGCGGGACGGGCGTCGCATTTACCCGAAATGCGGCAAACGGCGAGCGAAAGCTGTTTGGCGAGTTCCTGGTCAACGCCCAGGGCGAGGATGTCGTGGCCGGCATTCGCGATCCCCTGTCGATCGAGCAGATGGCGACCTACCTGCCCGGATCGCTGGAGCAGTTGCAGGAGACGGCCGAGCGCCTCGAGTCACATTACCGGGAAATGCAGGATCTCGAATTCACGGTCGAGGACGGTGAACTGTTTCTTCTGCAGACTCGCGACGGAAAGCGAACGGCCCGAGCCGCAGTGCGAATCGCGGTTGAAATGGCCGATGAAGAGCTGATTTCGCGTGAGGAGGCCGTCGGCAGAGTGGAGCCCGACCGGCTCGATGAGGTGCTGCACCCGATGGTCGATCCGGACGCCGATTACACTACGCTCGCGATCGGTAACCCGGCGTCACCCGGTGCCGCATCCGGCAAGGTCGTATTCACGGCGCGCGAGGCGGTGGAGCTGGCGGAACAGGGTGAAAGCGTCGTCCTGGTCCGCAACGAGACATCGCCCGACGATTTCGAGGGAATGGTCGCGGCGGTGGCCATCGTTACGGCGCGCGGCGGCAAGTCGAGCCACGCTGCCGTGGTGGCGCGGGGCATGGGAAAGTGCTGCGTTGTCGGCACCAAGTCGCTCGAAATCGATGAAGAGCGGAGAGTGATCCGGTCGAACGGCCAGGTCGTGGCGGCGGGAGACTGGATCACCGTGGACGGAGCCAGCGGCGAGGTCATCCCGGGTCGAATTCCGACGGTCCAGCCTGAGCCAGGAGAGCATTTTGATCGTCTCATGGCCTGGGCCGACGAAATCCGCAGGCTCCGGGTCCGGGCCAACGCTGACAACCCGGAGGACGCGGCGGCGGCACGGGAGTTCGGCGCCCAGGGAATCGGCCTGTGCAGGACCGAACACATGTTCTTTGGCGAGGAACGTGTCGACGCCGTCCGGGAAATGATCCTCGCAACTGACGCGGAGGGCCGAAAGCGAGCGATTGACAGGCTTCTTCCGATGCAACGCTCGGATTTCGAGGGGATATTCCGTGCGATGGACGGGCTTCCGGTGACGATCCGTCTCCTCGATCCCCCGCTGCACGAGTTTCTCCCGTCGGAATCAGAGGAACTGGAACGGATGGCGGTCGCCCTGGGACGGACGGTCGAAGAGGTCGAATCGGCAGTCGAGCGTCTCAGCGAGGCAAATCCGATGCTTGGCCACCGGGGGTGTCGACTGGGCTACTCGCACCCGGAGATCACCCGGATGCAGGCTCGGGCCATCTTCGAGGCAGCCCTCGATGCCCAGGCCGACGGGATCGACGTTCAGCCGGAGGTCATGGTTCCCCTGGTCGGCCATGTCGGGGAGCTCAAGAACCAGCGGGCGCTGGTCGACCAGACAGCTCGCGAAGTATTTGCTGAACGGGACGATCGGATCGACTACCTGGTCGGAACGATGATTGAACTGCCCCGCGCCTGTCTCACTTCGGGACCGATCGCGCTCGAGGCGGAGTTCTTCTCGTTCGGCACAAACGACCTGACTCAGACCACGCTCGGCCTGTCACGCGATGATGCAGGTTCGTTCCTCCCGTTGTACGTAGAGGCCGGCGTGTACGCGAAGGATCCGTTTCAGTCCCTGGACACCGAGGGCGTCGGACGCCTGATGCGGGCGTCGGTCAAGGAAGGACGGGAGGCGCGGCCGGATCTGAAGGTCGGGATCTGCGGCGAACATGGCGGAGATCCAGACTCGGTACAGTTCTGCCACGGACTTCGAATGAACTACGTTTCCTGTTCCCCGTTCCGGGTGCCTGTTGCCCGACTCGCTGCGGCCCACGCGGAACTGGGAGACCGGACGCAAGCAAACTGAGCAGCACCAGGTCGGGTGAGGGGCATGCGGTGGCGGTCCTTCACCCGATCCACGGTCTGGCCCTGGATCAGCTCGCCCCGACCCCCTCGCCTGCCAGCGTGCGCTCGGCGAGGTCGACCCACTCCCGATTCCCCATGTACAGGGGCGTCCTCTCGTGGAGCTCCTCCGGCTCGATCGACTGGATATCGCGCGTGCCGTCGCTCGCCCGGCCGCCGGCCTGTTCGCACAGCATCGCGAGAGGGGCCGCCTCGTACAGCAGTCTCAGCTTGCCCTTCGGGTTCTTCCGGTCTCCCGGATACATGAAGAACCCCCCGTATAGCAGGGTGCGGTGGAAGTCCGCGACCAGGGAACCTACGTACCGCTGAGAGAACCCCCCTCCTCCGTTCGAGCCCGTGCCCCGGAACCACTCCACCAGCTCCTGCTGCTCGGGGGACCAGCTCGAGAAGTTCCCCTCATTCACGCTGTAGATGCGTTTTCCGGGTTCTGGGATGCTGATTTTGCTGTGCGACAGCAGGAATTCGCCGATCGACGGATCCAGCGTGAAACCGTGAACTCCGCTGCCTGTCGTGTAGACGAGCACCGTCGAGGACCCGTACATCACGTACCCTGCGGCGACCTGCTTCGAACCGGCCTGCAGGCAATCCACCAGCGATCCGTCCCTGCCAGCAGAAATCCGTTTGTGGAGCGAGAAGATCGTTCCAATCGAGATGTTCGCGTCGATGTTCGAGCTGCCGTCGAGCGGATCGAACAGCAGGACGTAGTCTCCTACCGGGAACTGCTCGGGAATCTGGATCAGCCCCTCTTCCTCCTCGGAGGCCATCACGCACAGGTTCCCACCATGATCCAGCGCGTTGAACACCACGTCATGCGCGTACTCATCGAGCTTCTGGACTTCTTCTCCATGTACGTTGCCCTTCCCCGTCTTTCCGAGGATATCGACCAGGCCCGCCTTGCTCACCTCGCGGTGAATCAGCTTCGCAGCCTGGGTCAAGTCGTACAGGACGGAAGTCAGCGCGCCTGTCGCTCCCGGGTGGTCGCGCTCCTGCTCGAGAATGAACCGTCCGAGTGTGACTACGTATCGATCCATCACGGCCTCCGGTTTCCTGCGGCTGTCTGAAGCGTCTCGTTCGGGTCGATACGCGGTAGCATCAGTGCGCTCGATCCGGGCCCGCTCCCACCACACTGAGCCGGCCGATTCCCCGCGTCAACAGCACTCAATCTCCGTGCCGCAGGGCAGAGTCAGCCGAGACCGGAGTGTTCCACGCGGTTTCGCTGTCGATTCGCCACCTCCCGTCTCGACGAATCTCGATGCACAGTGACCCCCTGCGGTCCGTACGCCACACCACGGGGATGGCCGCGGAGTGGAGTCGGTCCATAATCTCCGGATGCGGGTGACCGTATCGATTCCCATTTCCGGCAGAGATTGTGGCAACCCGTGGGCGCACGACGGACAGCCAATCAGAAGACGTCGATGTCCGACTGCCGTGGTGGCCGATCTTGAGCATGTCGGCCCGCAGAGAATCGGGATGCCAGGACCGGAGAATGGCTGTCTCCTCGACGGCGGTCGCATCGCCGGGATTCACGTAGCGAAATCCCCCGAGATCGACCCGTACGACGAGGCTCGTCTGGTTTCCGTCGAGCATTTGGCCTTCCTGCCTGCCGTCGGCCGCCGGATCCGGCCCGAGCACCAGGATATCGGCACCATCGACCTCGATCCGGGTCCCCGGCCTGGCGATGAGCCAGGGAACACCTGCATGCTCGGCCACCGCCAGCAGGCGGGCGTAGGGAGGTCGCGGGAGCGGGTCAGCAGTATCGAGCACGCCGCCCACCGGCATGTTCGACAGCAACTCTGGAAGCCCTCCGATATGATCCAGATCGGGATGTGAGAGAACGACCAGGGCCACCGACCTGGCGCCCCGTCGCCTGAGTGCTGCCGTGACATTCTCCCTTCCCGCCCCGGCCGGGCGGTCTGGACCTCCGTCGAACACGAGCCAGCGACCCTCGAACGTCCGGAGAATCGCTGCGTCTCCCTGACCGACGGACAGGGTGCACAACAGGCCAGTATCCCGGCGCTGAAGCAGCCGGGTCACGGGCTGTGCGAGACAGACAAATACGAGTATCGCCGCCGGAATGACCGTTCGCGCAGGCGACACGCCGCGAGCGACCCGGGCCAGCAGAGCGAACCCGATCAACCAGGCCAGCCAGGTCTCGGGCGATGGTGGAGGCGACTCGACATGACCCGGCGTCCAATCGCTGAACAGACCGACCGCGACGTGCAGGACGCGAATGCACACCGTGGCGCCACGCGCGAACCAGGTGCCGAGTGGATCGGGAAGCAGGGTGCCGGTGAGGCCCCAGATCGAGAGCGCGACGACCGGAGTTCCCACGAGGTTCGAAACCACCGACACGGGGGCGACCCGCCCAAAATGCAGGGCGGACAAAGGAGCCGTGGCGAGGAAGGCTCCCGTCCCGGCGAGCAGACCGGCACCCATTCCCCGGTTCAGTTTCCGGCGGCATTCAGCTGCCAACGGCCCGGTTCTCCGCCGGTCGGTGGAGATGCTCCGTAGAGCGGCCGGACCTATCGAGACACCTGCGAACCCCGCGAACGACAACTGAAACCCGGGCTCGAGAATCGTCGACGGATTTGAAACGAGGAACACGAGTGCCACCGCTCCCAGGAGATCGGCGCCACGAACAGGACGCCCGGCGAACCGGGCGATCGCCCAGCCGGTGAACAGAAGGCTCGCGCGGAGCGCCGGAGTCGGGGCTCCGAGGACCACCACGTACATGCCGACGATCCCCGCGCCGACGAGATAGCGACTTCGCCCTCGAACGAATGGCGACAGCAACGCGAGTACGAGGCCGGCGACGATTCCGACGTGCAATCCCGAGATCGCCAGCAGGTGTGCGAGACCGGCGTCGGCGAACTGGCGGCGGAGGCTCGTCGGCAGTTCGTCGCGCTCAGCGAGCAGCAGGGCACGAGCGGTGGCATCGACATCTGCCGGCAACCGGGCCCGAAGACGGCCTGCCGCCGCAGTCCTGACCGTGCGGCGAGCGGCGCGAAGCAGCACCCCGAGACTTCTACCGGAGACCGTCGAATCAGTTTCCGGCCCGGCTACACGGGCATGCACGACGATGCCCGTCCGACCGGGAGAGTCGAGGCCGTGTCGACCGGGCGATTGCGCCCGCAGGCGCAGCCACTCCCCTTCCAGCGTGGCGGGAAGCCCAACCGGCATCGAGCTGTCCCCCACATCAACGAATACCGATACGCGGGAAAGTCTGCACTCACCGGCCCGGGCGGACAGAACCACATCCTCGAGGGAGACCCGCCTGTTCGAGGCCCGGCTCGTTTGCCGGAGACCCGCGGCGTCCTCTGCAGCGTAGCCCCGCACCAGGACAGGGGTACCGGATTCGATCGATGATTCGCAACCGGCCCGGATCGCTCGGGCCGAATCCGCACCGGCCAATACTCCGGCGGTAAACAGGATCGCGAAGAGAAGCCCGGGAGTCGGGAGAACGGATCCCCTCCCACGCAGCCGGGAATCACCGAGACTGAGTATGGCCGCGAGGGGCGTCGCGAGTATCGACATCCCGACCGAACCCGGGTGCACGAGCCCGAGTCCGAGTCCGGCGGTGAATGCGAGTGCTGCGGCGAGAACCGGGGGGAACGAACGGGTGACGTACGCCCCCCGCCGTCGCCCGAAATCCCGATCAGGATCTGACCGGGGCCTGTCGCTACTGCCCTTCCTGCGTGTCGGTCGTCCGACCCGGCGGCCAATCCTGTCCGAGCGCCTCACGATATCGGCGCACCATGCGCCGCGTCTTCAGGTCCGCGCGCAAGCCGACGGCAAAGATCAAACTCATGCCCAACAGGATCGAGACGAACACGACGGCCGACAGGGGGATCGAGCGCAGCGTGACGAGTCCCAGACGAAGCGTGACCCTCTCGCCCATGTTGAGCCATGCGAACAGAGCGGCCATTGCAGAACTGCTCAGGATGATGGCGACACGGCCGGGAATGCCGCTCACTGGATCGGCTCGCCGATGAATGTGGCGCCGGTCGTCGAAATGAGACGAACCCGGCGGAAGCTGCCGATCGACGACTCGTCTCCGGGGAACACGACGACCTTGTTCGTCGCGGTACGGCCGAGCATGTCTCCCTCCGTGCGTGCAGAGTGCTCGACAAGGACCTCGCTGACCCCTCCGAGCTCCCGTTCGTGAATCTCGCGCTGGATCTCCCGGTGCAGCGTGATGAGATCGGACAGGCGACGCCCGGAGGTTTCCTGATCGACGAACTCGGCTTCAGGCAGCCGGGTAGCCGGCGTCCCGGCCCGCGGAGAATAGCGGTAAAGAAATGCGTCATCGAACCGGACACCGCGCATCAGTTCGGCAGTCTGCTCGAAGTCCTGCTCCGTCTCGCCGGGAAATCCGACGATCACGTCCGTGCTCAACGCGATGCCCGGGACCCGACCCCGGACCCGGTCCACGATGTCGAGGAATTCCTCTCGCGTGTAGCGCCTTACCATGCGCTTCAGCACCCGATTCGACCCGGACTGGACAGGCAGGTGAAGCTGCGGGCAGACACTCGGCTCCGCTGCCATCACGTCGAGCAGATGATCGCTGACATCGTTCGGATGCGGCGAGGTGAACCGCACTCTCCGGACTCCCTCGACGCGGGCAACCTCGCGGAGCAACCGGGCAAAGTCGGTCGTTCCATGGCGGTACGAATTCACCGTCTGCCCCAGCAGCGTCACCTCGCGAAAGCCGGAATCGACCGCGGTGCGGACCTCGGCGAGAATCGATTCTGGATTCCGGTTCTTCTCGGGTCCGCGGACGTACGGCACGATGCAGAAGGTGCACCGATGATCGCAGCCTCGCTGGACCGTGATCCATGCGCTCACACCCGTCCGGCGAATCGTGGATACTCCGTCGTAGTTCTCGCTGTCATCCAGTTCGAGCAGCAGCTGACCCCGCGCAATCGCCCCGCCCCGGATGCCATCGACGACTTCGCCCAGCTGCCGGTAGGTATCCGGCCCGGCCACGAGATCCACGCCGGCCGAGCGCTCCAGGAGATCCGGACCGAGCCGCTGTGCCATACATCCGGTGACTGCCAGCACGACATCGGGCCGGTCAACTCGCAGATGCTGCAACTGGCCGATCCGACCCAGCACCCGCTGCTCCGCATGTTCACGGATCGCACAGGTGTTGACCACGATCACGTCCGCGTCGGACGGGTCGTCCACGGTCACGTAGCCGCGGTCGGCCAGCGCTCCGGCCATGATCTCCGAGTCGCCAATGTTCATCTGGCACCCGTAGGTCTCGATGTACGCCAGGCGCGAGACCGGCGTCGGAGGACCGGGGTCCTGAGCGGGATGCATGCGCGCAGCACGTCGACGCAGTGAAACCAGGGGCGTGCTCATACGCATCCGTACGTCATGCTTCGTGTCTGCTCCTCAACGGAATCGCAACGATCGGGGCAGGAAACTACGCAACGATAGCACTCCGGGTCTACAACCTGACTGCCCGAAGCTGAATCCGGTCGCAGCCCGCGGGCTTTGCCGATCCCGTCAGGTCAGTTTAGCATTCCCGTCATGGTGACGGTTGAGCAGCTTTCGTTTGACGGAATTCGGGCGCCGGTGGAGATCTTCGCAGGCCCCGACCGCCCTCTGTTGTTTCTGCCCGGCTTCGGTGTGCATCCGCTGAACTATCGGGAGGGAGTGGAGAGACTGTCACGTCATTTCACGGTGTTCATGCCCGACCTGTCGTTCCGGACTCACAGGGAGCTTCCACTGCAGGTGAGCCAGTACCTGGCGTTCGTCGAGTTTCTCAGCGAGCGATACGCGCCCGAGGCTCCACGCACCGGTCACTCCTTCGGTGGTTTGCTGGCCCTGCTCGGTCCCCGGCAGGCTGTGGCGCTCGCGCCGATGGTCCCGATCGAGGCCGGCTGGCCCACGAAGATCGGCAGGGCAATCCTGCTGCAGTTACGAGAGTACGCTGGACTGGATGGCCGACGGGGAGTCAGCTGGGCGTTTCACATCTTTGGTGAGTACGTGCGGACAGCGGCTTTCAGGCCGCGTTGTCTGTTCCCGTCGGTATCGGAGCTGCTGGGTGAAATTCGTGCGGATTTCCTGCCGACGGCACCACACTCGACACTCGTGCTCGCGAGGCGGGACCGGCTCTATCTTCAATCAGAGTACGCTACATACCTCTCACTGTCGGATGCAAATCGAATCGAGACGCGCTACGTGTCGCAGGGGCACGACTGGCCCGTGACGCACCCGGAACTCGTGGAACGGGAGGTGGTGAAGGCCCTGGGCGTCGAACGCTCGGCCGATGCCGCTCGCAGCGACATTCCTGCCTGATCCCGAATTGCTGCCCGAAGCTCCTACAGCTGGAACAACGCCATTGAGATCGAGAGCCGGCGGAAACTCTCCTGGACAAGGCTCTCGGCAAAGTCTCCGCGAGTACCGAGTTCGACAGCAAGATCGAAGGTCGCGAGCCCGCCGCTGACCTCGAGACCGATTCCGAACGTGCCTGCAGTTTCCACGAGTTGCTCGGTTCCGACCAGGCGAAACGGAAGATCCGTGCGACGTACTCCCGCACGCAGCGGCAGACTGGCGCCGAATGCGGAGAATCCGACATACTCCAGGCCGAGACCGTACCAGAACACATCCGACGCGGAGGCGCTGGTCAGGTCGCCGTCGGTGGCAGACCAGTCTGAGAATCCGACCGCCGCGCTCGCCATCAGGCCGGTCGTGATCTGCGCACTTCCGCCGATCGCCCATTCGAAAGGCATATCGAAGCTGTAGGTCACATCGTCCGCCCCCACCGAGTCTCGCGTCGCCTTGAGATCAGTGGACCAGCCGATCACTCCCGACAGGCGAATACGCGAACCGAGGTTCGTCGCCGCTCCCCCGCGAAACCGGAATCCCGACCAGCTGAACCGGGCCTCTCCCCCGGCCACCCCGATGGTCTCGTTCGGGTCTTCGAGTGACGGCTCGAAGTCCCGGGAGAATGACTGCCGCAGACTGCCCGTCCACAGCGAGCCATCGATTCCGACGCTGAACCGACCGAGTTCCCGCGCCAGGGCCAGCGTCACGGCGCTTACGCCGCCGTCGTGTTCGCGACGCTCGTCGTAGGGAAATGTGCCGAACGACGAACGCAGCGTGTCCTGGAGGCGCACGCCCCAGTCCTGGTCGAGGCCGGAGGCGAAGCCGAGGCCGACCGTCCACGATCGAATCGGTACCGCGGCCTGGACGATCGCCACACGGCTGCGCCCGGTAGGCTGAGAACTGCCGGGCGTTTCGACGTTGATCGACTCAGGGG
>Ga0316193_10001937_pt1 | contig 14286 bp, 14 predicted proteins | sample MerIslsedime2_MG_FD_207735 | JGI IMG/M metagenome (GOLD analysis project Ga0316193, IMG submission 207735) | Coastal sediment microbial communities from Maine, United States - Merrow Island sediment 2 | ecosystem: Environmental > Aquatic > Marine > Coastal > Sediment | place: USA: Maine...
ATGCTGACGGCATATCCATCCACTAGGGTTCTGGGAGAATTGTGCAGCATGCGGAACAACACGTCTTTTTGTTTGCGACCGTAGGTTGGACTGAGAAATGCATCGATGATATGAAGATCGGCCCCGTTTTCCAGCAAATACCCGGCGGCATGGGCGTCCTCCGCTTTAGTGGATAGAAAAGTGAGATTGCCCGTATCTTCATAAAGGCCGGCCAGAAAAAGGCTGGCCTGAACAGGGGTTATGGGTATTTTCTGCTCCTTTAAATATCGTATCATCAGGGTAATATTGGCACCCATCTCCTCCTGGCAGCGCCACGAGGCATTGATATCTCCCTGATTGCCGTGATGATCGAACAGGGAAATTTCTAGATGCCGGTTTTGCTTCAGACAATCGAGTCGATCCAGGCGGTCCCATCGATTGATATCGACGACAGTCAGTTTGTCCACCTTATCCGGATCGATGTTCTCTGATCTGCAAAAGCCGAAGAGATCTTTGTGAAGTGACAGAAAAGCCCGGACATTCGGGTTGAGGCTTCCTGGCAAAACAGTCACAATGCCCGGATACAGCAGATTTGCCGCAACAAGGGATGCCAGTGCGTCGAAGTCGGCGCCTTTATGGGTGGTTACGATATGCACGGGTGATTATATTTGCATTCCCTGAATTCACATATACCATGCTCAAGCACATGATATCCTCCTGGGGTACATTTTAGTTTATGTACATTCCCATGCCCTCCTGCCTGAAGGATCACTACCTTTTGATCTTTCAGGTCGGACATGATGCTTTACCCATATTCGATTTATCCGCTCCTTTAGCAATCCAGTTCAGGAACCTCTTCAGCAATCCTGGTTTCTCAAGCTTTTCCGGAGGGATAATTTTTTGATACGGAGACACTGCTATACTTCCTTTTGTTCATTCCCCGAATTCATATATACGGTGCTCAGGCACATCTTCTCCTTCGCCGAAATAGACCTTTTCCCAGGTCTATAATTCTTTCTGATCTTCATTTCAGCATGGTGAGTCGTTTTACTCCCTTAATTTGCCTGAAATTTGCCCCCTGGCTGACACACCTTAAGGCCAGTGTAGGGTCCGCCACCCTTGTGCCCGATATAGCATCCAGACCATGGTCAAACAGGATTGGAGACAGAGGAGCCGTATCTCCCAAACCGATGACATAGGCCCTATAATTGCAGAGTCCAAGCAAGTGCTCGAAAGTATGGTTCGTTAAGGCAGTACCGGTAATGGCTACAACATCCGCCCGGGGAATCAGATTAACTGCCTCCGCTTCACCGAAATCGCCCTCTTTGGGGTTCTTCTCAATGATCCAAAGTTCTTTTGAATACTTGCGAACCCTGGGTATGAATGGGAAGTGCCCCACAACAGCTATTCTCTTGCCTTTCCCTTTTTCCATGATTAGTTCAGCGGCATTAAGCTCAATGCAGGAGTTTTCATCAACCTCAAGAAGTGAATTGATGGCTGCCATACCGATTGCTGCTTCAAGTATGCTTTGGGAATAGGCTAGTTGGACAAGTTCCAGAAGAGTTTTGTCCAACAGGAAACCAGCCTGCTTTACCATTGGAGGCTCCTGGCGTAGGGCATCTCGCGGTAAGGTCGCGGCTAGTCCGCAGTTTCGAGTCAAAACAGCGGTATGAAAGACCCCCTGACGGATCTTCCGCACACCGGCTTCAAAATTTAACGATAAAATTAAATCATCCAAAATTTTCATTGCCATCTCCGAACCACGCTGATTTTTCTCATATGCCGTGATATTCAAACACGTTGCGCGTTAAAGAACGGATTGTTGCCTGGACAGCAGTTTCCACCGCTTCACAATGTTGCTCATCCATCGGCAAAACACGGTCTCTGAGCCCTCCTGACCATTCCGTGCTTTGCAACATGACCCCGCCCATACCGAGGGCAATATCGCTTTTATCGCCCGCCCCGCACATGATTTTCCAGGCCAGTGCCCATCCTCTGACCGTATTGTCAACATGATATCCGCCTCCGCCGGTGGCCAGCAGGGGTTTGTTGAAACCCAAAAGCCGGTCGATAATTTCAGCATGCGCATTGTTTGTCAGCTCAAGGTGGGCGAGGGGATCACCGGCAAGGGCATCCATTCCCGTCTGCAGTACAAAAATGTCCGGATCATAGGCCTTAATTAAAGGGATGACGATTTCGGTAAACACTTCCAGATAAGCTGCGTCACAGATCCCTATGGGCAAGGGGACATTGACGGTGAAACCCTTGCCGGGTCCATCACCGGTCTCATTTTCAAAGCCTGTCCCGGGCCAAAGTGTTTTTCCGCTTTCATGAAGCGAAATTGCCATAACCTGATTGCTGGCGTAAAAAGCTTCCTGCACACCGTCTCCGTGGTGGACATCAATATCCAGGTAGAGGACTCTTTTGCCGCTATTCAAAAAACGCAGGCAGGCCAGCACCAGATCATTCAGGTAGCAAAACCCTGAAGCCATCTCGGCTCTGGCATGGTGAAACCCCCCGGATGGATTAAACGCAATGTCTGTTTCGCCGGATAATATCAGCTCTGCCCCGGTTAATGTGGCTCCACAAGCCCAGGAGGCATAGTCGAACATATCTTTAAACACTGGGCAATCGGCTGTTCCAAGTCCCATGCTGCGGGCCTCGGGCGAAATTTTCCCGATGGCAGCCTGTTGCAATGCTTCCAGGTATCTGGCCGAGTGAAAATTTTCCAGCTCCGATATTGTTGTGGATACAGGCGCTGATTCCCTTCCACCATTGCCCTGCAGCAGGCCTAATGAAATCAGAAGTTCCCGTGTTTTCGCAGCCCTTTGAGTGACAAACATGGAATCAGGCGGGTAGCTGTATTTTTCAAGCTCCTGCGAATGTATAAATACGGCCTTTTTAGTATTGTCCATGATCAATCTGCTCTGTTTTCTCTTACCCCCCAAACCTGGAGAGTCATTAACGCTTGATTTGTCAGTTTGGGCACGATGTTCTACCCTTATGCGACTGCTCCGCTCCCTTGGCTATCCAGTACAGTACCCTCTTCAGCAACCCGGATTTCTCAGGCTTTTTCTGAAGGATGGTTTTTTGGGAGCCGAAATCCCTGTTTTTTGAAGAAGCCATTAATTTTTCGGTACCTTAGGTTGTAGGGCCTGCTCTTTGGATAGTTCTTTCATCGTTCCTGTCCGTGGCTGCATAATACACAGTGGCTCTTTCGCGTTGTGCGCGGATTTGATCTGCGCGCATCAACTTCCCGAGGTATTTTGACACCTCGTTGAGATGCATACCGAATATATCCGCTATCTGCTCCGCCGTGCATGGTCGCCGCTTCAACATGGAAAAAATCGTTGCCTGGTTCGCCTGTATATGGTTGGCATGCTTGGCTTTGAACTCGGCAATAATCTCCGCGGTGGGGTGAAACAGATGGCGCAGCGACTGCATCCGGTCTTCGGACAGGGCTATGGCAAAATCCTCCGCCGGCGGGCGAACCGCGGTATTAATCTGGATGCGATCCGGGCCGATCTCCTTCGCATGGTCGGCGATCTGGCTGACATCGATGGGCATTGAGTTCATCCCTGCTACCAGGAAGACCTCCATCCATAGCTGTCCCTTGAATTGCGCCCGAAAGTCTTTTTGTCCTTTGACAAGTTGATCAAACGGCAACTGTTTATGGGGACGATTCACCCACCCGTAGGAAGCCTGATTCCAGGCGCTCAGAGAGACCTTAACCACGTTGGCACAGGCAGCCGCTTCCCGCACTTCCCGCAATTGCAGCATCGTTCCATTGGTCAGGAGAACAGCGGGAATGGTAGTTTGTGAGCGAATGAACTCAAGCACTTTCCCGAAGCCAGAATGCAATGTCGGCTCTCCGGAACCGGAAAGGGTGATATAGTCCGCCTGGCCATCTCTTTTAAGCCACTCTCCCAGTTCGGCCAGGACGCTGTCCGTCGGGACATATTCCAGCCTGTGAACTGTCTTATTCATTGTTCGCCCCAATTGGCAAAATACGCAATCCAGACTACATGTCTTATAAGGGGTCAAGTCAACACCCAGAGATCGCCCGAAACGGCGGGACGGCACCGGGCCAAACAGGTATTTATAATCTCCCATTGGTCAGTTTTCCTTTATCCTGATTAATCTCCCAGGTCGAAGTGTTTTTAAGCCAACTGACAGGCCGGGTTTGGCCGGTCTTCATATAATCCCATGCATTATTAATGCCACCGTTGCCAAAAGTTTTAAAGCCGATCTGTTAATCCAGGTGCAGTTATAAATTACAATAAAAATCTGTTCGGCTACGTTCCGCACCTCTTTTTCTGCTTATGTTTATTTAGAATTTCTGCGAAATTTTGCATGAATGTCTTAGAAATTTTTCAAATTTGGTTTTCCAATTCCAGGTATCCGGAAAGATAAAAAAAAGATAAGGTATTTAATTTATAAGAATTATTATCATTACAGTATGCTGGCACGTTATATGCTATTGAAAAATTTGGTCACTTCTCAAATGGAGTTAGGTATATAGATGGAAAAAACACCGCTTAATTTCTGGCAGGATAATTCTCTTCATTATCTCGAAATGACATTTCGCCATGACAGGCGAGAAAGATTACAGAATCCGGATGGATATGGCAGACGAACCGGGGAATGCGGGGATACCGTTGAAATGTTTCTGGGTATTAAAGACGGCCGTATTCAATCGGTGTCCTTCGATACAAACGGTTGTATAAACACCAATGCTTGCGGCAACACGGTATCCCATCTTGCAGAAGGAAAAACCATCGATGAAGGCTGGGAAATTACACCGGAGGATGTGATCGAATTCCTGGAAACACTGCCGGAAGAAAATTATCACTGTGCGGAACTTGCCGTGGGCGCTTTCTATAGGGCGCTGGCCAATTATCAAGAGTTTCAACGAAGTTCCTGGAAGAAACCATACTTTAGGAGATAAACTAATGATTGCTGACATCAAAAAAATTCTATATGCAACCGACCTTTCAGACAACTCCGCCTATGCTTTCCGCTACGCCATTAACTCGGCCATAAAGCACGATGCCGGCATTATCATTTTACATGTCTTCGAGCAGATTACGACAACCAACCGCTTTGCACTGAATCTTTATCTTGATGAGGACTTACGCAAAAAGATTTTCAATGAAAGAGTCTCTGACACCATCGATCGGGTTCGGAAGCGGTTGAAAACATTCTGTGAAAAAGAATTCAACGGTGATCCAAAATATGCCGGTAAGGTTGAATCCATAGAGGTGTGTGAGGGATTTCCAGCTGAGGAAATCTTGAAAAAGGCCGATGCATTCAACTGTGATGCGATCGTCATGGGAACCCATGGAAAAGGTCTTATCCGTCATACCTTTTTAGGTACTACTGCAAAAAGGGTTTTGCGCCGAACCAGAAAACCGGTTTTCATCATCCCATTGCCGAAAGGGGAGACAGATATTACATTTCATGATCTTTAAGGCTAAAAGGCGGAATATGTTAAGAACTACAATATAGCTAATTGCTTGATAAAGGATGAAAAAATGGAGGCCACGGAGCCTGAGGTTGGGAGAATTTTATGCGCCACGGATCTGTCTGATAAATCCATCAGCACCTACCGCTATGCCATTCAAAAGGCTCACGAAAACGATGCCAATATCCTGGTATGCCACGTAATCAGTCAACGATCGATTAAAGTGGCGAAAAAGGTGGCATATTTTCTTAACGAAACCCGCAAAGATATTGTCAAAGAAAAAACATCTGCGGCCTTGCGGCGGATGAAAGAACAACTTAGCGCCCTTTTCAATAAAGAATATAAAGATCATCCCGAGTACGCAGATCACATCGAATACTTGCTGGTATACCATGGCCATGTCGCTGAGGAACTGGTGGAAAAGGCCAATCGGTTTGGGTGTGACGCCATCGTCCTCGGCTCCCATAGAAGCAATTTTGTAAAACGATTCTTTCCAGGCGGTACAGCGGATAAAGTTCGCAATCAAACCCCAAAGCCCATAGTGATGGTTTCTATGAAGCATGGCAAAGTTGATGTCACATCCTGTTAACACCTGGATTCAGGTAGTAAGTCTTGCCCAATAGTTATGTTGAAATCGTTACAGTTTTTTTATTTCCCCCAAACCCCTTTTGTGATTTCACCATTAACTCCGATTCGTTCTTTTACCTTGCACGTTGATTTCGGAATTTTGCGAAAGCCATTTCGAAATATTTCTAAATTTTGCCTAACAGTTATCCGCGAAAAGATTTTATCTATACATAAACGCCTGTAATTATATTGTATCTATCTATTCCCTTTTAGTGGCATGCTATATGCTTTTGAGAAATGTTGGAATTGTTACACTGGGTGTCCCGTTTAAGTTACGGGTGTAATCAGAAAAATTGATTTTGTCGATGACCATTTAGTAATCATGGACGCAGAAAAATAAGGAGGAAGCAAATGATACCCCAGATAAAAAGAATTCTTTATACGACTGATTTGTCCGACAATTCGACCGTTGTGCTCAAGTATGCCATGAATTCTGCGAGGACATACGATGCCGGCATCATCATTTTGTATGTTTTGGAACCATTGTCGGTGACTGGCACTGCAATCACAGATTCCTATCTTACCGGGGAGCAGGCAAAGAAGATCTCAGAAGAAAAATTAGTATACGTCAAAGATCGTGTAAATAAGCAGTTGAAAATATTTTGTGAAAAGGAACTTAAAAATGATCCGGAATGCGCAGAAAGAGTTGAGGCGATAGAATTGTGTGAGGGTTTTCCTCCGGACGTGATCCTAATGAAGGCAGATGAATTTAATTGCGACATGATTGTCATGGGAACGCATGGAAAAGGCATCATCCGCAGTACTTTTCTGGGTAGTACGTCAAAAAGGGTCCTTCGCCGAACGAGAAAACCGGTTTTTATTATCCCTTTGCCCAAGGAGGAAGCCGATATAGGCTTAGGCGATATGTGAAGGATTTAATATAGGGGATTTATGGGAGGTCCACGATCACTTGAATTCCGGGGATATCCCTTATGAAACACACCTGGTAATATCCGGTCGGCAATTCGGTGAAGATCTGGTGCAGTTTGCCGAGCAAAATAAAACCGATGAAATTGTCATCGGGATCAGAAGAAAATCGAAGGCGGGGAAACTATTATTCGGATCCACTGCTCAATATGTAATCTTAAATGCACCCTGTCCGGTTGTTTCAATAAAATGATATTACACCTAACGCCCGTCTACTTTCCAGGTCCAGGGAGAAAGGCCAAACCGCAACCATTTAAACCGGTCAAGTATTATTTGAGTAACATTTTTACCCACCCGGCACATGAATAAATTTTCAGGCCTCAAGCAGATGTTCGGCTCGTTGGTCCGGTACTCCTTAAAACCATGCGGCTCAAAAAGCTTGATGAGCATCTGTCGATATTGTTGGGCCGTCTTCCGGGTCCCCTTCAAATCCCAGGTCCACGAATACCCCACAAGATAGACGATCTTTTCTTCGATCTGCGGTAGGGCTACCATCATCTTTGCAATGCAAGGCGCAATCTTCAAAGAGCGCCAGTCCCGGCAAACCTCTATGGCTTTGATCTCCATCATGATTTTCGGTCCCAAATCAGCCCAGCGCTCCCCCGGATCGGGGTAAGCCAGGACACCGTATCCAATGATGCGGCTTTGTTCGGCTAAAGCCAGAACGATGTTGGCGCCGGGTTGTTCAGCGGATTTTTCCAGGAGCTCGCGGCTGGTATAAAGCGACTTATAATGATCGTGGAATGCAAACCGGCGATCAAATTTGCATTGACGAATTTTTGCGGCACTGCAAAATGAACGAATTCGCACATCTCCGCTGGGGGTAGTTAAAATGATGTCTTTGGAGAAGATCGCATCCATAAAGTTCTTACCCAATATCAGCGCTTATAAGCGACTGTCAATAGAGAATGATTCCCGGATAAGCCAGAGTCAAAGAGGAAAATTAATCACGAAAGCACCCCGGTTAAACATGAACAAAGGTTTAACAGGGCAAGCGAAAACACGAAAAGGAGCTAAGAATAATTTCGTGTTTTCGAGTGGAAACCCCCTTTGGCGGATTATAAAATGCAAACAAATCACAATTAAAACTCTAAACTTATATAGAACACATGGCTGCAAGATTTCGCAATTTTGCGAAAGGAAATTTCGAAAATTTTCGAAATTTTGATTCAAATCATAACCATTCCTACCCACAAATTTAGTTAACCAACTGAAATTAATCAATAAATTAGAATAATCAACTGGTGGCACAAATCATGCTTTGTCCTTAGGATAGCACCTGGTATCAAACGTTTTTCTACAACCATTTATAACCCAATTCCTTATTTCGGAACCTAATTTTGGAAAGCGGACTAAACCCCCAACAATTTCAGGAGGACTTTATGGCAGAAGAAAAAGAAGTCAAGGAGGCCAAGGCAAAAAAACTGGCTGATCCGGTGGCCGCAACCATCGATCCGGCAAGCCAGCAGATGATTCACCGCGCCCAGGAGCTTGGAATCGAGACGGCATTTGACAGGGCAGTTACGCTGAAACCCTGCAGCATAGGCACCCAGGGTATTTGTTGCAAAAACTGCGGCATGGGCCCCTGTCGGCTGCCCCTTCCGAAAGGCGGAATCGAAGGAGAAGATACCCGCAAGGGAATTTGCGGGGCAACACCGAATACCATTGCGGCCCGTAATTTTATCCGCATGATTGCCGGTGGTGCTGCCGCCCATTCCGATCACGGCCGTTCGGTTGCCGAAGTTTTTATGTCAGCGGCCAGAAAAGAAACCGATGCCTATAAGATTAAAGATATACGCAAACTCCTGGAAGTCGCTCAATGGCTGGGAGTTGACACAACGGTGGAGGTCGATGGTCTGCAGCTTGATCGGGACACGGATGAAATTGCGGTAGAGGTCGGCGAAAAAGCACTCAATGAGTGGGGTAAGGCCGAAGGCGAACTTCTTTTTGCCAAACGAGCGCCTCAGCCCCGCTATGAGCTTTGGAAAAAACAAGGGGTGGTGCCGCGCAATATCGACCGGGAAATTGTTGAAATTATGCACCGAACCCACATTGGTGTGGACCAGGATTATAAAAACCTGATGAAGCAGGGCACGCGTGCCGCTATTGCCGATGGCTGGGGCGGTTCCATGTTGGCCACCGATCTTCAAGACATCCTGTTTGGAACCCCTTACCCGGTGGCTTCGGAAGCCAACCTCGGTGTCATGAAAGAAGACATGGTCAACATTGTGATCCACGGCCATGAACCGGTGCTTTCCGAGATGATCGTCGCGGTGGCCCAGACCCAGAAAATGGAAGAATATGCCAAATCCAAGGGCGCCAAAGGCATCCAGCTTTCCGGCATTTGCTGCACGGCCAATGAAATGTTGCAACGCCATGGTGTGCCGCTGTGCGGAACATTTCTCCAACAGGAGCTTGCCATCATCACCGGGGCCTGTGATGCCATGGTGGTCGACATCCAGTGCATATTCCAGAACCTGGCCAATGTGGCCAAATGCTTTCACACCAAATTAATCACCACCCATCCCATCGCCAGAATGGAACAGGAAAATGTTCTTCATATTGAATTTGATGAGCATCATGCGCTGGAAGACGCTGAACGGATTGTCAAGCTGGCCATTGACAATTTTGAAAACCGGGGGGCGGAGGTGATGATCCCCAAACAGAAATCCCCCATCGTGGCCGGATTTGGCGTGGAATCCGTTGAATACCACCTGGGCGGCACCTTTCGCGGATCCTACTACACCTTGAATGACAATATTATCAACGGCCGAATCAGGGGGATCGGCGGGGTTGTGGGCTGCAACAATGTCAGGACAAGGCACAATGAAGGTCATATCCAGATCGTCAAAGAACTTATCAAGAATGATGTGATCGTTCTAACCACGGGGTGCAACGCGATTGCCTGCGCCATGGAAGGCCTGCTGACCCCGGAATCCGCCAAGGTGTTCTGCGGCCCCGGTCTGGCTGAGGTTTGTGAAACAGTTGGGATACCGCCCGTTCTGCATTTGGGTTCATGTGTGGACAACAGCCGGATTCTGCTGGCAGCCGCAGAGGTGGTTAAAGCCGGTGGTCTGGGCAATGACATCAGTGATCTGCCGGCGGCCGGCAGTGCACCGGAATGGATGAGTGAAAAAGCCATCAGCATTGGCCATTATTTTGTGGCATCGGGTGTTTACACCATTTTCGGCGTCACCCTGCCGGTAAGCGGCGCACCGGTATTTCAGAAATATATATTCGAGGAATTCGAAAAACTCTACGGCGGCATGTGGGATTTGGAGGTCGATCCCATCAAACATGCCCACAAGATGATTGCGCACATCGATAAAAAGCGCCAGGCACTCGGCATCGATAGGGCCAGAGAAAGAATTCTGGTGGATATGGCAGACCGTCGGGAACTCGAAACCGCATAAAAAATTTGAGGTGTGATGTTTCTTGTTGGAAAGGTTGGTGGGCAAGATAGGACACCGGTAAACACAGATTTCAACGGCTTTAGGTTCCTATCGATAGACGACAAAGTCCTTAACCGTGGGCATCCGTGAAAATCCGTGTCCATACTTAAACTGCCTGATTGCAGCAAAAACTTAACAAAAGGAGGAATTTAATTATGGGTGCTTTAGCGATCATGGTGTTGGCATTTGCCGGGTACATCATCATGTACCAGTTTTACGGCAAATATATAGGTAGCAAAATCTTTGCCCTGTCCGGCGATGTGAAAACGCCGTCTCAGGAATTTGAGGATGGGCACGACTATGTGCCAACCAAAAAAGAAATTATTTTCGGTCATCATTTTACATCCATTGCCGGCACCGGCCCCATTGTGGGACCGGCCATCGCCATTATCTGGGGCTGGGTTCCGGCCATGCTGTGGATCTTTTTGGGTTCGATTGTCATGGGGGCGGTTCACGATTTTGGGGCTTTGATCATTTCGATGCGCAACCAGGGAAAATCGATTTCGGAATACACCGCCAAATACGTCAACGACCGTACCAAATTCTTGTTTTTCCTGATCGTCTTTCTGGAGCTGTGGATCGTGATTGCGATATTCGGCCTGGTGATCGCCATCATTTTCAGCATGTATCCACAGTCGGTTCTGGCAGTCTGGGTGGAAGTTCCCATTGCCATCTTTCTGGGCTATCTGATCTACCAAAAAGGCAAAAATGCCATGACATGGTCAATCTATGCCATCATCGCCATGTATGTCTGTGTCTTCCTCGGGCCTTATTTGCCGTTTAACATGCCGGCTATTGCCGGCATCCCTGCCACCGGTGTGTGGACCATTGTCTTGTTAGCTTACGCTTTCATAGCCTCGGTGCTGCCGGTAACCACCCTATTGCAGCCCCGGGATTTTATCAACTCTCACCAGTTGATTATCGCCATGGCCCTGTTAGTCCTGGGAGTACTTTTTACAGCCTTTGGCGGTAATCTTGAAATCGTGGCGCCGGCCGTGCAAATGTCCCCGGCCAAGGCCCCGCCCATGTGGCCCTTTTTGTTTATTACAATTGCCTGCGGGGCGATTTCCGGGTTCCATGCCCTGGTGTCGTCAGGAACCTCGGCCAAGCAGGTGCGGGACGAACGCGATTCGCTCTTCGTGGGGTACGGCTCCATGTTAATGGAAGGCACCCTGGCAACCCTGGTGGTGATTGCTGTGGCCGCCGGCATCGGGCTGGGCTACACCACCAAGGCCGGCGAAACCTTGAGTGGGGTTGCCGCCTGGACCACCCACTATTCATCCTGGGCGGCGGCCGCCGGTTTGGGGTCCAAGATTTCGGCCTTTGTAGACGGTGCGGCCAATATGATTATGACCCTCGGCATCCCCAAACAATTTACCCTGGCCATTATGGCGGTATTTGTGGCGTCATTTGCCGGCACGACCCTGGACACCGCCACCCGGATCCAACGCTATGTGATCGGCGAACTGGGCAGCAGTATCAATCTCCCGGCATTGAACAACCGCTGGGTGGGCACGGCCGTAGCGGTGGTGACGGCCCTGATACTGGCGTTTGCCAGCGGTGCCGACGGCAAGGGTGCCCTGAAATTATGGCCGCTGTTTGGCGCCGTCAACCAAACCCTGGCGGCCCTGGCTTTGATTATAATCACGCTCTATCTGAAAGCCCGGGGTGGCTTGAAATGGATGATTGCCGGACTACCGGCGATCTTTATGTCGGTGATGACCATCTGGGCCGTCATTATGAACCAGGTTACATTCGGCGCCGCTCATAATATGCTCTTGCAGGTAATCAATGTTATCATCCTCTTGATCGCGCTCTGGATCGTTGCTGAAGGCGTCATCAAATTCTTTTCAATCGGTGGTGAAGTGCCTCCGGAACCGGCACCGTTGGCGCCCTAAAATTTAAAACTGGAGAAATGGCCTGCCCTGGTGCGAGTCATTGATGAACTAAAAAACTGTTGTGATAATGCCAGACGGAAAAAATAAAACTCGCAGCTTATTGATACGGTCTGGGCCAGGGAGTAGCGGAGTAATGGCGTAATGGAAAATAAAGATTTTGAAAATCGACAGAATTTCCGATCCTTTCCAGCACGCCATAACTCCAATACTCCAATACTCCATACAGAATTATTAGATCTGAATAATATGACAAAAGCCTGGCCTAGTAAGGATAAACAAAATGACTGATGAACTTAAAAAAACATATTTTATCCTTTTGTTGCCTTCCATTCTTGGATTTATATTGGCCGGAGGGGCGAAAGCTTATGATCTTATCGAAATTGGTCCGGTTAAGTTCACCGAAATTGCCGGGCCGTTGATTTTTATTTTAGGCATCGTTTTAGCGATCGCGTTCCCAATTTTTTATCGGGCCTTATTCGCACACAAAAGTCGGGATCTTATAAATTTATCAGAAAAGAAATTACTCAGATTTGAACGCACCTTGATCAATGTCGTCATGATCACACCCTATTTGGCCCTGATAGCCTACTTTTTTGAACTTCCCCGCTTTTATACGGCCAGTGCCATCCTGATAGGGCTATATGCGGTGTATTATTTCTACCCCTCCGCAACGCGGATTGCGTTCGAAAGAAGAATATTCAGGGTGAAGTGATTTCCGCCCTGGAGAAATTCGAAAATTATAATGGTATTAAAAACCATAAAAGAAAAAATCGTTTCGGCTTTTCATTTGGCAGATGAAGTCATGCGCGGCAAGGCCGTTGAGACCATCGAATATGAAGTCGGAGAGCTGGACAATATCTTTGCCATCCTGGTATTAGGCGCCTTCATTGGGATACCCTCACCGCCCATACATATCACGATGGAGCTATTACCGGAAATGGAGAAAGAATTGGGGATCATGCTCGAAAAAGTTTCAACAGCCCATGATCCCCTGGGGGACCTTTTTTCAGTATTGGATATTGATTGAAAATGAAACCACAACTACTCTTTTATATCGGCAAGGGCGGTGTCGGAAAATCAACCACCTCGGCCATAACCGCGATCCATCTCTCACGTAATTCCCGCGATATCCTGCTGGTCTCTATGGATCCGGCTCATAATCAAAGAGATATTTTCCAAAAGGATTTTTCGGAAAAAACCCGGCAGGTGACTGATTGTCTGGCAGTCAAAGAAGTCAACGTGGACTATTGGATAGAGAAGTATCTGAAAGATACTGAAAAAACGATTAAACGAACCTATAGCTATGAAAGTGCTTTCAATCTGCAAAATTATTTTAACGTACTGCAATTTTCCCCGGGCCTGGAAGAATATGCGTTGCTGCTGGCTTTCGAGAATATCATCCACACCTTTGAAGATAAAGAAGTGATTATTTTTGACATGGCGCCAACCGCCCTCGCGTTAAGATTCTTTTCTTTGCCGTTTATCACCCTGATCTGGCTGGAAGAGCTGCTGAAGCTCAGAGAGAAAATTTACGCTAAAAAAGAGATTATCTCCGAAATCAAGATCGGTCGCAAAACCATCGAACAGGACAAAGTCAAGGCCAAATTGGCGATATTAATCCAGGAATATGGCCATCTGGGTGATCATTTCAAGTCCGGTGCTACCAGAATTAACCTGGTCATGAATAATGACAAATTATCGTTTTCGGAGGCATTCCGCATCAAGAAGAAGTTATTGGATATTGGAATCAATATTGAATCTATCCTCATCAACAAATCTCAATCGAAAACGATTCCGGATGAAGTCAGAAATGAATTTAACCATCAAAAATTCGGCCTGTTTCCTTTCTCCTCAAAAAATATATTGGGTTATCAGGCCATGAGCGAATACCTTGATGAGAATAGTGAAATATTTGCGGAATTAAAGTAATAGTCCAATG
>Ga0316193_10001941_pt1 | contig 14265 bp, 11 predicted proteins | sample MerIslsedime2_MG_FD_207735 | JGI IMG/M metagenome (GOLD analysis project Ga0316193, IMG submission 207735) | Coastal sediment microbial communities from Maine, United States - Merrow Island sediment 2 | ecosystem: Environmental > Aquatic > Marine > Coastal > Sediment | place: USA: Maine...
GAGGCAAACACGCCGATGAGCAGTGCCCACCCGGCCGCAACAATCGCTGGGAACAGCAGAAGACTGCGACCAGGCCGCATCTGAGTCCACCTCGAAGCGCGACCCGTATGGTCGGTGCCGGGCTCGTCGTGCTCGATCATCCCAGGCGGTTGCATCTCACACCTCCTCCAAGATCACCGCGCGCACGAACTCGCCGGGCGGGCAAGAGGCCATCGTCACACACAAGCAATCAAGCTCGCCGCCGTACTCCTCCATGTCGCTCACGCCGGCGGATCGCTGTACCGCCCGGAATCCGCCGGCAGAGGGCACGCATATCGCACGACTATCCGAAGCCACTCGGCCCGTCCGGGATCGGCACGTCTCGCGCACGGGAATCGACCCATAATCGCGGTCCACACGGCTCGGCCCGCAGTCGACACATCGACCGGCGGGAACATCAGCTTTCTTGCCTGAGAACGCGGCTCCATCCCGACGGCGACAGCCTCAGGACCAGGGCGTTCGTGCGACCAGCGCAAGCTGGAACGGCGATATCGCCCGGATTTCACAAGCGGTCTAGGCACGGCCAAGGCACGGCACCGGATGACCACACGGCGGAAATAGCCTCTGACCAGGTGTTTATTGGAGCGGATGACGGGAATCGAACCCGCGTTCTCAGCTTGGGAAGCTGATGTTCTACCATTGAACTACATCCGCAGAAGCGCCCAGGCTAGCGGGCGCGGACCGGTTGGACCGAAGGCCGACCAGGTCGTTCAGACCCCGCGGGAGTCAATCACCGCTTGGTCGTATGGCTCGATCATGATGCACTCGCCAGGGCATTCCTCAGCGGCGTCGACGGCTGTGTCGATCAGCGAATCAGGGATCCGGGCGACGCCCCTGCCCATGTCGGGCCCGTGGCCATCGCCGTCGATGCCATCGAAGACGACGGTCGCGCCGAAGTGGGACGCCTCTTCCTTCACGACCCAGAGGCCGTCGTCGCGGCCGACGAACACGTCGGGACAGATCTCCGAACAGATGCCGTCACCGGTACACAGGTCCTGGTCGATCCATACCATCAATCCTGTTGCTGCCATCACGCCATCCTTTCGAGGGGTTTCGAACGCCATCGTTCTATCTCGCCGACCGCTCGAACTGACCGTTGTCGCAGCGAAACGGTCACCGATCGCGGAACTCCATGGCATTCGCGATGTCGTAGCGGTGTGTTTCTGTGGCGGCCCTGAGACCGGTGATCACTCCCGCTCGTCGGACTCGGCAGGGTTCTGGCTCAGCTTGCGCTTGGCCTCGAGACGGCAGACGACCAGCTCGACACCCACGATTGCCGGCACCTGACGGTCGATGAACGCCGGGTCGTCATGCCCGTGGACCGTGCCATGGAGGTGGGCGACCTCATCGTTTCGGGTCGGCACGACCCTCGGGTCAGCGACCTTCGATGGGTCCCAAATCGGCGAGACATCGGCGTCCGAGACAGGCACGATCAGGGTGACGGCAACGCTCTCGAGGTGACGCCAGTGGTCGTTCGCTCGGGCGATGTGGGCCCGGACCCTCGTCATGTCGTCGTCCGCGAGGAACGGGAGGCCGGCTGCGGTCAGCCGGGCAGATTCGTCGGTGCTGACCAGGTGTCCGAAACCGGCGCGTCGGAGCAGTTGGAGCACGGTCGCAGCATCGTCCACAGCATCTGGTTGCTGCACGTACATCGTTCCGGCCGGCAATCGCTTGCGCTTGTGTTGCACTCCGGGGGACCCACCTCACCGAAACCATCACGCAAACGATGTGGCATCACCGGGCGACGCAGGCGGGACCGCGTGCGGTGGGTCACTATCGTGATCGATCGTGATCCTGTCCGACCGCACCCTTCGTGAACAGCTGGCCGCCGGGCGGATCGTCATCGACCCGCTCGACGAGTCGCTGATCCAGCCGTCTTCGATCGACGTTCGCATCTCCAGCCTTTTCCGCGTGTTCCGCAACCACACCCGCGGGTTCATCGACGTGAAGCAGGACATGGTGGATCTCACCGAGTTGATCGAGATCTCCGAGGGGTCCGACGAGCCATTCATGTTGCACCCCGGCGAGTTCGTCCTGGGCTCGACACTGGAGCGCATCGCCGTTCCGGATGACCTCGTCGGCCGCGTGGAGGGCAAGTCGTCACTCGGTCGTCTCGGTCTGCTGATCCACTCCACCGCCGGCTTCATCGATGCCGGCTTCGACGGGCACATCACCCTCGAACTCGCCAACGTCGCCAGCCTTCCCATCACGCTCTATCCGGGCATGAAGATCGGTCAGGTGAGCTTCATGCAGATGACCACGCCGGCGGAGAACCCGTACGGCAGTGGTGCGAAGGGCTCGAAGTATCAGGGCCAGCGCGGGCCGACCCCGAGTCGCTACTTCGAGAACTTCGTGCGCTGAACTGTCACATCGAACCCCGCACCGCGTGACCGTTCACTCGACGAATCGGCGGACGCGGGCGCGCTTGCCGCGCATCGTCGTCGACTGCATCGTCGAGATGACGTGTTCGACCGAGGCCTCCGGCACGCCGACGACCGAGTAGGCGTCGGAGATGCGAATCGGTCCGATCTCGCGGCCGACCAGACCCGTTTCGTTGGCGATCGCACCGACAAGGTCGCCGGGGCGCACACCCGCCTTGCGGCCGAGGCTCACGTGGACGAAGCCGGTGCCAGCACCTCCGCCCCGTTGGCCCTTGCCGCCTCGGTCCTTCTCGCCGGCGTTGCGTGACTTGTTCTTGTCGAATTTCTTCTTGCCGTCGTTGGGCCTGCCGCGCAGACGGTCCGACGCATCGGGGATCTCGAGTTCGTCGATGGTCGCGCCGCGCGACTCGTGGACGAGCTTGATGGCCGCGAGCGCGATGTTCCGGTCGCTGTCCTCGCCCGCAAGGGCGTGCAACACGACGTTGAAGTCCTCGAGGTCGACGGCGCTCAGCGCCTCGCGGACGGAGAACACGGTCAGCTCGAGTTGTCGTGCACGGAGGTCCGACACGGTCGGCACCTTGGCGATCTCGAACTTCTGCTTGGTCAACCGCTCGATGTTCTCCAAGCCCCGCCGCTCACGCGGTTCGGCCAGCGTGATGGCGACGCCTTCGCGACCGGCGCGTCCGACTCGGCCGATGCGGTGGACGTAGCTCTCGGCTGCGGATGGGACGTCGTAGTTGACGACGTGGGTGAGCGTGTCGACATCGAGCCCGCGGGCGGCCACGTCGGTGGCGACGAGCAGTTCGGCGGTGCCATCACGGAGACGAGCCATGACGCGATCGCGCTGTGCTTGGTCCATGCCGCCGTGGAGTGCCTCAGCGCGGTAGCCGCGGCCGTTCATCGTCTCGGTGAGCTGGTCGACCTCGGTGCGGGTGCGGCAGAACACGAGCGCCGACTTCGGGGCTTCGATGTCGAGGATGCGTCCGAGCGCCGAGGGCTTGTGAGCACGCTGGACGACATACACCGTCTGGCGCACGAGTACCTTCGCCCCCGGCTCGGAGTCGGCCCGGCCGATCGTGATGCGCTGCGGGTTCCGTTGGTAGCGCTTGGCGATCGAGGTGATCCGCGACGGCATCGTCGCCGAGAACAGCACCGTCTGACGATCACCCGGGGTGCTCTCGAGGATGGACTCGATGTCGTCGGTGAAGCCCATGTCGAGCATCTCGTCGGCTTCGTCGAGGATCACGGTCTGGATCGAGTCGAGCCCGAGCGACCCACGGCCGATGTGGTCGAGGGCTCGGCCCGGCGTGGCAACCACGACGTGAACGCCCCGGTCGAGCGCCTGCAGCTGACGCTGGATCGGTTGGCCGCCGAAGACCGGGACGACCTTCACGCCGAGTTCGCGGCCGTACTTGAACATCGCTTCGCTCACCTGTACGGCGAGTTCGCGGGTCGGCACGAGTACGAGAACCTGGGGCACGCGGCGACTGGCGTCGATCATCTGCAGCGCGGGGAGCGCGAACGCCGCGGTCTTGCCGGTGCCGGTGGCAGCCTGACCGAGCAGATCCTGACCGGTCAGGAGGATGGGGATGGTCTCGCGCTGGATCGGGGTCGGCTCCTCGTACCCGAGGCCGTCGAGGGCAGCGAGCAGTTCGTCGCGAAGTCCGAGGCCGTCGAATCCATTCGAGGTGACGACGGTCGACGAGTCGTCGTGGCCGGGGGTGGTGTCGTGGTCGTCGTTCATCGCGTGCTCCTGCAGGGGGAATTGGTCAACGATACGAACAGACCGCGCCGGATCGAACAGAATGTTCCATGGCTTACATCGCTGACCGCCTTGTGCACGACGCCGACGCGCACATCATGGAGCCGCCGAACTGGCTGCGTGACCACGCCGACCCCGAGATCCGCGACCGCATCGAGCGGCCCGGCTACGCCAACGAACTGGTCCAGACCGGCGACGGCGGGCACGGCGGCGACCAGGAACGCATCGACGAGGTGTTCGCCCGCCTCGCGGAGCGTCACCGCACCGACGAGTTCCTCGCCAACGAACACGTCGAGGTGATGAACCGCAAGAACTTCGCCGCCACCGGTTCGTTCCTCGCCGAGGATCGGCCGCGGGTACTCGACTTCATCGGCGTGCAGAGCCAGCTGCTGTTCAACACGTTCCACAACAGCCGTCTGTACCAGTGGGAGCATCAGCCCGACCTCGACCTCGCCTACGGCACCGCCCGAGCCCACAACCGCGGCATGGTCGAGTTCTGCTCGGTCGACCCGCGGCTCCTGCCGACGTGCTACGTGCCGCTCGCCGACTTCGATCGTGCCTCCGCGATGGCCACCGAGGCGATCGAGCTGGGAGCCGCAGCGCTGCTCGTGGCTTCGGGTTGCCCGGCGGGTCACTCGCCGTCACACATCGCCCTCGACCCGGTCTGGCGCCAGGCGGAGGAGGCCGGGATCCCCGTCGTGTTCCACGTCGGCGGCACCGGCGACCTCATCGACCCGGCCTATTTCCACAACGGCCTCCCGATTCCCGCCGACTTCCACGGCGGTGAGGAGAACTTCCGCTCGGTCGACTACATGGCGATTCCGTTCCCGCCGATGCAAACGCTCGCGACGTTGATCTTCGACGGCGTCCTCGATCGGTTCCCGAACCTGCGCATCGGAGTGATCGAGCAGGGGTGCATCTGGCTTCCGAGTTGGCTCAAGCAGATGGAGTCGGCGATGGACGCGTTCGGCCGTCACGAGGAACGCCTCCAGCAGCTGTCGATGCGGCCCGGTGAGTTCGTCGAACGGCAGGTTCGGGTCACGCCGTATCCCACCGAGGACATCGGTTGGGTGACCGACCAGATCGGTCCGAACGTGCTGCTGTTCAACACCGACTACCCGCACGTCGAGGGCGGTCGTCGCCCGTTCGAACGCTTCGAGAAGAGCCTCGGCGGCCGCTCCGAGGAAACTCGCCAGAGGTTCTACGCCGACAACTTCATCGACCTCATGGGGTCAGCGGTCTCCGCCCTGGTCTGATTCGGCATCGCGTGCGCTCGCCCCGCCCCGTTCAGCCGGTGGCGGCCATCGCCTTGGCTATCTGCTTGGCCGTGGGGCTCGCGGCATGTGCCGAGGGTGACGACGGCCGCGAAGTGGAATCCACTCCACCCATCGAGGACATCGAGACGGGCGAACGCGACGACGAGGCCATCCTGCTCGCCATCGTCGGCGACGCCGGCGAGTTGAACGACGACACGCTCGGCGTGGCCGCGCTGGTCGACACCCAACGACCCGACGCGGTGTTCACGGTTGGCGACAACGAGTACACCACCGAGGGCCGCACGGTCGCCTCGTTCGAGGAATCGGTCGGCCGCGTCTACGGCAACTGGGTCGGCGCTGACGCGTTCTACCCGATCCCCGGCGACCACGACTACGGCGACCGGTGCGATGATCCCGATGCATCTGCCGATCTCGACGCGTACGTCGAGTACTTCGAGTTGCCCGTCGGTCCTGAGGACGAGACCTACTACGAGGTTCGCATCGGCGACGTCCACGTGTTCGCCCTCGACTCCCTCGAGGTGTGTCACCGCGACGGCGGCGCCAAGCTCGAACGGCAGCGGAAGTGGCTCGCCGAGGAGGCCAGCGCATCGGATGCCGCCTTCACGATCGTGCTGCTCCATCAGCCGCCCTACTCGTCGGGGTCGTCCCACGGCAGCGTCGAGGAGCTGCGCTGGGACTTCGCCGACTGGGGTGTCGACCTCGTCGTGTCCGGCGACGACCACATCTACGAGCGTTCCGTCCACGATGGCGTCACCTACGTCGTCAACGGCCTCGGCGGCATCGAGACCCACGATGTCGGCGACGTGATCGACGGCAGCCTGACCACCTACAGCGACGCCTTCGGGGTGTTGCTGGTCGCGGTCGACGAGGCCGGAGCAACCGGCACATTCGTCACCGTGGATGGCACCGAGATCGACCGCTTCGAACTGCCTGTCGACGCCGCACCCGCAGCGGCAGGCTCGATCGAGGCGTCGACCCCCGCCCTCTCGCCCGTCGAGCCGACGGCGCTCACCGTCGACACCACGTGGCAGTGGCAACTCCAGGGTGAGATCAACACGAGCTACGACGTCGATCTGTACGACGTCGACTTGTTCGACGCGCCCACCGGCACGCTCGATGCGCTGCGAGCGGACGGTCGAGTCGTGATCTGCTACTTCTCGGCTGGCTCCTCCGAGGAGTGGCGGCCCGACGCCGGAGAGTTCGTCGCTGACGACCTCGGCGAAACCCTCGACGGTTTCGACGACGAACGGTGGCTCGACGTACGCAGCGCGACGGTTCGAACCGTGATCGAAGCGCGGCTGGACCTGGCGGTCGAACGAGGTTGCGGCGGCGTCGAGCCCGACAACGTCGACGGCTACACCAACGACACCGGTTTCGACCTCACCGCCGACGATCAGCTCGACTTCAACCGCTTCGTCGCCGATGCCGCCCGGCAGCGCGACATGCTCGTCGGTTTGAAGAACAGCGGCGATCAGGTGCTCGACCTCGTCGGCCACTTCGACTTCGCTGTCAACGAGCAGTGCCACGAGTTCGATGAATGCGACCAGTTCGGGCCGTTCGTCGAGCAGGGCAAGCCGGTCTTCAATGCCGAGTACCGGGAGGACTTCGTCGCCGATCCTGACCGCGTGTGCGAATCCGCCCGTGCGCACGGACTTCGCACCCTCATTCTCCCGCTCGACCTCGACGACTCCTTCAGGATCAGCTGTGACTGATCGCAGTCAACCGGCGGTACTCCGACGCCGCTCACCGGCAACTGGAAGCCTCCGACGTCCGAGCCGCGATCTCAGGTGTCGTCCGCGCCGATCCGTTCGTTCGAGCGCGGCCGCCACGGACCCGTGATCAAGCGCGAGCCTCGTTGGAACGTGAGGTAGCTCCAGGCCCAGTTGATCAGCACCGAGAACCGACTTCGGAAGTCGATCAGGAAGGCGATGTGCACCGTCCACCACGCCATCCACGCGACCCAGCCGGACAGGTGCACTCGTCCGATCACTCCGACCGCCGATGATCTCCCGATCGTGGCGAGTTCGCCCTTGTCGCGGTAGCGAAACGCGCTCCGGACGCGGCCGTCGAGGTCGGCGCGGATGATCGCCGCAGTGTGGGCGCCGCCCTGTATTGCCCCTTGAGCGACGCCGGGAACCGGTGAATCGTCGGAGACCGCATGCGCCAGATCGCCGACGGCGAACACGGCCGGGGCGCCCGGGATCGAGAGGTCGGGTTCCACCACTACTCTCCCAACCCGGTCGGTGGGCGCCCCGAGCATCGATGCGAGCGGAGACGCAGAGTTTCCCGCTCCCCAGATGACGGTGTGCGTGTCGATCGGACCGGTGGTGGTCTGCACGGTTCGGTCATCGATATCGGTCACCCGCACGCCGAGTCGCACGTCGACGCCCAGGCTGCGAAGTTGCCGTGCCGCCTTCGTCGACAGCGAGTCGGGGTAGGTCGGCAGGATCCGGTCGAGACCCTCCAGCAGGATCACTCTGGCGCGGGACGGGTCGATCGAACGGAACTCGTCGGTGAGCGTGCGGAACGCGATCTCGGCGATTGCGCCGGCCGTCTCGACGCCCGTCGGTCCGCCGCCGACGACGACGAATGTCAGGTTCGCGGCGCGTTCCGCCTTGTCGTCGCACCGTTCGGCCCGCTCGAACGCGGTCAGCACCCGTCGCCTGATCTCGAGGGCGTCCTCGATCGTCTTGAGGCCGGGCGCGTGGCGTTCCCAGTGGTCGTTGCCGAAGTAGGTGTGCGTCGTTCCCGCGGCGAGCACGAGGTAGTCGAAGTCGATCGATGAGCCGTCGTCGAGTCCGACGTGGTGAGTGTCGGTGTTGATGTCGACCACCTCGCCGAGGAGCACCCGGCAATTCCGCTGCGACTCGAGGATCGAGCGGATCGGGTGGGCGATGTCAGCGGGCGCCAGTCCGGCCGTGGCGACCTGATACAGCAACGGTTGGAACAAGTGGTGGTTGCGACGGTCGATCAGGGTCACGTCGACGTCCGCATCGGCCAGCCCCCTCGCGGCCGCAAGTCCGCCGAACCCGCCGCCGACGATGACGACATGTGGGCGCTCGTCGGCGTCCATCAGATCGGTCGGCGACCCCGCCGCAGCAGTTCGAGTCGACGCCGTACGTCAGGGTCCGCGAGGGTCTCCGAGGTCGGCCGATCGAGCCGTCGCCGCCAGATCTCGGGCACGACGCGGCCCGGGAGGTTGTGGGGGCGGAGTTCGCCCAACAGGTCGTCGAGGTCGACGACCACCATGAACGCGTCGCTGGAGGACAGCCGCAGCAACATGTGTCTGAGCACGTCCTGCCAGGTGTCGGCGACGACCTCGTGATGGGCGGCACCGACCCGCTGCCGGTACCCGTCGGTGTCGAGATCCCGCACCGCCTCGGCGAGCGGTGCCATGTCGTGGGTGCGGATGCCTGCCACCGTTCGCCACGGAATGTGGGGGAGGGGGTCGTCGTCGAGATGGAACTGCTCTTCGTACATGCCGAGCACGTCCCACCGCTCGAATGCCTCTGACACCTCCGCCGGCACCGTGCCCAGATTCTCGCCGACGATCGTGACGCCGGCGTCGAGCGCGGCACCGGCGATCACGGCGATGATGTCCTCGCGGGGGTAGTGCACGTACGCGCCCTGGTGGGCAGGCAGCCCCTCGGGGACCCACCAGAGCCGCTCGACTGCCATCGCGTGATCGATCCGCAGGACCTCGGTGTGGCGGCCGACACGGGCCACCAGGTCGCGCCACAGCCGTTGCTCGCTGGCGCGTCCCATCGCCGGCAGCGGCGGTGGGAAGCCCCAGTCCTGGCCGTCGGCGAAGAAGGCATCGGGCGGTGCGCCGACGCTCATTTCCGATGCGAACAGCTCCGGGTACCGCCAGGTCTCGAAGCCGTCGGGGTGTGAACCGATCGGCAGGTCGAGCGCCAGCGCTGCGGCGTCGGGATCGTCGGTGATCTCCTGCAGCTGCCGGTCGGCGAGGTACTGGGCGAGGACGTGCGACCGCTCGACGACCTTGTCGCCCGGTGCCTCGGTCATGGCCCGGAAGCGGGCGTACTCCGCGACATCCGGATGCTCGGCGACGAACGCGTCGAGCGCAGCCTGCCGGTCATCGTCGACGACACGGGCGGCTTCGACCAGCTGTGCTCGCCGCCGAGCCGCGAGTTCACGCCAGTCGACATGATCGCCGAGCTCGGGGACGGGCGCATCCGGTAGTTCGGCGTCGTCGAGATAGACCTCGTTCCAATGCAGGCGGCTGATCGGCGAGTAGGGGCTCGGGTCGAACGGCTCGCCGAGGAACGTCGCGTACAAGGGCAGCGTCGAGACGACGTCGATGTCCTGGGACCGTGCGATACGGGCGAGGTCGTGGAGATGCCGGAACGACGGCAAGGGTCGATCGCGCTCCCACAGGGCGTACGTCGGTACGAACAGCCCCGTCGACCGGGCGAACCGTTCGTCGCGCGGCATCGTGGACGGCGCATCGGTGGTCGCTGGCTCGGGTGTGAGCTGCGCAGCGGCCGCTCGATCGGCTTCGAGCACCTCGACGATTCGCTCCAGCGCGACGTCGTCGGCGTTGTGCAATCGGTGGTGGACGTCGTGGTAACTGGTCTGCACCCCGAGTTCCCGGGCTCGCACCCGCAATGGTGTGTCGTCGTCGTGCACGGTCGCAGTCTGGCCCGAACGGAGGGAACGCGCTCAACTCGTTCGTGTTGCAGTTTGCGTGGACCGTCCCGCCGAAACCGTTACGCAAGCGTGGGTGAAGCTCGCTCGACTCGTTTGCGTTGCAGTCCGGGTGGGCCGTCCCACCGAAACCGTCACGCAGACACGTGGTGGTCAGTCGCCGGCGACCGGGGTCATCGAGTCGTCGGAAGGTCCGACGGCGAGCGGTGGCTCGGCGTTGCGGGCCTTGGCCTCGCCCGCTTCGATCGCTTCGAGCAGGTGGATCGAGATGTCGGCGACGCGCACCTGCTCCTCCTCGACGCCGGCGCCCTTCACGCCGTCGTCCAGCATGATGTAACAGAATGGGCAGGCGGTCGCTACTCGGCTTGCACCGGTCGAGATCGCCTCAGCGGCGCGCTCGTCGTTGACCTTGGTACCGGTGTTCTCCTCCATCCACATGCGCGCGCCGCCGGCGCCGCAGCACATGCCCTTGGTGCCGTTGCGGGGCATCTCGACGACGTCGACGCCCTTGATCGACGCGACGACCTTGCGGGGTGCGAGGTACACGTCGTTGTGCCGACCGAGATAGCAGGAGTCGTGGTACGTGATCCGTTCCTCGAGCGTCGCATCCTTGACGTCGAGCTGACCCGAATCGATCAGCTCCTCCAACAGTTGGGTGTGGTGGATGACCTCGTAGTTGCCGCCGATCTGCGGGTATTCGTTGAGGAGCGTGTTGAAGCAGTGTGGGCACTGGGTGATGATCTTCTTGACACCCATGCCGTTGAGCATCTCGACGTTCGGCTGGGCGAGCATCTGGAACAGGTACTCGTTGCCCGAGCGGCGGGCGGAGTCGCCGGTGCACATCTCCGACGGGCCGAGGATCGACACGTCGATGCCCGCACGGCGCAGCAGCTGTGCCATCGCCTGGGTGACCTTCTTGTTCTTGTCGTCGAACGAGCCGGCGCAGCCGACCCAGTACAGGTACTCCGACTGCAGGGCCTCGCCCGGATCGACGATCGTGACGCCGTCGAGGCCGTCGGCCCAGTCGCCGCGCTCGCCCTGGTTCATGCCCCAGGGGTTCATCTGGTTCTCCATCGCCCGGTAGGCGTTGCCCAACTCGGCCGGGAAGTTCGACTCCATCAGCGACAGGTAACGCCGCATGTCGAAGATCTTGTCGGTGATCTCGATGTTGACCGGACAGATCTCGTCACAGGCCTTGCAGGTGGTGCACGCCCAGATCTCCTCGGCGGTGATCCGCTCGAACAGCGAGTCGGCGCTGACGGTGATCTCGGCGTCGACGCCGAGCGGCGCGCTGACGACGGGCTTGCCGGTGGCGGCCATCACTTCGCCCGACTTGAGCACGATCTCGCGAGGGTCGAGCGGCTTGCCGGTGGCGTGAGCGGGGCACACGCTCGTGCAGCGGCCGCACATCGTGCAGGCGTCGAGGTCGAGCAACTGTTTCCACGTGAAGTCCTCGACCGAGGAGGCACCGAAGCTCTCCAACTCGGTCTCCTCCAGGTTCGGCATCGGACGCATCGCGCCCTTGGGCCGGTCCTTGTCGGACAGGTACATGTTGAGCGGTGAGGTGAAGATGTGGCGCAGCATCGTGATCGGCAGCAGCGCGAGGAAGACGATGAACGACGCGACGTGCGCGATCCACATCCACTGGTGCCACGTGTCGAGCGATGACTGCGACCACCCGTCGACCAGCGTGGCCAGGGGATATCCGATGAAGCTCCACTTCTCGTAGCTCGGCATGCCTTCCTGGGCGATGCGGAACATCTCGGCGCCGAACCCGGTGACGCCGACGGCGAAGAAGGTGGCGAGGATCGCAGCGTGTTCCGGCTTCGACTTGATCCGGATGCGGTACGGCCGCTGGACGTACCGCCGCACGATCGCCCAGACGATGCCACCGAGGAACACGAGGCCTGCGAGGTCGCCGACGAAGCTGTAGGCCTGATAGGTCGTGCCGTGGAGGAACTTGAGTTCCTCGGGCAACTGGTGGTCGATCTCGAGCACGGTCGTCACGCCGAGCAGCACCAGGAACCCGAAGTAGATCATCGAGTGCATCAGCCCGGCGCCGGCGTCGCGCAGCAGCGTCTGCATGTAGGCGCCCGCCCGGAAGCCCTTGAGCCGTTTGCCGACGTTCTTCGAGGTGGTGTGCCGTTGGGCCGGCGTGCCACGCTCCCAGTTCTTCATCCGGTTGGCGAACATGAACGCCCCCCAGATGACCATCACCGGAATGATCGTGTAGAACGCGATCTGCATCGGGCCGGGGATGTTGACGAACACCGTGCGGTGGATGGCGTTGTCGTTCTCCCACCCCGTGATCTGGGGCAGGATGCCGGACACCATGATGAAGATGCCCATGCCGATGCCGAGCACCAAGGCGAGCTGGTGTGGCTTGACCCGCTTGGGCGTCTTGGGTGCGTCGTCGGCGGTCGTCTCGTCGTGTTCGACTGTCGTGCTCATGTCGGCGGCAACGCTAGTCGTTGCCTCTCCACCCGTTCATGTCCGCTGAGGGGTCCTCATGGTGTCGGACACCATGAGGAACACTCAGCCGAAGGTCTGGCGGTCGAGCTCGCGGATGCGTGCCGCGAGCGCGGCGAGCAGCTTGTGCGTGATCGCGGGGACCGCGTCGAGCACTCCGAGGAAGCGTCGCTGGTCGATCACGAGCAGGGTGCAGTCGGTCGAGCAGATCGCGGTGGCGGTGCGCGGGCCGTGGTCGAGCAGTGACAACTCGCCGACCACTGCGCCGGGGCCGAGTGTCGCCACCCTGCGATTGTTGCGTTTGATCTCGATCTCGCCGTCGAGCACGATGAACGCCTCGCGACCGGTTTGACCCTGGTCGACGATGAGGGTGCCCGCGGTCATGCGGATCTCGTCGCTGGCCTTGGCCACCTTCTCGAGTTCCTTCGTGCTGCAACCGCTGAAGAGGTTGACCGTTCGCAGGGTTTCCAGATGCTGTTTCTTGCTCGCCATCTTGCGAACACTAGGCGTTTTCTCGCGCGTCGGAATGCAACGGACGAAGCGATCCGGTGGCGAACCCGCTGGTCAAGCGGTGCCCGCCTGTGCGGCGACCGCCGCAGCGGCAGCGGCGACCGCGTCGGCGTCGCCCAGATACTCCGCGGACACGACCCCGAGTCGGTCGTCGAATCGGTACTGGCGGGGTGCGCCGGTGGGGATGTTGACGTCGGCGATGTCGTCGTCGCTGACGTCCTCGAGGTGCTTGAGCAACCCGCGCAACGAGTTGCCGTGGGCGGTCACGAGCACGTCGAGACCGGCAAGCAGTTGCGGTGCGATCTGGTCGTACCAGTACGGCAGGACCCGATCGACGACGTCCTTCAGGCACTCGCTCGCCGGGAGCACGTCCGGTGGCAAGTGCGAGTACCGAGGATCGTTGATCGGGTGTTCGGGGCTGTCGAGCGGCACGGGCGGCGGTGGCGTCGCGTAGCCGCGCCGCCAGGCGTGAACCTGTTCGGCGCCGTGCCGTTCGGTGGTCTCCTTCTTGTCGAGGCCCTGGAGCGCTCCGTAGTGGCGCTCGTTGAGGCGCCAGCTCCGCTGCACCGGCAGCCACGACTGGTCCATCGCCTCGAGCGTGAGGTTCTGGGTGACGACGGCGCGGGTCTGCAACGAGGTGTGCGACGTGTCGAAGCGGATGCCGGTCTCGGCCATGGTGACGCCGGCAGCGGTGGCCTCGGCAGCGCCCTTCTCGGTGAGCGGGACGTCGTGCCACCCGGTGAACAGGTTCTTCAGGTTCCACTCCGACTGGCCGTGGCGGAGGATCACGAGTGTTCCGGTCATGACCTCGATCGTAGGCGGAGTGGGGTGACGAGTTCGGCGGCGAGGGCGGGGAACTCCTCGATCATGCGGAGGTGACCGCGTCCGTCGATGACCCGCAGCTCGGCGCCGGGGATCAACTCGGCGGTGTGGCGACTGTGGGCCAGCGGAACCAACCGGTCGTCGGCGCCCCACCGTACCGAGCCGGTTCACGGCGATGGACAGACGACCCGGCGGCGGCGCGGCGCATAGTCTGCGGCCGTGTCCACGCCGACCGAGTACGAGTTCGACCGCTACCTCCGTTACGCCGAGCTCGTCGAGTGGCTCGAACAGTTGGCGGCGGCCCATCCCGATCTCGTCGCGGTCGAGACGTATGGCC
>Ga0316193_10001945_pt1 | contig 14258 bp, 9 predicted proteins | sample MerIslsedime2_MG_FD_207735 | JGI IMG/M metagenome (GOLD analysis project Ga0316193, IMG submission 207735) | Coastal sediment microbial communities from Maine, United States - Merrow Island sediment 2 | ecosystem: Environmental > Aquatic > Marine > Coastal > Sediment | place: USA: Maine...
AGCCTGGGGCGTGAGCCCCAGGAAGAGGATCGGGAGAAAACAAAAAAGCCGCGGAGCGGCGACAGATGCAGGGGCGGATATTTTACACCCCCACACACGTCGATGAGCGAGGCACTGTCAGGGGCGGCAAATATCCCGCCCGTTGCCAATTTCCGGAGATCAGAGTCCTGGACGGTCAGCCGGAAGCCGGCTCGTTTGTGACCGGCCCGACGCCCTCGGAGATGAAGCGCACCTCGCTCTTCGGCAGCGCGAACTCGATGTCGTGCTCCCGGAATGCCCGGTCGATGGCCATCTGTACCTGATCCTTGGTCACCAGCCCCTGTCCGAAATCGACCACGAAGCGGAGCTCGAAGTTGATCGCGTCGTCGCCAAAGGTCAGCAGGAGCACGTGCGGTGCCGGGTCTTCAAGGACCGACGGGTGCTGTTCTGCGGCGTCGACGAGGATCTTTTTCACCAGCTCGAGGTCGGCCCCATAGGCGATCCGCAGCGGGATCTCGATGCGCCGTTTGGAATCCGACAGTGTCCAGTTGACCAGCTTGGTGGTGATGAACTCCTTGTTGGGGACGATCATCTCGCTGCGATCCCACAGCGTGATGGTGGTGGCCCGGATCTGGATGCGGTTCACCTTGCCCATGAGGTTGCCGATGGTCACCACGTCACCCACCCGCACGGGTCTCTCGACGAGGAGGATGAGGCCGGAAACGAAGTTGGCCACGATCTCCTGGAGACCGAAACCAAGACCGAAGGTCAACGCCGCGGCGAGCCATTGGACTTTCCCCCACGTCACCCCGAGCAGACCGAAGACAACGATCGTGCCGATGATCGTTATCGAGTAGCGGACGAGCGTACTGAAGGCGAATCGTGCTCCGCCGTCAAGGGTGGTCCTACGTTGCAGCGTGATCTCGATGACGCCGGGGAGGTTCTTCACCAGGACGAGAGAGAACACGCCCGCGAGAATGGCTTCGAGGAGGTTCCAAAGGGTGAGAGGAGGGGACTCAGCAGGCTGGGTCGATGCAGTGGACACCCCGCCGGTGACACCGGTGACGCCGGGCTCACCGGCGGCCGTCGTGTCGGTTGCCTCCCGTGCAGGTTCTTCGGCAATTTCGACAATGGCGCCGAGAGTTGTCGCTGGGTCCTCAACCGGGTCGAGCATCTGGACGCGCGGCAGGATCTGTACCCTCTTCAAGAGCTGGAGCATCGGCAAAGCGTCCGACCAGATTGAAAAAAGACCGATTGCCATTACCGTGATAACAGCAAATCGGAAGAGGTGGCTGGCCTGTTTCTCGGCCGCTTCGAAGTCCCGTTCCTGCTGTTCTTCATCAACGTCATCCGATGCGTCGAGGAACGATCGGTTCCGGTTGACGATCCGCCAGCGGTGGACGAGCCCGCCGCCGACCATGACCACGGTTGCCAGCAGAAGGGTTCGCAGCATCTGGTAGGCAAGCAGCATTCCGGTGACGTAGAAACCGAAGAGGGCGAGGACTGCCGGCACGATGGTGGCGAAGACGATAATCGGGTAGGCGCCGAGGAAAGCGGTCGGAAAAGCGTATTCGGAGAACCGTCGGGGCCACGGGACCCGCATATCTTGATCCGACGGATCGGTCTTTTTTTCGGGTCGGAGCATGGCCAGAATCGACAGTCCGAAGAGGGCCATTGCTGCGATGAACGCGACGCGACCCAGGGAGTTGTTGTAGAGCTGGAGCCGATCGGGGCTGTCCAGCTTCATTCCGGCAAAGGCGAGGTGAAGTGCCGCGTAGAGCAAGGGCAAACCGATGGCTTCGCTCAACTGCAGACCGCGGTAGAGCGGACGGGTGGCGTCGGCGGGCCAGCCAAAATGGGCTTCGGCGAGTCCCTTGGGCCCGAAGATCTGCCGGATCAGCTCGAGCAGCGCTGTGACCATGGCGAGATAGGAAAAGGCCTCGGCCAGCGAGTGCCAGTAGGTGGAGCCGGCGACGCGCTCGATCATAACGCTCGCCAGATAGAACGCCATCGGCAGTGGAGCGGCCAGGAGGATCGTTATCAACGTCGCTCGGACCGAAGCCCCCAGGCTGTCTCTCTCGGGATCGGCGACTCGTTCCGCGATTTCGTTGAGCCTGTGCCGCATGGGTTGTCGAAGCAGCACGAGTAACACCAGAAGGAGCGACGCCAGAATCCCTTTGCCTCCGATTTCGATTCCGACGACCCTGATCGACTGCAGGTGTTTGGTCGATGTGAGCCAACCCAGGGCTTCACCGATGTTTCTGAGGCGGGGGATGATGGGTCGAGGTACGCTGCGCGACCACAGGATGTGGGAGTAGAGGAAGCGCTCGACGTCCTCGACGTGTCCGAGGAATCTGCTCGCAGTCGTGCGGTACTCGATCAGGTGGTTCGAGTACCGTCCGCCCCGCTGGATCAGTTCGTCAAGGAGGTCCTGCCGCACGGCGAAAAGATCACGGACCTGCTGCGCCAGCTCTGGATCGAGTTCCTCGCCGAGCTCAGTCTGAAGATCGAGCATTGTCTTCCTGGCAAAATCATGGGCCCCGGATCGCAGCTGCTCGTAAACGATGAGCCGGTGTTCCACCTCGGGAATCTGCTCGTCGAGGTACTGAATGGTGTTAGCGATGCTCCCGGGCTCCGGGAAATCTTCGGGAACGTCAGGCCACCATCGGGTGACACTGCCCCGGTGGCCGTAGGCCTCGAACTTACGGTTGGCCAGCTCGGCGATGCGGTTGAGCTGCGCCTGGTGATGGCGCGTGTCGTCGAGAGCCTTGATTGTTCTTTCGGAGTGGGCGACGACGCCGTCCGGTGCCCAAAGAATGTCAGCCAATTCCTCGGTCTCGGCTGCGATCGGGGCCAGCATTGGCAGCTCCTCGGACAGCTGCCGGCTCTGCTCTCGGATCCGCCGCAACGTCTCTCGTGCCTGCTCCACGCGCAGCTCGTGGGTCGCCTCCTCGAGCATTCTGACCAGCTCCAGGCTGTAGGAAACCCGCCGTTGCGCGAGGTCGGTCTCCATCGGAATCAACGAGCTGCGATCGTTGAGGAGGTCCAGCCTGGCCCGGAGCATGCCGATCTCCGAGTTCGCGGCCTCCTTTCGGGCCACAGCACTCAGATGTGCGGCGGTTTTGAGCTCGGTCCGCATGGCGCTTCCCGCCTGCTTGCGCAATTCATCATTGAGGAGCTCGATCTCGAGATCCAGCTCTCCGAGTCGCTGTGCGATGTCGTTCCTCGTTTTTACTCGGTCTTCCGCAAGACGTTCCTGATTGCGAAGGGCAGACCGGTTGGCGGCCAGACGTGCGCGCTCGCGGGCCAGTGCGTCCTCGGCCTGCGCCACCGTTGGGTTTGCGGGCCGCCTTATTTGTGGTAGCTGTTCGGGTTTCTCGAGCTCTGCCCGGAGGCCCTCGACGATACCGTCGACACCGGATCGTTCGCGTTCGAAGGCGAGGGCTGCGGTCCGGTTGTCAGCAGCTTTTTCGAGCGAACTGATAGCGACGTCATAGAGCTCGAGAACCTGTGCCCGGAGATCATCTGCCAGGGCGCGGTCCTTCTCGGTTTCGGCCCTCAGTTGGCGAACCTGATGAAGGCTGACCTTGTCTTCAGGCGTCGTGCGTGTCTGAGCAGAAACCGGCAGCGCTGCCAGAATGAGCAGCAATACAGGCGCAACCCTTGATTTGTTCAATCTCATGAATCACTCCCCATCGAACGACGCATCGAGACGGTCAGTCCTCGGCCCTCGCTTCGGCCTTGATCCGCTGCCTGATCTCACCCTGCTCGGTCAAAAGGCTGTAAACCGTATAGTACTTGAAGATATTGCTGACATATGTCACCGGCTCACGGCCCACCTCGTTCGCGACCACGACCTCGACATTGCGGAACCAGACGTTGGGGTCGTAGCCCTGTTCCGCGGCCTGAGCGCGTAGGCGACGGATGCGGTTCGGACCGGCGTTGTAGGAGGCAAAGGCGAAGAGGGTGCGGTTGACTTCGTCGATCTCCGGGTCGTCGAAGTAATGGTCGACTATATACCGGAGGTACCTGGTGCCGGCGTGGATGTTGTTGTCGATGGTCGAGACGTCGGGGATGCCGACCGATTTGTCGGCCGCGGTGCTCGGCAACATCTGCATGATCCCGATCGCACCCGCGCGGCTGACGACGCTCTGATCCAGTCCAGATTCCTGATAGCCCTGGGCGGCCACCATCAGATAGTCAAACGTGTAGCGATCACCGTATGTCCGGAAGACGTCGATTACCTCTTCGAGCCGCTGCCGATCTTTGGCGGCGAGAGCGTTTTTGACGTACTTCGTGTTCTGGAGGTATCGCTTGAAGAGCATGTTACCGAGCAATCTGCCCTCGCGGTTGGCTTTGACGAAAGGATTCAACCTGTCCAGAAGGCCGGTTGCATCTCGGCGGACCGCCCAGCCGAGGTTATGACCGGTCGCAACCGCGAGATCCTCACGGATCACAATATTGGGCAACACCTGCGCCCAGAACTTCGCCAGATAGTCGTCGGCGATGGTGATCTTGATCAGGCCGGCGTTGACCATTTCAAGCAGGTCCTCGGTTTCGAGATACTCGCTGGCGTCGGCGATCTCGATCTCTTCGAGGCCGCGTTCGCGAAAGGAGGCGCTGAGCTTGTCGAGGCTTTCTCTGTAGCTGCTCGAGGGACGGACGAAGATCCTCTTTCCGGCAAGATCATCGAGGCCGTTGATTTTCGGTGAGCGAGGCCCGGTCACCACGAGTTCGCTGACATTCGATGCCGCGGGCACCGTGAAATCCACCCGTTCCGCCCGTTCCGGGGTGATCGTCAGTGACGCAACCGCCATGTCGCCCCGGCCCTCTTCGAGGAACGGGATGAGCTGGTCGCGCATCACCGGGATTGCCGCCACCTGCATGGCTCGTCGCCCAAGCCTGAGCTCCTTGTTGAGGGCCTTTTCGAACTCACGCAGTGCATCGGCGGTGATGCCACGCTGGGTGCCGCCGTCAAGAAAGAAGTTGGTTTTGTTATAGGTCACGAGGACTCGAATCACACGATCCTCGACCATCGCTTCGAAGTTGCCGTGGAACGGTTCCATCATCTCCGCCACCAGCGCCGGCGGCACCGCTGCGGCCGGCTGCTGCGCCGCCGCAGCGGTTTCGGACTGCTGCGGGTCGCCTTCTTCCGCGCCCACCATGGGTGGCTGATCGCCTCCACAACCAAAGAAAATTACGAGCGCCACACACATCGCGTAAACCCGGCGCGGCCGAGCGAGTGCCATTTTTCACCCCCGTCGCTGCAAAGGAGTTTCTTCTATGCCGTCAACGGTAGCGCGTCTTGTGGCGCTACTCCAGTAGCCGTGCCTCGAGGAATTCCCAGATCCGCCGCCGCATCCAGCTGAGACCGAGGGGGGTCATGGAGTAGAAAGCCGGGGCGTGGTCGTAGTTCATGCTGATGCGTTCGGGTTTGCCGAGCGCGAGCCAGAGATCTTCCCGCGATTTTTCGGGAACGCATTTGTCACGATTGGCTTCGATGATCAGCACCCGCGACGGATCGGCTCGATCCGGATAATTGGCCGGATCCACGACGCTCATGATCGGCGCGATCTGGGCTTCGAGTTCTTCCCGGTCCCAGCCGAATTTCTCCATCGCTGTAGCCTGGATCCTGGTGGCTCGCTTGCCGTCGCAGGTGGCGATCACCGAATTCAGATGGCTGCCTCCCATGACCGTCACCGTCGCCGCCAGCCGCGGCTCCTGGGTGGCGATGGTGCCGGCGATAAAGGCGCCGAGGCTGCAGCCGATCAACGCCACCCTGTCGGCGTCGATCTCGGGCCGTCGTTCGGCCCAGTCGATCAACCGGCGTACGTCGATGATGGTGATCCGCTGGCGTTCAATTGCCTCGCGCGACAGCTCGAGAAACTCGGACTCATCAGCGGCGGCAACGAGCCCGGGCCAATCCGCGAGGTGATGGTCACCCTGGACGTGGAGCACATGAACGGCGCCGTTGCTGCGCCGCTGGAAGCTCGAGGTGAATTTCCGCGGTGGATAGGTGAAGGAACCCCAGATGGGTAGGACGATGACGAGTGGGTGAGACCCCGGCAAAGTGCTCCGGTAGTACTTCGCGGTGACGAGGTTGTCCTTCTGGTTGTTCTCGCCGACGGAGGGGATCTTCAAAAGCCGGAGCTCGTACATCGACGTCGCGCCGGTGCCCTCGACATGATTGGTGAAGGGCACACCCGTTTTTTCGTATGTGAATGCGGGTGCGGCCTCGAAAGAATGGGGTGCCTGGACATCGCCGGCATCGGCGTACGGCGTTCGCACGTGGCTGGTATAGCAGCCCGTCGTTACCAGCGTCACTCCCAGAATCGCAATTACGAATCGCGGTGTTGCGGCAGGGGCACTCATTGTCCAGGAAACCATTCGTCCGTAATTCTAGCTCAGACTGGAATGCTAGAAATCAATCCCCAGTCCGAATGTCAGTCTGAAGTCATCCTGTTCGGGAAAGGTCCCGTCCGAGTTCGCGCGCGGATCCTGGATGCGGTCCCAGACGATCGTCACGTCGAAATCGAGCAGGTTCGTGAGCTCGAACTCGAGACCGGTCACGAGATGGTGGGTGTAGGTGCCCGACTCCTCGTTCACGATAAAAAAGCGGTAGTCGAAGATGAAATCAATGCTCTTGGCGATCTCGTGGTCGTAGATCGTGCCGATTGCCAGGGCGGGAGTGTCGGCCGAATCGGGCTCTCCCTCCTGCACGTCGTCGAATTGAGTGGTCTGATAGGCGAGGCTTCCCGTTACCTCCCAGTCGACGTTCGACGTGTCGATCAGCGTGTAGCCGAGGCCCATACCAAGGGTCCACCGGCTGGCGATGTTCTGAAAGGGGTCGCGGTAGTATTCGCCCTGGGCCGGTGACCAGAAGAACCGTTTCGACAGATAACGGTTCCAACCGGCGCTCACCCGCTGGTTATCGGCGGCGACGTCGCCAAATGTGCGGTTGAAGTTCCCCAGGTAGTCGAAGTTGATCCGGTTCTTGGGCGTCCTCCGTTTGAAGTTCGCCTTCGAGCTGAACTCGGTCTGCTCGGTGTTGCCCTCTCGGATATTGGCGCCGAGAGTGATCTTGCCGGACCAGTAGTTGCTCTCCTTTGGAGCTCCAGCCGTGATTGTCAGGATTTCGGTTCGGGGAAATGACCGATCCTCCGCTCCCATGACCCGGACAGAGTCGCCCTGCACGAGGAGCTTGCCGGTGGCAACGACATCGTCGACGAAACCGATTTGCATGGTTCCACCCGATCGCACCTCCTGGATGTCTCCCCAGTCCAGAGTCAACTCGTCGAGCTCGTCGCTGTCGAACTCGAGGTCTTCGTCGTACATCGCGACGATCTCGCCCTTGAGCCACTCACCGGAGGTGAGCTGAATCCAATCCCACTCGTCCGGCATCGGTGGCGGCGGCTGCCATGTTTTCTCGCCCTCTTCGGCGAGCGACGGGCCGGCCAAGAGAATCGCAGCCACTAGGATGATCACGATAGGGATGGTGTGTCGGATTCGGTTCTGTCGGTATGTGCGCATTAGAGTCCTCTCCTCGAGATTCTCTCAGCTACTAATTCCTCGGGGTGCCCCAATCATTCCCTGCCAGCCCACCCCGCCGGATACCGGATACCGGAAACTAGATCCGTCCCCACCCCCGCTAGATTGATGATCGGAGCTACAGTTGTGGCTTTCTCAAATATCCGGAATCTGGCATCTGGCATCCGGGTGGGCGGGATCAGCTGTAGATATCCGCCTCGAGAGCGATGCTTGCTATTGCCTCGCGGACGATGTCGGCTGGGAAGCCACAGTGATGCTCGATTGCCTCGACCAGCTCTTCCTTGTCCGCCAGCCGAGTGGTGGTGGCATCGTCTGGCGTCGACTCGGTGAGGGTGAAGTTGTGGATCCTCACCGAGCGGCCGGGGAAGAACCGCTCGACAACGACAACATTCATGAAGGTTGCCGCGTAGCTGTAGGATTCGCGGATCACTCTGGCGAAGTGCTCGATTCCGCGTGGCTGGGGCTTGGCGAGATAACCATGGATGAGCTTGCCGTCGCGGACGTGATCGATCCGCGACCGCCCCTGCCCGTCCTGAGGATGGAGTACGAACAGGTTGTCACCGAAAACGACCTCGTGCTTCCTCTCGAGATCGCGCACCATCGGTTCATAGAAGGGCGCCCCGTAGCCGACGTCTACCAGGTACTCCCGCCCCTCGAGCCGGACCATCGAGACCACGTGGACGTCGGGTCTGGTCATGTCGGCGCCGCAGAGATCGACGTCGTAGCCGCAGTGGTGCAGGAGCTCCGCGAAGTAGGGGTTGTTGGCGTAGCATGTACCGCCTAAGTTGAAGCGCTCGATGCCGTCGAGGTGCCCCTCGAGGCTGGGGATGAACGAGGCGTTCTGCGTCTTCTTCAGGTAGAGCTTCGAGATGTTTTCGAATGGGACCCGAATCAGTTGGGCCCGCACTAATCGGCGGAGGTGGTCGAGGGACGGCTCCTCTGGCTCGACGCCGAGGATCGAAAGATATCGTTTGAAGATCTCTGGTGCGTTCACGACCGGAATTTCCTCCAATTGGCAGAGTATAGCGATCAGAAAATGATTGACCTTCTGTGGCACGATGAATGAGGGAGGACCAATGCAGTACACCATCCACGGCGAGCTGGCTCAGGTTGCGAATCTGACGTTGGAGAACGGCGAGACCTGTTGGGCGAGCAAGGGCTCCATCGTCGCCATGGACCCCGGTCTCGGCTGGACTCTCAAGGTGCCGGGTGGGGCGAGTGGTGCGGCACGGAGGATGATGTCTGGTGAGGGTGTTGCCCTGACCTTCATCGAGGCCACCGCCGACGGGCAGGGCGCGACCCTGGCCGCGAACCAGCCGGGCAAGATCGTCGCCTGGAATCTCGACGACGGGCCGGTGATCACCACCCGCGGTTCATTTGTCTCTGCCTTCGGGCCCAGAGTCGATATCGACGTCCGCGTTGCCAAGCGGGCCGGGGCGGCTTTCTTCGGTGGTGCCGGGCTTTTCCTGCAACGCATCTCGGGCTCGGGCACGGTACTGGTGCACGGCTCGGGAGACTTCATCGAGCGGGATCTCGCCGAAGGTGAAGCACTGCTTGTTTCAACCGGCAGCCTCGCTGCCTTCGCCGAATCAGTCGACTACGACATCCAGGGTGTGGCCGGCTGCCGGCGGATGGCGTTCGGCGGCGAGGGCCTCTTCATGACCCGGCTGACCGGGCCCGGTCGCGTGCTGCTGCAGACACTGAAGCGCGTGACGCCCGGACCGAAGCAGAGCTCGTGAGCTACTGCACGTAGCCCAGGGCTTCGAGCGCCTCGAGGGTTTCGGGGTCCTGGTCTTCCGGAGCAATGCCACCGGTGGGGTAGCGCAGCATTTCGACCTCGAGAGCTTCGAGCAGGCGCGCACGAAGGTCGGCCTCTTCGGTCGCCCTGTTGAGCCGCTCGTCGGGGAGGCGAAAGAGCTGCTCCGAATCGGGCGTCCACAGGTACTTCCACAGCCGGTCGACAACGCCGCGGGTTCGCGGATCGGTGACTGGAGCGATCGGCTCGCCCACCACACTGCGGATGATCCTGAGCCGAGGTGGTATGCGGTCAGGTTTTCGGATCTCGGGTGCCCGGACAAGCACGATACGACCGCCGTCTTCGCTGAAATCATCCTGAAGAGGGAAGGCTGGCAGGTTTTCTGGTAACGGCAACGAGAGCTCGTGCAATACGGTCGGGGTGATGTCGAGGTTACTGACGCGGCGATCCACTCTCAGTCCGGCACCAACACCTTCCGGATAGCGAACGATCAAAGGAACCTGAAGGGCGCCCTCGTAGAGACAGTCCGCGTGCTCGAAGTGATTTCCGTTTTCGAAGCACTCGCCGTGGTCTGCGGTCAGTACGACCATTGATCCGCTTCGACCGCGCAGCCGATCGAAATCCTCCAGCAGCCGCCCGACCCAGAAATCCGTGTACTCTACCTCGCCGCGGTAATAGTCGAGTGCGAGTTCGAAAACGTCCGCGGGGACATCCCCGTTGTTGTTTTTTGCGACCCGGTTGAGGGCCTTCCATCGGATCACGGGGATCTGCTGCGCGAGTTCGGCGTCGGTCCCGCGGCGGAACTTCTGCGGGGGGTCATAGGGCTGGTGGGGATCGTAGACGTGGACCCAGAGCAAGATCGGGATTTCGGGATCGGCGTCGCCCAGCCACTCGGTTGCCCTTTCAACGACAATTTTTGCCCGGGGCTTCTCGGTCTTGTCCTTGGGGGCGCCAAAATCGACGAAACCCTGTGCGAGCCCAGACCTCTTGTTCAAAAACCGAATACCCGTGAATCCGGCCGTCTGATAGCCCGCATTCAGCAGGATCTCAGCCAAAGTCAGCTCCTCTTCGGGGAGGATCTGGCGGTTGGTCAGCACCCCGTGCTGGTCTGGATAGAGCCCGGTGAGGATCGAGGCGTGGGCGGGCCGGGTGAGCGGCATCGGCGTGGTGGCGGCCTCGTAGACCACGCCTTCGCCGGCGAGACGTGCGATGTTCGGGGTCAGGGTGTCGGGGGCTCCGTAGGGCTCGAGCGAGTCAGCGCGAAGGGTGTCGATGGTGATGAGTAAGATGTCGGGTCGCTGCGGCACGCTCTCTGACCCGCAGTGAATACTCAATAAAATCGTGACCGCGATGAGAGCCCTGACACAGATGTTTCTGTTCAACATGCCGGTTCCCCGCTACTGAACGTAACCGAGCGCCTCGAGCATCTCGAGGGTCGCCGCGTCTTCGGATTCTGGTGCCGGGGCTCCGGCCGGGTAACGACTCTGCTCGGTTTCGAGGGCCTTGAACAGCTCCTTGAGCGTTTCCGCATCGGTATCCGCCCTGTTCTGGATCTCGTTGGGGAGCCGGAAAAGCAGCTCCGAACTCGGCGCGCCGAGGTACTTCCACCATCGACTGACCAGCCCCCGGGTACGTGGGTCGGTACGCTCGGCAACTGGTTCCTTGGCCACGCTTTTGATGACCCTCCGGCGGGGGATGACCTTGTTCGGGTATCGAACCTTTGGCGGGCGGATGAGGACGTATCGGTCACTGGGGCTGTCCATCACCTCCTGCAGCCGTCGCCCGGGCATGGGCTCCTGCAAGGGCAACGCGAGTTCCGACAGGACTGTCGGGGTGACATCGAGATTGCTGACCCGGTGTTCGATCCTGAGCCCGGCGCCAACTCCTCCGGGATAACGCACGATCAAGGGCACCCGAATCGTTCCTTCCCAGAGGCAGTCCTGATGGGTGAAATAGATCCCGTTTTCGAAACACTCCCCGTGGTCTGCCGTCAGAATGACCATCGATTGTGAACGATCACGAAGCCGGTCGAAGGAGTGAAGAAGCCGTCCGACCTGCACATCGGTGTACTCCACCTCGCCGCGATACAGGAGCCGCGCGTGTTCGAGCACCTCCGCTGGAACATTCCCGTCGTTCTCCTCAACGACCTTTTTCAGGGTTTTCCATCTGATATGCCGGAGGCTTTCGGACAGCTCGGGGTCGACCCCTCGCCTGAAGGCGGCCGGCGGGTTGTAGCTCAGGTGGGGGTCGTAGAGGTGGACCCACATCAGGACTGGCGCCTCGGGATCCGCGCTCATAAGCCATTCGATTGCGGGGTCGACGACCCTTTTGGCTCGGCGCTGTACTTTCTCGACCGGCGCATCGAACTCGTCAAAACCCTGACCGAGCCCCGACGGGCGGCCGAGGAGCCGGACTCCGACGAATCCCCCCGTCTGGTAGCCCTGGCCCTTGAGGATCTCCGCCAGGGTCTGATCCTCGTCCGGCAGCACGTATCCGTTGTGCAGCACCCCATGCTGATCAGGATAGAGACCCGTGAAGATCGAGCTGTGGGCGGGGCGGGTCACCGTGATCGGCGTCGTTGCCGCTTCGTAGACGACTCCCTGCTCGGCGAATCGCGCAATGTTCGGCGTGAGCGTGTCGACGGCGCCGTACGGTTCGAGTGAGTCGGCCCGCAGCGTGTCGATGGTGATGATCAGAATATCCACGGGACTGGGCTTACTCGCAGGCCGGTGGCAGGCGAACGATGCTGCCGCCAGCACGACAGCGAACGCGCCGAATGTCACCTGACGCTTCATGCCGTGGTTCTGTTCGTTGATGCGTTGGAACACAATGCCATCCTCGGCCCGGATTGTAGCAAGTGAGGTCGGTTCAAACTCATCGTCCGGGTCACACGGAAAAACGCCTCCCAAACAGGGAGGCGCGTTGCGAGATGGTACGCCCGACGGGATTCGAACCCATGACCTATAGCTCCGGAGGCTATCGCTCTATCCAGCTGAGCTACGGGCGTAAAAAATGGGGTGAGCGAGGGGTTTCGAACCCCCGACCACAGGAGCCACAATCCTGTGCTCTACCAGCTGAGCTACGCCCACCACAATTATCGCGGCAATGGTCCGCCTGAGAGGACTCGAACCTCTGACCTACGGATTAGAAGTCCGTTGCTCTATCCAGCTGAGCTACAGGCGGAGGTATCCAATGTGAGGTGTATATGGTCGGGGCGAGAGGATTTGAACCTCCGACCCCCTGCGCCCAAGGCAGGTGCGCTACCAGGCTGCGCTACACCCCGACTGGGAGTCCACTCACTCTTTGCAAAGATCAACCACCCGAAGGCGGGCAGTGAGTATAGGTTTCGGTAGCGCAAAGTGTCAATGGCACGATACCAGGAAGTTAATTAGGAATGAGGAATTAGGAATGAGGAATGATCCGCCTCCCACTCGTAATCGGGTTTTGAACGAGGCGGGGCGGAAAATCCGAAATTCGAAATCCGAAATCCGAAATTGATCATGGTAGAGCTAGCCCCAGTGCGTCGAGGCGAGGTCCAACAATTTCCTTCTGTTTGGCGAGGACCTGCTCCGCACCCAACCACCCCACCTCGAGGAGATTGCCCAGCTGGTCACGCGAGAAGGATTCGCCTTCGGCGGTGCCTTGGACCTCGATGAGGTTGCCGTCACCGGTGAAGACCAGGTTGAGATCGACGTCGCAATCGAAATCTTCGCCGTAGTCGAGGTCGGCCCGCGCCTCGCCGCCAATGAGACCCACGGCGACAGCGACGATTTGATTCGTCAGCGGCCACTGTGCGAGAAGTCCCTGCTCGTGCATCCGGGCGAGGGCGAAGACGAGCGCGATCCAGCCACCTGAGATCGAGGCGGTGCGGGTCGAGCCGTCGGCCTGCAGAACGTCGCAGTCGATGGCGATGGTGCGTTCGCCGATCTCGCCCCGGTTGACCGCGGCTCGCAGGGAACGGCCGATCAGACGTTGAATCTCCTGCGAGCGGCCGCTCGGTTTCCCCTTTTTGACCTCGCGATCCGAACGCGTATCGGTTGCGCGCGGCAGCATCGCGTATTCGGCGGTCACCCAGCCCTCGCCCGAACCGCGAAGGAAAGGAGCCGTGCGGTCGAGCACACTGGCGTTGCACAGCACCATCGTGTCACCTGCGTGGTAGAGGACGCTGCCCTCTGGGTAGCGAATGAAGTCGGGCTCGATCGTGATCGGGCGAATGTCGTTCGGGTGGCGTCCGTCGGGTCGCATGAAGGTCTCCTTGTCGGGAGGAGTATAGACGGCCCGCCCGCCCACCAGGGTTCAGGGTCCAGGGCTCAGGTCCCACCCGCCCCCGCCTGAAGTGGTTAAGATTTGCTGCACCCTGCACCCTGCACCCTGCACCCTGCAGCCGCTGTGCTATCTTCCGCGTTGAAGCGTCACAACCAGTCCGAGGTTTCTGGAGGTCAAGAAATGAGCTGCCGTACGTTCTTATTTGTCGTTGTTGTTGCGTGTTTGATGTTGGTGTCTGGCGGGATCGCCATGGCGCAGGATCCGATGCCGCCGGCGGAATCTCTCGAAAAAGCCTTCAAACCGCAGAAGCACTACTCGCCGTATGCCGGACGGAATTTTCCAACCCAGGTCTTCTGGGGCGATACCCACCTTCACACAGGGATGTCGATGGATGCGGGTGCCTTCGGTGCCCGGCTCGGCCCCGAGGACGCCTACCGCTTCGCCCGCGGTGAGGAATTGACCTCGTCCACCGGGCTCCAGGTCAAGCTCGGCCGACCGCTTGATTTTCTGGTCGTAGCTGACCACTCAGACAATATGGGTTTCTTCCCGCGGCTCTTCGCCGGAGACCCGAAGATGCTTGCCGATCCCACCGGCAAGAAGTGGTACGACATGGTCCAGGAGGGTGGACGGAAGGGTGTGGAAGCTGCGACGGAGATCATCATCGCCTTCTCACAGGGAACCTTCCCTCCGGCACTCGAGTCACGTCCTG
>Ga0316193_10001946_pt1 | contig 14248 bp, 15 predicted proteins | sample MerIslsedime2_MG_FD_207735 | JGI IMG/M metagenome (GOLD analysis project Ga0316193, IMG submission 207735) | Coastal sediment microbial communities from Maine, United States - Merrow Island sediment 2 | ecosystem: Environmental > Aquatic > Marine > Coastal > Sediment | place: USA: Maine...
GTGCCGGAATGACCGATGACGATAACTATACCGTTAAAGTCATGTTTGCCGACTCAGAACTGGCGGCAGAAGAGAAACTCATGGAGAAACGAGAGCAGCCCATTCTACGCGAGTGGGAAAAATAGTATTCCCAATGGTTGAGGAAGACGAGTACCGTTCAACCTACCAGAAAATAAATCAACGCCGTTGTGTTTTTGAAAAAGCCATTCTGACGCGGCGCTGCTCCTGTCCATGTTCGGCCCGCTTTTACCTTGCTGACCGGGAAGGTATCGCCTGTGACTCGGCTACCGCCCATGATCGCTGCAGCCATTTCATTACGCAGTTGCGGGAAAATGCCCGCTTTGCACTCAAAATCACAGTGCTTGATGACGAATTGCCCCATGCCAAGGAAATAAAGGTGCAGAATGGCGGCTTACTCGGTTTGCAGCGCATCCTCCACCCTGAGCTGAGCGGCGACAAGGTGATTGACGTTGCCGGACTAACCGCTCTTGGTGAGCAAACTTACGGCTCACTGAAACAAATCCCCTATCAGGACATAGTTAAATCGATTGCAGATTTCGAAGGTCGCCGAGGTCGCCGCTCGAAACGCTGACAACAGCAAAGAAAGACGCCACAGTCCGCTTTCCTCACCACATGCCCCAGGGCTGTGGTAAAGGTTGTGCCCCAGGGGACCCTCTCTCGCCTGACGGCGATTCACCTTGTCTTGCTGCGCAATTCACCTTGCAAGAACTCCAGGATAGTCGAGTCGGGTTATCGCATAGACGATAATATACGGTATATTGGACACTGCCATACAGGCAGTGAGTAACCGCAAGAAAGTCACCCCGGCGAGGCCGAGGTGACTGCGGACAAGGAGTCCGGCCATTAGCAACCCACTGACAACAGAAGAAATCCAGGCCCTCCGGCATCAACTGGAGGAGTTACGGCTGGAACACAGGGATCTGGATGATGTAATTCATCATCTTATCCACTCCGCCTACCCGGACCAACTGCAACTCAAACGGCTCAAAAAACGCAAGCTCAAGCTCAAGGACACCATCGAAATGATCGAAAGCCGCCTGATTCCAGATATCGACGCCTGATCACTGAACCAGATACTGAGCCTTCTTTGGCGAAGAAACGACTTCTATACTGGCCCCCTTGGCCTCGCTAACCCGCCGCACCTGAACATGGATTTTCTTCAAACCTTTCCCCTGACTCAGGGTGTAGGCAACCGCCGGTTGATAGACCTGCCAGGATGCGCCGGCAAAATCGTCCTGTTCACTGATACGAATCTGATTCACCGGCCCGGAAACGGTGGCAGAAATCAACACATTGCCTGACTCTCCAGTACCGGAATCTGCGCTGATAGCAATCCTGTTTACAGTCAAGCCCGACGAGCTGGCATTGTCCAGCGGTTCAGCCGGCGCACTACACTCGGGACCACCACCACCCGATACAATCTTCATAACCAGAACACGACTCTGGTACAGAGGTTCCAGCAGTTGCTTCCTGCCCTGAAAGCCCTGCTTTGAAACAGTAGCCAGCAACGGCATTGGTATCTGACTCAAGTCCTCGAAACGTACCACACCATCCTCGTTTGACCGTCGTGCACCGAACTGGTCCGGCCTGGCTGTCGTACCCAGGCATACAGCGGCACCGCTGACTGCACGATCTGACTGTTTATTGAACACGCGAACCTCAAGCCAATGCGATTCATCGGAAAAAGAAAAAACACTGGCTGAAAAGGCTGCCAGCAACGAGCCGGTCAGAAAAGTTATCCAGAAATAGCTGCTTTTTTTGTTCATTTTCAAATCCCCTTAATTATTATGTTTTACCCAGTGTATATCCACGCCGGTCGCAGGTACAGTCAACGGGTATATCTGACGAATGCCGTATATAACTCCGCATATTCAAGCTTCGCCCCATCGCATCCCGGCTTTTCACTATCCTTTGGCCATTAATTGTAGCGTTTCCGGGGCTTTTCAGCTGCTATAACCCGAAAAATATTATAAATATTGTGTGGATTGGGTCTGATATCAGACTAAATAGTCTCATTCCCCTCTTAATAATCAATACGTTCTGACGCTATCACCAGTGGGACAGAAAAGCCTGTCACGGCGAACAACGAAACGAACACGGAATCGAACAATGACAGAATCGTCCATTTTTGACTCTGGGCACAGCCAGCATCAGAAGCCCGGCATAAAGAACAAGCCGAGCGCAGGCCGGGGACGGGGAGCGCTGGCTTTCAACCCGCTTCACCCGTCGATGGAACTGCCTCCCGAGCAGCTGATCCGTTTGTTGGGCATGGAAAGCAAAAAAACACGTAAGCACATGAAAACCAGGCGCTCGTCCAAGCAACAAAAACCGCTGCCTGCGATTAACGAGCAAAAAACACCGCCTTCGCCGGATCAGCAGGATGCGTGCCGCACCACTACGGAACAAAAAACACACGTTTCACAAGACCCACAGCAATCGCACCGCGTCGCTGACGAACAAAAAACTCACCGCTTGCCCAGCCAGGGGGCTGAAAAAAAGACGACTGACAGACAGCAACGGCCGGAACCTCAACAGGTGGCCCCTCCAAGCCACCCGATGGAGTACGAACGCAACCAACCGGCCGTTTTCGACAAGCGGGGTCCCGGCTGGTTACTGCCCGCGCTGGTTACCGGTCTGGTGGCGGGTGTTACAGTATCCGCCTGTTTGTTCTGGTATCAGACCTCACCCGCCGCCAAACAGAAAGCGCCTGCCCCGGTGGTGTCAAGTGAGCCCCAGAATCGGCGAATCCCTAAACAGCAGCCGAACAGTCAGCCGGTAAAACGCAAAGCGGCAGCCGGCAGCACGAAAACCGCCACGCTTCCAGCACAGGTGCCAGCAAAAGCCGCTCGTAGCGAGAATGACGCCAACCGGCAGGCGGCACTCAAAGCAGAGCACAACCGCTTGCGCAGCGCCGCTGAGCAACGTCTGACCGAACAACTGACCAAAATGAAAGTCAAACGTGAGCTGGCAGATATACAGGCACCTCCATCCGATGAGTACACGCCCGCGGCTGCCGCTACGCTGTCTGCGGCAGCAGAGCCGTCGTTCGACCAGGCTGTGGTGAACGAACCCGCAGCGGCCGGCGGTGAATCCCCTCCAAGCGAGCAAGCACCAGTGGAGATACCCGAACCCGAAACATTACCAGTTGTGACAGCGGCTCCATCTGTTGGGCCTGACAGGAATGGCGGGATGCTTGAGGAATCGACTGGTTCTGTTGACAGCTTTGAGCAGGATACTGCGTCAGATGTTGCCGCTACGGTTGAACAGGACAGCGAATCAACTATTTCACCTTCGCTTGACGTGAACACAACGACAGCTTTTACCCCTCCAACTGAGCGGGACACCGTGTCAGATGTCACCCCCTCAAGCGTTGATGAACTGGACGCAGAGCAAAGCACCAGTGGCACCTCAGACGAAAGTTCGTCGTCTGCCGCGGAGAATTCCGCGCTATTCTGACGGCATGGAAGCCGGAGGGGCTTGCAAACTATTCGTGCTTGCCGGTTCGTAACGAAACAGCTCGGTATAAAGTGGCCAGTCACTTTCGTCGATGACAGTGACCGACCATTCACCAAACTGATCCGGCTCCAGGATGTATTTTGAGAACACCCGCCAGCGGGGCCCTTTCACCTCGAACGGCACCCGCGAAACCACTTGCCCCTGGTGCTCCCAACGATGGGTCACCGTACGCCCTCCCAGGTTGCCAAGTTCGGTAAAGAAATACACCTCGACTTGTGGCGGTGACAGCACCACAACCTGATCAACAGGCTCACGATTATCGATTGACGTCGCGAACTGGGCACGCATCACACGCCATGCCGTATCCGGCAAGACAGCATCTTCGGCCAGCGCCTGCATAGACAGACCAGCTACTGCCATCAGCAACCAGGGTAATCGGTGCATCATTTCGGCTCACTCCTTAATAGTTCTAGTCCGTGCGATGTGGGCAGCTAAGATAGTGTTTACTCGACATCTCTGTCAAACGACTTGCGGTGCGCTGAAAAGCCTTTTCGAGCCGGGTGCCCGCATAGAGCCGATCCGGCGCTGCATCGGCAGTCGCAACCAGTTTAACGCCGTGATCATATAACGCGTCGATTAAATGTATAAAGCGTCGCGCCGCCTCATCGAGATCCTCGCCCATGCACGGCACACCTTCGAGCAACAGGGCATGGAATTCGCGCGCCAATTCGAGGTAATCACGTGCCGAACGTGGCTGCAAACATAATTCGTCGAAATCGAACCAGACAATATCCTCTGCCAGAGCATGCGCATGCAATTCCCGGCCATGCACCTCGACAGTTACTTTACGCTGAAACTCTACCGGTGCCAGCTCACACAGTGCCTTTTCCAGCCACTCGCGAGCTGCCTTACCACTGGCCAGCTGATAGGTTCCGTTATGCTGCAACAGCTCAAGCCGGAAGTCCTGCTTGCCCTCGATCTCATACACCCGCGTGTTGTCCTGCAACAGGTCGATGGCCGGCAAAAAACGATCGCGCTGCAAGCCATTCTCGTATAAAGCATCGGCAGCGATATTGGATGTTGCGACCAGGGTAAGCTGTCGGGCAAACAGCGCCTCGAGCAAACCCGCCAGCAACATGGCATCCGCTATATCGGTGATGTGAAACTCATCCAGACAAAGCACCCGGCAACCACCCGCCAGCTTATCCGCAACAATGTGCAAAGGATCAGGTGTCTTCGGCAAGGCATCCAGCGCTTCATGGATTTCCAGCATAAAGCGGTGAAAATGAACGCGTCGTTTTTCCTTAAACGGCAAACACTCGTAAAAACAATCCATGAGGTAAGTCTTGCCACGACCTGGCCCACCCCACAGGTAAAGTCCCCTGACCGGTGTCGAACGCTGCCCCAGCAGCCTGTTCCAGACAGGAAGCACGGGCTGCGGACCGATCAGCCTGTCATAGACTGACTGAAGCAGCTCCACAGCCTGTCGCTGGGCCACATCGGGATGAAAACCCTGGCGGTCCAGATCCGCCTGATAGCGTTGGCGTGGGGTCATACCCTCATAAATGTTTCACATTGAGCCCCAGTTCCCGGCAACGTTGTTCACCGGACTGGCTGCTTATCACAGCGATACTGGCCTGTCCCGGCATGAGGTAGGTCTCCCCCACGCGCTGGAGATCCTGCAACTTTACTTCCAGCACGCTTTGGCGGAAACGCTGTCGCTGTTCCGGTGTCCGGCCAAACAGGCTGTTGTAAAACGCATCCTTGGCTTCTCCGGCCGGCGAACCTGGCTTGTCGATACTGCTGATCACACCAAGAATCGCCTCCTCGACCAGTCGCCACTGGTGTTTTTCGTCCAGCAGCCAGCGAACGGAATGGTCGAAATCATCGAGGGTCTCCTCCAGCCTGGGATCACGATAGGAGAAAAAGCGAAACACGGCATTATCCGAATCGTGACTGGCACCGCCCCCGTATGCGCCGCCCTGCTCACGGACCACCCTGTGCAAATAGCCATTGCGCAGGAAACCGGCAAGCACCGACAACGGCGCCGCATCGGAATGCCCCACCGGCACGGTTGGGTAGGCCTTGGCACAGAAATTCACCTGGGTGCTGGTCAGCCACGCTTCCCGCACCTGCTGTTGTACCGGCGGCACCCCAAACGCGGAGAATCCCTGGCTTGAAGGTGGCGCTGCCGACCAGGCATGGTCCATATCCTGCTGCGCCTGCTCATGGCACTCAGCTTCACTGATCAACAGGAACTGGCGGGGTGCCTGGCGGATCAGCTGATGTATGCTCGCAAAACGTTCGGCAAATACCGCCAGCTTATCCTTATCCTCGAAACTGTCATCCAGCACCTTGAGATAATGGATACCGGCGAGCCCGCGCAGACGATGCGCCAGGGCGGCACCGGCACTGGCACCGGATGAAGCAGCAAGCATGGCCAGACCATGGCCATTGCCGGTCACGCTCTGTTCGCGCTGTGCACGTTGTTGCGCGATCAGTTCACGGATACGCTCCAGTTCATCAAACCGTGGCGCCTCCATGGAGTCGTACATCAACTGGCTGAGTGCCGCCTGGTTACGCGTCAAGGCTTTTCCAGACAGGACGAAGCAACCACGCAGACTCTGCACGTTATCGATCGCACTGCGCAGACTGCTGCTCGCATGCACACCACCGGACACACTGCTCTGCAGGGCCTGCGTTGCAAGGTAATCACGGCCACCACAACCCAGTTGCGCAAGAGCGTTGCTGTAATAGGGCAGCGTGTCCAGCAATTCACCCTCAAACTGCGGCAGATCCACAACCACCTGCTGGTACACCAGACCATTGGTGCCCTGGGCATAATAGCTTGCAGTACATCCGGCTATTGTTCCGCTCTCACCCTGGGCAATATGCATTTCGGGGGGAATGTCTTCCAGGCCTACCTTAGGCAGGAGGTCCGGATCATCAATCTGTTCCTGACGCGCCGTCAGCTCAAGCGCGCGACGCACAATGTCCTGCTTTTCTTCATCAGAAAGCTGCGCCTTTATCTCCTCCAGCCGTTCCGCTTCAGCCCGATCCCGGCGCGCAGAAAGTTCGCTATCCGGCACCATGGTCAAACGCAGGCGATGAGGGTTTTCCAGCAGGCGCTCGCGTACCAGCCTGCGAATGTATTCGGGATCCTGAATATTGTTACGCAACTCCTCGAGAACGGGGTCAAGGTTGAGCAGCGCCACCGGATCGCCGCGATGAATCGCGCAGGACAAACCTTCCAGAATCAGCTGTAAGCCATACGGGTAACCACCACCGGAGACTTCGCGCTGACTGAGTTCCAGTTGATGCAAAACCGCTTCAACCCGATCCCTGGGGATCCCCTGCTCTGCGACCTGACTCAATACGCTCAGCACGAGGTCTTCCAGGGCATCGCCCCTATCCGCTTCACTGCCCTCCAGACCACAGACAAAACTCATTTCGCGATTGGATGCCTCGAGTCCGCACAGCGGCGAGGGTGCATTACCCAGATCTGTAGTTTCCAGAGCGTAGCGTAACGGAGACGCACCGTCATCCAATAGAACCCCTTCCAGTAAATGAGCTTCCAACTGCAGCTTCAGGTCAGTACTCGGCCCCAGTAACCAGCCCATCACAATATGTGTTTTTTCCGCTGTCTCGCCGGCTTCATCAAAGGCATAACTTTCCTGGACACGGACCGGCGCCTGGTAGCGTTTTTCGTTTCCAACGGCAATATGGACATCAAGGTGCTCGAATCGGGACAAGGCCTTTTCGTGTATGCGCGCCTGATGCTCGGCAGCCGGGATATCGCCGTAGGTCATGAACACCGCATTTGACGGGTGATAGTGGGTTTTATAGAAAGCCTTGAGTTCCTGATAGCTCAAATCAGGGATATATTCGGGATCACCACCGCTGTTGTAGTGATAGGTTGTGCTGGGAAACAGGTATTTGGTCAGCGTCTGCCACAAGGTACTCACCGCCGAGCTCATGGCGCCTTTCATCTCATTGAAAACCACGCCCTTGAACACCAGCTCGGATTCGGGATGATCAACTTTGGCGAACTCCACGCGGTGACCTTCCTGGGTAAAATCCAGTTCGTGCAGGGACGCGAAAAACACCGCATCCAGATAGACGTCCATCAGATTGTTGAAATCTTTTTTGTTCTGGCTGGCAAATGGATAAGCCGTCCAGTCACTGCTGGTAAAGGCGTTCATAAAAGTATTCAGGGAACGCCGGATCATCATGAAAAAAGGATCACGAACCGGGTAGTTTTCGCTGCCACACAGAACTGTGTGTTCCAGAATATGGGCAGCGCCCTTTGAGTCGACCGGCACGGTACGCAACGCTACCAGGAACACGTTTTCCGGATTATCCGCCGCCAGGTGGTAATGCGGCGCGCCGGTGACACGATGCCGGTATTCATCCACCACCAGTTTCAGGGATTCGATGCGCTCACTGCGTACCCAGTCAAATGCTTCGTGGGCCTCTGCCTGGTTTGGCGCCGCATCTCCGGCAATTGCGCTGCTCATAATGATTGGCCTTCCTGTTACTGTGAATAATGATTCGAGTCGGATTGTAGCGTGCTGCACCCACCTTTCGCCACGCCAGACGCTTCGCGGTCAGTTTTACCCGGTCGTTGGTGCGTAAAATTCAGTCGGCTGTTTCGCTGCCGGCTTATTGGATTGCCGTCTGACTGTTGCTACCGCTAAAATGCCCGACATTACTCCGCAAGCAAAAACCTTATGAAAATCGTCTCATTTAATACCAACAGCATTCGCGCCCGCCCACACCAGCTGCAAAAACTGGTGGATGAGCACCAGCCGGACATCATCGGCATCCAGGAAACAAAGGTTCAGGATGAGGACTTCCCGCTGGCTATGATAGAGGATCTCGGCTACCAGGTCGCTTTCCACGGCCAGAAAGCCCACTACGGCGTGGCTATCCTGTCTCGGCAAACACCGCTGGCAGTTCACAAGGGGCTTCCCCATGACGAAGAGGCCACTCAGCGCCGCCTCATTACAGCAATCTTTCCGCTTGCCGATGGACGTTCCATGACGGTCTTAAACGGCTATTTCCCGCAGGGCGAAAGTCGTGACCATACGCTCAAATTTACGGCCAAGAGAAAATTTTACCGTGATTTACTCGAACACCTGCAGCAACACTACGACCCGCAACAAGCACTGATTATCATGGGCGATATGAATGTAGCGCCACTGGAGCTGGACATAGGTATCGGTGCTGACAACGCAACGCGCTGGTTAAAAAGCGGAAAATGCAGTTTTCTGCCGGAAGAGCGCGAGTGGCTGCAGCATCTGCTGGACTGGGGCCTGGTAGACACCTACCGCAAACGCTTCCCCCAAGTCGACAACAAATTCAGCTGGTTCGACTATCGCAGCCGCGGATTTGAACGCGACCCCAAGCGCGGTCTGCGCATCGATCTGCTGCTTGCAACCGATACACTTGCTGACGTTTGCAGCGATGCCGGCATCTCTTATTCTGTGCGCAGCATGGAAAAGCCGTCCGATCACTGCCCCATCTGGGCAGCATTCGATGTCTCATGATAAACTATATATTTCATTAAGTTACGACCTCCTATTTCTGACTGACCGGTAACAGTATAATCAGCCTATGAAAGCATGGAAGTTTCAAAACCCATGGATGTTGCTCGCCGTGATGGTTATGGGGGCAGCGTCTTCGTTTACCCAGGCCACGCTGGCTGAACCCAGCGCACATGATATTCACGTATTTGAGGACCCCCAACCCCTGGTGGCCGAAAAAATCGACGAGCTCGTCCGCCGGCTGAGCGACAACGCTGACAAGATACGTGACGATCAGTCCATCGCCTATCAGATCAGCGACGAACTGATGGCGCCGTATATCGACTTTCCGCGCATCGCCCGGCTGGTCATAGGAAAATACTGGAAAACTGCCAGCCCCGCCCAGCAACAGCAGCTGATTGAAGAGATCAAATCCCTGTTGATCCGCTCCTATGTCACGGCCATGACCAGCTACGTGGATGACATCGTAGCGGTGGCGAAACAGCAGGGCATCAAATACCTGCCGTCGCGCTACAAAACCGGTGACAAGAAAGCCTCGGTACGCGCCGCTATTGCCTTGCAAGGCGGACAAAAGGCAGATGTTCAATACCAGCTGTATTACCGGGACAAATGGAAAATCTATGATATTCGGCTCGAAGGCATCAGCCTGGCGATCACCTACCGCAGCAGCTTTGGTGAACAGATAAAGCGGGATGGTCTGGACAAGCTGATTGCTCAGCTTGCTGAGCGCAACAGCAAAGGTGAAGTTGAGCTCCCCGCTTCATTTGAATGAACGCAACACTCTCACCCCGGGCCACTACCAGCTGACCGCGCCTCTATTGGCCCAATTTATGCATTATTTCTGCAAATATTCTCCGAATACCGGAAGGACAGGAAAACATGCATATCGTAGATCTATGCCGGGACCCTTATGGACAACTGTCTGCCGCCCGCAAGGCATTGCTGGAGCAGCTGCTGAATGCGCCGGATCGCCGCACCTGGGAACGGGCCCGCGGACTGATAATCCGCGATGTACCCATAGTGACGCTGGAATCGGCAGTCAGATCGGTACGCAGGAATCCCGACGCTGACAGAACCCCGGACCCCTTCACCCTGTACCGCGCTTTACGTTTTGCCGTGGATTACGAATCCGGCGGAGCAGAATCCGATTGTGGCGGCATTTGCAGGTAGTAACCCCGCTCCTCAATCTGCTGCATGACCACCACGACATCCGCCTGAGCCAGGTTGCGGCTTTCATCCAGTTCCAGGTCCATGACCTTTTCAAGCACGCCGAGCATCTGCCTCAGGCTACCCGGAACCCGCACAAACTCATCCTCTTCTTCCACAAACAGGAAGTAGTCAAACTGCTTGAAGCTTTTGTAAACCACACATTTCATAATTCAGCGATCGCTATTGTGTAACTCCACGGTCACCGGCATGCTCCTAGCAGATAATCTGCAGCCTGGCTGGCACCCGTTGCCCTGCATGCTTTGACCAGCCGTGATCGTGCCCGCACAACAAGATCGGTAAATTCACCGCTGACTAAGCGTATCGGCTCAACCGGGACAGCAGCATTGTGGGTCTCCAGCCACTGTAACAGCACGTGCTCTTCAGGCCAGCCCGGACGGGGAATGTACAACAGGGGGGTAGCGTTCACAACACACTCGGAAACGGTGCCGTAACCGCATTTACCTAACACGGCATCACAGCTGGCGACAAGATCGGTAAAGCCGAGCCCCGTTTTCTCCAGTGGAGTGACATTCGGATGCCGCACCTGCCAGCGCTCACTGACTAACCAGTGAATCCCCTGATCAACTGGCCAGGTCTCCAGTGCAAAACGTGTTTCGACACCACCTGGCGCGACCAGCACCAGCGATTGCCCGGGATCCAGCCCAAGTTGCCGCATGAGATCATCACGTCGGCAACGCCCCTGTGCAGCGACAGGCCCGATTGACAGCCGATTATCAAGAAATGACATAGGCATGGATGGTTCGGGACAGAGGAAAACACGCGCACTCCGATAAGCCGATTCCATGCAGCCGAGAACCTTTCGGGCTTCCTTGCGGTTTGCGAAATAATGGCGATAGATATCCGCCCAGTTCAGCGAACACAATGCAGCCGCTGGAATAGCCGCCTGCCGCGCTGCAGCCAGGGTAAGGTAAGGAACATCAGCCAGCACCAGATCCAGCTCAAGCGACTCGAGTCTGCAGGCCTCCGCATCCACCCTTTGCTTCCAGTTCCGATGCAACTCCGCATAAGCCGCCGCACTGGCTTCAAGGTCTATGTCCAGCGCAGAATTCATAACCAGGCCAAAATCAGGTGCCTGATCTATGTACTTGAAGGCACCCTCGATACGCCCCCTTAAAAAGGCTTCGGGCAAACTGGTCAGTATTGTTACCCGTAACGCCGGAAGCCGTCGCTGCAGCGCGTTAATAACAGGTGAAACCTGTGCAGCATGACCAAAGCCATGCGGAGTAATGGCCGCAAGCAGATGCACTAACTAATTCAGCGAACCAGGCCGGCGGCTTGCTGGTCCGCATGGTACGAAGAGCGCACCATTGGCCCACTGGCAACATGGCTGAATCCCAGCTTGTCAGCAGTTTCACGCAGGGATTCGAACTCATCAGGATGTACAAAGCGATCGACGGGCAGATGATGCTTGCTGGGTTGCAGATATTGCCCGAGGGTCAGCATCTCAACATAATGGGCGCGCAGGTCCTGCATGACCTGCTCGACCTCTTCAATGGTCTCGCCCAGCCCCAGCATCAAGCCTGACTTGCAGGGAACCTTCGGATGGTCCTGCTTGAACTGTTTCAGCAGGTCCAGTGACCACTGGTAGTCTGAACCAGGGCGTACTTTCCTGTAGAGCCTGGGGATTGTCTCCAGGTTATGATTGAATACATCCGGCGGCGCCTGGTGCAGAATTTCCAGTGCACGCTCCATACGGCCACGAAAATCAGGCACCAGAATTTCGATTTGCGTTTTCGGATTGAACTCACGAACCGCCTGTATACAAGCGACAAAATGCTGTGAGCCTCCGTCGCGGAGATCGTCCCGGTCCACCGATGTTATAACCACATAACTCAAACCCATTGCCTTGATGGTTTGCGCCAGCTGTTGCGGTTCATTTGGATCCAGCGGATCTGGACGGCCATGAGCCACATCACAGAACGGGCATCGGCGCGTACAGATATCACCCATGATCATGAAGGTCGCCGTTCCATGAGCAAAACACTCGCCTAGATTCGGGCAGGAAGCCTCTTCACAAACGGTATACAGCTGATTCTCACGCAGCACCTTTTTAAGGCGCTGCACGGCGGGACCGGCGGGTGATCTGGCACGAATCCACGGTGGTTTGCGCAACGGTTTTTCAGTTGGCTCAATCTTGATCGGGATACGCGCGGTTTTAGCCGCACCACGTTCGTGTTTTGTTTGTTTATCTGACATCTAATGATTCCGTGTATCCCAACTGCGCCGCCAGATAAGGCAGCCAGCTTCCACTCACTTCGTCAACGGACAGCGCGATTCCGAGATCTCTCAGCTGTGTCACTGCCAGGCCCTGGTAACCGCAAGGATTAATTCTCAAGAACGGCTCCAGATCCATATCCACGTTAAAAGCCAGGCCGTGATAACTGCAACCACGCCTGACCCTCAATCCCAGTGCAGCGATCTTTGCACCATCCACATAGACGCCCGGAGCCTCACGACGCGCCTGCGCGGTAACATTCCGAGCAGCCAGCCAGTCAATCACTGACTGTTCCAGGGCCTCTACCAGCTGTCGTATACCGAGACCCGGTCTGCGCAGATCCATCATGATATAGGCAACCATCTGTCCGGGACCGTGATAAGTCACCTGGCCACCTCGATCAACCGGTATTACGGGTATATCGCCGCAAGCCAGCAAATGTTCCGGCTTGGCATTCATACCCAGGGTAAACACCGGTTGATGCTCCAGCAGCCAGAGCTCGTCCTGTACCTCAGCGCTGCGATGGTCAGTAAAACTCTGCATCTTGCGCCACACCGGCATATATTCGCAAACTCCAAAATGCTTGACGCGCAGCACGGAGGATTGTCGTTTCTCTGTTATATTCGCGGCCATCAAAGCACCATTAAAACCGCTTTGCAGGCTGTCAGGCCGCGATAAAGATCGTCCAGTTGTCCGCGGCTGCTCACCCGAACAGTAAAAGTGACGGATAGATAATTGCCGTTCCGGCTTGCCGTGCTGCGCATGTTGTCAGTCTCGAAATCCGGCACATGGTGACGCACAATACCCAGCGCTTTAGCCTCGAATCCGGAATCACTACGCCCCATGACTTTAACCGGGAAATCACAAGGGAATTTCAACGGGCTCTCTGTTTCCTGCATAGGCATATCATAGAGCAAGCCGTGGGAAATTACCCCAGGGTCCAATACTGCTTACTTATCCACTCCGGAAAACAGACCAATCAGCGGCCTTATTTAAGCGCCCCCCAATTGAGTGGGTTAGTCGCTTGCGTAGAGAGAGGGGCTGCCCACTTGATCCAGTGAATACCCACTTTAAGATGCTGGTTACGACTTATACAGCTGTTTTTTCGGCACATCGGCTTCATCTGCCAAAAATGTCTTCAGCCATTCAAGTGCATCCTCTTTGTGATGAAACATGCGCGTTGGATAGGGTGGCTTATGGAACATCATGAACATCTTCCCCATGGCGCGGGTGAAGGCTGATTTCACCACAACCGCCAGAGCAGTGGTCAGTGCAGCGGCTTTATCGGTGGAAACAAACTGCTGCGCGTCATAGTCTACTGAAGCCACCGATTCACAGTCAGCCAATATTGGCCGCTTTTCAGTGGTGAGCTGGAGATGCTGCTCAAAGATCGACTCCATGACATCCATTGTTATATGGAAATTATCCGGGTATTTGATACGAACTATGCCGTCTTCTTCCAGCCAGATTCTGGCGCCTGGATATCCCATATAACTCTCTTGACTCATCTGATACGAAGCCTTCAAGTGGTTGCTTTTAGCACACATTCGCCGCCATTGTAACCATATTGCCAGACCTGACAAATATACTGACTATTTTGTCAGGCTTGCAGCTTTGTAGCCATCTCACTACACTGTATATATTTACAGTATCTAGAATCGGTATGCCCAGTTCACCAACACCTGACTACGCCGAACTTCATTGCATCAGCAACTTCAGCTTCTTACGTGGCGCCTCTCACCCTGAGGAATTGGTAAATCGCGCACATGAACTGGGTTAC
>Ga0316193_10001947_pt1 | contig 14248 bp, 4 predicted proteins | sample MerIslsedime2_MG_FD_207735 | JGI IMG/M metagenome (GOLD analysis project Ga0316193, IMG submission 207735) | Coastal sediment microbial communities from Maine, United States - Merrow Island sediment 2 | ecosystem: Environmental > Aquatic > Marine > Coastal > Sediment | place: USA: Maine...
GAGCGTCGAGGGTCTGAGAATGACCGCTGCTCGCTGAATGTGGTGTGGATTGAGAAAGAGAGACCAGAAGCCGAGCAGTATCCGGTCAATCGCTGTCAGATTGGGTGCACGTCGCCGAGACCGGTTAGTAAGATCGGTGAGTTATTTCTGGATGACTCCTAAGTTACCGTTTTCAGGTAATGATTAACGATTCGCCTAGCAGTGGGTGATTTGTCTCAGGGGCAAGCGTACGTCCGGCAACTCGATCAGCGGCTTGGGGACCGCGGAGCCAGACAGGTTGGCGTACACGGTCAGGTCGAAACAAAAGCTCCCGCCTTGGCCCCACACTTCGTGGCTGTTGGCCCAATCGATCAAGAGTTTCGCCAGGCTCGGGCACAGTCCGTCCGGTTCTGCGAGATCGCGGGATGGAACGAAATCGTCTACGGCACGCAGCACCAGCGGTATGCGCGTGAGAATGATTGCTTCGGATTCATTCGCGCAGGCCTGCGAGCGCTCCTGCTCGTTGAGTGCGAACGCATAGGAGACCGCCACTCGAACGGGACGGGCCTGATCGGCGGGGCTGTCGGGCGCGACCTCGAGAAGCTGTGCAAAGAATGTTGCGAGGCACTCCGGCAAGGGCCTGCTCGATTTTCCCCCACTCGCGGGCGTCGCGGCGGTCATCGTTAGCGGTTGCCGGTAGGCCAGTAGCGGCCATGCGGTCGCCGCCGGCCGCACGCGCGGCACTTTATAGATGAAGTCCGGGTTCGTCGGCCGGTTCGGTAATAACTCGGCATTGCGTTCTACGGACACAGTGCCCTGGATATTCTGAGTCTCGATGGCATCGAGGTCCCTCACCTCATGAGTGAAAACCAGATCGGGCTCTCCAAATCTGCTGTCGGCTTCCTGGCCGGCTTGGAATGGGCTGTCGACCGTATCGTGCTTGGAGGCGGCAAGCAGGCGGGTTGTTGCGAACCGCAAGGTCGGGAGGCTCGGCGCACCGTGGCTGGGACCGGGGTGCATAGAGACGCCCGGTTTGCCGCGCTCGGCGCCGCTCAGCCGAATTCGAAAGCGCGGTTCCGTCGCATTCTGCGCGGCCATAAGCACGCCGGCCGGCTGTGCCCATTGCGCCCATGCACTCGCAATGCCTTCGGCAAAATCGGCAAAGATGTGGAGCGCCGCACCCACGATCGGTTCCGGTTCGGCGCCGTCGGTCACGTCGCTGAGCTTGGCGAGATCCGCCCACAGCGGCGTGCGCACGGCATCGTAACGCGCGAGCCAATAGGGCAACGTGTCGGTCGGATCCTGGTTGGCCATGAGTGCGACCGAATCAGGAATGTTGCACTCGAGCGCCGTGTAGAGCTGATCCTGCGCCGCGCGCGTATACGAGTAGCTGTACAGGTAGTCGTAAGTCTTGATGTCTTGCAGCGTCGGTTGCGCGCCAAGCGTCTGTCGCGTTCGTTGACCGAGAAATGCAGGCGGTAACGGATAGGCGCGCAGCGCCACAGGCACCACCGTGTTTTGCATGGAACGATCGGCGATCGGATCGACGAAGGTCAGCCATTGCGATGTCTGGTAGCCGTCCGCCCAATCGACGTTGCCGATGTCGTACTCGATCTCGGTGATCTGGTAAGACAGATCCAGCGGAATGCGGCGGAATCGCCTGTTGCTCGCGGTCTGAAACAGGAACGTCAATGTCGAACCCTTGCAGAGCTTGACCTTGGCATCGGACAGGGAAAAGCCCGGCACGAATGTCAGGTACAGGACCTCGACCTTGTCGTTCACGAGTTTGGGCACGTCGAGTTGGCTCAGGACGAGCTCGCTCGGCGTCACGGCCAGCGCTTTGGCGACGGCGTCGAGCGACTCACCGTTCTTCACGCGATGCCTCTTATCCGTCGCGGCGCTTCCCATAACGTGGTTGTCGATGATTATCACGGCGCCCGGTTTCAGCAGATCCGCGGTTTCGCCGTTCATTGCGCTGAAAATATGTGCGGCTTCTTCGACTGTCTCGGCGTCGTCGAGCAGGTCGAGTATCGTGCCGAGCGTATCGCCCTCCACGGTCTGGTAGCTTCGCGTAACGAGGTTGAGCGTGGCGCCGGCTCGCAGCAGTTTCCCGTTATGGCGCTCATCGTCGGCAAGCGTCACGACATCGGTTCCCAGAGCGTCGGCGACACTATGCAGCGTGTCACCCTGTTCGATCACGGACTCGCGCTTGGCGAAGCGCACCTTAGTACCGATCCTCAGAAAGTCCGTGGCGTCGGCAAGAATCGATGCGAGCAAAGACCGCGGAGCGCTGAACTGAGTCGTGAGCTGGTCGAGCGTCGCATTCGGCTCGATGGAATAAGTCGCCCCCGTGACTTGTCCCGAGAATCGGGGTGCGGTGTAGGCGTCCTCGTAGGGCGAGTCGACCTTCACCGGGAACTGAACAATCGTATCGATTCGGTAGACGTTGGAAAGCTCGATTAGCAGACGCTGGTAGAGCGCCTCCCGGGCCGCTGCGAGATCGGGCTCGGTGGTCTCACCGGCCGGCGGGACAACAACTTCCGCGACGCAGTCCCGGATAGCGCCCGCGAGCGCACTCTTGGCCTGAACGATGCGATCGAAGCTGGAGCCGCTATCGGCGGCTTCGGCGCCGGTGCTCAGGCGATGCGCCGAAATTGCGAACACCGGGGACAACAGGCGGTCCATGTCTTCGAGAAAGGCGAGTCCCCAGGTGTCCAGATCGATACCTTCGAAAGCGCGTTGCGTCGCCGGCTGCAGCGCACCGTCGCGGTATTCCTGGATGGGCACCGGTACGTCCTGGACAGAGCCCCACAATTCGTTCTGAAGCGGCTTGGGCGCAAAGAAGTGCGGTGTGCGCTCGATTCTGTAAGCCAGCGTCTGGTTCTGAAACTGCACGGCCGTGAGCCCGCGTTGCGGTGCTGCGCCGTTGGTTCGGTCTGTCCCGGTCGCTAGCCTGAGATCCGGGAACGCTTCCTGGAAGTGCGCTGCAAAATCGCCGAGCTTGAGCGCACGGCTGTCTTGCGCGGTTGAAGCCGAAAGCTCCGGCCCAAGCTCCGTTCGAATCTCGCGCACTGAGTCTTCGTCCACAAGCGCCGGATCGATCAGTTCGTCGCTGCGTGTCATAGAGATCCAGGCTTTGACTGGGAAAATCAGATCGGGGTACTTGGGTGCGACCGGGATGACGGTCTGTTGTTGCCGTGGCGGCACGAGCATGAAGGCGTCCGCCTTGAGCAGACCCTCGAGGGTTTCGTTTTGCTGCGCCATCTGCGCCGCCGTGGCGTCGGCGCATGCCTGCAACTCCCGAAACCGGCTCAGGACGGTAGTGAGCGTGTCGCCTGCTCGGACTTCGACTTCGTTGCTCGTACCGAACTTCATGGCAGCGCCGGTCTCGAGGATGCCGTCCATGTCGAGATTGGCTGCCGCGAGCGAGACCACACTGACGCCATGCTGTGCGGCCAGGGAGTGCAGGGTGTCCCGCGCCTCGATCCGATGAGTGGCCATGCGGTCGGCGCCCAATGACAGGTGATTCGGAATCCAGGCAGTCGTGCCAGGCGAGAGTAGTTTGGCGTTGTGCGCGTTGGCGACACACAGGTCTGTCACGCTCAGGCGGTGTCGCGTTGCGATCGAGGCGAGCGTGTCGCCCAGATTCGCATCCACTTGTAGCACTTCGAGGAGCAGTTGCGTGCCCTCGGCGAACAGGTTCGCGCGTTCCGCATTGTCCCGGCCGATCTCTTCGGCCTCGATGGAATACCTGCCCACCAGCTGCGCGAGCGTCGTCAGCCGGTCGATCTCGATATTCACTCCGTTAATTTCGAGGACCGCACCGACTCTGAGCGGCGCCCATACGTTGGTTTTTGCCAACGTCTCTGGCGTCAGCGCCGCGTTTGAACGTCGGGCGATCGAGGCGAGGCTGTCGTTTTGCACGATGACATACAGGCGCGGTACGAGCACGTTCGCGGTACTATCTTGAATCAGGTCCGGCGTATTCGCATTGCCTTGGCCCAGCGCTTCGATCGGCAGTTGGTAGACGCAGGCGATGTCGTGCAGCGTTTGACCCTTCGTGACCTCGTGTTGCTTCTGCACCAGGCCGGATAGGGTCTCGAGGTATGCATGGACCTCGTCGATATAGTCTAGAAACATCGAGGGTTCGAGCGATGGCCCCTGTGTCTCGATCGTGCTCGATGCCATGAATAGGAGATCGTCCTGCGAGATCTGGGAATGGACCCGCTTGCAGAGATCGCGATCCGCCGTCACCCGCGCAAGCGGACCTTCGTAAAGTTCTCCCAAACCCGGCACATAGCGCTGTACGTCGAAGGCGAGGCGAATGCGCAGGCGAGGGCCCGCATCCTTGCGTAAGAACTCGTAAGTTGCCGCGGTGCTCGGCCACTGGCTCAACGCGACCAACGGGTCGCTGTAGAGCACGCGCGTCTGGACCGGAGGAATCGCGCCATCAGGAAGACAGCGATTCCCGAACAGGTCGTAAAGCTCGAAGCCCAGTTCGGCGTCCTGGCCGAGACCGGCATAGGGATCGACGGCCGTTGACGCGTCTGGGGAGGGGGCGGGGCTGCGTTTGGCGAGCTCGGCGATCGACAGCACGCGGGCGTAGCGCCAAGGCGGCGCGACGCCCGCCGGGGCCGGATTCAATTCCTGCCTGTGGCTTTCCGAGGGTGCGCAAGGCAAACCCTCCGCGCTCTTGTCGAACCCGCCTTGGCCCGTCAACCGGTAACTGAGCAGATTGAACAGCGTTTGCAGCCGCGTTGCCGGCGTATCCTGGGCGGCCGACTCCCGATCGGCCGTGGCTTCCGGGTCGGGGTCGGTGCGTAGCATGCTGAAGCCCGTCTTGCCCGGGGGCAGCGTGGCCTTGCGCAACAACCAGTCGGGATGCAGGTAGATTCTGGCGCCGGTCAGCAGTGGTTCGGCAAGCTTGTCGATGGCCGTCGCCACGGTCGAGAGCGTCGGGTCGGGTTGGCGCAATGCCAAAGACAACAAGTCGTCGCCGAGCTGAACGGTGTAAGGGTTGGAGTCTGGAAGTTGCACGACAATGCCGGGCCGGATCACATGAGGCAAAGTCGCGTTAGCCTGCGCCAGCTGGTTCACTTCTATGTCGAGTGCCGTCGCGATCGCTGTAAGCGTCTGCTTTTCCTTGATCTCGCAAAGCGGCGGCGCCACGAATACCACCGCATCTGCGTCGCCGGCGTTCTCGACGCTGACCGCGTAGTTGTGAAACGGCTCTGCTGCAATGCTGGTTTTGCCTTCGGCCGGGAATACCGTGACGAGCACGCTCAGGGCGGCCTCCGAGGTCTGATTGAACAACTGCGGCGGCAGGCCGTCGCCTTGCTCGTCACCTATGCGGTAGAATAAGTAGTAGCCGCCGGTATTGACGACACTGGCTTCCCAGAGCAGCGTCAGGAACTCGCGCGGTTCCGCCAGTGAGGCGTGCGCGAGCATTGCAGGCTCCGCAGCCGCGCGTAGAGGCAGGGCTTGCCGGCCGGATACAGGATGCGTGTTTGTCGAGAGATTGGCCTTGAGCACGAAGACTTCGGAAGGTGTGATCGTCGCGTCGGAGCGCAATGCCGCGTCGCGTCCGTCGGCCGGGTTGGCCGAATACAGCAGATCGATCTGAACGCGCAGATCCGGATTCTGGCGCAGAAATCCGATGAGGTCGCGCAGCGTGCCGCGACCCGCCACGTCCGTGCTGAACACTTCATAGACATGCGGCACGAAACTCGAAGCTTCGGCCGGATCTGAAGTGCGCCGCAGGCTGAAATCGAGACGCGTGGCCCAAGCGCGGGATGCAATCTCTTGCGCGCTTGCGCTTCGGTCGCCCGGTACGCTGGACGCTTGGCGCATCAACCGCAGGTCGTGCGCTCGCTGGGTATGCCGGCGCAACAGATCCTGCAGAGCTGGCGACAGTGGATAGAGCGTCGGCATTGCCGACAGCTGTGCATCCTGACCGTAATCTGGCAGCTCGGCAGCATCCCACCCCACAGCGTCGCCGACAGCAAAATGTTTCGGTATCACCCAGTAAGGGCGATAGCGCTCGTTGTAGACGACCGCCGGATTAAATGGCGGCCCCTCCGCGGCGAGCAACGTACGGTAGTCCGCGATGAGCTTCTGGTCGTCGGCCGCGAGGCTAACGGTGAGCCGGCGATCGGGATAGTCGGACAGGAAATTGATCAAGGGCCGCTGGCACTCTGGCGGATCGTCGTCCAGTGCGTTTCTGGACAACGTGACGGTGTACTCCGCCGGTGCTTGCGGTGCTTCCCATTGCTGACCCGTCAGCACGTAAAGTGGATAGAGATCGATGTCGGCCCAATCCTCGTGGCCCGCGCGCAGTTCGCCAAGTTGCGTCTGATCCGCATACTTTTTGGGATCCGGCAGGCGCATCCCGTTCAACAGGAAACGGGCGACGGCCCCGGCAGCACCGGCATATGCGTCGCGCTCAGTCAGCAGTTCGAGCAGTTCCTGCAAGGGCAGGCTTTCGCAGTCCGGCAGTCGAATCGTGCCGAAGGAGGTTTCTGGTCCGGAATTGGCGATCACGAGCTCGCGAGCAGTGAGACCAAATCTGCGCGCCACCGTGGCCGGCGTGTCGGTGGCAGCGACTTCGTAAGAGATCGGCGGGAGCGGCACCGGGCAGAGCGTGACTAGGAGTTGCTTCGATCCAGCGTTCTGTTCGATTTCGTCGAGCTTGTCGACCGAGAGCCCGAAGAACTCGCCGATGCGTTTAAGCGTGTCGCCCATCTGCACGTGATAATCGAGCGCCGGTACGGCAATGAGCGTGCCGACCGGCAGGGCCTCGGCGCTGCCTTCGGGAACGGTCCAGTCCACATCGGGATTGACCGTCAGAAGCTCGGGCACCGTCGTTGCGAATCTGGCGGCGATTTGCTCGAGCGTGTCTTTCGATTGAATCGTATTGCTGCCGCCCTCGATCCTGATCGTAGCGTCTACGCGTAGTAAGCCCTGCATATCGTGGGCATGCTCTGCAATTTCGGCAGGCGCTAGCTGCACACGAGCGGCGAACTCGGCGAGGCTTTCACCGGCCAGGACCTGCACGCGCAGGTTTTCGAAGCGCAGCTCGTTCGGCGTGCCGTCTTCGGGATGGGCGAAGAACGCCTCATTGTCCTGATTGGCCGTGGCCAGGCGGTCGACCGCGTCTTCGCCCTCGATGCCGAAGCGCGTTGCGATACTTTGCAGTGTTTCGCCGGCAGCGGCCCGGTATTCGAAGCCCTCGAACGTATCGAGCGCCGCCTGCACGACCTGGCGCACGATGATGAGGAAGTAATCGCCGAATATGAGCGCGGCCAGTGAGTCTGGCCCGTGCGCCGTATCGTCTGCCGCCATAAGCGGTTCTTGCTCATCGGGCTCGTGCGTGTGCGCATCGAGTTCACGGTAGTACTCGTCGACGACCTTGCGGTAAGCCGCGGTGCAAGGATTGAACGTCTGGAAGTCGACCTGATGCTGCTCGTCGCTCATCTCGACAGACAGATACGGCGGCATCGGGAACAAGGTCAAACCGCGTGTTCGCAGCTGGTCTTGCGCCGCGGCGTCTGCGGGCATCGGCCTAATGCGGAAGCGGAAGTTTTCGCGCAGAAAATCGATGATCGTACAGAAATCTATCGGATGCCCTAAATCGAGATCGTGCGAGATGAATTCGAGCTGGCTGCGAGTCACCTCGGCATCGGCCGGACGCGTGCTGGCGGTTTTCAGCGACGCCGACTTGATGGTGTCGATCGTCCAAAGCAGTGCCGCGCGCGCCACGTCGTCGAAACATGCCGGACCTTCGGCGTCGTCCGGGTCGGGATGCGGCACAAACAACAGCGCGACAAGCTGGGCCGCTGCGTCGTCGTCTACATCCGCAAGCGCTTGGGCAGACGGGCGATCCTTTTTTAGACCGACGGTGATCATGGGTTGGAAATAAAGATCGAGCGTGCGTACTTCATGCAGTACCTGCATGCCGCGCCATGTCAGTCCTTCCGCATGCAGTGCAGCGTAGGTCCCGTCCATCATGGCCATGCCCTTTGCGAGACGGCGATATGCCACCGGGCGCTCGAGCCGAAGGCGGGCGGGTTGGCCTGTATCGATCTTCCAGGGCGCAGTGCCTGGCTGCCCGATCGTGATCGATTCGCGCACAGTCGCGCTGAACGCAAGCTTGACGGTGAAGAACACGACCTTGACGGAAAGCTTTACGGTCACGCCGGCTTCGAGCACCAGTACCGTGGCCTCGTAGGCTTGCATGGTCGCCGAGACGGACGCATAGGCATACACGTCCACCCTCGCCTTGATGATCGCGAAATCCACTTCGCCGTAGATATGCCCGACTAAAGCGATGGTCCCGCTGATGCGGTAGAACGTATCTTTCGGGATCGTCGGGTCTTCGGGCTCGAAGAAGGCCAGCGAGCCTTCCAGCAGCCCCTCGATGGCGATGACGATGCCGGCCTTGAGAATGCCCTTGTTGAACGTCTTGCCGACCCCGATCTGCAGGCCGAGTCCGAATTCGATGATCGGAGCGAAACGGCCGTTCGTGATCTGCGGAATGCTAGCCGAAGTCTCGCCGTTCAGCACGCCGAAGTAGACGCCGCCGGCCCCGATCACGGGCACGGCGCCGACGAAAGCCTGGATCGTGAATGAGCGGCTGAAATCGAGGTTGTACGGGAAGCCCAGGTCGACAAGGAAGTTGCCGTTGGTATAGATGTCGAGCACGACCACAGGCAGCGTGATCGAGGCCGCGCCGAATTCCAGTTGCCGCATCGTGTCCGGCAGCTTGAACTCAGTATGGAAGACGCCGATTTCGTCCGTGACCTTTCTATAAAGAATCTCAAACTCGAGGCCCGCAAAGGTCTTGGCTCGCTCGCCTGCCAGCTTCAGGCGCACGCCATACAAGACCGGATCGTTGAAAATCATGCTGAACTCGAGTGTGTCGAGCACCGAGAAGCGCGTTCCGATCAGCCAGCCTGACGATGCATCGAACTTGAGCGCCGGCAGATGCGCCATCGGATTCGCGTCGGCAGGCACGTCCTCGTACGACCCCATGAGCCCGTCGATGATGTCCTTCATCGTGGTCAGCGCATTCGGGTCGCGCAGCGTGACGTGCTGCCCCAAGCCCAGATACTCGAGTTCGAATGCCTTCGGCTGACCGCTCGGGATCGACGGCGGCGGCTGGGTCAGCAGATCCCAGGACAGCGGGTGGTGGGGGTAGTCGTAGACCTTGTCGAGAAAATGGCCGTAGATTTTCACGTCTACGGAGCGTGTCTGGCCGTCTTTCGGGTAGGCTGTGTACCAGAGCTCAAGGGCGTGGATCTTGAGAAATTTGAGGTCGAGATCGATGTCCATGTAGGAAAAGCCGACACGGCTTTCGCTTGTATCGATCTTGAACGTCAAGTCGCGCAGATTGACGCTGTTCAGGACATCCCAGGGCGGCGCGAGCTTGAAGTCGAGAGACGGGTCTGCAAGGTGTACGACCTGGCGGACGATATCGCCGAGCGAGAGGTCGCCGAGCCGTGCCTCGAAGATCGGGCCGGCCTCGGTGAAAGTCGCCGTGAGGCGCAACGGGACGCCGCCGATACCGAAGTCGCCGAACACGGAGACTTCTACGCCCTCGGCGGTCTCCGCGCGCTGCACAGCGTTGGGGCTCTTGTCGCCCTTGGTCGGCTTGCCCACCGAAGCGTGGCCTGGCTAGGTCGCTTCCTTGGCTTTGGTGTAGGTAAACAGCAGACCGAAAGCGTCCAAGGAGATCCCGCCCACTGTCTCTCCAGCTAGATCTACGCCGAAACCGAACTGGTACTTGCCCGTCTGAGTATCGATACCGAGATCGGTCACCTTGACCACGCCCGTTTTCAGAATGTTTGCGACCGGTGCAACCAGCGGTACGCTTTCGAGCTCTGTCAGCATCGTGTTGAGGTTCGTTGCAAAGTCCTTGGGGTTGGGTACACCCAGCGCGGTTGCCACGTTGGCCACGATCTCGGGAATCGTCCCGAGCGGCAGCGCCTCCTCGAAGCTCTTGTGGTATTCAACCTTGAGATAGGCGCCCACGATGCCGCGTAGCTCGAACTTCTCGTCGCCGATCGAAATCGTGATGAATCCCTCGGTGAGCAAATTGCCGCCGTCCCCGTCTCCCAGTGCGCCTGGAGCCGCCGCCATCGTTCTTGTTACTGCCGTCGATTTTCCCTGGCTCGCGCGTTTCTTAGTCGATGCTCTTTTCGCCATATTTCGGATCCTTTTGTCTTAGGTCTATTTGTCGTTGAATGTCTCGATTGTCGGCTAAAGTCATTGTTGCGGTGGGTCCCGCAGCGCTTCGAGTAGCAGTGACTGTGACCACGGTCGCCGTTCGACGAGCGCCGGGGCCACACTTCGCAGCAACGCTTCGTCTTCATCGCCGGCCGTATCCGCGGGACGCTTGTAAGCACCGTACCAGCCAAGCGAAGTCACGCCGCCGGCCGCGGCCGGGTCGCCGAACAGAAAGAAATCGAACGTGGCGCCGGGCGGCAGCGTTTTACCCATGACCTTCAAGGTCATGCCCGTGAGCTTGAGAATGAACTCACGGTCGGCACGCAGGAGCTGTAGCTGATAGATCGTGAGCTTGAGTACGCCCATCAGGGACAGTTCGTTCGCAGTGCCGGAAGAGCCCGGCATTTTGAGCCCGACGAACACAGGCTCCGCCGATGTTGACGGCGACCAGACGACGGCCATGCGCGCTGTAAACCCGACTGCGCCCGCCAAAGCACCCGGCGTGCCGAGATCGAGGTCGAATACGATCCCGAACCACCTCGCGTCGAGCCGCGTCACCTCGAGGCCGGGCACTCCCACGTTCATGAAGCCGAGGTCGGATGGCTGCGCGGCGTCGCCGTCCGCAATCATCGCTATGGGCCGCACCGGGAAATGGCTGGCCATGGCGCCTGGCCGGGCCGACGCGCTGCCGAAGGAGACGTCGGACGGGTCGAGGCGAAAGCTCGTGGCCTGCGGTGCACTGCGCGGATAACGCATCTCCAGCGCGAGCTTCGAGAAGGCGAGTTCGTCGTAGCTGAACAGATCGAAAGTTCTGCCGCCGGTCCGTTCCTTGAGCTCGCCGAACTCAAGTGTGCCGCGAAACGTAAATTGAGTGACGACCGTCGCGTTATCTTCGTCGGTCGCGTTCGGAGACGCGTCCCGCGTCACCAACCCGAACTCCGCCTGCTCGAGTTTGACGCGTTTGAGTATGCGGTCCTCGAGCTCAAAGACGACTTGGTCCTGATTGCGATAAACATAAACGGATCGGTCGCCGCGGCGCTGGTAGGACCCGTCGAGAATCAGGGCGTTGCCGGTGTCGGAGCCAACAGCCGTGGCCCGGGCGCCGAACATCTGCATAAGCGTTACGGCGATCGACGAGGAAAAATGCCGGATTTCGGAATTCGCGAACAGCACTTGGATTTCGAGTACCTGGAAATCGAAACTGCCGCCTCGAGATCCCGGCGGCCGTAACTGGTCCGAGTAGGCGATCAGGCCGAACAGCGAGCTGTTGCCCGCGTTCAGGTCCGAGCTCCGAACGGCTGTCTGGTTGATGCCCAAGTGATGTGCAAAAAACAGTTGTTCGTTGAGGCCCGCGGCGAGATCGCTGAGTTCATCGGGCAGTTCGGTGGGCGGCACGAAACAATTCAGAAACAGCACGCCGTTCCAGCTCGGGTCATCAATAACGGTGTTGACGAAGTAGTCGTAGCTCGACTCACTGGCCGTGCCACACTCAGGTTTGTCTGCGGCGTCTTGCCTGGCGTCGGCGATGATCTGTTCGAGCGACTGCTGCGTCAGGCTCGGGGCGCTGTTGAATTCCTCGGGCAACGCCCAGGTGCCGACGTCGTCGACAAGCTTCGCCACGGAGCGATCGCAGTTCTTGATCAGCATGATGGTGCCATGCCGCTGCCACTCGCTGGGATCGAGGTCGAAGATCCAATCTTGAATGGCGATGCGGTTGTGGTCGCGAAAATATGCCGCGAATGCCTGTGGATCGGAAATGACCAGGAACTGTTGGTTCGTCAGCAGCGCGGCGCGCAGCGGATCGACGACATCCTGCAAGGCCAACGACTGTGCGTCCATTCGCGCCAGCGTCAACGATTCCCAAGTGTCTTTGTTGTCGCTGAATCGACCCACGAAGCCGACGGGCGTCACGGCCGTCAGCCCAGCGCTCTGATCAAGAGGCTCCGCGGCCGGTTCGAGCGCTTTGGACTGGTTCGTCAACTCGTAAACAAGCTCCCGTCGCTCCTGCGCGAGCACCTCAGTTTCGAAGGCCAGCGCGATAGCGGCTTCGCTGGCATCTATACCCGCGTACGGCACAAGCGGGAAGGCGTTGTCGACCGCGGCTTCATCCGCTTGCGCGACCGGCAGCTTACCGGCCGGTACGGGAAAAAATGGCAACAGCGTGTTGTTCTCCGGCGCAGTCCCTGCCGTGGACCGTCCGTAGAAGACCGCGCCGGCCGGTTGAGCGTAGTAGACGAGAGGAGCCGGCGCTGCCACCGAGCCCCAGGATGTCCTGGCATCGAAGTTGAGCCGCGGCGCCTCGACGGCGTCATCGCTGGACTCAGTTTCGGTAGGTTCGAACAGCGGTGCGAAAGCGGCTTGTTTCGGTACAAAGGTCAAGACGGTGCCCTCGGCCGCAAGCGTCACGTACTCCGCGCCACAGGCGCCGCACATAAGTTGTTCGGCGCCTGTGGTGGCCTTGGGCAGAACGACCTCGAAGCCACCGGCCGGTACGAGGTAAAACGGGTCACTATCCATGTCTTCGCTCGAGCTCGGCCGCAGCTCGAAACGCAGTGCCGCGTTCGCCAGCGGTTCGAGATCGATGCGGCCGCCGACAGTCGTGCGAAAAAATGTCGCGAGCGCTTGGTCGCCCGGCTCTATAGAAAACGCAGTGCGATCGCTTAAGGGCATGGCGGGATCTAGAACCGCTGCCAGCGAGAGCCCGCAGGCTCTGCCGTCGAAGATCGGATAGCTCAGTGAAGCAAACTGTCCCGCAGGTTTGCCCGGCACCGGGTAGAAGTAGCGGCACGCGACGTCCAGCGCCTCAAAACAAGTCGGTTCATCGGCGCCGCTCTGTGCGTCGATCTCGAGCCGGAAGGCGAACGTGCCGGCCTCCGGACCGCGTAGGCTCAACTGAGCGCCGGGGGCGGCCAGCGGGAAACGAGACTCAGTGGCACGCCGCGGCGATTGACCGCGCACTACGGCCAAATAGGCTTTGTCGGCGGATGTTTCGGGCGCTGCTAGCGTGAATCCGGGCGTTTCCTCGTCGAGCGAGATTGTGCAGCCGCGCTCGAGCACCACGACATAGTTCTGCAGCGCAATTTGCGCCTGGGCTGCGATCGTGCCTCCCTGGTCCGTCAACTTGCTGACGCAGACAATGCTCGGATTCCAGGAGTCGATTGCGGCGTTGGGATCTTCGAGCCAAAGTAGACGCAGATTCTTGGCTGTCGAGGCGGCTTGCCACGACCGGAAGGCCGCCAGGAAAGTTCTGTCGTTGTTGGGCCGCTGGCCGAGAAAAAGGTAGACTCCGCCGGCGACCCAGGTTGCGGCCAGGTCTAAATTGACGGGCGGAGTCTCACCGATGGGCGGCAGGTAAGCGAGTCGCCGATCGATCCCGCCGCCGGCCGACTCGTCGCGAAGCGCATATAAGACCCAAGCCAAGGAGTGTTGGGCCGTGAACACCGGACCAGTCACGCGAAATCCCTGCTTGGATCAGACACGAGTTTCCCTTTTTTTTCGGCTTTTTGGTTTGTATAGCCAGTCTACACAATCTGAACAACTTGAGTGTGCTTGCCGGAGCGCGACGCGCGAAGGCAACGTTAGCAGATGGCATTGAAGGGGTCTAATAGATTTGCACGTACTGACAAGTTAAAACTCAGGATATCGTAAATTCCAGCCCAGCTTTCTACTATCTTAAAGCGAACCCGTATGGTGCAAATATTCGAACGAGCCATATGATATGGTTATCAGACAATATTACGGATAGTCTGTTCCGGCAATGAGCAACGTCATACAACCATTGCATCTGTTGGTAATCGCCTTGGCCGGCTGGCTCAGCCGGCACCTAAAGGAGGTAATCGACTATCTCATCGAAGAGAACCGTGTACTCAAGGAGCAACTCGAAGGACAGAGGCTTCGGTTCACTGACGAACAGCGGATACGGCTGGCCGTGAAAGCCAAGGTCTTTGGCTGTGAGCAGAAAGATTCGGTGGACCAGTACACAGGATACATCTTTTAAAAACACTCCGACTAACCCAGCCTGACACCGTCTGACGACGGCAAGTTG
>Ga0316193_10001948_pt1 | contig 14245 bp, 16 predicted proteins | sample MerIslsedime2_MG_FD_207735 | JGI IMG/M metagenome (GOLD analysis project Ga0316193, IMG submission 207735) | Coastal sediment microbial communities from Maine, United States - Merrow Island sediment 2 | ecosystem: Environmental > Aquatic > Marine > Coastal > Sediment | place: USA: Maine...
CTCGTCAATGGCTTTGGGCTTGTTGCCCCTACCCCTGGCCGGCGTCACCAACGCACGGTGTTTGCTGTTAGGGGCAAAGACACCGTGGAAACGCGTCAGGTTGACGCGGGGCTTGGGCACCAGGGCGGCCAGCTTTTTGGCCACATTTCTTGCCGGGCGAGTCAAATAAGCTGTTGTGGCAACGGCTCCTCACGGGGCCGTTTCCTTTTGCTCTAAGTCACCTCTATACCTCTACCGCTAAGGTCCGCTCCTAGGCGTCTCCGGTCCTTTAGAGAAATCTTATATAGAATCCGCCTGTAGGTCCGAGTCCGGCCAGAAGCGGCCCTTTAAAAACATGGAGAAGTTGAAAAAGCAGACATTGGAACGTCGCCAATAACCGGCAGGCCGGAGCGGTGATTGAGTTGAGAAAAAGTGGAGCGTAGCAAAATGGTCGCGCAACTCAAACACCGCTGAGGACTGTCCGTGTTGATTGGCCTTGTTATGTGTTGATGCTTAAGCCCCCTAACGTGAACAACACATTCAGACAGGCACGACCTTGTTTGCGCACGGCCCCTTCTGGCCTTGTCCGACTTCGAATTCCACCTTCTGGCCGTCACTGAGCGTTGCATAGCCTCCCCCGCTCTGGATTTCAGAATGATGAACAAACAGGTCTTTTCCTCCATCATCTGGAGTGATAAATCCGAAGCCTTTGTCTGCATTGAACCACTTCACTGTACCTGTACTCATGGCGTATTTTCCTTTGTATAATTAATACTCATTAACTTACATTATTCTGATGTTTCCACAGAATCATTTAATAACAACACGAATCATAAATGAGCCGTGCCATTCATTTCTAGACGCATAAGGTCAAAATACTCGGCGCCGCTTGCCGTTTGATTGTTTTATTATGTTTCGCCAGTTGTTGGCGATTTATCATCGTTGGCCAATGTCGGTTCAACGCCCTGAGATTGACTATCGTCTACTCCTGTTTTTTGCAAGCGCTTCTCTTCCTTCTTTTTCTTTTTGGCGATTTCTTTCTGGCGCTTTTCAAAAGCGTAATTGGGTTTAGCCATTCGAATTTTCTTCTATGCAATTCAAGGATTGGAGCGATTAGAATACACCATTTTCCAACAGATTGCGCTTTTCATGGCACTTACAATACCTTAGTCGCTAGAGGCCACTGGGTCGATGACGGACGTTCATCTCAGACACATAACGCCGCCCATCACCCGCTTTATTGTGTCGGGTGGATGGGTGTACCCCGTCAGCCCCAGTTGGACAGAATAGCCTGATTGTTTAAGAGATGGTTTTAGCTCATCGTTAACCCATAGAGGCAACGATGATGCCAAGAAAACCCAATAAACCCAGTGCCGAGAAGGCAGTCCGCGATATTCGCCGAGCCACCCGGCGTCGATATTCCGCAGAAGAGAAGATCCGAATTGTGCTGGCAATCCGGCGTGGTAAGGCAGGGCCACTCGCCCTTTGCCACAGAGCCAGTCAGCGACTTGCTCAACCTTGTGGCGCGAAAGACAGCAGGCAATCCCCGCAGCGCCCGCGTGCTCGCGGTCAATAAAACGCCAGAGACGATCCCGTGGACTGTTACCTTCGCTGATGGTGTAACGAATATTGGGACGATCGAAACTACGCATGAAGCGTGCAGCCATACCCAGATCAAGCTGGGCGACAATTTCTTCCCGGGTACGTTGTTCCGCGGTGGCAGTAAGCGCAATTCGTGGTATGCCGGGAAAGCCTTCATGCAACAGCTTTAGCTGCTGATACTCACGTCGGAAATCATGGCCCCACTGGGACACGCAGTGTGCCTCGTCGATAGCGAAAAGCGCTACCTGACTCCTTTGACGTGCGCGTTCCATGCGGCGTCCCTCTCCTTTGCCTGGGATATATGTGTTTATTGCCAGCCAATCACCTCATAGCCGCGCTCGCGCAGGCAACGGTTAACGAAATTCTTGAATATCGGTGATGTCTCGGTCGCCTGCATGCCACCACGCACAGTGCCGGCAGCCGCACCGGCGGCTGCACCAGCCAGTGCGCGCTGACCTGCGTCACCACGTACCAAGCCCCACGCGCCTGCGGCAGCACCACCGACCGCAGCGCCACCAACGGCTTTTTTACCCACCTCACCGTCTTTGTTCTCGGCGACACCACTGGAGTGTGCCAACTGTTTGCAGGCAGCAATATCCTGTTCGGCCTGCACCTGTCCGACACTCTGCATATGGCTGTTGGGATAGAGCACCGGCTTGGGTGGTGCACTGGCGCATCCAACCAGTAACCCTCCCAGGACAATGCCAGTGAACATTGATCTCATGCAGTGGCTTCCGCTGTTGCCGGTATCATATATACATCGCGTTGGGGGAAAGGTATGGAAATACCCTCTTTGTCAAAACACTGTTAGAGAGTATAGGAAAAGTAAACGCCCTTTTCATCACTCGTCAACGGTTCATCCGTCGAACGACATGTCGTTAACCCAGGGGAAGTCCGTATTGTCGAACATCCGGGTGTGCTGGATATGCTGACCGGATCACCCGGGTTCGTTTTTTCCACGGGAGACGGCACCGCCTGTGCAGTCCCCGGACTGAGTGAGATGGAACCTGAACCCATCGCCAGCGTGGCAATCCCCGCTGTCTGAAGGAAATCGCGCCGAGTCATGCCGCCGGTGTTGTCAGCTTTGCTTTTAATCAGATGGGCTCATTTTTCCAATACCTCAGTTACCTTGTTAGTGCGGGGTTAATCGGGTCTCCGGTCACTAAAATAGAAAGTATACTTGAAAACCTTTATCTAAGTATGGCTTACAAATCGTGACTCCCTCCCTCGATTAAAAGCAGTTCAGGCTTTTTCCCGCGACAATTGTTCCGGATCGCCTGTGCATCAGTAACCGGCAGCCACCAGGCAAACAACTGCTTTCCTGCGGCCGTTCGAGTAACTATTTCCTCATAGGCAATACCATATTCCGCCGGGCTTCTGTGATCGATACGCCGTGGTGCACGAAACCCGATATGTACTGCCAGCTCTGGGCGTCCACGTGTGGGGCGTGCGAATTGAAGCCGTTTCGCTTATCCGGTTTACCGTTAACACCCAATTTAAGCTAAACTTGGCTCTTGCATCGTGAACCGGAGCAAGGATGACTGCACACAGCCCCGTCAACAGCTTTCTGCCGCGTAAGGAATTTGGCGAATTGCTTTCCGCACTTCGTTTCGGTGGCTATCGTTGTGTGGCACCGAAAGTATGCGACGGCGCCATCGTCTACGAGGAATTGCAGTTGCAGGACCAATTGCCCACCGGTATTTCGATACACCAGGCAGCGGGCAGTTACCGACTTGAAATCACAGATTCACCTCGCAACTTTGACTGGGCCAACGGTCCGCAAGCGCTCAAACCATTCGTATTCAAATCAACTGAGTCCCTGTGGACGGTCAATCGAAACGCTGACGGCACGATCACCTTTAGCGAATCGACCACCGAGCCTGAACCAGTTGCGATTATCGGCGTACGCTCCTGCGACCTGGCCGCGCTTGCCCTGCAGGATAAACATTTCCTGAACAGCGACTGTGTGGACCCGCATTATCAGGCGCGACGTGCATCATTGTTTCTTGTCGCGGTAAATTGCACCCACCCCTCCGACACCTGTTTCTGCGCGTCGACGGGTGACGGACCGGTGGCACAGGGCGGTTTTGATTTGCTTCTGGACGAACTGGATGACGGATTTGTGATACGTGCCGGCAGTAAGGCGGCTCAGAAGATCCTGCAAACACTGCCCGTAGAAGCCGTTACAGGCGAACAGGAAGAAGTGATTACGCAACAGAATCAGCGCGCAATCAAATGTCAGACGCGCCGCTTACCTTCCAATAATCTCGAACAGGTACTGTTCGAAAACCTTGACCACCCGCGCTGGCAGGCAGTTGCGGAACGCTGCCTGTCCTGTGGCAACTGCACTTCGGTCTGTCCCACCTGTTTTTGTTACAGTGAACAGGATACGGGCACGCTGGATCTCACCCGGTCAGAGCATGTCCGTGAGTGGGATTCCTGCTTTACGCAGGGACACAGTTACATCCACGGCTTGACGATTCGCGCGGACACAAGGCTGCGTTATCGTCAGTGGCTGACGCACAAGCTGGGTAGCTGGCATAGTCAGTATGGCCGGTCCGGGTGTGTCGGCTGTGGGCGTTGCATCAGTTGGTGCCCGGTCGGCATCGACATTACCGAAGAAGTTGCTGCCATCGTGAGTGGTGAGCCATGACTATGGCCCTGCATTGTCCCGCCGAAGCGGAAATCATCGCACGTGAGCAGGAAACGCGTTCCATTGTGTCGCTCACCGTACGTCTTACCGATACCCGGCTTGCGGACAGGTTTCAGTTCCAGCCCGGTCAGTTCAACATGCTGTATTTGTATGGTATCGGTGAAATAGCTATTTCCATAAGTTCTGATCCCGCATCATCCGACACCTTGACCCACACAATTAGCGATGTTGGCCGCGTATCGCATGGTCTTACCCAGCTTGATGTCGGTGATCGAATTGGACTGCGCGGACCCTTCGGTCGTGGCTGGCCGTTGCAGGACGTGCGTGCTAACGATGTGATCATCATTAGCGGCGGTCTCGGCTGCGCCCCGGTGGTACCCGTCATCGACTACGTGATTAATCGCCGCGAGAAGTATGGGCGACTGATTATTATGCAGGGTGTCAAACACAGTGACGACATGATCTGGCGGGAGCGTTACGAAGCCTGGGGTGCGCATCCGGATACACAGGTGTTGCTTGCGGCGGACGCAGGTGGCAAACACTGGAACGGCGCAGTGGGACCGGTAACTGAATTGTTTGATCTGGCACAGCTGCCAACAGAAAACAGCGTGGCATTCCTGTGCGGACCCGAACCCATGATTCGCGCCTGTGTGCAAAGATTGCTTGAGGATGGACTGCCGGCAGACAGGATCTGGATCAGCATGGAACGCAACATGCAGTGTGCATTGGGACAGTGCGGGCATTGTCAGTTCGGTGACAGATTTGTCTGCAAGGACGGCCCGGTGTTTTGCTATGCTGATATCCGCCACCTGTTTGGCCTTAAAGGATTCTGAGGTTTGTTATGAAACCGAAAATCGCCGTGCACAAATTCAGTTCCTGCGACGGTTGCCAACTCGCCTTCCTGAACATGGGCGAAGACCTGTTGTCGCTGTTTGAGCAGGTCAACGTGATTCACTTTGCCGAAGCCGGCCCGGTCAATGAGGAGGAAGAAGTCGACATCAGTTTTGTGGAAGGAAGTCTGTCGACACCCGATGATATCCAGCGCATTGAACGGATTCGCGATAATAGTAAATATATAATCGCTATCGGCGCCTGCGCAACAGCCGGTGGTTTGCAAGCTTTGCGGAATATCGCAGACCAGGACGACTGGGTGCAATCTGTTTATGCCACACCGGATCACATTTCTGTGCTGGACCAGGTCATGCCGGTCGCTGAACATATAAAGGTCGATTTTGAAATCCATGGTTGTCCGGTCAATACGCGCCAGATAACGACCGTGTTACGTTCGTTGCTTAACGGAGTGACACCGGTCAATGAACAGGACAAGCTCTGTCTGGAATGCAAACGCCAGCACCACGTCTGTGTCATGGTTTCACGCGGCTTGCCGTGTATGGGGCCGGTTACCCGGACCGCTTGCGGGGTGCTGTGTCCGGCTGTCGGGCGCGACTGTTACGGATGTTACGGATCAGCCGAGAACATCAATATCAACTCGCTGCGCGACCAGTTTGTCACACTGCAGCTGAACCCGAAACAGGTTGGCCATCGTTTCCTGTCATTCAACAGCGCCGACCCGGCATTCAAGCCAGTAAAACCAATGAGCGCAGAGCACGATGACTGAACAACGCGACATCCACATTCATGTCCCGGTGCTTGCACGGGTGGAAGGCGAAGGCGCGCTGAACCTGACGATTCAGAATAACGAAATCGAAACACTGCACCTGAAAATCTACGAACCACCCCGCCTGTTTGAAAAACTGCTCGAAGGCCGCGAGTACCACGAAGTGCCGGACATGGTCGCGCGCATCTGCGGCATCTGCCCGGTCGCCTATCAAATGAGCGCTGTCAACGCACTGGAACAGGTGTTTGGCCTGCAAACCAGTTCGTGGGTGCAGGCCATGCGTCGGGTGTTTTATTGCGGCGAGTGGATACAAAGTCATGCATTGCATATTCATTTACTGGCAGCGCCGGATTTCCTGGGCTTCAACAGCGCGCCTGACATGGCGAGGGTTTATCCGGAAGAGGTGCGCCGCGGGCTGAGGTTACAGGCACTGGGCAATGAGTTGATCTGCCTTTTCGGGGCACGCTCGGTACACCCTGTTGGCGCCTGTGTCGGCGGATTTTTCCACGCGCCTGATCAGGCGCGTGTTGACGATTTGATCACCAGGCTTGAACAGGCGCTACCGGATGCAGAAGCACTGGTCACATGGAGCGCTGCTCTGGATCTTCCGGACGATCAACAGGACTTCTGCAACGTCTCTTTACAACATGAATCCGAGTATCCCATGATGCGGGGCCGGCTGGCATCCGATCAGGGTCTGGATATAGCCATCGAAGATTACGAGCAACACTTTACTGAATACCAGGTTCCCCACTCAACGGCATTACATGCGTCACTGGACGGCAAGCCCTACCTGGTTGGTCCGTTGGCCCGCATGAATCTGAACAGTGGCAAGTTACCCGAGACCACGCTTGCGATAGTGCAAAAGACCGGCATCCGGTTTCCCAGCAAAAACATGTTTCACAGCATTGTGGCGCGTGCTGTTGAGATTCATTTTGCAATACTCGAAGCTATTCGTTTGTTACAAAGCCATACTGAACCCGACACTGCCTGTAGTGAAGTGACACCCCGTGCGGGTACCGGCTATGGTTGCACAGAAGCACCGCGCGGCATGCTCTGGCATAAATACGAAACAGACAGCAAAGGGAATATCATCAGCGCCCGCATTGTGCCACCCACCAGCCAGAACCAGGCGCGAATCGAGCAGGATATTGCCGCCTCGCTTCAAAATGCCGGTCTGAGTCAGCCGGAAGAGGCGCTGCGGCTCAGGGCCGAAACCGTCATCCGCAATTACGACCCCTGTATCTCCTGCGCCACACATTTTCTAAAACTCAAAATAGAAAGACGCTGATATACCCACAACTCTGATATGATTATTGAGCATCTGTTGACCGGGTAAAGCAAAATGTCCAAGTCAAAGAAACATCTGAAGCACGAAGCTGAATTACTCAAAGAGGCAATTCATGCCGGTATGGAGTACGGCGAAAAGCGTGGTGTAGTCGAGTTTGAACCGACCGATTCGGCCAATGAAAAGATTGAATACATCTACAAACTGCTGGTCCATGACAAGCTGATACAGCCCCTTGCAAAGGAAAACATTTCGTTACCGAATATGAAGCACAAGCTGGCAATCTGGATTTCGAAACAATTGCCGGCGGGTCACCCGCTGTTGAAATAGCTCAGGGAGTGTTTTCGATCAACGGAAACATCTGCTCGTTTTCGTAATTGACCCGTTCCCTGATCAGGTTGAATATCTCCCGGCTTTCCACCAACAGCGCTTCGTGCTCTGCATCGCTTACTGCCGATTTACACCAGTGGCGGACGTAGCCGGAAAATCTTTTCTTGATGACTTTTGCGCTGTCATGAAATTTTCCGGCAATGTCACTGACAGATTTATTTTGATGCCTGAGCAGTTCCACATAGACTGTATTGTCTTCAAACACCAGGTGCATCCAGACCTTTTCCTTGAAACGTGCCATCAGTTCACACACGTAGGGATTGTCGTGCAGGGACTTGTCTTCGATTAATACAGACAGCACATTACACAGGTTCTTGATATCCTGATTCTGTTGCTTCAGTTCGTCGAGGGAATACATGCTGTATAACCTTTCGGTGTACTTTACCCGCAAAGTGTAATGGCAGGGCCCTGACAGACATTGATTTCCGTCAAGGGATGGTGTAATTCTGCCTATGCTCTGTAACTTATCACACGGATCGCTCCATCTATAATACATGGTGCCCGGAAACACATCTACTTCACCTGTGCGTATTGTCGGTATAGGTTCAGCCCTGGGGGCGGACCAGATCGGCTGGCTGGCAGCCAATCAACTGGAAACGACAGGCTTTAAAGAACGCTACCCGGCGAATCTGGTTGAGGTGAGTATTTGCCGGTCACCGGTTTTATTGACTACGCAGTGCACTTCGGAAGAAGTGCTGATTCTGCTGGATGCCTATTATTCCGCTGACCCTGCAGGCTCGGTCCGGCTCTTTACTATTGAGGATCTTGATACGGTTCACCGGCCTGCCAGCAGTCACGCACTGGATATCAGGCAGGCACTGGATTTGTATGTTGCTTTGGAAAATCACCTGCCTCCATTATCGATCATCGGCATTTGTGTCGGCCGCGATGCATCTGAGACAAACAGACAATCTACCGCCGCAATACTGGAAAGCGCATTTCCGGCGCTGGTAAAAAGTATTGATGCAGCGATAAAGTTGCAACAGGCGGGTATGGATGCGTGATATAGAAGCCGGGCCGCTTGCTGAAACAGCCGCCCGGTTACGTCATTGCCATGTTAGTAGTAATAGGCAACCAGGTAGATCCCGAGCAGGATGACTACCCAGAGGACCATGCTGCCGGTGGCCCAGGTGCGGGCCAGGATACCCTGGGGTCCGTGATACAGAAACAGCGTGCCAAACAGTGTCCCCAGATGCCTAAGAAAACCGAGGCGCGACTGTACATGCCAGCGACTGAGTACCTGTGTTAACTGGCCGGCGGCCAGCGGCCCCAGCCTGCGGTAGAACCAGTCCCAGTCGAGGGTGATTGTGAGCGTACGCTTCATGTACGGCAGCATAATGAAAAAGGCGAGGCCCGAGAAAAGCAGCAGCTGCAGCATCTCGACAACGTGCGTGCGCGTGTAGGGAACGTAGTCGACCGGGAAAGGCAGTATGGCGTAGAGCGCAGCCGGCCATATGCCGATCGCGATGCAAAGAAAGGCGAAAAAGACCATTGCCAGTCGCATGTTGAGCGGCGGATCGGGGGGGCGCAGACCGGAGTCCTTCTGAAAGAAGACAAACCACGGGAACTTGACGCCCGCATGCAGAAACACACCGGCGGAACCCGCTGTCAGCAGGAACCACGCCACGGCCATGGTTTGGTCTGCTGCTGCCTGGGAGATCATTGACTTGCTGATGAAACCCGACGTGAGCGGGAACGCGGAAATGGAAAGGGCACCGACTATTCCGCAGATTGTCGTCAGCGGCATGCTCCGGAAAAGGCCGCCAAGCTCGGTACATTTTCGCTTGCCTGTCATATACAGAACAGAGCCTGCCGACATCAGCAACAGGGCCTTGTAGATAATGTGGACAAAGGCATGTGATGCAGCACCGTTCAGGGACAACTCGGTACCAATGCCGATGCCGCAGAGCATAAAGCCGACCTGGTTCACGATGCTGTAGGCCAGAATGCGTCGCATGTCATTCTCGAGCAAGGCGTACACGATGCCGTAGAAGATCATGTACAAGCCGATAAAGATAAGGATCTCGGCACCGGGGAACCCCCGCATGAGCACGTAGACAGCGGTCTTGGTGGTAAAGGCTGAGAGGAACACCATGCCGGTCGGTGACGCTTCGGGATAGGCATCCGGCAACCACGCCGACAGGGGCGGTGCACCGGCGTTCACCAGAAAACCGGCGAGCATCAGCCAGTGCGCGGGACTGTCCAGTGCCATGGCGGTAAACGTCAGCGAACCGGTGTCAGCGACATGGCCAATGACGCCGGCCATCAGTACAACACCGCCCAGCAGGTGCATGATCAGATAGCGCATGCCTGCGCGGTAGGACTGATCCGTCATGGCGGACCACACCAGCACGGTCGAGGCCAGCGCCAGGATCTCCCAGAAAATGACCAGGGTAACCAGGTCGCCCGCGAAGGTGACGCCAATCGCGCTGCCCGCGCTGACGAGAGCAGCCACGAGTTCGACGACGCGCGTACGGTTGAGAGCGAACAGTCCGCCCGCGAAAGCCATGATGGCGAAGATCGTTGCGAACAAACGGCTCAACCTGTCTCCCGTTACCGGTACGAGTTCATACTCGAGGAAGGAGACCCGCAAACTGACCCCGTCCGGAACCTGCCAGATCAGGGCGAGCGTGAGCAGCGGCAACCCCAGAACCAGAACGGCCCGTAGCCTCGCGCCAAACAGTGGCAGCAACAAGGCGCCAAGAACAAGCAACAGGCCCGGCGGGACAGCGCTAATTCCGGTCATAGTAACTGTCCTTCCGGTGCAGCAGGCGACCGAGCACTTTGGCGAACAAAACCATACCGATGCAGGTCACAAAGCCGTACCAGGCATTAAAGGCAAAGCTGCCATCGAGCCGGAACCAGGCATGCATATCTGTAAACAGACTGGCAAGAACCGTCAGTGCCAGAATGATCATGAATACGACCCACAACAGGCGGATGGTCGAGGGACGGACAAGCCAGTGCTGCTTCATTCGCTTGCTCCAGCCAGTTGCAATGCCAGGCCAAGGGGCAAGTCCGGGAAGAAGAATAAAGCCACTGTACCTGTTGCAGTCACGGTGATTGCCAGCAGGAGCATCAGCGGCGCTTCCCCATGTGCCTCTTTATTGCCGTCTTCCGGACTACTCTCCGCAGTACGGAAGAAGGCTGCATAAACAATGGGCAGGAAGTAAGCGGCATTGAGCAGCGTACCCACCATAATCACACCAACGGCAAACATCTGTTGAACTTCGATGGCAGCGAGCAGGATGTACCACTTGCTGATAAAGCCTGCCATTGGTGGAACGCCGATCATTGAAAGCGCACCCACGGTGAAGGCCGCCATGGTCCAGGGCATTCGCCGCCCGAGGCCGTTCATTTCACTGATCCGTGTCTTGTGTGTGGCAACCAGGATGGCGCCGGCGCAGAAGAACAGCGTGATCTTGGCAAAGGCGTGCATGACAATATGCAGGGCGCCACCCACGATGCCGAGTGGCGTGACCAGCAATGCACAAAGCACGATGTATGACAGCTGACTGACCGTGGACCAGGCCAGCCGCAGTTTGAGGTTGTCCTGCCGCAGCGCGACCAGCGCAGCCAGCAGTATGGTTGCGGCAGCCACATACATCAGCCAGCGGGTGGCCGGAACCTCCGCCAGGAAATCGATGCCGAATATGTAGATGGCCACCTTGAGCACGGTAAACACGCCGGCCTTTACCACGGCGACGGCGTGCAGCAGGGCGCTCACCGGCGTCGGCGCCACCATGGCGGCCGGCAGCCACAGGTGAAACGGTATGACCGCAGCCTTGCCGATACCGAAAATGAACAGTACCAGCAGGATACTCGCGGTACCGGGTGTCACCGCTCCCTCGAGTATGCCACCGGCGCGGAAGTCCAGGGTGCCGGTCAGTGACCAGGTCCAGATCAGCGCCAGTAACAGCAGGATGACGGATGTGCCCAGCAGGTAACCGAGGTACGTGCGGCCAGCTTCGCGCGCCGCATTGTCACCGCTATGGGTCACCAGCGGATAAGTCGACAGGGTGAGCAGTTCATAGAAAATAAACAGCGTGAACAGGTTGCCGGCAAACGCGATGCCCATGACGCTACCGAGTGCCACGGCAAAGTAACTGTAGTATGAAGTCTGGCGCCGTTCGTGGTGGCTGCGCATATAGCCGATGGAATACACCGACGTCACCATCCACAGAAAACTCGCCAGCAGGGCAAACAGCATGCCCAGCGGTTCGACTTCGAAGCCGATTTTCAGTCCGGGCAGAGGTTCCACAAGGTCGATAACCGGCCGGGCCCCGTGCAGGACATCATCCTGCAGTGAATACACCAGCAGGAACAGGCACACCGAGGTCAGCAGGGTGACAGCTTCCCGTGGATTGGGCCAGCGGTGCAATGCCGTTAGCAGGGCAGGTGCCAGCAGCGGCAGGGCAATGCAGGCCAGCACTGTTATTTCCGGACTCATGCAGATGTGGCGCCTGCAGCTTTCACGGTAGCGCCTGCCCGATCAGAACGTCGGCGCCCCGCTGCGCGAGCCCGGCGATCAGGCTGGCGTTAACACCAAAGTAAAGGTTAGCGCCTATCAACAACCAGGTGGGTATGAGCATGACGGCCGGCGCTTCCTTTACCTTGCGCATTTCAGCACCGGGCACATTGAAATAAGCGGCCTCCACCACACGCCAGATATACATCAGCGCGAGCAATGAACTCACCAGGACGAGGACGGCCAGTGGCCAGTAGCCATCCGCCAGCACCGCGCTGACGAGATACCACTTGCTGATAAACCCGGCAGTCAGCGGTATGCCGACCAGGCTCAGGCCACCCACCACGAATGCCGCCATGGTCCAGGGCATCTGTCTGGCGAGTCCATGCATGTCTTTGAGTTCAACCGAGCCCAGGCGCAGAAATATGCAGCCCATGGCAAGAAACAGTGCTCCTTTTATCAGGGCATGATTGAACAGATGGAGCATGCCCGCGCTAACGCCCGCAGTGGAAGCCAGGCTGATGCCCAATATGATGTAGCCGATCTGGGCCACGCTCGAGTAGGCCAGCATACGCTTGACGTTGTCCTGAAAAACAGCGACCAGGGAAGCAATCAGAATGGCGGCGACCGCCAACAGCATGAGGATCTCACCGACATGCATGGCGGCAAAGGAAAAACGGATACCGAACACTGTGAAGAAGAACCGCAGCAGCACGTAAACCCCGACCTTGGTCGCGGTGGCGGCAATGAATGCCGACACCACCGAAGGAGCAAAGGTATAGGCGTTTGGCAGCCAGATGTGCAACGGGAACAGCGCCAGCTTGATGCTGACGCCAACGGTCACAAAAGCGAAGGCCACCCTGATGGTGCGCGTATCCGCGACTTCAGGCAGCCGCTGTGAAAGATCCATCATGTTGAGCGTGCCGGTCATCATGTACAGAAGACCGACACCAATCAGAATAAAGGTGGCACCGATGGTGCCCATCACCAGGTACTGGTAGGCAGCGGTCAACGCACGACGTGTGGAACCCAGGCTGATAAGTACATAGGAAGACAGCGAAGATATCTCCAGAAACACGAACAGATTGAAGACATCACCGGTCACCACGATACCCAGCAACCCGGTCAGGCATAACAGATAGCAGGTGTAGAAAAGCCCCGTGTGTGTTTTGTGTAATTCATGCTGAATACTGCGCCAGGCATACGGCATCACGATAGCGCCGATGGCGGCAATGATAAGGGCCATCAGGGCGCCTGCCATATCAACCCGGTACTCGATTCCCCAGGGCGTCGCCCAGGCACCGATGGCATAGGAAAGTGTCCCCCCGGCAGTCACGCGCTGCACCAGCAGCAACGCCATTGCCAGTACCAGCCAGCTTACGACTGTCGACCAGGCCCAGGCATGACGGGGGTTGCGCAGCAGCAGGCATACCGGGGCGGCGACCAGCGGGATGACGACCTGCAGTGCGGGAAGATTGGATAACAGCACGTGACGGGTCTCAGTCTTCCTCGTCCTGCACGTGGATATCGTCTTCATTGATGGTGCCGTAGGCTTCCCTGATACGAACCACCAGCGCAAGTCCAAGTGCAGTAGTTGCCAGGCTGACAACGATGGCAGTAAGAATCAGCACATGTGGCAGCGGGTTGGAGTACACGCTGATGCCTGCTTCAATGATCGGGGCAGTGCCTCCCGTTACCTTTGCCATGCTGATGAATAAAATGAACACCGATGTCTGGAAGATGAACAGTCCGACGATCTTCTTGATCAGGTTGGGCCGGGCGATGACGGTATAGAAACCGGTCATCATCAGGACGATGACGATCCAGTAATTGTAGTGTCCCAGCAGCTCGGTCATTACATATCCCCGGAGTGCCGCCGGCTGGCAAACCCGTAGTAGATAATGAGTACTACCGCGGCAACGGTAATGCCGACACCCAGCTCGATGAGCATGATGCCCAGGTGCTGTCCGGTTACCGGGTCATCTGCCAGCACGCGGTATTCAAGAAATTTTCCGCCCAGCAGCATGCCCTCGATACCGACAGCGGCATAAATCAGCACACCCACCGCTGCCATGATACGCAGCAGCTGGTGGGGTATGACCCGTTGCGCATTGCCCAGTCCAAAGGCCAGTGCATAGAGGATAAAGCCGGTTGCAAAGATCACCCCCGCCTGGAAGCCGCCACCGGGACCGTAATCACCATGAAACAGCACATAGAGTGCAAACAGCAGAATCAGGGGAAAGAACA